>Ga0129306_1000480_pt1 | contig 62670 bp, 46 predicted proteins | sample P827metagenome_FD_94438 | JGI IMG/M metagenome (GOLD analysis project Ga0129306, IMG submission 94438) | Capybara group fecal microbial communities from Wisconsin, USA - P827 metagenome | ecosystem: Host-associated > Mammals > Digestive system > Large intestine > Fecal | place: USA: Wisconsin... | reverse complement strand
GCCGGTGGCCATGGTGGGGTGGATATACCCGTTCCCGTTCCGAACACGGAAGTCAAGCACCCCTGCGCCGATGATACTCCGTTCCGGGGGAAAGTAGGAAGCCGCCGGCTTTTTCTTTTTAAAATAAAAAAATCCTTTTGCAGGGCCTCCGGACCGGGGGAAAGTAGGTAGGGAGCGGCCCCGCTTGCGGGGACAAAACGCTTGAGAAGCGTTTTGAGCGAGTCTCGGCCGGGGCTGGGCTCCGGCCGCGTAAGCCGCCGGCTTTTTCTTTTTAAATCCTTTTCCTTCCTTAATTCCTGCTGACTTACCTGAAACTACTGCCGTTTAATCCGTGCGGAAAAAAATAAAAAATTTCTTTTATTGACTAATACCTATGACCGGTATATATTTAAAGTATGAAATTTTAATCTTTTGAGGAATAAAAATGACTGATCCGAAAAACTTAATGAATCGCCTTAAGCGTATAGAAGGACAGGTGCGCGGTGTTGAGGGTATGCTGGAAAATGGAGATTCTTGTGTTGATATTCTTATGCAAGTTTCTGCAATCAATTGTGCATTAAACAGCTTTAATAAGGTTTTGATAGCAGATTATTTACAAGGTGCAGTTGCTGAAGAACTACGGGATGGAAAAACCGAATCAGTTAATGAGTTAGTAGCTATGATTCAAAAACTAATGAAATAGCATAAAAAAAATAAATTCTAATTAGAGTTTTTCTGCAATAAATTGACCTATTTTAACGCGGTATTCTTGCCCTAAGCTTGTGATTTTTATTATTTCTTCCAGTAGTTTTATTTTGTCTCTTTGAACAAGAAGGACTATTGTTGAGCCATGTAAATCAAAATATCCTTTTTCATCACCTTTATTAAAGTTTCCACATTCGATGTTGTTTTTGATTCCACCGACACTAAATGCGCCTACTTCAATTTGTGCGATTTTGCCAAAGTGCTCTGTTTCGAGAATCGTCCATGACCGGCGGTTTTTTGTGTAAATGCGGAAATTTTCGGCTGCAAGTGGCTGTACACTGTAAAGCGAACCTTGAATAAAGTGGTTTCCATTTTGACTTCCGGAATCAACGTAACAATATCTGTGGTAATCTGTGGCGCACAGTCGGAATACCAGACATAGACCACCACTAAATAGTTCCGTGGTGTCTTCTTTGTTCATACCGAAGCTTTCCGGCTCAAAAAAATCTTCAAGAGTGTAATCGAAGCCTTTGATATGGAATTTTGCGTTTTCGGTAATTTCATAAACTGAAAGAAGGCTGTCTGCTGGAGAAATAAAATGTGTGGGTTCTGAATCGAATGTAATATCTTTTTTGCGGGTGAAAAAATCATTAAATGAATGAAATTTTAATCCTGTAAAATCGCTCATGTCGATTCCGTTTTTTTTGATAAATGATGAAATATAGAATCTTGACATGGGCGAACGAAGCAGGCTTCCAAGTAGCTTTGGAACTCGAAGTGCTAAAATCGTATGAAGAAGTATCCTGCCACACTTTGTTCCGTAAAGAAATTGAACTGATCTATCGTTTGCATTTTCTGCCATTTTAGCACCTTAGAAGGCTTCTGCAGCCTGAGCCTGAATTTCTGCCGAGGTGGCCTTATTTTCAAAGACGATTGAAGGATCCTTTTCTGCGGTTGGAACACAATACGCTTTTCCAAGGAGAAGGAGTGCAAGTTCGACAAGTCCAATCAGAATAAGAACGATTTTGCCGACGAGATGCGGTTTGAGCATTTTGAAAGGCGTAATGAATGCGATTGCCATGATTAGAAGAAACAGGGCTGCAGCGTGAATTGGAGGGCGTGAATTTCCCAAAAAGTAAGAAACAATGAAAACTGCCGGAAGAACTACAGCAACGCTTGTGACTGGAAGTCCTCGGTATTCATGACGGCTTTCGTTTGTTTGATTCTGGCGTTCCATTTCGTCAACGTTGAAGTATGAGAGACGGATTAGGGCGCAAAGAAGGTAAAGTGCACAGATACAGATTACAATTCGAGCCTGCCATGGATGGTCAACCGGGTACTGTTTGTCGCCGATTGCAAGTTTGTAAACGATAAGAGATGGAAATACACCGTAACTTATGATGTCTGCCATGGAATCAATCTGAATGCCAAAAAGCTTTTCGGCTGAAGTGCGATTTTTTTTGGTTGAGGCAACTTTTCCGTCGAACATGTCCATTAAGCCTGCAATCATAAGACATAAAAGCGCAAGAATGAAACTACGGTCATTGTTTGAGAAAACAAAATGAATACCCGCAAATGCAAAAAGCATGCCTACGTAGGTTAAGATGACCGTGTAGTTGTAAACTCCAAGAAGGTGAAGCTGTTTTTTGTCCATAATATTTTATCCCCTTTACTTTAATACCTGTCTGAATTTTAATTGAAACCGTAACCAAAAATCAAGCCATAAACAATGATTGTGAGCGGTTTTGATGTAAGAATTATGAATGCGAATTTTTTGAACTTCATGTCGGTGAGGCCTGTGAAGTAGCACAGAAAATCATCGGGGGAAATGGGGAGAAAAATCGCAATCCAAAGAAAGACCGGATAACTTTTGTGCCACTTTTCCATCTTTCTAAGGCCTCGCTGATACTGCTTTTCGGAGAAAATTTGTTTGACGAAGGTGACTCCGAAAATACGAGAAAGCCAGAAAGCCACGAATGAGCCTGCGCAAATCCCTATGTAATTGCAGATGATTCCTGTCCACGTGCCAAATAGGGCAGGACCTACGATGCAGCCAAGCGTACTCGGAATGACTGCGTAGACTGTTTTGACGCATTGAAAAATTGTAAGAAAGAGGGGACCGAAAATTCCAAATGTGTTGATGAAGGCTTTAAAAGATTCTTTGTCACGGAATGTCCCTGCTTTGTATTCGTAAAAGAACCAGATTCCTACTCCAATTACAGCAATAGCCAAAGCAATGCAAAATAATTTTTTGAGAAAGCTAGTTTTTGTTTCAAGAATGTCAATGGCCTGTTCTTTTGTCTGGCCAAGAAGCTCTGCAGCTTTTTCTTTATTATGCCCAATCAGTTCGCTTGCTTTTTCTTGAATCTTGTGTTCAATCGTGTGTTCCATGAAAAAATCGTTATAAATTATATCAAATTCTTCTATATTATGCTAGCGTTTTGTTGGTGCTGTAGTTGCTGGCATTGATTCGAACACTGCTCTTCAGGTGACTTCCCCCTTTTTTTTAAATGTGTTAAAATCTTCTCAATTATTTTAATCGTCTGTCGCACGCCAGCGATGGATTCAGGAGTAAAAAATGGCAAAAAACGAAAAAGTTGCGGCTGATCCGCACGCATGTACTTTGGACAAAATCATTTCCCTTTGTAAACGACGTGGTTTTGTATATCAGGCTTCAGAGATTTACGGCGGTCAGGCCGGTGCATGGGATTACGGTCCTTTGGGTGTAGACTTCAAGCGCAACATTCAGAACGCATGGTGGAAGGAAATGACCCAGCTTCACGACGATGTTGTTGGTCTTGATTCTGCAATTTTCCAGCACCACACCACATGGAAGGCTTCAGGCCACGTTGATCACTTCTCAGACCCTATGGTTGACTGTCTGGAATGTCAGGCCCGTCACCGTGCAGATAAATTAATCGAGGATTTCGTTGCTGCCAATCCGGACAAGGATCCTGGAAAACCAGTTGATACAATGACTCACGAGGAGATGAAGGCTTACATCGACGCCAACATCAACTGTCCTACATGTAAAAGCGAGAACCGCAAATATACAGCTGTCCGCGAATTCAACCTCATGTTCAAGACATATCAGGGCCCAATCGCAGATGAATCACACCTTATCTACCTTCGCCCGGAGACTTGCCAGGGTATCTTCACTGACTTCAAGAGCATCGTTCAGTCAAACCGCATGAAGGTTCCTTTTGGCGTTGCTCAGGTTGGTAAATCATTCCGAAACGAGATTATTTTCAAGAACTTCATTTTCCGTACCTGCGAATTCGAGCAGATGGAAATGGAATATTTCTGTAAGCCTGGCACTGAGGACGAGACTTTCGAGCGATGGCGTCAGGATCGCTGGAATTTCTACCTCAAATACGGTATTGCCGAGAAGAACCTCAAATGGCATCACCACGACAAACTGGCCCACTACGCAAAAGACGCTTACGATGTTACATACAACTTCCCGATTGGCTTTGAAGAGGTCGAGGGTATCCACTCCCGCACAGACTTCGATTTGAGCCAGCATCAGGAATACTCAAAGAAGGACATGAGCTACATCGATCAGGAAGACGGAAACAAAAAGTTCATTCCTTACGTAATCGAAACTTCTGCTGGCCTTAACCGCAACTTCCTCATGTTCCTTTGCGAAGCTTACGAAGAAGAAAATGTCGGAAAAGACGGCAAAGAAGACTACCGAACAGTCCTTCACCTGCATCCAAAGCTGGCACCAATCACAGTCGCTGTCCTTCCATTGATGAAGAAAGACGGACTTGCTGAAAAGGCAAAAGAAATCCAGCACATGCTCAAAGAAGATTTCGTAACTGACTACGATTTGAGCGGTACTGTCGGCAAACGCTACCGCCGCCAGGATGAAGTCGGAACTCCGTTCTGCGTTACAGTTGACTACGACACAATCAACGAAAAGAACGACGACGGCTCAGTAAACAACAACTTCGGCACAGTCACAGTACGTTTCCGAGACAGCATGGAGCAGGAGCGAGTCAAGATTGAAGACCTTCACACATTCTTGTTCGCAGCCATTAAAAACTACAAACCTGTAGAGAAGAAATAAATAGAAACCACAGATTACACAGATGACTCAGATTGAGGATTTTGAATTGCGAAAGTTTTCCGTGTTTCACGAATGCTTTTCGATTAACAAAACTTATAATCTGTGTAAATCAGTGTAATCTGTGGTTAAATTTAATAGGTCGTTCATGGATTACATTGCGCTTGGTAAGTCTAATTTATTGGTTTCTCGGACGGCGTTTGGTGCTCAGGGAATTGGGGAGATTGACGATGCCGAAACTGCTTACCAGATGATCCGCATGGCTTACGAAGACGGCGTGAACTTTTTTGACACTTCCACTAAGGCCCCGGAAAGTGAGCGTCGTCTTGGGAAGGCTCTGGCCGATGTGCGCGAAAATGTCTTTATTGCCACAAAAAGTTCTCCCCGTAACGGTGGTGAACTTGCCATTGATATTGATGTCAGTTTGCGTAATCTTGGAACGAGCTACATCGACCTTTACCAGCTCGAAAATCCAGAGACACTCCCCAAAATCAATGATGACACAGAAATCCTGGAAAAACTGATTGAATTAAAGTCTGCGGGCGTTGTCCGGCATTTTGGTATCGTAACCGATTCAATGGATGTCGCTGAGCGTGTTCTTTATTCAGATGCAGGCTGGGAGACGATTCAGTTTCCTTTTAACATGCTTTGCCCTGAGAGCGTGGAAAATCTGACCCAAAGATTCTATGAGAAAGACATTGGCTTTATTGCCATGCAGCCCTTGTGCGGCGGTCTTCTTACAAATCTGCCGCTTGCCCTGGGATATTTTCTGCCTTTTGAAAATGTGGTTCCTGTCTGGGGGGCCCGCAATCTTGATGAACTTCAGCAAATTCTTTACTTTACAAAAAATCCGCCCCGCCTCGATGAGCAGTTCTATGCAGAGGCCGACAAGATAAGGCAGTTCTTTAATTAAATTTTTTTCTATTTGATGTAGGCCTGTACGCCTTTTAATTCTTCTTTGTTAAGGACCCGGACAATCTTGTTCTTGTCGTTGTCCGTTATTATGGTTTTGGGATTTCCTGATTCATTTTTTTCGCCTACAAGTTCAACGATTGGCAGCCTTGGATCTGCCGGATTGCTTTCTGAAACCTGGGCGATTTTTCCATTTGAAAGGTAGACATAGGTTCCAATCGGGAATAATGAGACTGCCGTTACCAGGGCCTTGATTACAATGTCATCATACTGTCTGTTTTTGTTCATGAGGAGCTCAATTGTTGCTTCGTAAAGGGAGCGGGCTTCCTTGTAAAGTCGGGGCGAAGTGATTGCCTCATAGCTGCATGCCACGGAAAGAATTTTTCCATAGGCAGAAATCTTGTTTCCCGGAAGCCGGCGGGGATATCCCTGTCCGTTTTCCCGTTCATGGTGCTCAAGGACTGCGACCTGAATCGGAAGTGGAAATTCCAGTTCCTTTACGATGTTGAAGCCCAATACCGTGTGGGTTGCCAGCAGGTTTCTTGCCTGAGCCGAAAGAGGTTTGTTTGTAAGATAGAGCTGTGGAGGAAGCTTAATCTGACCTATTTCATGAATCAGGGCTGCTACACCCAGTTCAATCATCTTCTGCTGAGGCATGTTTATCTGCAGGGCAATTACCAGGGAAAGAATTGTAGAGCGCAGACAGTGGCTTGTAAGGAAATTTTTGTCCAGCTTGTGTTCTTCTGTCGGCTGGATTTTGAGGAGATATTTTTTGTTTGCCTTGATAAAATCTATGAGCAGGGCAATTGACTCTGAAATCTCGTCGATTTTCATTTCCTTGTGCGTTACATAGCGGGTAAACAAAAGCTGGGTGTAATCCATGAATTCGTTGTAAACGCTGGTAACCTTTTCCATGCGGTCTTTATTCGGGAAATTCTTTATTTCGATGTTTATTTTTGAAACTGTATCCTTGAGCTTTGCGTTTAATGTGTTTTCCTTGTTTTTGTATTCTTCGTTAAGTGTGTCCAGATCGATTTCAACAGTCTCGAATTTTTCTTCTTCCTGGGCCTGTGAAACCGGTGTTTTTGGAGCCGCGTCGGTTACTTCTGAAGATTCTGAATAAAGTGTCTTGAATCCCCATTCCACAAGGCGAGACTGAAGGGCACTTGTGAAGCCGATATTGTTGTCGAGAACTACAAAATGTTTGTCGAGGATGAGCGGTGCGGAAAAACGTTGGCCGTCCTTCAATTCTGCTACATTAAACGAAGTCATATAAAATCTCCGTTCATATTATCGGCAAAAAGGTTGAAATTCTTTAACCTTAGCTGATTTCTCTGGAGAAATGAAAAATTGCAAAAAAAAAGACAAAAAGCCTTACACGCTCTTTGTCTTTCAAAATCATGGAGACCGAGAAATGTTACCTGCCTGCATTTCACAGCTACAAGCATGCACATTATTCACTGTACAGGGTGTCTGGATGTTACGTTCTTTTGACAGCGGACGAACACATCCTGTACTGCGCGGTACAATATATATTTCGGATTGCGGGCGGATATTCTTTAGTAAAAAATAAAAAAACTTGCGTTTATGGCAGGAATTTTTTGTACTGTGATACGCTGCTCATGAGTTCGCCGTAAATGAGGCTGGATTTTTGCAGGGAAGATTTTAATTCACTGCTCAGGGGCGGAAGCTGAGCAACAAGTGATGCCAGACGTTTTTCTGTGGGGAATACAAGAGAAGCTATTTCCTTGTACTCTGAGTGAAGAATTTGAGAGTCAATTTCTGTTAGCGAGGAAAGATATTTTTGAGGGAATGCCGATTTTATTCCGTCTTCGGCAAGCTGTCTGCCTTTTTTGGCTGTGGAATAGAGTTTTTCGAGGCCGGCTTTTAAATTTTCCAGGGCGGAGTCAAAAAGTGAAGCTGAATCAGCTTTTTGAAAATCACTGCAGCCTTTACTCAGAAAAAAATCTCTTTCGGAAATTTTTTCGGGGCGATTCAAAAATTCTTCAATCGTGCTGACTTGAAATCCTGGAATTTTTAAAGAGCGGGAAGAAAGTGAAAAAGTCTGAATTGAATTTTTAAATTCTTCAGCCTTGCTTTCAAACCACCATGCGAACATTTTCATTTTGCTGTCGGTAAGGATTTTGTTGCCCCTATAGTCGGTTTCAAGGCTCATGTTTGCTCCAAAAAGACTTGCACAGCCTGATTTTTCTGCCGGAGAAAGCCGGTTTGAGTGGCTGTGAATTGCTTCCTCGAAGGTTGAGCCCCTTATGTGTGTCTGAAGGTCGGGAAATCCTAAGTCTAGGCCTGCGCAGTAAATCTGTCGGGCACCGATGAAGCGTGCAAAGTCCCAGGCTGTGGTTGATACTGAGCCGCCTGCAACAAGCGTGCCCTTGCCACCGATTTTGGATTCAATGTAGGCGCCTAGAGGAAAAAGGGATGCGCACATGATGATTTTTTTGCATTCAAAGCGAAAAACAGGCGGATATGCTGCACTTTCGGTAATGAGGATGCTGGAAGGACTTTTTAAGCCGGCAATATGGCGGTAGGCATAATATTGAGGATCTGTGAGTACCAGAAAATCCGGTTCAACGCCGGCACGCAGACAGGCTCTTAATGCTGTGTCAACGGCAACGACCAGGGAGCGTTTTTTGATTTCTTTAAGGTGTGGAAGGGCTTCTTCCAGGGTGGGGCCTGCGGCAAGAACTACAATAGGCAAATCTTTGGGGCAAGAATTCCTGAAAATGTTTATTCCTGCCAGATCCCGTAAAAAATGAATGTTCTTGCAGGTGTTTTTGAGCCAGAGTCTTGAGAATTTTTCGAGGGTGGATGAATTTATTTCGACTTTGCGCTTGTTGCGCTCAATTAAAGACCGTAAGGCCGAAAAATAATCCGATGCATGCTGACTTTGCGCCGTATTTTCTGAGATTGCAATATGGGTAAGGCCAGCCGTGTGCTCAATCAGACTCACGACGCTGTCGATTCCCGTTCCCAGGGCCATGATGAAATTCTGGTGGCTAAATAGAGGCGACCAGTCAACAAGGGAAAGGGCTGTAAAAAAATACCGGGGATCATTTTCGACGATTATAATCGTGTCGTTTCTGTATAGATTTGCCCAGGAAATCGCTCCATATCCAAGGCCGCAGGAAAAAAATACGCAGCCGTTGCAGTCTGAAAGGCTTGATTTGGCCGATTTTGCAGCCTGCTCCCCTTCGCGCATGGGATTATATGCTGAATGAAGCAGTTTGCCTTCTGATTTTGCCGTGGGCAAGCCCTGCTTTGATGGAATTATTTCAATAGGAGCTTTGAGGTGAGGCGGAAGGTCTGGCGGAATGTCGGATTCTTTTTCGAGGGAAAACATTTTTGCCAGAGCTGGAAAACGCTGCATGAAGAGAACAAGATTTTTATTCCAGATAGAGTTCAATTTCCATGTTCTCCGTGATTTGTGTGCCCGGCGGTGGTTCCTGAGTTTTGACCCAGCCGTCACCGTTGATTTTTATGGTTATGTTCCTGTAGTTGAGGAGGGGAAGAAGCTGTCGTTTTGAAACACCGCGGAAGTCTGGGACAGTTCCTTCGAGGACGATTGGTTTTGTGCCTGCAATTGAAACTGAGCCTGGATGAGCAAGGCTTGAGGCTTTGCCACGGGCCATACCCAGATGGTCGATTATTACGTCTGCGGCTTTTGCAATGACAGGAGCGACGATTCGGCCGGCGTAAGTTTCACCCTTTGCCTTTTCGATTACTATGTAAAGGATGATTTCCGGATTTTCAATGGGGAAAATCGCCATGCAGTTGGAAACAAAGTCCGTCGTTGAGTAGGCGCCTGTTTTTGGGTCTGCCATTTGGGCTGTTCCTGTCTTTACACCAAGAGAAACGTCTTTGAGGTCGGCCCGGTGGCCTGTTCCGCTTGTGGCAACTGTTTCCATACATTCGAGAATGTAATCCGTGGTTGATTTCTGGAAGACCCGATCCTTGTAAACAGGAGCATGTACGAATTCTTCACGGCCTTCGTTGTCTGTGATTTTGCTGATGAAGGAAAGCTGCACCGGAACACCATCGTTTGCTATTGCCGTGGCAGCCTGAACCATTTGCAGGGCACTTACAGTTATTTCCTGACCGATTGCGATAGTGGGCTTTGAACGTGCTGACCAGAGCCTGTCGTTGGGATTGCGCAGGACGCCCGGAGTTTCTCCTGAGATTTCTGTTCCCGGCTTTTCACCAAAACCCAGCTGGTGGAGCTTTGCAAGGAAGGGCTCTGAATCGATTTTTTCACTCATTTGGGCCAGAGCATCGTTGCAGGAATATTTGAGCGCTTCACGGGCGGTTTCCCAGCCGTGATGGTCAAGACAGGTGATTCGGATTACTTCACGTCCGCTTTTTTTTGCAAAAATTCCGTCGCAGAGGAAAATGTCTTTGGTCGTAATAGCCCCTGTGTCAAGGAATGAGGCGACTGAGAAAATCTTGAAGACGGAACCCGGCTCGTAGCTGTCGCTTGCGGGCTTGTTTTTGAGCTCGGTTTTGGAAGCACTGGCAAAATCGTTGAGGTTTGCGGAAGGCAGACTTATATAGGAAAGAACTTCGCCGCTTTTTGCTTCGGCGGCAATCAGCATTATTGATTCTGCCTGGGTGTCTTCCATGGCTTCGTTTGCAATTTTTTCGAGGTTGGACTGAAGGTTTGCGTCAATTGTAAGGTAGATGTTTTTGCCCTGTACTGGAGAAGATTCTTCCTGCTGAGGGGGTAGAAGAGTTTCTTCCATGGAATATTCGATGCCGGCCAGCCCAGTGCCTTCCTTGCCTACAAAGCCGATGAGCTGGGAAGCAAGTTCGTTTTCGGGGTAGACCCGTCCCTGCAGCTTGTCGAATTTTACGACTGAGGAAAAACCATTGTGGGCGCAGACTTTTTTGAGCTCGGAATATGTGTTGGAGTCGATGTTTTTTTTGATGTAAACGAATGATGAATGCTCTGACTTTTCAATCAGACTGAGGACTGACTTTTCGCTTTCACCGATAATTGGGGCAACTGTATTTGCAAATAATTCCCTGTTTTTGATGGACTGGGGTGAAGCTCCAAAATCATAAAAGGCTGCCGGTACTGCCAGAGCCTTGCCGTTACGGTCCAGAATTGAACCGCGCTGAATTTCTTCATGCTCAACGAGGGGAGCCGGAGGTTCTGTAAATGCAAAAAAAGCGTATTCAACGACGACATAAATTGAAAATAAAACTGCACAGACAATCAGAAATATGAGAGGAGCTTTTTTGATGTAGCCGTTTACCTGCATAAAACCTTTCCAAGAATGTTTCGTTCCGGGACGAATCCGTATGTGCGTGAATCCACCGAAACTTCGTAATTGTCACCAATGGCAAGAATGTAGCCTTCCGGGACGACAGAAGAATCCTTGAGGTTCAGATATTGAATCTGAGTCAAGGGAATCACGGAATCCCCAGCCGTTAAAGTATAATTATAATCATTATCGCATGAACATTCTAGCTTGTCACCGCCTGAAGCGACACATCTTTTTACGACGATTCTGTTGTTATAAAGGTAGATTACCACGTCGTCATGCTCTGGCTTTTTCCATTGAAGGAGAAGTTTGTCACCGTATGGCTGGGGAATTCCGTAGGCAAGCTTGCTGATGAAAAGCCTTTCGCCGTTTTTTATAGAAGGAAACATTGAGTCGCCTGAAACAGTAAGTATTTCAAAGACAAAAAGCTTGAGGAAAAGTCCCAGCAAAAGTCCGAGGCAGACAATCAATACGAGAATTTTATTCTGGCGAGAAAAAACTATTCGTTCAGGAAGTAAATCTTTATCCATATCTGATGCGTTAGCGCTGGGAGCCCCGGAGTTGCCAGCTTGCTGGCAATGAGCGTGAGCGAAGGGCGGACATAGCGACCCGCTTTAGCGGGGAACGCAAAATCCACGGCCCTTTTCCAACTTATTCTAATTTACTACTTTTTTTCTTCCGATAAAAGACTTATGGAGATAATTAGTTTTGTAGGCTCTTCGGCTGCCGTTAAAAAAAGTTACTCGGGCTCAAGTTTCAGACTGCCAAGAATCCCAAAGGTTCAGAAAAGAATTCCGGCTCGTTCTTCAGGAAATATCGTCGTGGCTTTGGACAAGGCTTATACGAAGGCTGAGCGTCAGTTTACTTTTGCGGGAATCTCAAAAATCCTTTCAATTCTGGCTTTTTTTGCCCTGCTTCTGATTGTTCCATGCACGGTTTTCAATCTGCTTTCTTTTGTGGACAACCACACGACTTCTATTGTCTTTGATGCGAATTCTGATTACGAATATGAGGCCCTTACCGGAGCCATGTCACGTTTTGCAATGGACGGAATCCTTACGGACAATGTTGATGAAAACGGCAACGTGCTTTCTGAAGACGGTTCCGTGCTTACTGCGGCCAGCGTTGGAATCGGGGAAGCCGTAAGCTTTCAGACTTACACTGTTAAGGCAGGGGATTCAATCAGCACGATTTCACGCAAATTCGGACTTTCAAATATTTCAACTTTGATTGCCGTAAATAACATTTCAAACGTGCGGACCCTTCGTTCGGGGCAGAAACTCAGGATTCCTTCAACTGACGGACTTGTCTATAAAGTTCAGGCCGGAGATTCATTGAATTCGCTTTCGGTAAAATATCATGTGAGCGTGGAAGAAATCCTTGACGCAAACGATCTTTCCAGCGAGACTCTTTCAAAGGGAGCCGAACTTTTTATTCCTGGTGCAAAAATGGACATGAGGGAACTGAGGAAGGCCATGGGCGAGCTTTTTATCTATCCGATTAAGGCAGGCTGGCGGCTTACTTCAAAATTCGGGCCGAGAAAAGATCCTTTTACCGGCGTGGCTTCAAATCACACAGGAATTGACATGGCCTGTCCGACAGGAACGCCAATCAGGGCTGCCATGAGCGGCAAGGTTGCCTATGTGGGCTGGTCAAACATTTTTGGAAACTATGTGATTATCAATCATGGAAACGGCTATCAGACACTTTACGGTCATATGTCTCAGGCTCTTGCAAAAAAAGGGCAGGAAGTTGACCACAACACGAAAATCGGCCTGGTCGGCTCAACCGGCTATTCAACCGGTCCGCATCTGCATTTTACGGTTTACAAGAACGGAAATCTTGTTGACCCGCTTTCACTTTTAAAAAGGTGATTTTTACCTAAAAATGTGTTAGAATGTTTTCTGAGGCATTTTATGGATTTTGTATGCATTTGTAATCACTGCGGTAAAACAATTGAGCGAAACTTTGTCTACTGTCCCTGGTGCGGAAAGGAAAATTCCGAGCCCAGCGACTCCAGGGTTTTGGAGAATGTGTTTAGTCAGCTTGAGGCAAAACAGGCTGACGACAGAAATTCCCGCGTCCGAAGAATCGAAATCAAAATTGCCGAAATTGAAAAAGGACTTGATGATTTAGGAATTAAAAATTGAAAATTGAGAATGGAAAACGAAAAATTCAGATTTTATTTCTCAGCCTTTTTTTCTTTATTTTTCACTTTCCCTTTCTTTCTGCCCAGATCAAATTTGAAAATCCCCAGATTAATTCTGAGAGCAAAATCCTGTTTACGGTCAGCCACAATGCTGGCGGCACCATTCCTTACAAAACGCTTTTTCTGGCTGATGCCACAAAAACTGAAGCCACAAAAATCATTACCTGCTTCCCGGAGCGCATGGAAATGCTTGCCGACGGCTCTGTCCTTCAGCTACGGAACCGTTATGGAAGCGCAAGATATTTTGTTTCCGACTCTACCTTGAGCTGGATTAAGCGTGAAGACAAGATTCCTGCCGGTGCCAAGGCCATGCTGCCCCAGGCTGTGAGTCCCGACGGAAAATGGGCCTGCTATGTCAAAAAAACTGATGCAGCGACCGGAAGGCTTTACCTTAAAAACATGTCCACTCTGGAAGAATTCCTTCTCAACGACAAGTGTGACTTTGACTATGATGAAGTTCCTGCAAAATGGGCCGGGGACGGAAGCGTCTTTGTCTACGAAAAGGCAGGCAATCTTTACTTTGGCGACCCAAAGGCGGTTTATCAAAAGGTTCAGATGGACGAAGAATTCCGCAAAATCGGCGAAGGCACAATCAACTGCGTCACATGGGCTTCTTCAAAATATCTTATTTACATCAACCGGGATTTAGTCTACAAAATCAGCGCGAAAGAGCTTTATACCCGCACGCTTTATTCCCAGATGGTCGGAATCGGTATCGTAATCGGCCGGCTTCCGCTGGGATTCGACGGCCGCAAAGATAAATTCTGGGTCAACCCGCTCATAAATCAGATTGTAACGATTAATTCAAATTCAGTGATTTCAAGTTACCGCGTCAATGGAACGGCTTCTTCTTATCTTACAAGCGTTTATTCAAAACCCTTCAAGGACATCAAAGGCTCACCCGTTGACTACGACGTGTTTTTCTGCACGGACGGAAGTCAGGTTCTCTGGGTCAATTTAATCGGCCTTGAAGACGGAAAGCGCAATTCCACGGTTTACAGGCTTTCTGACGAGCTTAAGGAACTCAACCGCGTTGAAAATGCAAGCAGGCCTCTTCTTTCACCGGACGGACGAAAAGTTGTCTTTGCATCGCAAAAAATGGCATATATATACGATCTGGGCGCCTGGATTGAGCTGGGCAGGCTGGGCGGCGAGGCGGTTTATTCCTATGTTTGGGGCAGCAATTCCCTTCTGTATATTGGCGGAGAATCTACGGTGAGGGAATGGAAGCTTGGCGAGAACAACCGCTTCCCAAACACAGGCCGCGTGCTTTTCCTTTCTTCGGCTCAGGCTGCTTTCTGGAAGCCGGGAGCAGAAAATATCGTTTGTGCCCAGTCTTCAGCAAACAAGGCCACTTTCTACGACTACGATGCCTTTAAAAACGTGTGGCAGGCCAGCACAGAAGATTCCCGCACTTCATTTGAATACATGAAAAAGGCTGAGATTTCTGTTTACGCGGTTCAAAACGCAAAATATCGGGTTTACACAGGCCTTACGGACAACAAGCTTTTTGAAAACGCACTTTATGTCAGGAACTTTTCCGGCAATGGCACTTCATATCCAATTTACCCTGAGACTGTAGAGCCGGGGGATGAGCGCAAAAAAGTTGCCCTGGTTTTTGATGCCCTGGATTCTGCTGACGGAGTGACGCATATTCTTGCTGTTCTTGCTGATTACAATATTAAGGCCACTTTCTTTTTGAACGGGGAATTTATCCGCCGTTATCCCCGGGAATGCAAGCAGATTATTGAAAGCGGGCATGACTGCGCTTCCATGTATTTTTCCGCGGCTGACCTTACTGAAAAAGGCTTTATTATCGATGAAGAATTTATCCGCCGGGGGCTTGCCCGCAATGAAGACGAATTTTATGCGGCGACAGGGCGGGAACTTTCACTTTTGTGGCACGCGCCTTTTTACAAGGCCAACCGTGAAATCAAAAAGGCTGGTGAAGCGAGCGGCTACCGTTACGTTGAGGCAGGCAGGCTCTCTCTGGACTCTTACACTCTGGAAAAGGCTGCTGACGGCAAAAAGTGGTATCTTGGGGCTAAGGACCTGGTCAAGCTTTATGTTGATGCGGCCGAACCAAACATGATTATTCCGATAAACGTGGGTATTTCGGGTGGCACACGAACTGATTATCTTTACGAAAAACTTTCCCTGCTGATTGGAGATTTTTTGGATTTGGGCTACGAATTCACTCTGGTCAGAAATATAAAATAGACTTTATTCTTCAAATTTTTTGATTTACGAAAAATCCTGTGGTAAAATTAAAACCAGAGGTGAACTCGTATATGAAAAAGTTTTTGTCTGTTTTATCTGCTGCTGCTCTTTTTTTGGGGGCGGCTTTTGGTCTTTCGGCTCAGAGTCGTGCAATTGATGTCTGGGATTTTGGCGGCGTTGAGGAAAAAGGCGCAAATAACTGTATTTCACTTTCTGACATTGAAAATATGGAAGAACTTGGTGAAGACGGAAAATTCATTGGCGCCACGGAATATTCTTTTGGCGATTTGACTTTCAAGGTTGACAAGAATGACCGTGCCTACAATTCCGGGGCAAAAAATGCCGGTTCCCAGAGCTATGTTCATTCAACTTTTGATGACGGATATGAATCAAACGGAGCCTGGTACTGCAACGGAAAAGGGGGCGAGAATAAGCGTTACCTTCTTCTGGAAAATGTTAGGGCCGGTGACGTGGTAACTTTTTATGCCCAGACCAGCAACGGCGGTGACGAAAAAATTCATTTTTCTTCACTTGGCGAAGACGGCGAGCGGGACGACGTTCAGGACGAAGTTGACTCAATCACGAACGAGGCAAAAATTTATTCATATATTGCCATCGCTTCAGGTTCATACAAAATTTACTGTGATGCAAGCGTAGGAAAACCGGTCTATTTCAGAGTCAAAAGGGAGCGGGGCGTTCAGGTTTCGGGCAACCTCACTTCACTTCCAGCTGGAGAAGCTGAACTAAAATTCATACTCCGCGAAAAAAATCTTGAGTTCAAGGCAAAAATTTCCGGCAGAAGCTACACTGCAGGACTTCCGGCGGGCTATTCTTTTGTGGCTTCTCTGGGCGGAATCAAAGGCTACGGTGTCAAAAAAGATTCTAAAATCATTGAAATCGCTGCCAAGTCTTCTTCTGAATTGAAAAAGGACATTGCCATTGCCGAGCAGACAAGTTTCCCCATTTCAGGAAAAATCACAGGCTTCAACATGGGCTTTGTTCCAAAGGCGACTGCAAAAATTCTTCTTACTCCAGAAAAAAATCCTTCCGCTCTGCCTGTGGAACTTGCCATCAAGGCTGAAAACGGAGAGTATTCTTATTCAGGTGAAATCGAGCCTTCTGTTTTCTACACTGCAAGTCTTGGTGACATAAACGATTACGAGGTTACAGGTGATTCTTCATTTGAAGGAAGTGCAAGTTTTGAAAAAGACATCACTGTTGCAGCAAGAAAAACATACGATGTATCTGGCAGACTGTTCGGAGAAATCAAGGAATTCCCAAAGACCATTCAGTTCAAGAACACTGCTGACGGCTATGTCTATGACGGACGTATTTCCACTCTGAACTATTCAGTTGAGCTTCGAGACGGTGTTTACGAAGTAATCTGCGAGACTTCAATCGCCCATACGGTCAATCACATTGTTGTAGAAAAAGCTCCTGTAATAAAGGACATAAAGATGTCGCTCAAGCAGGACACAATCAGGCCTCTCCCACCAAAAAAAGAACTTTGGGTCGGACCGAAACGGGGGCAATATCCCAGCGTAAAAGACGCAATTGCCGCTGCACGGGCCATGAATCCCCTTCAGGAGCGCGACCGAATCACAATCATGATTACTCCGGGCGTTTACCGAAATCAGCTGATTGTTGATGTTCCCTACATCACTCTCAAAAATGCTGATCCTACAAAAGAAGTCAAGCTTACCTGGTACTACGGAATCGGCTACAAGTATTATTCCGCTGACGAAAACGGCTGGTACAATGAGGATCTGGCCTATGATAAATTCGGCAAAAAAACTGTCGCAAAATGGGGCGGTGCAACTTACATCAAGAGCGTGGCAAAGGCTTTCCGTGCCGAAGGAATCACATTCGAGTCTTCTTTCAACAAATATGTAACCGATGAAGAAATTGCCGACGGCGTTGAGTGCGAGGGATTTGATTTCGTGCGCAAGCTCAATTCTGACGTGCGTGCAAAAGCTGCGACCGAGCGTTCAAGTGCGATTCTTGTTGAAGGCGACGAAGCAGAATTCTTCAACTGTAAATTCCTGGGAAGTCAGGACACTTTCTACACCGGTTCAAAAATCAAGGGCTATTTGCGAAAGTGTTTTATAGAAGGAAATACAGATTTTATCTTCGGTGACGGAAATTTCGTCTTTGAGAACTGTGAAATCCGATTTGCTGGATACACTGACAAGGCTAGCGCAGGCTACATCACATCTGCCAGAACGGATGCTGAAGGCAAGGGCTATCTTTTTGTGAACTGCCTTATTTCAAACGACTCAAATTCTTTGAGCGCACCGGGATATTTTGGCCGTCCATGGGGGAAAGAAGCTGCCGTTGCCTGGGTGAACACTGTTTATGCTTCAGAAAATGTAATCGCACCTGCCGGCTGGACTGACATGAGCGGGAACAAGCCGGAAGATGCCAGATTCCGCGAGATAAACACGACATGGGCCGGAAATGCCGTCAAGACCGATGAGAGGACAAAGGACACAATTCCTCAGATTACTAAAGATTACGTAATGAAGGTTTATCTTGGTCAGTGGAAGCCGGAATTCTACACTGAGCCAAAGGCTGCAAAAATTAAGGCCAAAAAGCCGGTCTTCACAGCTGATGATGACATCAATGCCCTGCATCCGGGAAATACGATTGCAGTCAGTTACACTCTTGGCTCTTCAGAAGATGAAGATGTGTCACTGATCAAATGGTATCGGGACAAGGACGGAAAATCGACACTCGTAAAGCAGACTACAGGTTATGCTGACAAGACTTATTTAATTGGAAAAGAAGATGCAGATTCTTCAATCCGCTGCCTTATAATTCCTCAGTTTCGTGGCGGTGAACCTGTAAAACCGATTGAAGTCAAACTGGACAAAAAAATCGCTGACAGCTATGCGATTCCGTCAAATGCTGCTGTTGATAGAGCCCGCGTAAATGGTGCGGTAAAGGTCTTTCTTGCCTCGGACTCAACCTGCAAGGATTACAGTGCCCTCGGAATGTGGAGCGAAGGAAAAATACGTAACGAAGGCGGCTGGGGCGAATTCCTTCCGTCTTATTTTAACGGTGCTGTCGAAGTTCACAATTATGCAAATGGCGGACGTTCAAGCCGAAGCTTTATAAATGAAGGCCTGCTTGATAAAATCGAGGTCAATATCTCAAAGGGTGACTATCTTTTCATTCAGTTCGGTCACAATGACTGTGCTAATGCGGCAGCTTATCTTGAAGAACGTTATGTTCCTCTCGGCCGCCCTGACAAAAAAGGCATTTACCTTGTAACACCGGGTAAAAAAGTTGAGAGTCCTGCAAGCTGCAAGTCAAAATACGGCGAGACATTCTATTCATGGGATTGCGGTGGAACTTACAAGTGGTATCTCAAGCAGTATATTGAAGTGGCAAGAAAGGCCGGTGCGACTCCTGTTCTTGTGACGCCGGTTTCAAGGCTTTATTACACTTCTGACGGCAAAATCCGCCCGCACCACGACTCAACAGACACAAGCACTGACACCCAGACAACCGAGAACAATGCTTATGTTGAGGCCGTTCGCCAGCTTGCAAAAGAAGAAAAAGTGCTTTTGATTGATGCGTTTGAAATGACCAAAGCCCTGTACGAAAAGGCTTATGCCGACAAAAAGGACTCTTCTGAGGCTCAAAAACTCATGTTTGAGGGAGACAGTACTCACAACAACAAGCTGGGAGCCTTCATAATCGCAGGTCTTTTCGCAAAAGCAATCAAAACGCAGATTCCGTCTCTTGCAAAAGGCGTGATTAAGCCTTCAAAAGCTATTGGAGAAAATGCTGACGGAAGCCTGACTTTCATGGTGGACAGTAATGGCAAGTTCAGCTGTGAAAGTGAATACTGGACTCTCAGCACCCAGAAAATGCTGGATGGACTTGTAAAATAATTGCCCTGAGATAATTTGCCGCACTGACTGACAGTGCGGCATTTTTTTGCTATAATTGCCCCATGGCACAGAATACAATCGGATCAATTTTTAAGGTAACAACCTTCGGCGAAAGTCATGGGGCAGGTTTGGGCTGCATCGTTGACGGCGTTCCTGCCGGAGTCAAAATCGACGAGGCTCGAATCCAGGCTGCTTTGGACAGGCGAAAGCCCGGGCAAAGTTTTGGAGGCAAAAACAATGCTTCTGTAACCGCCCGAAAGGAAGACGACAAGGCTCAGATTTTGAGCGGTATTTTTGAAGGCAAGAGCGAAGGAACTCCGATTGGAATCGTGATTCAGAATACAAGCCAGCACTCAAAGGATTACGGAAATCTTGCGACGACTTTCCGCCCCGGGCACGCGGATTTTTCTTTCTATTCAAAATACGGTTTCCGCGATTACAGGGGCGGCGGCCGTTCAAGCGGGCGGGAGACAGCGGCGCGAGTGGCTGCCGGTGCGATTGCCCTTCAGGTGCTTGAAAATCTCTGCGATATCAAAATCACGGCCTACACTGAGCGGGCCGCCGGCGTTTCAATAAATAAGGTTGATTTTTCCCAGATTGAGCAGAATGCCTTGCGTGCTCCGGATAACGAGGCCGCAGCAAAAATGAACGAAAAAATCGAAGAAATCAGGGCGAACAAGGACAGTGCGGGCGGAATCATTGCATGCCGGGTTTCGGGGCTTCCTGCAGGATTGGGAGAGCCGGTCTTTGGAAAACTGGATGCGGAACTGGCAAAAGCAATTTTGAGCGTTGGCGCTGTCAAAGGAATTGAATTCGGTGCTGGTTTTGGAGCTGCGGATTTGACTGGCAGCGTAAACAACGACAACATGCGTGCTGCAAGCGACGGCAAGGTTGAGTTTGAGAGCAACAATGCCGGCGGAATCGTGGGCGGAATCTCAAACGGCAACGATATTTTCTTCCGTGTTGCCGTAAAGCCTGTGCCGAGCATTTTCCAGAGTCAAAAGACAATCAGCGTTGACGAGGCAGGAAAATACACTGACTGCGACCTTGTAATCGAAGGCCGCCATGACGTGTGCCTGTGTCCTAGAATCGTGCCTGTAATCGAGGCCATGACGGCGATTGTTCTGGCTGATTTAATGCTGCAGAACCGGGCAAGCAGAATATAAAATTACAGCCGCCAGCTTACAAGGGCGCCCAAGGCTCTGCCAAAAGGATTTGACTTTTCGTAAGTACGGTCGGCCACGAGGGGCACTGTTTCCAAAACAGCATCTCCCAGTTTGTACTGAATCTGGCCGTAGGCTTTTCCCATTTCCACTCCACCGTAGATGAACTTTGGAATGTTTACGCTTGCCTGCACGCTTGCGGCATCTTCAAGAGCGGTTGCGCCTTTTATGTGAGGAACTGTGACTGCGTTGCTCCATGCCGGAACCAGCCGCACGAATTTTCCGTTGGTGTTTTTGGAGCCGATTGCAGGAACTGCGTAAAATTCCGGGAGTTTTTCGGCGGGCTTAAAGTCGGCAAAACTTTGAAATGCCCATTCCATCATTTCGCTTCCGTCATGAACCCGGCCTGCGTTGCCCTGTTTTGAGCCCACGCCAGTTCCCATCATTGTGATTGAAATATATCGTACGCCATTGCGTTTTGCCGTGAGTGCCAGATTGTAGCGGCTTTCGTAGATGAAGCCTGTTTTGATTCCGTCGCAGCCTTCCATTACGCCCAAAAGAGGGTTTGTGTTTTTTTGATAGATTGCCGCAGAGTCACCCTTTGCTTTTTGCCAGGAAGGAAGGTTTTTTTCAAGAGGATATTTAATGCTGGGAGCGGAATGAAATTCCTCGACTGACTGGGGAAAACGCCTGATATATTCGCAGCAGAAGGCGGCAAGTTCCCGGGCTGTGGTAAGATTGTGCTCGTCATAGCCGCTTGGCTCAACAAAGTGAGTGTGAGTGAGACCAAGGTCAGCACATTCTTCGTTCATGCGCTCAACAAAGGCTTTTGTGCTTCCCGAAATGTAATCGGCCACGGCGAGGGCTGCATCGTTCCCCGAAGCGACTGCAAGACCTTTTAAAAGTTCCCGCAAAGTGATAATCTGCCCCTGCCCCAAAAACATGAGGGAAGCGTCCTTGGGCATGTTGATTGCCCAGCTTCGTTCCGGCAGGGTGACAATGTCGTCGAGGGAAATTTTGCCTTCCGAAACATCCTTAAAGACAATGTACATTACGAAAAGTTTTGCGATTGAAGCTGGCGGAATGATTGCGTCTGCATTTTTTTCAAAAAGTACGCAGCCGTTTGAGGCATCGATGAGAATTGCAGAACCAGCCCAGACGTCGAGTTTTGCCTTGCCGATTGAGTAGGGCAGCTCTTTTAGAATCGAAACCCGCTCTTCTGGATAAAGAGAGTTTAAAAGTGCTGAAAGCTCTGATTCCTGTTCTGCTGAAATGGGGCGGGAATTTTCTGTCTTTTTGAACCCGTTTGAATAGGAAATGAAAGAAAGTGTAAGCCCTGCAAGAATAATGGCTGCAAGTGAATAAAAAAGAATGCGCTTTTTGGCGGAAGACAGTTCAATGAATAGCTGTACTGGATTTTTTTGACGGCTTGTTTTGGCAGCCTTGAAATCTTCGCCTTTTTCAAAATGGTCGACGAAGTCTGAAATATATTTTACCTTGGATTTTTTTTCCATACTTTCCATAATGGAAGGATTATAGCATATTTAAATGAAAATTAAAATCGGGGCGTTGCGGGGCTGAAAAGCCTGTGAAATTTGCCCCGCAGAGGGGGTAGGCGAAAATGGCGAAGCCATTGTAGCCGAGGGGGAGACTTTCCCCTTATAATGACCTGTTTTTTTTGATTTCCCTTTTAATGAAGAAGAATGCGACGATTCCTGCCGTGATTCCTGTCAGACCGTTTGAAATGCACATGGCCATGCCGACGCCGGAAATTCCAACGGCCTGACGGAGGGCGGAAATTTTCATAAAAAGAAGGAGAACTGGAATTCTGTAGACGAAAAGACGGGCAATGTTCAGAAGCATGCTGATTTTTGTCTTGCCGAAACCGTACAAAAGTCCCATGACGCTGGTGTTGACTGCAATCAAAATTGTGTCCAGCCGCTCCCAGTAGTAAATCTGGTCAATTTCACCTGCAAAATCGGCGTTTCCCTTTGCAAACAGACCTATTATGGTCAGTCTGAAAATACCTGTGAGGACAAAAAAGACTACAACGTAAGCCATTGTAAGAATCAGAGTGCGATAAAAAAAAGAAATTGCCCGGTCTGTGTTTTTGTTTCCCAGATTGTTTGAAATCAAAGACGATTCTGCTTCCTGAAAGCCGCCGATTGGGTTTGTGGCAAGCCCGCAGATTCTGTCGCTTACACCAAGAGCTCCCACGACTGTAGTGCCCATTGTGGCGCAAAGTGAGTTGACCAGGGTTTTCCCGAAAGCAAAAATGAATTTTTCCAGGAAAACCGGAATGCTCAGGTTTGCCAGAGGACTTAGAAAGTTTTTTTTGAACTGGCAGCTTTTTAGGCTCAGCCTGAATGGATTGTTTTTGGACGCAAGGTTTTTGACGGCTATGACTGTAAGCGTAAAATGAGCCGTAATCGTTGCAAGGGGAAGAAAATAAATTCCCTGCTCGCGCTCAAAAATTCCATGTTCAATCAGGCGGATTGTAAGGATATTCAGTGAGGTTTTGATGAAAAGGACGAGAAGGTTCCCCCACATGATGATTTTGGTGCTTCCCCGGGACTTCTGGACTGCAAAGAAAATTGTGTTGATGAACTGAAAGAGCGTGCTTGCCACGACTAAATCTGAATAAACCGTTCCCTGGGCAAGAAGTTCTGCGGGCATTTGAAGAAGTCGCAGCAGGGGATACATGAGTGGCACGATTATTGAAAATATTGCCGCTCCAAGAAAGATTGCGAAGAAAAAAAGCGTGCTTATCTGCCTTTTTACCTTTTCCATGTCGCCGCTTCCAAATGAGCGGGCAATCATTACTCCACCACCGATCGAAAGGGAACCGGCCACGGCCATGAGCATTTTTTCCAGCTGGTTTATGAAGCTGACTGTGGAAATTGTCCTGGCGCTCAAAGAGGCCGCAATGTATGTGTCTATAAGCTGAAAAATTTGCCCCACGCTGGCATAAAAGACAAGGGGCAGGGCAATTACAAGAATCGCCTTGAGCTGGCTGCCCTTAAGCATTAGCTCCCGGCGCTGCAATTCTTTTTTTGATAGGGAAGGTGACGGCATAATCATGAGTAGAGTAGCATGAATCTACCGCCAGTTAACGATGAGTTTTTGCACTTGGACGGAATTACTTGAGTATTTTTTCGCCGCGGTCCATTGCCGTGAGGCCTGTTTTGCAAAGCTCAAGAATTCCGTAAGGCTCAAGAAGGCGGATAAGGCTGGAAATCTTTTCTTCACTTCCAGTTGCCTCAACGATTACTGAATTTTGAGCAACGTCGATGATGTGTGCGCGGAAAATATCGCAGGTTTCGATGATTACGGCACGGTCTGTTCCTGAAGCCTTGACCTTGATCAAAGCCATTTCGCGCTGAGTGGTGCTGTCTTTGTGGCAGTGGCTGATTGAAATTACTTCTACGAGTTTTGAAAGCTGCTTTTTAATCTGCTCAAGGACATATTCGTCGCCCTGAACGACAATTGTCATGCGGCTCTGGCCTGGATTGCCTGTCTCACAGACTGTGAGCGAATCGATATTGAAGCCACGGCGGCTAAAAAGGCCTGAAACACGGCTCAAAACGCCTGCGTGGTCTTCGACTAAAACTGAAAGAACATATTTTTTCATATAATAATCCTCGTAAATTTTTTTAAGAATAGCACATTTCATAAAAATTTGCTATGGCTTGATTTGAACCTTGAACTGCGCGCAGTCCAATTATTCCGCGTACACGCCCAAGATTCTTACATCCTCAGCCATTTTTTTAAGCTTTTGGCTGAAATCTTCTATATAATTGTTTGGATTTTCGACCGACTGAGGAATCACGACATCGCAGTAGAACCAGTATTTCCACGGTTTTCCGGCGATTGGACGCGATTCAAGCCTGTTCATGCTGAGGTTTGCTTCCTTGAAAATGCCAAGGGCATCGTAAAGGGCACCGGCTTCGTTCTTTGTGGTGAAGACAAAACTTGCCATGTTGGGCTTCTGCTCGCTCCACTGGCCGGCAGGCTCCTCGACATGGTTTGCCGCAATCACGACGAAGCGGGTGTAGTTGTTCTGTTCGTTCTGGATGCCTTCTTTGATAACTTCAAGACCGTAAATCGCAGCGTTCCGGGCGTTACAGATTGCCGCGTTTTCGACCGAGCCTTTTTCTGCAACAAGACTTGCCGCCGTCGCTGTTGAAACTGTGTCCACGGCATTCCATTTCTGGCTTCGAAGGAAATTAGAACACTGACTGAGGCCCTGAGGGTGAGAGTAGACATTTTTGATAGTTTCGAGACTTGCGCCTTTTACGCCCAGGAGCGAGTGCTGAATCCGCAAAGTGAGAGCGCCCACGATGGAAATGTCCTCGTAGCGGGTGAGGTTGTCGTAGTTGTTGTAGACCGAGCCTGCGGTTGAGTTTTCGATTGGAACCATGCCGTAGTCAGCCTTTCCGTCAACGACAGCCTGGAAAATCTCGTCGAATGAATCGACCGTCTGAGCTTCCACAGAATCCTCAAAGAAATTTTCGATTGCCTGTTCAGCGTAAGCTCCCTTCATGCCGGAGAAAACACAGATTGGCTTTTTATGAGTGACCTTTTCGGCATTTGCCTTTTTCTGAGACTCGACCGAGCGGATATGAGCGACTTCCTTGCCTATGACAGGAGCAAGAGACTCAATATCGCGCATGATTTTGTCGAACTGGGCAGGGTAAAGAGCCTGAGCCGCATCCGAAAGAGCCTGTTCTGGGTGACAGTGAACCTCAACGATGATACCGTCTGCACCCGCCGCAATCGAAGCAAGCGCCATCGGCGGAATCTTGTCACGCACACCAAGCGCATGGCTTGGATCAACGATAATCGGAAGATGAGTCATGCTTCGGAGGACAGGAATTGCGCTCAGGTCAAGAGTGTTGCGAGTAGCCTTTTCGTAAGTTCGGATTCCACGCTCACACAAAATAACGCGGTCAGTGCCAGAAGAAAGAAGATATTCCGCGCTCATGAGCCATTCTTCGATAGTTGCAGAAAGACCGCGCTTTAAGATGACAGGTTTTCCAAGCGCACCGAGCCGTTTCAAAAGCTCAAAGTTCTGCATGTTGCGCGCACCGACCTGATAAACATCAACATAATCCTTCATCACAGGGATGTACTCGCTGGCAACAATCTCCGTGACGACTGGAAGACCGTATTTTTCGCCGGCCTCTTTAAGATACTTCAAGCCTTCTTCGCCCAAGCCCTGGAAAGAATAAGGGGAAGTGCGAGGTTTGTATGCCCCGCCGCGAAGCATAGTCGCCCCGCTGCTAGCAACAGCCTTTGCCACGTCCAGCATCTGCTGACGGCTCTCGACAGCACAAGGCCCCGCAATCGCAACGAGACGGCTGCCACCAACGCGGATAATCTGCCCGCGGTTGTTGGGAATCTCAACGATGGAGTTTTCCGGCTTGAACTCGCGGCTAGCCATCTTGTAAGGCTTAGAAATCGGAATGACCTTCTCAACGCCAGGCAAAACCTCGACCTCGCGCACGTCCATAGCAAGCTTTCCAACCGCCGCAAAAACAGTGCTTTCTTCGCCCTTAAGCTCGTTAATCTTAAGCGACCGGGCCGCCAGAAGGGACTTTATATTTTCTTTTTCTGAAGTAGAAATGTCTTTTTTTAATACGATAACCATGGAAAGAGTTTAGCAGAAAATTTTGAAATATGCTATAATGGAAAATCATCAAAAAAAGGACATCATCATGGCAAAATCAAAATCCCCAAAATCTACTGCCATCGATATTCTTGATAATTCATACTTATCTGCGAGTTTGCAAGGCAAACTCGTTAAGCACGCGATAGCGTGCGACGGATGCAGCCTGCGAACTTTGGGTGCACATTCCCGCTGGTCAGAAATTGCAAAGGCAGTTCCGTCAGTGGGCAACAAAGCGGCTGAATGAATATATCAGAAAGGGCTTTACAATGGACGATGAGAGCCTAAAAGAAGCTGGCGACGGGGACGACTATTGGAAAGCGCTTTTGTCCCGTATCCGCGATATTCGGTCTTCGGAAAAAGTGATGTATCGTCAGGTTTTGGATTTGTATGCTACAAGTGCTGATTATAATCCTAAGTCGGCTGAATCTGTTGCATTTTTTAAGATGGTTCAGAATAAACTTCACTATGCGGTGAATCGCCAGACCGCAGCCTAAATTATATAAACGACAGGGCAGACAGTGAAAAAGATTTTATGGGGCTTACTTCGTTTAAGGGAGCTGATGTTACATTAGAAGATGTTCGTATTGCCAAGAATTATCTTTCTGAAAAGGAACTTAAAAAACTGAATGCACTTGTTTCGGCCTTTTTTGACATGGCAGAGTATCAGGCAGAAAATCACAACGTTATGCACATGAGCGATTATGTTGAACAGCTGGACCGCACAATAAAATCTGTCGGAGAAGAAGTCCTAGAAGGTGCCAGAAAAATCAGTCACAAAAAAGCCATGGAAAAGGCTGAAGGTGAATATAGAAAGTATCAGGTAAAGACTCTTTCTTCCGTAGAAAAGGCGTATATTGAGACGCTTAAAGAATTGAAGAGGATTGAGGGGAAGAAGAAATAGCCGGCGTTGTAATCGAGTTTGCTTTGCAAACATCGCAAGACGACGTCTGAGATGAGCAGAAGGGGTAGCGAGGGAAAAACTTTCGCCATACCGAAAAAAAGTCCTAAAATTTCACAATTCTTTTCGACACATCGAACCAAATTGCGAAAAAGCTATTTTAGTTCGTTTCAACCGTACAAGTTGCATTATTTTTCATTCTAGTCTATTATATACGTATGGTAAAGCGAGAAAATTGGCTTAAGAAAATCCGTCCTTTTTATGAAAGCGAACTTATAAAAGTAATCATTGGAATTCGTCGCTGTGGAAAGTCTGTCGTTCTCCGGCAGATTTATGATGAAATTCAAGCTGATGCCAGCCACAAAATCTACATCAATTTTGAAGATTTGCAGTTTTCATCCTTAACCAATGAAACAGAACTTTATGCCCATGTAAAAAATCTTATAAGAGATGACAAGAAATATTATCTTTTCTTTGATGAGATTCAGAATGTTGCGAACTTTGAAAAAGCAATCAACTCATTCAGGCTTTTGAACACAAGCATTTTTATTACAGGTTCAAATGCAAAATTGCTGTCTGGAGAACTTGCTACGCTTCTTTCCGGCCGTTATGTTTCATTTAGAATTATGCCTTTCAGTTTTAAGGAATGTCTTGAGATTCAGAATATAAAATCTGCTGATGAAAACGCATTTATGAATTATGTAAAATGGGGCGGAATGCCTCAACGTTTTGCAATGAAAACTGATGAAGAGCTTATGGTGTTTTTATCAGATTTATACAATTCAATCGTGCTGAAAGATATTATCTCGCGCTACAAGATTCAGAATATCGATTTACTGAACAGGATTTTTGAATATCTTTCTGTAAATATGTTGCAGCTTTTTTCGGGCACTAACATCGTGAATTACTTAAAATCACAGGGACGCGATTGCTCAAAGGAATCTTTGTACAATTATCTATCTTTCATTGTTAATTCATGTGTGCTGAACAAAGCTCCTCGCTATGACATTCAGGGGAAAAAATCTCTTTCAACTTTGGAAAAATATTACCTTGCAGATGTAAGTTTTAGTCGTATTCATTCAACAAAGCTTGATATTGGTGCAAGTTTAGAAAACATAGTGTACAATGAATTATTGTGTCGTGGTTATGAAATAAAAATCGGTATCTTAAAAAATGCGGAGATTGATTTTATAGCACAAAAAGGCGATGAAAAGTTATATTTTCAAGTCTGTTACATTCTTGCCACTGATGAAACTGTTCAGCGTGAATTTGGCGCATATTCAAGCGTAAAAGACAACTATCCCAAGTATGTTCTTTCTATGGACAAGTTTGATTTTTCGCGGGACGGTATTATTCACAAGAATATAATTGAATGGTTGATGGAAGAATAAGGAGAATAGTTTATGTCCGATTACAACGAAGAAGCCTATGAAAATGCTCTGATTGAACTGTTCCAGAATATGGGATGGGGGCATGTATATGGCCCGGACATAGACCGCGACTTGCATTCTCCGCTTTATGATTTTGTTCTTGAAGATTCTGTCAGGCGGCTTAATCCAAAGGCAGCACCTGGCGACAAAAACTCCTACATTGTTGCTAACCAGTGGACATTTATAGAAAACTCAAACAAGCGGCCGGATATACTTCTTTTCTTAAACGGACTTCCTGTTTGTCTTTTTGAATTAAAGTCTCCAAGCCGCGAACAGACTGACGCAAGCGAGGCTGATTCCATGGGCGTTCCCGTCTGCTGTAGCAGACGGTCGGGCTATCCGCGGTTCCGCTATCGCTCCATTGCCTAAAGGCAACGGCTTCGCCGCCGCTACTATCCCTAACGCAGAAACATTATTTATTTAATTTTAACAGTTCCTTTTCAAACAAATTAAATACAGGTTCTATAACATCTAGAATATGGAAGCCATAAACCAAAATCAAAGGAACACTATTATCAAATTTAAAATATTTATTAGAACCATTTGGAACAGGGTATCTGGCACCCCAAATAACCATGTCTGATAAATGTTGCAACACTATTCTCAGTGTCTTCAAATCTTGTTGATTCTTAAAAGGTTTGTATTTTTGCGAGAATAATCCAGCATTTTCTGCTATTGAAAGTAAATCATGACTTTTTCCTGATTTACCACCTATATTTTTTAGCAAAAGATCACCTATCGGACTAAGTTCATAATGCACTTTATCGGGGGCATCATGAATAATCAGTCCTTTTAAACCATTTTCAATACCTATCCCGTAATGATAATGCACATTAGACCAAAAAGAAGTATATTCTGTATAATTGTACTTTGCTTTATTTAGAAAATCTTTGTTCATTATACATTTATCCAAGATTTGATCTCCTATTTTCTTCTGTTGTAAAGCGTTTCTAAACCATAATTTCGAATCCAACAACTTATCTAAGTATTCTTCATTTGTCATATTGAAACTCCCCCTTCTTTTGAAATTAACAAAAATCTTATTTTGTTAATACATAGTTATTAGTCGTAATTCTTTCGTATCTTTCAACATCTCAAATACAAGAATATATCTCTTTCTTTTAGATTCATAGCAACTTTCCAGTATTGTTGCAAATTTTATACATGGATTTTCATTATAAAAATTAATTTCGATATTAAATATATAATTAGAATTAATCTGATATCTTATATATTTAATTAAATCCTCTTTTGACAATGTATCAAGTCCTGCAATTTTCAATGCCCCAAGTTTTTTATCACTATGCAAATATTTATAAAACTTATCATCATCAATTTTCAACTAGACTAAAATCATATTTCTTAAAATCAAAAAGAACATATCCATCTGGATTATTATCATCTTCAGGAACTGAAACACAAATTTTATTTTTAATCTTGAAAAATTGTTGCCCTATACAGTTCGATAAAATATTTTTCAAAAAAGATGAATAAGTCATATCTATAAAACCTATATAACTGGGATTTATCTTTTGGAACCTATCAATATTTAAAATCATTTGTGTAGTTACATTATTAATATATACAACAAAATATTGATTCGCTATTACAAAGTTTGAAAAATCTTCATTTGGAAAATATTTTTGTAATAAAGGCTTTATTTTACTTTGATCTTCAGATGGGGTTCCACATATGATATCCCCATAAAATACAGCTGTTTTTTCTAATTTTAAAATTTCAGGACAAATATAATTCAGTATTTCAATTCCATAACAAGATTTATTCTTCGTTTTCATCGAATCAAAAACAAAACACACTTCCTGCCTATCATTCGATGGTGTAAGTATATTTCTTAAGTCATCATAATTTATTTTATTTTCTTTGAGTAATAATTTAGTATTTTCGAATTCGGCATTAATAATGTCATAACAATCTCTATCATCAAGATTTAAATAATCTTGTACAGATTTCCAAAGCATGCAATTTCTTGTATCAAAAGAAAAGATTTTCATTTAAGCCCCCCATTTATAAAGGATGAAACAGAGTCTGCTAAAATAAGAAATAATCCTATACTTAGTATTTTATACTTGTTTTAAATCTTTTATAATTCTGCGTCCTTCTTTATTTTCTAATTCAAGAAAGGCTTCTATATTTCCTTTTAAGGAATGATGGTTATACGACAAAACCTTATATGAAATCTCCTCATCAACAATTTGAGACACTTCTATAGCAGCCGGCTCTTTTGGGTCATATATTGTTATTCCTTTTTTCTCAACAGGCATATAACAAATTGTATCCATAATTGTATCAGCTTGTTTCTCAATTAATTCAACTAAATCAGAAGCCTTCAGCTCCCTCATCCAGCAAACCTTGAACCGCTACCTGAACGGAATGCTCACAAATGAAGAAGTAATTCAGGAACTTTTGAAACTCGCAAAAGAAATGCTGCACGCGAGTGAAGAAGGAAACAAGTTGGGCCTTTCAGACGAAGAACTTGCCTTCTACGATGCTCTTACAAAACCGGAAGCAGTAAAGGATTCCTATTCAAACGAAGACCTTGTTGCACTCACAAAAGAACTCACCGAAACTCTCCGCAATAATAAAACAATCGACTGGCAGAAAAAAGAATCAGCTCGCGTAAAAATACAAAATGATTATGGAATGCTGAAAGTTGCTGAAAGAACTTTTGAATATGGAAAACAGTAATTACATTTTTTGCCATAACCAAAATAATTGTTGTGAAAAGTGTTGTCAGCTTTTTCATTTTAACAATTCCCTATTTTTTGATTTAAAATATTTAAAGCCCGCCTGACCACGCTGAATTTCACCATCCTTCCCCCAGCATGCAAAAAAAATCCGCCCAGCAGTGAACTTTTAGACTGTGGGCGGAAAAATCAGTTTTTACTAAATCCTAGTAATTTTCTTCGCTGAGTTCAAAGTAGCTTTTTGGATGTGCGCAAACAGGGCAGACTTCCGGGGCTTTTGTTCCTGTAACGATGTGACCGCAGTTTCTACATTCCCAGACTTTTACGGAACTTTTTTCAAAAACTTCATTCATTTCTATGTTCTTGAGCAGAGCGCGATATCTCTCTTCGTGGTGCTTTTCTATTGCAGCAACTCCGCGGAATTTTGCGGCAAGCTCAGGGAATCCTTCTTTTTCCGCTGTTTTTGCAAAATCCTCATACATGTCAGTCCACTCGTAATTTTCGCCGTCAGCAGCGTGTGAAAGATTTTCTTTCGTATTTCCGATTCCACTCAATTCTTTGAACCACATTTTTGCGTGTTCTTTTTCATTGTCAGCAGTCTTCTGGAAAATTGCCGAAATCTGTTCAAATCCTTCTTTTTTTGCAACTGAAGCAAAATAAGTGTACTTGTTCCTTGCCTGGCTTTCTCCTGCAAAAGCTGCCTGCAAGTTTTTTTCTGTCTGTGTTCCTGAATATTTATTGCTCATTTTTTACTCCTTATAAAAATTAATTCACTCTTTATTGCATTGAGGGCACAATCCTGAAAAAATCAGGTTGTACGAATTGACTTTAAATCCGTCCTTTGACATTGCAGATGAAACTTTTTCGGCCGCAACACTTATTGACTGGGGGACGTCATACATTTTTCCGCATTTACTGCAGCAGAAGTGAAAATGTTCATGCAGCTGGGAGTCATAATGGTCACAGCCGTTCGGCACGCTGATTTTTAAGATTTCTCCCTGTGCTGATAAATTTCCCAAATTTCTGTAGACAGTTCCGCGGCTTATGTGCGCGTCAATTTTTCGGGCCTGCTCATAAATTTCGTCTGCCGTCGGGTGAGTCAAATTGTCTTTCATTATTTCCAGAATGATTTTTCTCTGGTTGGAATTTCTAGTCTGCATTCTTCAATTATATATTATTGTTCATTCATATCTCAACCTTTTCTGCAGGATAAAAAAGCACAGCTCCGGGCAAAAACTCAAAACTGTGCTTTTATTAATCCGCCTTCTGCTTACATTGCAGCGTGGCAGGTTCTTGCGATTACATCATCCTGCTGTTCCTTTGTGAGGTTGATGAATCTTACTGCATAACCAGAGACACGAACCGTAAAGTTTGCGTATTCTGGTTTTTCAGGATGAGCCTGGCAGTCCTTAAGCTTTTCAACTCCGAAGACATTTACGTTCAGGTGGTGAGAGCCCTGGCTGAAGTATCCGTCAAGGATGTTCACAAGATTTCCAACCTGTTCATTTCTGTCGTGTCCCAGTGCCGCAGGGTTGATTGTCTGCGTATTTGAGATTCCGTCCAGCGCATAGTGGTACGGAAGCTTTGCCACAGAGTTCAAGGACTTAATCAAACCTTTTGTCTCTGCTCCGTAAGATGGATTTGCTCCCGGGCTGAATGGTTCCCCGGCCTTTCTTCCGTCTGGAAGCGCACCCGTAGCCTTTCCGTACACGACATTTGAAGTGATTGTAAGGATTGAAGTAGAAGGCTTTGAGTTCCTGTAAGTCGGATGCTTTTTAATCATGTTCATAAAAGTCTTGAGCAGCCAGACTGCAATTTCATCAGCCCTGTCATCATCCTGTCCGTAGCGCGGGAAATCTCCTTCAATCTCAAAGTCCTTTACAAGAGTAACTGTATCAATTACGTTACCAGCTTTATCTTTTACTTCAACTGTCTCACGGTTCACCTTTACCTTTGCATATTTCATCGCAGAAAGTGAATCAACGACATGACTGAATCCTGCAATTCCAGTTGCAAATGAACGCTCAATGTCTGTGTCTTCCAAAGCAAGCTCTGCTGCCTCGTAGTAATATTTGTCGTGCATGTAGTGAATTGCATTCAGGGCGTTTACATAGACACCGGCAAGCCACTCAAGCATTGCAAGATATTTTTTTTCAACAGTCTTGTAGTTCGATGCATCAATTACGTCAAAGTTAATCGGCTCATAGTTCGGACCGATTTGAAGTCCCTTTTTAAGCCCCTCGTCTTTTCCGCCGTTGAAAGCGTAGAGCAGGGCTTTTGCAAGATTTGCGCGGGCTCCAAAGAACTGCATTTCCTTTCCTGTTTTTGTCGCACTTACACAGCAGCAGATTGAATAATCGTCTCCCCAGACAGGTCGCATGACTTCATCATTCTCATACTGAATTGAAGAAGTGTCGATTGAGATTTTTGAACAGTACCTGCGGAAATTTTCAGGAAGCCTCTTTGAGTAAAGCACGGTCATGTTCGGTTCCGGGGAAGGTCCCATGTTTTCAAGCGTGTGCAGGAATCGGAAGTCGTTCTTTGTTACCATTGAGCGTCCGTCCTGTCCAAGTCCGCCGACTTCAAGTGTTGCCCAGACCGGATCTCCTGAAAAAAGCTGATTGTAGGCTTCGATTCTTGCAAATCGTACCATTCGGCACTTCATTACAAAATGATCTACAAGCTCCTGAGCCTCAGCTTCTGTAATAAGACCGGCTTTCAAATCCCTTTCGATGTAGATGTCAAGGAAGGTTGAGATTCGTCCCACAGACATCGCAGCCCCGTTTTGAGTTTTTATTGCGGCAAGATATCCAAAATACAGCCACTGAACTGCCTCTCGGGCATTTGTCGCTGGCTTTGAAATATCATATCCGTAGAGTGCAGCCATTTCTTTCATGCCGTTAAGGGCTTTAATCTGATCCGCAACTTCTTCACGAAGCCTGCAGACTTCTTCTGTCATAGTTCCGTCACCGATATTGTCAAAATCAGCCTTTTTAAAGGCAATAAGCTGGTCAATTCCGTAGAGTGCAACACGCCTGTAATCCCCGACAATTCTTCCGCGACCGTAAGTGTCAGGAAGACCTGTCAAAATGTGTGCCGAACGTACCGCTTTATGCTCCGGAGTATAAATGTCAAAGACCCCCTGATTGTGAGTCTTGTGATATTCATTAAAAACCTTTACAAGCTCAGGATTTACTTTATAACCGTACATTTCACAGGACTGAACCGCCATGTTGATTCCGCCGTAAGGCATAAAGGCCCGCTTCAAAGGCTTGTCAGTCTGAAGGCCGACTACTTTCTCAAGCTCTTTTCCTTCATCGCAGATATAAGCTGCCCCATAAGCCGTAAGGCTTGTCACCTTTTCTGTTTCAAGATCAAGGACTCCGGTTCTCTTTTTTCCGTCAAGTCCGACTGAAACCTTGTCATGTTCCGCCTTCTGCAGTTTCTGAAGCTCATCAAAAAGTTTTTCTGTAGCCGCAGTAGGTCCCTCAAGAAATTTTTCGTCTCCGTCATAAGGCGTGTAATTGTTCTGAATAAAATCACGAACATTCACTTCATCCTTCCATGTGCTTCCCTTGAATCCCTTCCAGCCTTCGTTTGTCTTTGCCATATTAGTGCCTCCTTAGTAATACTAGGACTTATTCCTATTTACTTTCTGACTCTATTATACAACTTTAAAATGTTTTGTAAATAGGAATGATTACTATTTAGACAAAAAAAAGGAAAGGCAACCTTTCGCAAAAGGCTTTCCTTTCCTTTTCAAATCAAAGCGGAAAAATCATAGATTTTTCCGAGACTCGCCTAAAAACTTGTCTCACAAGTTTTTTCGCTATGCGAACGGCTCCCTACCTTCCAAAGGCGGATTTATTTTACTTAGTCGGGTTAAAGCTTACCGTTCTCATGATGTCTCCGAAGACGCCTGCGGCCGTAACTCCGGCTCCGGCTCCGTATCCCCGGACTGTGAGCGGGATCGGTGTGTAGCGGGCTGTCTGGAATACGAATGCGTTTTCGCCGCCTCGGACACCGTAAAGCGGGTCGTCAGGGCCTACTTCAAGCATACCGACAGAGACTTTTCCGTCTTTGATTGAAGCTCCCATTCGCAAAACTTTGTTTTCTTTTTTGAGTTTTGCCATTTTTTCTTCGAAGTATGCGTCTACTTTTGGAAGGTTTGCCATGAATTCATCCACAGTTCCTTCGATTGAGAAGTCCGGCGGGAAGATTGAGTTCATTTTGATTGACTCAAGCTCGATGTCCATTCCAGACTCGCGGGCGATAATCAGTGCCTTTCGTGCAACGTCTGTTCCTTTGAGGTCGTCGCGTGGATCAGGCTCTGTGTAGCGCAATTCTTTTGCTTCTTTTACAGCCTCGCTGAACTTTTTGCCCTCGTCGAGCTTTCCGAAGATGTATGAGAGCGAGCCTGACATGATTCCGTTGAAGCCCGTGAGCTTGTCGCCTGAGTTGAAGAGGTTCTGCAATGTGTCGATGATTGGCAAGCCTGCACCTACGTTTGTCTCGTAAAGGAATCGGCAGTGATTTTCGTTGGCAACTTTTCGAAGCTCGTGGTAGAAATCCATGCTCATTGAGTTTGCACGTTTGTTCGGTGTTGCGATGCTCATTCCTGCCTTGAAAATGTCGAGGTAGCGGTTCGGAAGGTCGTAGCTTGCCGTACAGTCAACGAAAACCGGGTTGAGAGGCTTTGTGTCGCGAACGAATTCAAGGATTTCGTCAACGCTTGCTTCTTCGGTCGCTTTTTTGGCATCTTCGCGCCAGTTTGAAAGGTCGAGTCCGTTCCCGTCAAGAATCATGCCGTCGATTGTTGCGATACAGTAAACTTTGATGTCGATGTTCTGCTCAAGAAGTTTGTCGTGCTGGTCGCGGATCTGGTCGATGAGGGCACCGCCGATTGTTCCTGCACCAAAGGCAAATACTTCGATTGGCTGAGCTGTGTTGAAGAAGAAGAGATGAGCGGCTTTTACGGCTGTGTCTCCGAATTCTCCTGAGATTACGACAGAAATTGAGCGTTCGCTTGAGCCTTGCGCGATTGCAAGAATGTTGATTCCGCGTGCAGAAAGTGAATCAAGGAATTTGCCGGCTACACCGCAGTTCTGCTTCATTCCGTCGCCTACGATTGAGACGATTGCCGTGTGTTCCTGAACTTTGATTTTATTGATTACGCCCTCGCGGATTTCGAGAGAGAATTCCTGATTAAGAACATCCTCAACGGCTTGTGATTCTGCCTGCTTTACGCAGAACGAAATTGTATATTCAGAAGAAGACTGTGTAATAAGAAGCATTGAGATTCCGGCACGGCTTACAGCTGCGAAAATGCGTGAAGCAAAACCTGTCCGGCCTTTCATTCCGCTTCCGCTCACGCTGACAAGAGCTGTGTTTTTGAGGCAGGAAATGCCGCGTACAGGTCCTACGTTCTTTTCGCTTTCGAATGGACCGCGACCGATTCTTGTTCCGCGTGCCTCTGGATTGTGGCTGTTCAAGCTCCATGCTTCGATATTTTTTGAAGCGAGCGGGGCAAGTGTTTTTGGATGAAGAACTTTGCTTCCGAAGAAAGAAAGCTCCATTGCCTCTTCGTAAGTCATGTCGTCTACGAGAATTGCATCGCTTACGACGCGCGGGTCAGCCGTGTAGATTCCGTCAACATCTGTCCAGAATTCGCATTTTTTTGCATCAAGGCAGGTTGCAACGACAGCGGCGGAGAAGTCAGAGCCATTTCTTCCGAGCAGGCCCATTTTTGGCTCGTCGTCGTAGTGCTCGCTCCATGAGCAGACAAAGCCCGGCAGGAGAACGATTCTGTTGGAGCCGTTTTTGCCACCGTCTTTGTAAGATTCAAAGGCGATTGAAGTACGGCCGTAGTCAACGTCGCCCTCAGCCTGATTTCCTGTTGTGAAAATGAAGCGGCGGCTGTCAAGAACGATTACGTCCTGGCCTTTTGCTTGCAAAACTGCATTTACGATTGGAACGCAGCAAAGTTCGCCCATTCCCATGATACGGCAGTGGATTGATTTTGGACATTCGCCGAAAGAAGCCACGCCGGCAAGCAATTTTTCAAGCTCAGTAAAGTTGATTTCGATTTTTTTGAGAACTTCTTTTGCGTCGAAGCCTTTGAGTTCAGCCTCAATCTGACCGCAAATCTCAACATGTGTTTTTCTTATGCTTTCGACATAGGTGGCAGCGTTCCCGCCGGTGATGCAGCCGTCAATTGCGGCCTGTAAACTGTTTGAAACGCCTGCAACAGCAGATACAATTACGCTGATTCTGTCTGACTTGGCACGGCCAATCATAATCTCAACAGAATCAAGAATCCTTTTTGCACTTCCCATTGAAGTGCCACCGAATTTGAGAGTAAGCATAAGTTTCCTCTTTTTTTTACAATAGAATGGAAGATATTATAATGAAAAGACTTGCAATGAGCAATGAGAAATGAAAAATTAAAAAAAATCAGATTTCTTTGAATTTTCTTAACCCCTGCGTTAAAATAGAATGAAAAGGAGTTACGAAATGAAAAAGTTCTTTGCTTTAGTTAGTACTATACTTTTGTTAGGGGGGGGCTGCTAGTCTCGTGCAATAACTTCATGGACGGCGGAGATTTCAAGGAACAGCTGGACAAGGACATCGCCTATGCCAAAAGCTCGCCTTACGAAATCCGCGTAGAATGTGACGAGGGCTTAGGCTCAATCACTTCTATTGCACTTCTTTCACAAAAAGTCACCGACCAGTTCAACGTTGAATTCAAAATCGCCTCTGGCGTACAGTTCGTTGGATGGAAAGCCTATTCAAAATCTTCCGACGGCACTTACAACGAGATTTCAGAAGATTACATCAAATTCCTTTCATATAATACAGAAAGCAACGACGGCATTTACAAAGCAAGCGTCAAATTCGTAAAAGGCATCCAGGGAATAGTCATCAAGCCTTACTGCTTCCTTCTTCCAAAAGTCACTTCAATCACACCGGAATTTTCGGCTGCGGGCGTTGATCAGGATTCAATCATCAAAATCACTTTCAATAAGCCTGTGAATCCAGAAAGCTTCGGGGATTTTTCATGTCTTTCACTTTATTCTGCGGAAGGAAATCTTTCTGAATATTTTGACACCCCGTATTTTTCTAGCGACAACACGGTTCTGTGCATCAGCCCAAGAGAAAAGGATGAAAATGATAACCTTATTCACATTCTCACACCGGATTCTGGTAAAAAACTCGACATTTCAGTTTCAATTGATTTCACGAATGTCAAAGATGTGGACGGGCTTTCAATCTCTCAGAACGAGGCACACACATACCGAATCAAGGACACCTATGGAAATCAGGAAAAGGTCAAATTCCTTGTAAAAACAGTCGAGGGCACAGGAACTTTCCTTTCTGACGGCGAAAAAGAATGCACGGTTGGCTATTCGGTTGACCTGCAGTTCACGGCCAATAAATCGGATTATAAATTCATAGGACTGGAAGCAGTAAGCTCAAGTGACGGCTCTCCACGCGGAGATGTAGTTTCTGTCAGAACTCTTGAAAGCGATCCTGATACCGGCATTTATAAAGTCCGCGTCACAATTATGGAAAAAGTTGACGACATTTTGATTCAGCCGGCTTGCCAGCTTCTGCCTAAGGTTGTGGAAATATTGCCAAAAAAAGAATCTGCGGGTTGCAGCCAGGACAGCAGTATTACAATCACGTTCAATAAGCCTGTAGATACTTCGTTTTTTAAGGATTTCTCCAACATTTCGATTAAGGGCGATGACGGAATTTCGCTGACTTCTTATTTTGAAAGACCTTCTTTTTCTAACGATGGTACAGTTCTTACAATTCCTACAGTCAAGGGCAAATTTCTTCTGGACAAGGACAATACACCTGTCGGAACAACAAAAGCCGTTATTGTAACCCTCAATCTCACAGGAGCAAAGGATACGGACGGTCTTGAAATTGCTCCGTTTGCAGCTCACACTTACCTTGTGAACAAGGATGTTGATAAAAAGCCACCTCTTCTCTCTGAGGCTCTCATCTTTTCAACACGTGATACTTCTGATTATTTCTACCGCGAGCTTACCGACAAACCTTTCTACAAAGAAGATGGGGTAAACGAGAACTGGAAGCAGGCAGATTTCAATAAAAACCACGTTAGTAGTATTTATTTGACAGTCTCGGGAAGCGACAAGGAAAGCGGAATACAAAAAGTTCGCGTCAAAGAAATCTACGAAAGAAACAACCGCAATCAAGAAGTCGAGTCAAAAACAGAGACGGAAAAATACTACTACGATTTTACATCAAAACAAGATGAAAGCGGTGAAACAATCTATACTTTTGAAATTGAACATGAATTCCGCTCTACCGAAGACGGACTTTACAGGATTGAGCTTTCGGTTTTTGACAATGCAGGAAATGAGAGCGAAAAGAAAGTTTATTATGCGGTAAAGGATACTGTTCTTGATATAAAAGACAGGTTAAACATAGGAAACAAAGCTGTATTTCCAGAATATAACAGTGCGACTGGAAAATATGAAAGTGATTTGGGACTTACAGCCTTAAATTTAATGCCCCAGCAGTTTAGTTTTAATCATAACAGCGAAGTATTTATCACCATTGAAGTTTATCAGGATGGCGAGTCTGGTACAAAAATCATCGATAACGATAGATCAAAAGATGCAGTCATTTATACGACGGAAATTCAGAATTACTTCTCTGCCCATAAAGCAGATCCGGCAAAGAATACATATTTTAAAATATCATGCAGATGTGAAACAGGTCTTTCAACTGAATATGAATTCTTTATTCCCCGCTGGACACAGGTTATAGATATTTCAGAATTCAGTCATGTTTACTACACGGGTTATGCCGCAAGAACCGCCCTCTCTTTCACGTCGCTTTCACCAGCAACCGACATTACGACTTATTATTACAGGATACAAGACGGAGAAAATCCGGAACTCAAGACAATTTATGGCAAGCTTGTTGGACAAGAATCTCATCCACCTGAAAAAGCTGATGTTTTTAAGGCGAATGCAGTCTACGAGGTATATGCTGTAAGTGAGAATCAAATAAGATCGGGCGTCACTGTTTATGGTGCCTACGGAAGGCCATTTTTGTATTACAACAATGTTGACCAGCCGTCATCTACAAGTACAACTTTGCCAACCCTCACGCTGGACAGAAGCAACATCGTATACGAAAGAAACACTGCTAAGGCAAAGGTAAAGGCAACTCTCAGCGGAAGCATAAACAGAAACTTCACATACATAATAAACGCTAAGAAAAAAAATGTTGAGAAGGGACTTTCATCTTTCGTGGTTTCTTCCGAGATAATAATGGAACTAGACAACGGCTATGAATATGAAATAAATCTTTCGGCTCTGGATTCTAATGGAGTCAAATCAAGCTCATCATCGGTAGCACAGACTCTGACTCTCAATACAACGGACAATATTCCCCCTGTTTTAAATATTGGACATAGCCAGACCGAAGCAAATGTTATTAAATTCCGTTTTCACGAGGATGGTTACACTTATAAATTATGCGACCTTGATGCAACAAGATCAGAGAAAAACACAATTCAGAATGTGGAGTATTACTTCGTTCCGGATTACTTAAAAATAGATACGATTCTTGATGCAATCAAAAGCAACTGTGTAAAAACCGGAAAGGTAAAAATCGATTACAGCAAAGATTTCTTTGAAATCTCAAACGTAGGGCTTACGAACGACGTAAGCTATAATCTCTACATATATGCCGAGGATACTTCGCCATCAAAGAATTATATGCTGAAATCATATTCCTATGAGTACCATATAATTGATATGATCCCAAGTGCAGAATCTAGCGACAGCACGAATCTTAGGATAACGAATCTTCCAGAACCTGAAAGCTCAAACATTAGGAATTATGTTTACTTACACTATCTTAACGACAATACCTGGCAAGGCGGCTATATCCAAGGCTCTTATGTGAATGCAGGTAGCGGAGGAGATAATTATTGTGCAATTGCTTACAGTGCTTTTTCTCCTTCAGGCAAATTTGTTAAAATTGATGTTGATAACTATCATGTTGCAAGAAAAAGTTACGATCAATATTTTCTTGCCCCAATTTATGTATACCCGGAGTATTACAAGAAAAAAGGCACTGTAAACGAAATCAAGTGCAGAAACAAAGGTTTGCAGCCTCTTACAAACGGATATCAGGTCTTTTGTGACAACCCTTGCTTTGTTCATACAATGTACTCGTCATCCATAATAGAAAAATCTTCAGGCATGACTGAGGCCGAGTATGCAGGCTACTGGGAGCAGCGGGCGGCAGAGACAGGACTGCAGGAAAACTACGAGAACACAATGTTCACCTATACCAACGACAATCTCAAAGATATTCCTGATGGCTTCTATTACACCACCATCGTCCACTTCGCCGACGGTACCGTACTTATGGGCGAGATAAAACAGAAATAAGTTCACCGCGCGGATAAAAAAAACGATGGCTTTGAAGTGCAGTTTTTCGCACAACTTAGCCATCGTTTTGTTTTTATATTTCTTCTGCCAGTTTTTGAACTTCCTCTAGTTTTAGGCCAGTCCCTTTTGCAATCTGCTCGGCAGTAAGAATTTTCATTTTGAGAAAGTTTTTCGCATTTTCAATGGCATTTTCTCTGCGTCCTTCTTTCAGACCTTTTGCCCGGCCTTCTTTGAGTCCGCGCCGTTCTGCTGCATTTTTCATTGTTTTCATATCGGAGACATGCATCCAATAGCGGGTTTCATGGTACCAGTTCATTTCGTCCTGGCTTATGTTTTTTAATACTGTGACTGCCATAGCTATCCCCTTGTTTAATTTTGTGAGTTGTTCTATAAAATCTCGTTTTGCAGGAACCGAGGCGTATAGGAAAAATTTACCCCACATCTGGGCAGGTGTCAATAACGAAATGTCGTCCGGCAAAGACTCTATTTTGGGCAGCTCCATGAAGATTATATTGAGCATTTTAGCGACAGTTCTGCCTTTTTCATTTCGCATGAAATAGTGGTTGATGCTGTTTGCCTCTCCTTTGTCAAAAATGAAATTCAAAACTGAAATCTGGTAAGCCTTGAGCGATTCGTTCCAGTCCATGCCTTTTTGGATGTAATGATTGAGCAGGTGGGCGACATGATATTCGGCTCGTTTTCCGAAATGGTCATCCTTATTCAAGCCCTGCATCTCAATGTTCACAATTTTGCCCTCGATGCGGCAGTTTATGTCAAATTCGGACTGCTTGTCGGTGACTGACTCCCCCGAAAGTTCGTTGGGCTGCAAGACCACATTTGTGACTTTTTTGCCGATGATGTCGGTGAGAAAACTTGTGAGCGCCAGGTTTGATTCTTTTGACTCGTTTGTGAAAAGAATCTTGAAAATCGGGTCAGCGCATGGGTTTAAGAGTGCATCCGGGGAAGGACGAAGTGATGGAATATTCATAAAGTCTTCCTTGATAAAGTGAGATAAAGACATAGCTATGCCTTAGTCCAACTGCCAATTTTCAGAAGACTTGGTGGTAAATACCGTGCAGAGTGCGATAAGACGATGGTTCAAATAAATTGGGATGATGGTGGTGATCTGCAACCTTTACGAAATCAAAATAGTAAAATAAAGGTAAAAAGTCAATAAAAAAATCAATCTTTCTTGTTTAATCCCTTGACACTCTGTTACGTTTCCTATATATTATAACAACCTTTTGGGGGCGTAGCGAAGCTGGTTATCGCGCTGGCCTGTCACGCCGGAGATCGAGGGTTCGAGCCCCTTCGCTCCCGAATCGAAAGACTGTCTTTTTACAAGACAGTCTTTTTTTTATGCTTCAAACGTGGTACGCGCTAGGGTATGTAGCCCCGTCAGTTGCGGAACTTAGTGGAGCAATGGAGCGCAAGCGGAAGGGCGAAACACCCGGCCTGCCTTTTGGCAGGAAGCGCCCAAAAGTAAAAAAAAATCAAAATTTATTTTTAAATCTATTGACACTTTTTGTGCTTTGGTATAATATAACACTCGTTCCGAACGAACAATGATCCCTTAGCTCAGTCGGTAGAGCAACGGACTGTTAATCCGTGTGTCGCTGGTTCAAGCCCAGCAGGGGTCGCTTTTAATCCTTTGGTAGTTTATGCCAAAGGATTTTTTTTGCCCTTTTAATTTCCTGTAAAAAAACAGAGTTGTCCCCAAAAAAATCGGCTGGCACTTTGACTGGGCACAGTGCCAGCCCCCTTGCTACTGTGTAGTCTCAATCTTTATTTCCATTTCGGTGCGGCTGGTGACAGCTTGATATGCGCCTATATCCATTGACTTTGTAAATTCAAAAATGAAGTCATAAGTTTCGCCTGGCTCGAACATTGCTGCTTCTTCAAAAGAAGAAGAAATATACCCATTACGATTTTTAGATCCTGAGATCCATGTTGAAGAGCCCTTTTTTCGCCATTTTATCTGATCCGGGTTGTTGAAACTATCCGGAAGTTTTATAACACATACATATACATATTCGCCATGGGAGAGTACACGCTCCGTATTTATTGAATATGAGACTGGCCTTTCCGGCGGGAATTTCATTACATCTGACCATGAAGTACTTTCGTAGCCGGAGCCCTTGTTGTAAACGGTCTTTACTGCATAGTAAATTGAACTTCCGTTATAGCCAAAGTATGTTATATCATTAAAGTTGTTGCCTGTTTTAGAAGTAAACCACGGAGCGGTTTGCGGTATCTTGAAACTTGAACTTTCCAACTTAGGTCCGCTCGATAAGTTTGTGCTTCCCCAGTTAAACTTAAAACTATTTGTGTTTGCTGCTTTTTTTACATCGGCTTCCGTCTCTCCCAGATACATATAAACCGTGTAATAGTTTTGATTTCTGTTCCAGAAATTACCCAAAGTAGAGCCTGTATACGAAACAATGGGCTTAGAAGGTTTAACAAATAATGTGTCATAATCATGATTTGAAGAACTGTAACTTAACGACGGAGCAGAAGCTGCTGGCGGAGGAGCCATCTCTGTTTTGTCTTTATAACAATAATCGTATTCATAGCCGTCAAGGACAGAGACAATGCGGAATCTGTAAAAAGGAATATTAGAAAAGTTATAAATATAAGGAAGTTCTTCAAGCACACAGCTGTTTTTGTCGCTTTCAACCGTATGACTTTTTTGCAGGGTATATGAATCTCCATAGTTATCATAATTAAAATCCCTCGTATAAACTTCAATATTGTAGGAATCAATAGAGCCGGCAGGTTTTGTCCACGAAAGCGCAGCTTTACCAGTATAGTTTCCGTTTGAGTCAGAAGGAATCGTCTCAAGGGCCAGATTTATTCCGCTTACTTTGTTCGGCATGGAGTAGCGGCTAAGAACTTTGCTTGTGGAATTCCCCGCAGCATCAAAGAACTGTGCATGGACTTCGTACCTCTTTCCTCTAACGGAAGCAGAAAGGGTGGGCATGACACCACGGCTGAATGTGGCTCCAGAAATTCCTTCCCAGGATTCTTCGCTTTGGTTGCCTGTGTATTCCCTGATTTTTACAACGGTATGGTGAAGATCCTTGTCGCTTGAAGTAAAATTCAGCTGAAAATTGGTCTGATTATCGGAAACACCTGTAACCGCAAGAGGCTGGCAGTTAATGACAGGCTTTGTGTTGTCCAGGGAAACATAAAATGCCTTTGCGTCACTTTCAGAATCCCTTGCGGGGTAACACTTTAAGTTGTTGCTTCGGTCGCGCACGTCAAGATAAAGCTCGTAAACGCCATCTTCCAAATTCTTTAGCTCAACGGAGCCTGTAAAGTTTGCAAAGGGCCCCACCACTGAATCATAGTCAAAACTCTGCCTGAGTTCTGTGGGGGTTGAAATGGCAGTGTAGTCCTTGTTATAGATTTTTTTGTAGACTACGGTGAATTTGGAGTTTGGGTTGCTTCCAGTGTCGGAAACGTCAAGATTTTCTATGTTCAGCTTAAGGGAATCCTTTTTGATAAAGCGTCCGCTAAAAAGAGAATGAATGTTTGAGCCGCTGGATTCGATTGCCGCAAGAACCTCGCCGTCGCTGGATTTTCCGGAGCCTGTTACGTTTGTTCCTTCAATAGAAAATCCTGCAATGGAAATGCCAGGTTTTTCATTGTCGGTTTCGCCGTTTACAAGATAAAGCCATTTTTCGGAGCGGCTCATGCAGACCTTCTTTGTGCCGGCTTTGTAGCAGAAGCCTGTGTCCACCGTGACTTTTATGTTCATGCCTTTTTTGAGATTTGCAGCGGCTCCGTCTTTTACAGGAATGAAAAGGGTGGTGGGGTCGTCAAAAAGTGGTTCCCCATAGTATTTCGTAAGGTTTTCACCGGTGCGCTTGTCTTCGATTGTAATGTTCTTGAAGAAGACTTGAGAATCTTTTGTGTAGCCGTAGTGATTTGAAAGTGCGCCGCCTTCTGCAAGTTCTGATTCACTGACAGGCGGAAGAAAAGCCGTGTAGGCAGTGCCGTCTTTGTGAAGCTCCTGAATTTCTTCTTTGGTGTAATAAATAGAAGAAGAATCCATGTCGTAATCAAAGACAATCTGAATCGTGGTGTCGCTCCAGGAACCGCTTGGATTGTAAGCCGGTGAATATGAAAGAATCTGGGGCCGCTCGGAAATTACCGGCTTTAAGGCAATTGAAACGGATTCTTCTGGAACTGCTGCAAGGCTGTAGCTTGTGCTGGGGCTTTCTGAATCTTCAAGGGCAAGGTATTTGCCATTTGGAATTTCTTCACCTGTCTTGCTGTCGTAAATCTTCCAGCGTATGAATTCCCATTCGCTGTCAGCGTCAAAGGAAAGCGCGTATGTGTGGCTTTGAATGCAGGTGTAATTTCCTTTGGCCGGAGAGAATTTGCCGTTTGAGCCGGTAAGCTCAAAGTCAAAGTTTGGAAGGCGTATGCAGACCGGGCGGATTAAAATGTCGGCTGCATCTTCTGTGAGCCGCACGCTGTATTTGTAAAGGCCGGTCTCTTTGTTTTTTTCGAGCAGGATGAAGGCAACACAGTCTGAGCGGCTTATGCTGTTGTCGGCGATGGAGACTGCTTCAAGTCCTTCAAAGGAATATTCGTCTGTGTTTACTGTAAACTGAACTTCGATGGAGTAGCCCACATAGCAGTTTTTGTCTCCGGCATTGGTGAAGCTTCCGTAGGCTTCATTTGACTGGATTACCAGAGTTTTTTCCTTTAAGTTGCCGTAATTTTTGTTGACCTTGTATTTGTGACTTGCCCTTTCAGTGAGCGCGATTCCGTCGGAGTCTTTTTGGTCACCGGTGAAGTTTACTTCGACAGTAATGTTTTTTGTGCTTGTGCCGCTTGTGGGCTGTATGAGGAGTTTTTCTTTATCAATACCGCCAAGGGGTGAAATGTAAAGGTTTTTGTAGTCTGAAGAAAAATATGGAGTGTCAAAGTAGTCTAAAAGGTTTGTGCCCTCGTCTGAAGTAATGGAAATGCAGGCGAAAGTGCCGAAAGATTCTGCGTCCATTTTTTTGTTGAAGCTGATTTTGATTGCCGTGTCCTGATCGCAGCCGGAAGATTCCATGGCCGGAGTAATTGCAGTGATTTTTGGCAGAAAAAGGCAGAGAGGCTTGATTATGATTTTGTCCGCAGCCTTCAGGAAGCTGACGTTTGCCTTGTATACTCCGGAAGAATTTGATTCTGCTGAATTATCAAAGTGAATGTAGTCGGAAGAAAGCTCGGTAAGGTTGCCGTCTGAACTGCGGGTGTAGGCTTTCCATGAAGAAAACTGAACTCCTGCGGCGATTTTGAATTCGACGGTGAATGTGTCTGTGACTTTTTTGGAAAGAATCGTACCTGTGGTGATTGTGCCTGTGCCTTCGTCACATTCGACGCGGATTTCGTAGAAAGGTGCGTTTGCGTAGGCTATGTCTTTTTCAAGCTGTTCCTTGAATTCTGAGCCGTCAAGAAAATTGTTGCAGCTGAAAAGTAAATTAATAGCTATACAAAATACTAGCCCCCCCCCCCCGGCGCGGGCAAGGCTTCTATTAAAGATGTGTGAAAAAACAGATTTTTTAATCATAATAAACCTCTCTGATGTGATTATAACGCTGCTTTTCAAGTTTGTCAGCAAAGTTACGCTCTTTCCGTAATGACCTTTTGAGCAAACTGTGTTATCATGGCAGGCGTCACGGAAAACACTGCATGCGACGATTTTTCCTTTTTATTGCGATTTTTTTCTCTGCATTTTCAATTTTTTCTTTTGCCGCAGACGACATCAAGGTTTTTACCCTTGAAAACGGGCTTCAAATCTACTTCCTCGAAGACTCTTCTTCCCCCACGGTGCGCATGGAACTTTGCGTTGACGCGGGCTTTACCAGACAGAATCGCGATACGGGCGGATTTTTTAGCCTGTATGCAAAACTTTGCGGCGGTGAAATTTCAAACGATTCAGTCCGCTTCATTTCAAAAACGGCTCCAGGGGCAGCTGAAAAGGCATTGATTTCCCTTTCTGAAAAATTCAAGCCTCTGAACCTTCCTGATTATCAACTTTCTTCTATATTAAAGACCATGAATCTTGAATTCAAGGAATATTCGGCCAGTGCCACGGGATTCATAAATACGGCCATCGATTCCAAAATTTTCCCGGAAAATCCCTGGACCCGTGAAAGCGGCGTGAATCCGGCTCGATTTGCCTCAAAAAAACTGGAGGAAGTCAGGGCAATCCTGCGCCATATCTGGCAGACTTATTACCTTCCTTCAAATTCAATTCTTTTTGTCAGCGGAAACATTACCGAATCGGCCCTGCTTCCCATGACAAAAAAATATTTCCTTCAGTTTCCGGCTGCCAGCTTTCAAAGCCAGAGAAATGAAGACGCCGAAAAAATCCGTGAGCTTCTTCAAAAAAATGATTCTGCTTCCAGACGTAAATTCGTTCTTTTTCACAAGGATTTTTCAGATGAAATGACACAGATTGTCTTGCAGTACACTTCGCTTGCGGTCGATGAGGCGGATGTTCTTGCCGCCAGCTGGAATCAGGACGGTTCTGCTTTTAAAAAATTGCTTTTGAAGCAGCGCAACTTAAAAATCCTTGGCGATGAATACATAGACGTTTCTTCGGCTCAGGAAAAGTCTTCTTCACGGCTTATAATTCAGTCACTTCTGGGCTCGGCAAAAGTTTCTCCTGTCGTGCAGGCCGGGCTTTTTCTTTCCATGAGCCGGGACGAAGACGTTTTTTCAGAAAAGGAAGTGGAAAAATCCCTCAAAAAATCCCGCACGGCTTTTATCCGCCTTTCTGAAAGCAGTGACGCCACAATGGAAGCCTTTTCCCGCCAGCTTCCGCTTTTGATGAATTCCGGGAATCAGGTCGGGGATTTTTTTAACAAAAATGAAAGGCTTTCAAAAATCGAAATGACTGATTTGCAGGAAAAACTTCTTGCTGAAGAGCCATTTGTCTTTGTCTTTGTGAATCAGGCTGTCTATCAAAAATACGCCGCTGAATTTAAAAATGCAGGCTTTGAGGTCATAAATCAAAAGGAAGCAGCCTGGTACAATCAGGCAGCCTACAAAAATCTTGCCAAAGTCGGTCAAAGTCAGGTTCAGGAGCGTAAAAATCTTCTTGAAGAAGTCGCCGCTTCGGCAGACCGCTTCATCTCAAAGAATCTTTCCGAATTTTCTTCCTTTACGCTTAAAAATGGAATCCCTGTAACTGTAAAGCGCAGTGAAAATTCAAAGACTTCAGTTCTTTCTCTTACGATTGCAGGCGGCGAGCTTTTATTTGCCGACAAAGTTCCGGGGCTTTCTTCGGTGGTAACGGATTCAATAGCAGTGAACATTAACCGCCAGCTGGATTTGTTTGCGGCCAACGGAGCGGTCTCGGGTTTTTACGAGGTTGGTGCCCGCACTCTTTCAACACATTCGATTATCACGGTCACATGCCTTTCTTCGGAACTGGATTTTGCAATGCAGGCGGCTTACACGGCACTGGTCTACTGCGACATAAGTCCTGCTACGGCTGACGGTGTGACCTATGACGAGCGGACTCAGTGGCGGCTCAAAAGCGGCAGTACGGAATTTCAGCTTTTGTGCGAAGCGGTTCGTCTTTTGTACAGGGACACTCCATATCCAAAACTTTACCGGGAAAGCGAAGACAAACCTGCAAAAAATCTTGATTTTACCAGAATTCAGGAAGCATATCCCCTTCTGCTGGATTCAAGCCGCTTTTCACTGATTCTTTCCGGTGCCCTCAAACATGACGAAAAACTGCAGAAAAGTCTGGATTCAAGTTTCGGAAATCTTTCAAGCATTGAACAGAATCGTTCCACGGATTTGCGCCTTCCCAAGCCTGATTTTGGCGGCCTCGAGCTTTCAGAAAAGCGACTTTCCCTGAGGCATTTATTTTTGACGGATATTTCCAAGGAAGAAGCGGGGCCCATGCCTGCGGTTTTGATTCCTACAACGAAATTCCTTGACCCGGCGCTTTACTGCCTTTCTTCTCCTGATCTTTCTTCGTTGGACTGCGCGCTTTTTGACGCCATTTTGATTGAACTTGCCCGCCGCATGGAAACTCGCCTTGCCGAAAAATATCCAGAAAGCAAAGTAAAAGCCCTGCTCCCCGAAAATGATTTGCCTTTTGCCAGGATTGTCGTGACCAGCGTGGAGCACACGGCTGAAGTTGACAAAATTTATGCTGAATCAGTTTCTTCTATTAAAAAAGACATTTCGTGGCAGATAGAACTTGAAAGTGAAGACGTGATTGACCTTGAAAAGAGCGATTTGCTTGCCCGACTTGAAAACAACTGGCTCATGGCTGTGATTTCCGGTGCCGGAAGTCAGGAAGGAGCGGCTCGATTGATGCAGAGCGGCGAGGTGCAGAAAAATCCCAAACTTTATCTGGAACAGTATGCCGCAATTTCCAAAGCCCGCCCCGAAGACTATTATTTGATTGCGGAAAGTTATTTTGAAGAAAAAGCGCCGTTAAGGCTCTACAGCAAAGACAGCAAAAAGTAAGTATTGCATAAAAAACTCACAGAATGCCAGTCTGGGCACAGAAGAATATTATTGCGAAAAGCGAGAAGGCACTTGACAGTGTTGTCCAGACAACAAGCTGGCCTGCAAGTTCGCTGTCGCTGCCCATTTCTGCTGTCATTGGAACTGTTGAGACTGCGATTGGTGTTCCGTAAAGGGCTATGAGTGCCGGAAATTCAAGGGAAGAAAAACCGGCCTTGTACGCCGCAAAAAGACATGCAAGCGGACATAAGACTGTTCTTGAAACAACGCCTGCAATAATCTGCTTTTTTAATTTTTTGACGGCACTGAAACTGAAATTGCCTCCAAGAGCGATAAGGGCAATAGGACTGGCACTTAAGGCAATCATGGAGACGGACTTGTAAACAAAGGGCAGGTTTTGCCTTATTGTAAAATACTTGCTTCCGTCAGCATTCACCGGAATTATAAATCTTATTGAAAGGCAGACGAACCCCGCGGCGACTCCAAGAATCAGAGGATTTGTTATGATTTTTTTGAGCACGGAAATAACGCTGACTTTTTTTTCATTATCTTTGACGAAAATAGACAGTGAAATTGTTGCAAGGACATTGAAAAGAGGAATCGAAATTGAAGAAAGAATTGATGCCGCAACAACAGGCTTTGTGTCTCCCTGACATATTGATGTTGCAAGTGAAATGCCGATAATCGCATAGTTTGAGCGGTAGGCACATTGGTGCAGAACGCCTTTTTGTTTTTCGTCCTTTACCAGAAGAATTACCGCCACGAGCGCAACTGAAAAAATTATAAGGATTGAGACTGCCGCAAACAGGCATATTTTTGTGTAATCAGAAATTTTAGAAATGTTGTCAAGGTTGTACACATTATAGAAGAGAAGGCAGGGAAGACTGCATCGAAAGCAGAGCCTGTTAAGTACAGGAAAAAAATCTTCCTTAATGATTCTGTGCTGTTTCAAAAAGTAACCTAGTCCAATTATCACCACAATCGGCATGACGGCGTTAAGCGTAAAAAAAAGATTGTCAAGAAAATGAGAAGTTTGATTCATAACGCATATTGTATGAAAAACAATGCCATGTTTGCAATAAGCGTTTACCTTTTACTTAGTTTGCCTGTCCGTAAATCACGCAGTCCATGCGCACGTCATGCTTGTCAGTGGGAATTTCTTCAACAATCTGGCAGGGAAGGCAGACTCCGCACAAAAAAGACCTTGCTCCGGCTTTTTGCATTTCTTCTATATAAATGTCATAGAATCCCTTGCCGTGTCCCAGCCTTTTTCCACTTTTTGTGAAGGCCACGCCCGGAACAATCATAAAGGGGGAAGTTGAAAGGTGGGGCGGTTCAGGCACAGCCTTCACCGAGACTCGCTCAAAACCTGCCTCGCAGGTTTTGCCAGCTACGCTGTCGCTCCCTATCCCCTCGCTGCAACCGCCTGTGGCGTTTTCCGCTACCCCTTCTGCGGGGAAGAATTCACTTTCTTTTTTCCCCGCAACGCCCCAGATAAGTTTTTCAAGGTCGTCTTTTGGCTCGCGGATTCCAAAGGCGCCTGTTTCAAGCTGCTCTTCAAGAGCTTTGGCTCCGTCGAGAAAGTAAAAATCCATCCGGCTTTTTCCGCTTTTTAGCGCCTCAAAGTCAACTTTGGGCACGCAGACTTTTTTGCCTTTTTCAAGTGCGTCCAGAATGACTGGAATGCAGTCGGCTTCGAGGCTGTCCGGAATGTAGGCCAGAACAAGACTGGCTTTTTTGTATTGGGGCAGGGAAGTGACTTTTTCGCAGAGATTTTCTTTAAGCGAGTGCTTTTCCTTGTATGTCAGGGATTCAAGGTATGTTTTTTGAGTGGAGTGCATTTTTTGGCGCAGCTCTTTTTTTGATTGAGAATTCATTAGGTAATTTTAGCAAAAGCGTGGTAAAATTGAAAGGAAACAGTCTTTTATTCAGGCAGGCAAAATGCCTGTTTTGTCGGTGCTGGCCGCTCCGCTATGGAGCGCCGAAGTAGCCGCAGGCTATGAGCGTTAGCGAAGCGCGGAACAGCGGCAGCAAAAAAATTTGGCGTTAAAATTATGAGGTACTAAAATGCTAAATGTTAACAACAATGCTTCAATTTTGAAGCATGAAATTCTCGTTAGAATCGCAAAACTTCAGTTGCAGGGAAAACTCGAGGAAAGCGTTCATTACATTCCAAAGGAAATGGTGCCGGAAGGAAGTCCGTCAATAACCTGCTGTGTCTATCATGACCGGGAAATCATGCGGACCCGGGTCCTTGCCCGAATGGGATTTTCTGTCGAAAACTATGATGATGAAAAACGTCTTTCTGACTACGCAAAAGAGGCCTTGAATCGTGAAAAGCCCACCTGGCCCATGCTCACTTTTTTGAATGAAGCCTGCAATGGCTGTGTAAAAACAAAATTCCTGCCCACAAATGCCTGTCAGGCCTGTCTTGCCCGCCCGTGCAAGGTCAACTGCCCAAAACAGGCTATTGAAATTTACGACCACCGCGCCCACATTGATCCAGAAAAATGCATTAACTGCGGTCTTTGTGCGCAGAATTGTCCTTACCACGCAATCGTAAAAATTCCGATTCCATGCGAGGAAGCCTGCCCGGTTGGAGCAATAACCCGCAACGAGGAAACCGGCCACGAGCAGATTGACTATGATAAGTGTATTTTCTGCGGAAAGTGCATGAGCAGCTGTCCTTTTGGTGCCGTAATGGAAAAATCCCAGCTTGTAGACGTTATCAGGCATATTATGGCAGGTAAAAAAGTCGTGGCCATGTATGCGCCTGCAATCGGAGCCCAGTTCAAGGGGGCAAAGGTCGGACAGCTTGAAAGTGCCCTGATTGCCGCAGGTTTTGCCCGTGTATGGGAAGTTGCAATCGGTGCCGACATTACCGCTGACAAGGAAGCTGAAGAATTTGCAGAGCGAATGGAGCGTGGGGATAAAATGATGACCACCAGCTGCTGCCCGGCTTATGTCCGTGCAGTTCAGATTCATGCTCCCGAACTCAAGGACTGTATTTCGGAGACAAAGTCGCCCATGATTTATACGGCCGAACTTGCCAAAAAGGCTGATCCTGACTGCATTACGGTTTTTGTGGGTCCTTGTCTTGCCAAAAAGCGTGAAGGCTATGATAACGATCTTGTGGACTATGTTCTTTCGGTTGAGGAAGTTAATGCCCTGCTTGTTGCAAAGGAAATCGACATTACCAAAATGGAAGCAAAACCCGGCAAATACAATCCGACTGTCTCTGCCCGAAACTTTGCCAAGACTGGCGGTGTCGCCGAAAGCGTTAAAATCCGCCTCAAGGACGCTTCGATTCTAAAACCTGTGGTCATAAATGGTCTGGACAAGGCGGGTGTAAAGGCCCTGCAGAATTACGGCAAAATCAACGCAGGCTCTGTTCCGGCCCCGGCTGACTGTCCGAACCTTATCGAGGTTATGGCTTGTGAAGGCGGCTGTATTGCAGGACCAAGCGTAATCATGAATCCAAAGACTGGAGCAGCCCTGCTGAACATGTACGCAAACGCAGGTTCCAGTGAACTTGTTGACGGAATCCCGCCAAAGTGCGACATGGAGGAAGTCATTAAAAACGAAAAATAAGAGCTGAAATTTTGGAAAAAATGGCTCCCAGTCATGAAAACGGTTTATCGAAATCGCAGGCTAGTTGCTACAGGCAATTTGTGCTTGTAACTATATACGTTTGCCCTGAAACGGCTCACTTTTTTCCTGCAATGTTGTATAATCTTTTTGATGATAAAAAAATTCTCTGCTTTATTTTTTGTTTTTCTGACGGCTGCGGTTTCTTTTGCCCAAAGCCCTTCAATCCGCCTGGGCGTGCTTAAAGGCATTGCCTGCACTCCATGCGCTTACTTAATCGAAAACCGCGAAAAACTTGCCGTTCAGAACATGTCCTTTAAAATCTATGATTCTGTACAGAGTGAGCTTCCTGCCCTGCTTAAAGGGGAACTTGACCTTGCTTTTTTGCCCCCCGGGGACGCAGCTAAAGTTTTTAACAAGGGTGGGGCCAGCCTTTTTGCCCTGGGGGTGGCTCAGAATGGAAACGCATGCCTTTTAACAAACGATGACTCTTATTCTTCAATCCGGGATCTTGCCGAAAAAACTGTACTTTGCGAGGGAAGTGATTCCTTTGACGTAGCTGTTTTTAATCATGTCCTTTCAAGGGATGACAGCGGAATTGATTCCGTAGAAGTGGATTTTTCGGTTCCGCAGGCTGAACTTGCCAATAATCTTATCACCGGGCAGGCACAATATGCCCTTTTAAAAGAACCTTTTGCCTCTGTCGCCCTTTTGCACTCAACCAAAGTCCGCCGGGTTGAAAGTCTTCAGCGGATGTATTCCGAAGGTGAGGGGGCAAGCCTGTATCCGGCCATGCTTCTTGTTGCCCGGCTGGATTTTATAAAGGACAATGCTGATTTAATCCGCCGTTTTGTTGAAGTTTACAGGTCTGCTGTTTTGTGGACTAACAAAAATCCTGCAAAAGCAGCAAGCCTTTCTGAAAAGCAGGGACTTGGCCTTTCTGCAGCTGTGGTAAAGGCTTCTATTCCCCATGCCGCTCTTGTCTGGCGGGAAGCAAAGGCGGCCAGGGCTGATCTGGAAAAGTTTTACGGAATTCTTGAAGTGACGCTCCCGGACGAAGAATTTTATTTTGAGTAAAATTCGACATAAATGCGGCACTTTACTTGCCATTTCCATAGGTGCGCTCGATTTCCTGAATCTGATCGCGGACTGCTGCGGCCTGCTCGTACTCAAGTCTGTCGGCGAAGTCACTCATCTGCTTCTTTAATGCTTCAATAACTTTTTTACGCTGCTTCGGGTCGAAGAGGTTCGCGCTCTTTTTGAGAACGCCAAGCTCGATTTCGGCTTCTTCTTCGGCATTGGCCTCTTGGCGAACGAGAATGTCCTGAACGGCTTTTGAAACTGTGTGCGGCGTGATTCCGTGCTCTTCGTTGTATTTCTGCTGGATTTCACGGCGGCGTTTGGTTTCGGCTACGGTCTCCTTGATTGCAGGCGTGATATTGTCGGCGTACATTACGACCATGCCGTTTTCGTTTCGGGCGGCCCGGCCTACAATCTGAATCAAACTCGTGGTTGAGCGCAAGAATCCGATTTTGTCCGCGTCAAGGATTGCGATGAAGCTGACTTCCGGCAAGTCGATTCCCTCTCGCAAAAGGTTGATTCCAATCAAAACATCGATTTCACCCACTCGCAGGGACTTCAAAATCTCAACTCGCTCAAAAGTATCGATTTCTGAGTGAATGTATTTTACTTTGAGATTTAGCCCCAGAAGATAGTCCGTCAAATCTTCCGCCATCTTTTTGGTCAGAGTAAGAATCAGGCTGCGCTCGCCCCGGTCAATTCTTTCCTTGACTTCCTTATAAATGTCTTCCATCTGGCCTTCGCTCGGCCGCACTTCGATAATCGGATCCAGAAGGCCTGTGGGGCGGATAATCTGCTCGACAATCTGAGTACTCTGCTTGATTTCTTCCGGGCGGGGAGTAGCCGTGACATAAATCACCTGGTTAATCTTCTTCCAGAATTCGTCTGATTTGAGCGGGCGGTTATCAAGGGCACTTGGCAGGCGGAATCCAAAATCAACGAGATTTTGCTTTCGGCTTCGGTCTCCTTCGTACATCGCTCCAATCTGCGGAACCGTGACATGGGCCTCGTCAATAAGACACAAAAAATCATCCGGGAAGTAGTGGAGGAGGGTAGCTGGTGGCTCGCCGGTCTTTCGGCCGGAAATAGGACCTGAGTAATTTTCGATTCCTGAGCAGTAGCCCATTTCCTTCATCATCTCAATGTCGTAGGTGGTGCGGGTCTTAAGTCGTTCTGCTTCGATCATTTTGCCCGCTGCCTGCAAAGTCTCGACACGCTCTTCAAGTTCTTTTTGAATCCTCTCCGTGGCAGAAACAAGCACGTCATGCGGAACGACGAAGTGCTTTGCCGGGTAAAGCTGCAATTCGTCCAGCTCTTCTTCGGTGGCACGGTTCAGAACATTGAATCGTTTGATGCTCGCAATCTCGTCAAAATCAAGCTCGATTCGGTAGGCGGTGTCGGTCTCCATGTAAGGCGGATAAACTTCGATTACGTCTCCACGAACGCGGAAATTTCCCCGGTCCAAAACCATGTCGTTCCTCTGATATTGAATCGAAGCCAGGTCCCGCTCGAATTTTCGTAAATCCAGAATATCGCCCTTTTCGATGTGAACGCGCATTTCCTTGTACAAGTCCGGCATACCCAAACCGTAAATGCAGCTCACGGTTGCCACGACGATTACATCACGGCGTTCCATCAAAGAATAAGTGGCGGCAAGGCGGAGCTTGTCAATCTCGTCGTTTACATCTGCATCTTTTTCGATATATAAATCGCGCGCAGGAACATAAGCTTCCGGCTGGTAGTAGTCGTAATAAGAGACAAAATATTCAACGGCATTGTTCGGAAAAAATGACTTGAACTCGCGGTAAAGCTGTGCCGAAAGGGTCTTGTTGTGGCTGATAATGAGCGTGGGCCTCTGAACCTTTTCGATAATCTTTGCCATCGTGAAGGTCTTTCCTGAGCCGGTAACGCCCTTCAAGGTCTGAAAACGGTCGCCCTTCAGGAACCCCGCAGAAAGTTTTTCGATTGCCTGCCCCTGATCGCCTGAAGGCTGGTATGGGCTTACGACTTCAAATTTACGCATGAGGACAGTATAGCATTTACGAAGGGGGAAGTCTCCCCCTCGCTCCAACCGTCTACGGCGTTTTCCGCTACCCCCTCTCCTGGGGCTGCAGCCCCAAGCCCTGCGATTTCTTCCGAAATTGTTCCGAAATTTCTTCCGAAATTTTTTGAATTTGTAGATATTGAAAATATGAAAGAAAACATGATTCGGGCGTAAATCTTAGAAGGTGAAAATTCTTGGATTGAGTTCAAAAGATGCGGAAACGGAATTGAAAGCGATGTTTATGAAACAGTCTGCTCTTTTTCAAATCACTTTGGCGGAACAATATTGTGCGGCGTCCTTGATGACGGTTCAATTCTCCGCCCCGCCGTGCAGCCGGTTGATTGGCTCAAAAGCTTTTAAAACAATTCTCCATTTTGCATAAGGTCCGGCATATTTTTGTGAATGATTCCGTTGCGATGCTGAATCGGGTCGCTTCTGGTAAGGATATATTTTGGATAGTTATCCTTTATTGATTCAAGAGGCCGGTATTCCCGTTCCTCAGTTTCCTGGCTGGACATTATTGTCATGCAGATTTGAAGATATGCGTAATCAACGTCTTTACGAAGTATGAAGTCACACTCCAGTTTTCCGATACGACCTACACTTACAGAATAATCGTTTGAGCGGGCATAAATATAGGCAACATTTTCCATTACCGGACCGTAGTTTATGCGGTTGTCAGTATTTGTGGAGTAGTAAAAGCCAAGGTCAGAAAGATAATATTTCTTTTCTCCTGCTATGGATTTCTTAGACTTTAAGTCAAAGCGGCTGCATTCATAGAGGATTTTTGCATCACAAAGAATCTTGATATAGTTATTCAAAGTCTCCCTTTTGATTTTTGTACCGTCTTTTTCAAGAGCTTCCAGCATGTTTGTAAGGCTTGTAGTTGCACCAAAATTGTTTATAAGATACTGCTGGATTTTTTGAAAAACGGAAACATTCCTGATTTTGACCCGACGTTTGATGTCCTTCTGAAAAATCTCAGATATTACGCCAGTGACATAAGTTTTTTTATCCTGAAGGGAATCATACTGAACGGCCTTGGGAAATCCGCCTTCAATAAGATAATTATCAAATTCCTGTACAAGATTCTGACTTATAGTCTTTTTTAGAAAAGCCTTCATGCCAAGATATTCCTGAAAGTTCAGAGGAAACATCTCAAACTCAAGATAGCGTCCTGTAAGTTTTGTAATAAGCTCGCCGCTTAAAAGATAGGAATTTGAGCCTGTTATAAAAATTGAAATATCACCTTCATCACGGAATCCGTTAAGGACTCCTTCAAAGTCAGTTACATTCTGAATTTCATCAATAAAAAGATATTTGAGTCCTTTTACTTTTATGTTGTCTTCTATGAGTTTTTCCAGCTGGTCGGGAGTTTTGATGCTTCTGTAACCGCGCCTGTCCAAATCAAAGTAAATTATGTTTTCCTCTGAAACGCCATTTTCCTCAAGCTCCTTCGCGATTGTCTGCATAAGGCTTGATTTCCCGCAGCGTCGGACACCGGTAATAACCTTGATGATTTCCGTGTCGTTGTAAAAGCCTCGTATCTTCTTCAAATATGATTCGCGTTTGTAATATTTCATAGGCTACCTTCATTTTTTATTGTATGCAAATATTGAGATAAAAGCAAGTTAAGGGGGTAAAAATTTGTATTATTTTAAAAACTTCCCTCTTAAACCATAAAGATTTACAAAATGTCTCGTTGATTGGAGCAGGCGTTGCGGGCGGTGTTTGAGCCCGCTGAGAGGGTGACGGAAAACGCGAAGCGTTTGTAGTCAGGGGGAGACTTCCCCCTTTATATTTTGTATAATTTCCATATGGCACGAGAAATCGAACTCAAAGTTCCGCTCACTTGCGAGCAGTTTGACCGAATCGAAAAAATCCTCACTCAAAAAGAACAACTTTCTTCTATTAATATATGCGGTTTGTCGCATATTCTCAAATCTGACGAATATTTTTCCCGCTACCACACTCACGAGGAACGGATTAAGAACAATGAGCTTCGTGTAATCAGAATCCGTACCGAAAATGACGGAAGAGGTGAAAAGTCATTTTTCTGCATCAAGCGAAAGACAATCGAAAACGGCGTGGAGTTCAATTCCGAAAAAGAAACTTTTGTCGAGGATGCGGATGTTCTCCGTGCTTTTTTTGAGGCGAGCGGATTTATCAAGTGGTTCGAAAAGAAAAAGGACGCAATCGGTGTACTGTGTTCGCTGGATTCTTCCGGTTTTGAGGCACATCTAGAGCTTGAAAAGGTAAATTCTCTTCCATATATAGAGATTGAATACACAAAAGAAGATTTGCCTGCCGACGAAGTCCGCTCCAATCTCGAAAAAATTCTGCTTGCTTTGGGCGTTGATCCGAAAAAACGCGACTCCCGTTCCTGGGCGGAGATTTTGAGTTAGAAATTACAACAGTTCCGTCAAATTCTTGCAGTTTACGTCACAAAGCTCTAGAATCCGCTCCCAGTCCGTAAGCGGCGGTTCGGTCCGCTCTTCATCACTTGCATCATAGACCGCGCAGACTTTGAAGCCTGCCTTTTTTGCCGTTCGGATTGCGTGAAGGGCATCCTCGAAAACAAGAGATTCTTCCGGCTTTGCACCGCATCGTCTTGCACTTTCTTCAAAAATCAATGGCTGGGATTTTGACGTGTTCAAATCAAGGCATGTAATGATATGGCAGAAATATTTTTCGCAGTCCAGCCTTTTCATGCAGGCAAGGACGCAGGAACGCTCGGTGGCAGTTGCAAGAACGCATGGAATTTTCCTCTCATTCAGTTCCCTAAGAAAATCTTCCGCCCCCTCTTTGAGCTGAAGGCTTTCAGCATAAAATTTCATTATCAGCTTTTCTACTTCGATTCCGATTTCTTCAACAGTCTTTTCAACTCCGTAAGCCGAAATAAAATATTCCGCCGTTTCAACCATGTTGAGCCTTTTTACATTGTCCCAAAGATCTTCCCTCGGTGTCTTTCCGATGCTCATAAGATATTTATCTGCGATTGTGTGCCACATGGTCATTGACTCAAGAATGGTTCCGTCCATGTCGAATATGGCGCATTTGATTCCGTCTAAAATTGAATTTTTCATGATGCAGAGTATAGCAGAAATTATGGAAAAGGTGTTGCAGGAAGAAAAAAAAAGCTGTTCGGGAAATTGAGAAATTCCCCGAACAGCGGAATTAAGTTATTTTGTCCAGTTTTTGAGATTCTGATTATCTGTAACTGATTCCTACTGCCTGATTTGCAGTGGTGCTGTCTGAAGTCGTTATGCCTATGTAAAGAGCATTATTGAAAATATAATTTGTTAAACTGGATAGGTACACCCCTTTCTTATCAGGGGTGTCCAAAGTTTTATAGTCAAGATTTCCCGTATTGTTGTAGCTCGGCATTTTCCATGGGTCGTTATAATACTTTGAGGTTGAGCTTGAATAATCCGCAAATGGTTCGCTTAAAAAACCATTTGCAGCATTGTCGTTTGGAGCTATAAAGTAGGTTTTTGTCCCATAAGCCAATTCTGTCGAACCAATCTTTGATTTTGTATACTTGTCGTATGATTCTACATAGTATAGTTTCGTTGATCCTGATCCATCAAGCATTTCATCAGTCAGACTGAATTTATATAAATAACTTTTTTCGCCCTGTTGCAACTGGCATAAGCCCCATGAATAAGTGGTGTCTGTTGATTTTGGAGTACTTCCTGAAGACCATGTAGAGCTATTGGTTATGTCAGGCAGGATTCCGAATGTGGTGGTTAATTTTTCTTCAGAAATCTTTGTAAGTGTTATCTCTTTAGGTTCTGATATGACTTTTGTGGATGTCCCTTCTGTTGATTCATAAGCATAGAGTTTTACAAAATATCTGTTTCCGCCGTTTACTTTTTCTGTGAGTTCAGTCACATCTTCTGACGGGGTTTTAGATTCATAGTTATACATATAGCTGTTGAAAACATCCCACTCAAGACCGTATTTAATTTCTTCATCGGTGTCTTCCGTAATTTTGTCAAATGTGACTTTGATTTTTGAGAACGGAGCTGTTTCGCCAGTGGCTTCTTCGATAGTCTTGATTTCCGGCTTGGAAAGTGGTGCTTTCAATGCTACATATTCACTTTTTTCACTTTCTTCACCATTGGGCGTTGAGCCGTTTACATAGGCAAGAACCGAGAATCTGTACTGATATCCTTGGCTGAGCGTGATTGTAACCGGTTCCGTGCTGCCTGCGGTTGTGTCCTTGTATTTATAGCTTGTTTCCGTTCCGTATTTATAAGCGTTTATCCTGTATATTATCGATGTTGCGGAAATTCCATGAAGCTGCTCTGTCGTAAGCGGAGTGAATTCGATGACCGCACTTGAACGGCTGATTGATTTTACGGTCGGAGCTTTTGAAGGAGCAGGTAATCCTTTTGTGCTGACGGTAATTTTTGAAGAAACTGCTTCCAGTGAGTCTTCGCTTCCGTCCAGCGATTTGTATGTGATTTTTATGATTCCATATAGGTTTTTAGAAGTTGCGAATTCAAGGTCGTTGATTTCAAATTCATTGGAATCCTGATAGTTTTTGTAGAAATCTGTTTTTGTCGATGAGTTGAGGAGTGCGTATTGAGCCTTAGCATTTTTTAATGAAATGGTTTTTGAGCCGCTTTTTGCTTCGAGCGTAACTTTTGCACCTGTAGAAGTTGCATCTGAAACGCTTCCGGTACAAGAAAAACTTGTTGAAAGACTGTATAAGTTTTTGGGATTACTGAAAGAGCCTTCTCCTTTTGAATTGACTGCTCGGACTCGCACATACCAGTCGGTATATTTCTGAATGTCACGTGGAATAAAGCAGGAATTCTCTTTCGTCTCATAAGTTTTTAACGGAGTTGTAGAATATTCTGATGACAAAACTTCAATCTTATAAGAATCCGCTGTGACCTGTTGATTCCATGAAACCTGCCAGCCATCAAAATATTCTTCGCTTTTTAAATCTGTTACTGACTCAGGAGCGTCCATGCTTCCAGTTGAAACCGATATGCTTTGTGTCTGACCGCAGCTCTTGCCTTCTGAATCAAATGTTTCCGCTTTGTACCAATATGTTGTATCGAATTCAAAAATAGAAATGCAGTAAGTTTTTTCCGATGCAGAAAGTTCTGTGAGAAGGGTATATTCCCCATTTTCAGAGGATGAAGAATAAATTTTTATGGATTTTATGTCAGAATTTGAAGATATTTCATCCCATGAAAGTTCAATTCCTTTTGATTTTGAAAAAAATCCATTGAGAGAGCTCAACGGACCTTTTGCTAGTGTTTTTACGGTAATTTTGACTTTTAGAAGTTCCTCATCCTTGTTGCCTGAGTTGTAGCTGTAGCCATGAAGAATAATGTCATTGTCCGCGTTGCATTTTAAATTTGTTGCTTTGTAAGAAAGTTTGTCGGAGGTATATATGTGTTTTGAGTTTTTGTTCCCTGCCTCAACGACATAGTATAAAATATCTTTTATGGAACTTTTTTCCCAGGTGACGGTTGCCGAGGTCATTCCTATATCGGAAGCCTTGAAGTTAACTTTGTTTTCAGTCTGAACGGAAGATTTTTTTGGTGTTTCAGTACCCCCCCCCGTATCATCGCTGCTGCATCCATGGAATGCAAGCAGACTGAACAAAATTGTTGTGATTCCTGCAAGGCGCATTAATTTTTTCATAAAGGACTCCTATTTTTTTAAGTAATATAAATATTTTATATCATAATATTTGTGAAGGCAATGATAAATTTGCTGTGACTTCTTCTCTCAGGGCAAACGCATTATAGTTGTTGGAGAGCATAAAGCAGGCATTTTTCGTTTTGTGAGCAAAGTGTCTGCTTGTTGCCGATTGTCAGATTCTTCTTTTTAGTTGAAACAGGTAATTCAATTC
>Ga0129306_1000479_pt1 | contig 62677 bp, 49 predicted proteins | sample P827metagenome_FD_94438 | JGI IMG/M metagenome (GOLD analysis project Ga0129306, IMG submission 94438) | Capybara group fecal microbial communities from Wisconsin, USA - P827 metagenome | ecosystem: Host-associated > Mammals > Digestive system > Large intestine > Fecal | place: USA: Wisconsin... | reverse complement strand
TTCCGATTCGGAATGAGTCAGTTTCTTCATGGCTGTTCCTTTGCTACCAAAGGTAGCATTTTGACGCAGGCGGAATTGCCTTTTGTCTAGTTATGAACAGTCCTAATTATGGGGAAGCTTACAAAAATAGTGTAAGAGTGTTTGATTTGATAAAAAAAGAAGGTGTATCGGTAAGGTGCGTTGCAGATGGAAGAGTTGATGGAGTGCAAAAAGTGGATGTTGTAAAAAAAATATATGGTGACTCTGTTGACTATGCTGGTCATAAATATCCAACGGTTAAAATAAAGGATCAAACTTGGTTTGCGGAAAATCTAGTTATTGATGTTGAGTCAAGTGAGTGCCCTGATGGGGGAGATTGCTCGCGCGGGCGTATATATCAATGGCATTCCGCAATGAATGTTGATGAACGTTTTGATAGGGCTTTTGCGACGACCATTATCAAAGAACCTCACCAAGGAATATGTCCTTCAGGATGGCACATTCCATCAAAAAATGAATGGGATGAATTGACAAGTAACGTTATTGGTGGTAATGGTATGGCTGGAGTGTATTTGAAATCAAGTTCATGGAACACGTCAGTGAAATCTGTTACAAATGTTGATTTGTATGGGTTTAATTTTCTTCCAGTTAATATAATAACTAGTGGATATGGGTATAATAAAGCTTACGCATGGAGTATAACGGAAAAAGATGGTGACCAAGCGTATATAAGGGGCGTGTACTCTTCTGATATGTTTTTTGACGAAGATTATGATTTGAAAAGTAGAAAGTGGTTTGTCCGTTGTATAAAGGACAAATAATTTAGTGTCAAATAATAAGAGACTTTGTAGTTTTGCTGGTTGTGGACTACTGATTTCTTATGTCTCGTTATCCATACGATGAACTTAGAGTGTAATTTTAAGTAACAAGTATAAAAGTTTTTTTTGAGGACTGCTGCAGTGAAATGATGATATCCGAAGAAATTATTCCGTCTCTTGTAGGAGGCGTCTTTGCCGTAATATGTGTTGTTGTCGGTGCAGGAATAACGGGTATAGGAAATTATAGAGATAGACTGCGGAAACGACGAGAGGACAAGAATAAGACGGTTTTTTGCCTTTTAAGTTTGTACTTTTATGTGAGCCACTTGTGTGCCGATGATCCTTTGCAAAAGGTGGTTGAGTCTTGTTTTGATGATGTACGGCGTGAGTGTGGAATAACGGATGCGGATTCTTTAGAAGATGAACTGAAAAAGATTCTTTCTCCGACACAATATACTTCTGTACAAAAGTATTTGTCGAATGGAATAGATGCGTTGAAACAGCACCTAAAAGATGCTGTTGATAGGTTGTCTGCAAGAAATCCGATATTAGCGTATTCTTTGGAAGCGAAATTAAATGTTCTATCAATGATGGATTTGGCTGAAAATTATGTTGCTGAAGGAATGAAAAAGTATTCTGCTTTGCGAGGAATTGAAATTTCTCCAGATAATATAAACAAGATGCAACAAGATCTGAAAAAAGACATTGTGATGGATGTTATGGGTAGCATAAAAGAAAATCTTTATGCCATAGAAAGTAGTCGAAAAGGGCGGAAAAGAATATCAATTTTTTTAGAGAATATTCAGTCCTCTCCAAAAACTTTTGAAGGCCAGAAAAATAATGTTAAAGATATTGTAAAAAATGTAATTAATCGTAATAACGTTTAGATATGTAAAAAAGGCTTGTATGAAACGAGATATGGAATTGATTCGCTCTATTCTTTTGGATATTGAAGAATGTAAACCTGCTTATGAATGCTGGGATCCTAAGCCGTTTTTAGAAGGTAAAGATGCTGCTGTTGTGGTGGAGCATATGAATCTTTTGATAAGTGAAGGATATTTGACTGGGGCTGTGGATTACATCCCTCAGAGTAATCGTTGCTTTTTCTCGGCCATAGATTTAACTTGGAAGGGGCATGAATTCTTGAGCCTTTCTCGTGAAAACCGTGTTTGGAAGGTTGCTAAGGATAAAATTTTAGATGCTGGGTTGGCTTTTTCAATGCCGTTGCTGATGGAATACTTAAAGACTGTTGCAAAGAAATATTTGAATTTGGATTGATTTGAAAATTCTAAGTTGATTTAAAACAAAAAAGTCCCGACTCGCAATGAGTCAGGGCTGAATTGTTTTATGGATTGCTTCGGGGCTTCGCTCCTCCAGAAAGGCGTCACCCTGGAGCCGAAGGCGATAGGGGCAATTAAGCCTTCCTATAGTTTTCCTTTGCTTCCATGTCCAGGACTATAATATTTTTTGAATACTTTTATAGACCTAGCATATGCGTTGTCAAACTATATGCCATTCATTAACGGTGTACTTTTCGTATATACTTTTATTTTGTGTTGCCATGTATATGTTTTCGCTATATTGCTCCTGAATGATTTTTATGATACAATTTTTCATACAGAGAATCGTATATGTAAAGAACATGAAGAACAAAAAATTTAAATGCGTTAGGGGTATCCCACTTGTGGGCGTGACCCCTGTTCGCGATATATTTTCGCCCTTTTTTACGCCTGTATACATTTTTATGGTCTTGACGGTGTCAAATCCCGGTTTAAAAGGCTATTTTTCTCTTGTAACCGATTCGCGGCCTGTGCCGCAAAGGATAAAACATGATTGATGTAAAGGGAAAATGGTGCCTCGTTACCGGTGGATGCCGTGGTGTAGGTCGCCTGACTGCCATCGAAATGGCTAAACTAGGTGCAAACATTATCTTGCAGGGCCGTGACAAGGCCCATGCCGAGCCGGTGCTGGCCGAAATCAAGAAGCTTGGCGTTGAAGGTCGCGCTGTAGGCTGCAATTTGGAAAGCGAAGCCGAAATCGATGCAGCCCTTGCCGAAATCGACAGCTGGGGTGTGCAGGTGGACTTGGTGTTCAATAACGCTGGCCTCATGAGTCATTATTTTACCGACTTCCTGACCAACACCATGGACGATTTCCACCATGCCATGGCGGTGAATTTCTATGCCCCCATCAAGATTGCCTACCACTTTTTGCCGGGCATGATCAAGCGTGGCTTTGGCCGCATGCAGCTCACTACCAGCGGTATCGCCAATGAGCCGGAACTGATGGGTTATGCTTGCGCCAAGGCTGCCCTCACCAAGTTCGTGAAGGATTTCGCCTGCAAGTTGAACGGTACCGACGTGATGATGAACGTGATGGATCCGGGTTGGCTCCGTACGGACCTGGGTGGCCCTAACGCTCCTAATGCTCCCGAGACCGTGATTCCAGGCTCCATGGTGTCTGTGCTCTTGGACGACAAGAAGAGCGGTCGCTGGTTCAGCGCCCAGGAATTTACGGGCATGAGCCTTGCCGATGCTGTTGAAAAAGGCAAGACCATCGAATAAGTGTTTCTTCTACTGATTCTCCTTGAAGAAAGAAGGCTTCCCGATACCGGGAAGCCTTTTCTCCTATAATGTCATTCCCGGCTTGACCGGGAATCGCCTTTTAAGCCAAAGCGGCAATCCGTGAGCCATAAGCGGCTCGTCTTAACGAGCCGTGTTGGCGAGAGCTTTGGCGTACCGGAGATGCAGTTTTAGCATTAAGCCAAAGCGGCAATTATAGCATCACCCATGCCAGTGGTGCCCACCTTGGTGCAGCCTTCCTGGTAAATATCGCCAGTGCGATATCCCTGGGCAATCACCTTTTCACAGGCAGCTTCGATAGCCTTGGCCGCTTCTTCTTCCTTGAAGGTGTAGCGGAGCATCAATGCCACGGAGAGGATCTGGGCGAGCGGGTTCGCGATACCCTTGCCTGCGATGTCCGGAGCGGAACCACCTGCCGGTTCGTAGAGGCCGAAAGAACCTTCGGCGATAGAAGCGGACGGGAGGAGGCCCATGGAACCGGTGAGCATAGCGCATTCGTCGGTGAGGATGTCGCCGAAGAGGTTCGGGCAGAGCAGCACGTCGAATTCGCGCGGGCGCTTGAGGAGCTGCATGGCAGCGTTGTCCACGTAGAGGTGCTCGAGAGTGAGTTCCGGATAGTCCTTGATGACTTCGTTCACGACTTCGCGCCAGAGCACGCTGGTGGTGAGCACGTTGGCCTTGTCGATGGAGGCGACCTTCTTGTTGCGGAGCATGGCGGCGTCAAAGGCGAAGCGGGCAATGCGTTCGACTTCGTAGCGGCTGTACTTCATGGTGTCAAAGCCGATTTCTTCCTTGGAGCCCGGAACGCCTTCGCGGCCCTTTGGCTGGCCAAAGTAAACGTCACCCGTCAGTTCGCGGACGGTGAGGATGTTGAAGCCGTCGCCCACGATGTCGGCACGGAGCGGGCATGCACCAGCGAGTTCCTTGTAGACGCGGGCCGGGCGGAGGTTGCAGAAAAGCTTGAAATGCTTACGGAGCGGGAGCAGTGCACCGCGTTCCGGCTGCAGGTTCGGGGGGAGGTGTTCCCACTTCGGGCCACCCACGGAACCGAAAAGAATACAGTCAGAAGCTTCGCCCAGCTTGAGGGTGCTTTCCGGCAGCGGGGAACCGCTTTCGTCGTAGGCGGCGCCACCGACGTTTGCCCATTCGGCGTTCACGTCGAAGCCGAACTTCTTGGAAACCACGTCCAGCACGCGGACAGCTTCTTTCATCACTTCGGGGCCGATACCGTCGCCCGGAAGCACTGCAATCTTGTAATTCTTGCTCATTGTTAATCCTTGTTGAATTTGAACGCGGGTAAATGTAGCAAAATATCCCCAAAGGGGAAAGCCTTCCGCACCACCTAAAGGTGGCCATGTACACTAAGCGCTAAAGCGCTAAGTGTCTAAAGGTCGCTCCAGCCTTGCCACTCTGTCACCCTGGATTCTATCGCTACGCTCCAGAATGACAGCAGCGATAGGGTCCAGGGCAAGTCTTCCGCTACCCCTTCTCCTAGGGACTCAGCCCCTACCCCTCGAATTAATCTTTCAGGTTAACGACACATATAATAAAAAAAAGAGAACCGTCAAACAGTTCTCTTTTAATATTCAGATTTTTTTTGATTTTACCACAACAGAGCGAACACCATGCCGGGGCGGAAGTACTTGCCGGCGGTGTACTTGAGAGCCGTGCTGTGGAGCAGCATGAACAGCGCGCTCGCTTCAACCTTGTTGGCCTTCGCGATGCTGCCGAATGCCTTGGTAAAGGCGGGCAGGTTGCGCGGGAGCTTCGGACTGATGCGGCTGTCGGCAAGGAGGGCACCCTTCTTCAGGAGTTCCTTATGCATCTTGTCGGCGGCGGTGGCGCTAAGGCCGAATGCCTTCACCAGAGCTTCCGGGTGCAGACGGCAAGAACCGTTGAATCCTTCAGGTGCGGCGAACGGGATGCGGGCTTCTTCGTAGAGGTTGCGGATCATGGAATCGCCCATGTCGGCAGCCTGCTTTTCGAGGCCGTGGTGCATCATGGCGCACATGATGCTGTACTGGATGCCGATCCACACGTCGTGAGCCTGGAAGTTGAATTCGTCCAGCGGAGAGCCGTCCTTACGCACGAGGTTTGCGGCACCGATGAGCGGGCTGTTGGCCTTGTAGTTCGTGTTGTAGACGCGGAGCAGGTTCGCCTTCGCCTTCTTCTCGTCGCTGATGGGCTTGAGGCTCAGCAGACGGAGGTACGTGTCGGCAAGCATCGTGTCGGCAAAGACGTCGTCGCAGTCGTTTGCAATCTTTGCGTTCCAGCTGGCGGTGAAGGCTTCCTTGCACTGGGCGGTGAGCCATGCCTTCTTGAGGCCGCGGAGTTCGTTCTTCGAAAGTTCCACGTCGCTGGGGATTTCACCCGAGTTGAGCCATTCGTTGATGGTCTTGAGGGCGGCCTTCAAGTCGTTGCCATCGATGACGAGCGTGTCCTTGATAGCGTCGGCCAGCTGCGGGAGCTTGTCGGCCACAACGTCCTTCGCTTCCATCGGGGTCACGAAGAAGTGGTAGTAGCCTTCGGCTTCGTCCCAGAGGGCCTCGTCGAATTCCTTGTTGGCGGCGTCGGCCTTCGCGTTCCAGGTGTCGGCCTGTGCCTTGTCGCCGAGGATTTCGGCAATCTTGGCAGCTGCGCGGAGGCCTGCAATCCAGAGGCTACCGCAGTACACGGAAATGCCGTGGCTGGAGAGGTTGTCGAAGGTGTCGTCGGTACCATGGGTGAGCGGGAAGTTTTCTCCCTCGTTCACCATCTTTTCGAGGTACTGCATGGCGGCATAGACTGCTTCCTTGCAATCCTGCAAGTTCTGCTTGTCCTGCGTCTTCACGTAATGACGCAGCACCATCAGCACGTACTTCGGAGCGAGATCCTTCCATTCCTTCACGTTGTGCCAGTCATAGGCATCGGGTTCTGCATCGAAGGGGCTTCCCAGGTCATGAATTACGGCGCCACGAACGGCGCGGGGGCCTTCCAGCTTCGGATCGGGGAGGTCTGCGTAGGGGAGGTTCACGTATTCGTGGTGGCGGCGACGGTTGTTGTTCACGGCGAGAATGGCGTCGCCGAAGCGCTTCATCACTACGCCGTCGAGGCGCGGCATCAGGGCCATCAGGCTGAAGCTTCCGTAGAAGTAAACGTCCAGGGAGTTGAAGAACGGATAGTCGGCGCATTCGCGAACCAAGAAACGGTCGTCCTTGTCCCACACGGTGGCTTCGGCGAGGAAGCTGAGGGTGTTGATAGCGAGGCTCTTGAATTCGGCCTGCTTGGCGGCGGTCTTGTAAAGCTTGGCCACGGCCTTCTTCGGTACGAGGGCTTCGAATGCCTTGAGGCGTGCGTCAAAGTTCTTGTCGGCGGCGAGGGCTTCTTCAAGGATGGCGCCCACGCGGCCGTATGCTTCTGGGAAGAATGCGGTGTACTTCTTGGCGGAAGTGAGCTTGTTCAGCTTGATTTCGGGGAAGTCCAGCACCAGGTTGAACTGGAAGCTGACCTTCTGCTTCGGCTTCAAAACGGCCGTCACGGCGACGGCGCCTGCAATCGTTTCACGACCGCTGTAAACGTTCTTGACCCAAGAGCCTGCAACGCGACCGCTCTGGAGAGCGCCCTTCAGCACAGAGGCGGCATCGTCCTGGTAGAACATGGGCTTCACGGAAACGTTCAGGTTATCTTTCTTGTTCCAGGCAACAGACACGCCCATGCAACCGTTGAAGTCGCTTTCGGCGAGAGCTTTTTCGTTGTAGAATTCGATACCGCGAACGGAACGGCCATCCTTGAGTTCCTTGTCGAACTGCACTCCCTTCGGGAAACGAGCAGACGGCACCAGCACAAAACTGGAATCCTGAACGCCCTGGCGGTCCTTCTTGGCCATGTAACCCGTGATGCTGTCCTGAATCTGGACAATCGTCACTTCGCGGGTTTCCTTGGTGTTGTTCTCGAGAGTGAACACGGTGGCGTTCACCGGGAGGCTGGAAAGGCGTTCGTCACCCGGGGTCACGTAGCTGGACTGGGTCTTGGTGATAGCGACACCCTTGCCTTCGTAAACGGTTTCGCTCACGGGGTAGAGGGCGGTGTACTTCATCATGGCGGCGTCATAGCCCGGCTGGCCGAGGAATTCGGAGTCGTTTGCCCAGGCGGCGGTGAGGGCGCCTTCGCGGGCTGCCTTTTCGCCAATCATGCCATCGAAGAAGTCAATGAGAACGGCGCGGTTGATGGCGGCGGTGTCCTTGCCTGCAGCGATCAAAGCCTGGGTGCGGTCGCTGAACTGGATGTGCCAGCGTTCAAAGGCGGCCTTGTTCGTTGCCAAAAGAGTCTTGTCGGCGAGCACCTTGTTGAGCTTGGCTTCTGCCTTCTTCTGGTCCTTCATGTCGGCGTCGCCGAAAACGCGTGCTCCGTTTGCATCGAGGAGCGGGAAGTTGTTGTTGTAGATGCCGAATGCGGCGAAGTTGCCAATCACAAGGGGAGCCTTTGCGCTCAAGACCGCTTCCTTGAAGAAGAAGTTGTTGAAGCGGAGGTCAGCGGGCTTTTCGGTGCGGACCTGCACGCCCGGCATCACGTTCATCACGGGTGTGGTGCCTGCAGGCGTTGCGGTGAATGTGGAGCCGATACCGCCGACAGCAATACCTGTGGTAGAAGGGGTCGTAGAAAGCGGGGTGTACCAGGGCTGGATAAATTCCACGGCGAGGCCCGGGGTCATCAGCTTCTGGACGGAACCGGCCTGTTTGGCGCCGGCGAGGTAATCTTTGATGCTCATAGTAGGTTCCTTTGAATTTTTCAAAGGAAAAGATAGCAAATCAAATCGGCAAGTTCCATTGGAACGAAAGTCCGAGTCCGCCAATGAATACATTTGTCCTTACGGGGTTTGAAATCCAATCCAAATATTGCATATCCATTTGTAGAGCCACAAAGAACTGGGAATTGATGCTATATCCGAGCCTATAGCCATAGCCGTATGTGTAGCTAGAAGCTTCTGTTTTCCTATAAAGTCTGTCGTCTTCAAATTTATCGGTGATCCCGCTTGCCGTGAAGATGTAGTTAAATGAACCGTAGATTTCAAAAGTTATATCGTATAAGGTAACCGACCAGGTGATAGGCTTAATTCCAAAACTCCAAAGAGAAACAGAATTGTCTCCATCGTGGTGTGAATAGCCAAATCGCTTTAGTACAAAAGACATTTTATAGTCAACGATGTTTTCGGGTTCATTGAAAAATCCGGTCTCTAATGACAATCCCACAATTCCGCTAGGCCTATATATCTCATTTTCTGATTGCAAACGACTGTCACCGATTCCGCCTGCTAAGAATATGGCATGGGATTGGATACAAAGCAATAAGGCAAAAATTAGAATCCGTTGCATAAATTTGCCTTACGTTGTTGTATCACCCATGTATAGTCGTAATCATTTTGTTCATCGTTCCATGTACGTTTCTCGCATTCCAGCTCGTTGTTTCTCACTCTACATTTGTCGCTAAACCTAAATCCAGAAACGTTTCTCCTGAAAAAACCATCCTTTTCAGGTTCAAGGATTTTTAATTGAACATTAAGCGTGTCAATAGATTTTGGTTGTGTGAAGATTACTATTGAGGTTGTATCTAGTGAAAAATAGGCTTTGTTAAGGGTATAATTTGTATACATTCCGGAATCTCCTGAAATGCAGATTTTATTGCAATCTAAATTTCCTAGAAGCAAGGTGTCGATTTCGCTTTCTTCCCAACCATATTGCCAAAAGTATTCTTCAAAAAAACAGCCTTGGAAATCTTCTAGTGAAACATATTCAGCAGCATCGGAATCATTATCCATGATATAGGCGCAACCACTGCAGAGAATGCATAATTCAAGAAAGAGAATGGCTATGGTGCAACCGTAAATCTTCATACATCGCCGAATGTAAAAAAAACGAAGCATTTGTCAATGAGAGGCAGGTTGTGATTTTTTCATGAGGCGCCACTTCATATACCCCGCCATCTGTAGCGGGTGGCAGAAGGTGCCGTCGGCCATTTTCGCTTGCAGTTCTTCGTCGGAAAGTTCCAGGGACTCGATATCTTCGGTACTGTCAAAGTGGGTGCTTCCGCCCTTGACCACTCCATCGATGAATACTACGTGAAATACACCGCGATGCCTGTCCGGGTTCACCGGGAAAGTGCCGATATATAGTTCGGAGTTGGAATTTCGGATTTCGGAATTAATCTTGGAAGGGCTATTTTCTTTTTTTATATCACTCCGAATTCCGAATTCTGAATTCCGAATTAACACATACCCGCATTCTTCCTGCAGCTCCCGGAGGGCGGCCTGCTCCGGCGTTTCGCCCTTGTCGATGATTCCTGCAGGGAACTCCAGGGCGATTTTTCCGGAGCCGTGGCGGTATTGTTCCGTCATGACCCATTTGCCCTGGGCGGTACGGGCGAGAATCAGCACCCAGTCCGGCTGCCAAAGCGTGTAGAAATCGTCGATGACCTTGCCGTTCGGCAGTTCGCAGGTCTCTTTCGCGACCTTGAGCCAGGGGGCGTCGACCAGGTATTCCGTCTTGAGCAACTTCCAAGGTTTCATAGGAGAAATTTAACACCTAAAACGCGATCATTTATGAAATGTCGTGTCGTAGGTGAAAGAATGCAGTCTAGAATTTCACGTTTTCTGGACCCTTGATGGGGTGGCTCGCCTGGTATTTTTCTTCCTTGACCGGGTCCCACACGTCGGGGTCGAAACCTTCCATCTGGGTGAGGGTCTTGCCCCTCGTGCACAGCAAAGCTCCAAGAATAACTGCGTTTTCAATGGCCAGCACCAAGGCGGTCTTGTAGTCGAGGCCAAAACCCAGAGGAGCGCCTTTCAGGTTTTCGGGGCTGACCCACAAGATGTAATGGCAGGTGATAAAGGTCATGAACATGCAGGGTACGAGGGCAATCCAGAAGTTCTTCTTTTTGCTCCGCAGGTAGACTACCGCCACGCACAGGCTGCACACCGCCATGAGCTGGTTGCTCCAGCTGAAGTAGTTCCACAGGATGTTGAAGCCTTCTTTGTCCATGTTGCTCCAGAAGATGATGATAGCACAAATGGCAAACATAGGAACGGTCAAAAGCAGACGATTTTTGGCGGATTTCTGGTCGATACCCGTAAGTTCGGAGATGGTGAGGCGGAGGCTTCGGAGGCTGGTGTCACCACTGGTAATGGCAAGTATAATCACGCCCACCACCACCAGTACAGAAATGGGGGCGAAGGGGATGACGGTAGAGACCAAGGTGCTGAGGACCTTCACGCCGGAGGCTCCGGTCAAGAGTTCGGGCATTTGGTGGTAGATGAACATGCCGCCTGCGGCCCAAATCATGCCGATGAGGCCTTCGATAATCATCATGCCGTAAAAAGTTTGACGTCCAAGCTTTTCGGTCATCTCGGTACGGGCCACGATGGGGCTTTGGGTGCTGTGGAAACCGCTGATGATGCCGCAGGCGATGGTCACGAACAGCATGGGGAGTATGGGCTGTCCCGCCGGATGCTGGTGGAAGTTGGACCCGAAGTCCGCAAGGTTGATTTCGTCAAGGATATTCAGGTGGGGCGCGATGCCGACCATGATTCCGAGAGAAGCGAGAATGAGCAAGCCGCCGAAGAGGGGGTAGATTCGCCCGATAATCTTGTCGATGGGGAAGAAGGTGCTAGCGAAATAGTAGGCGAAAATACAGCCCACCGCAATCCAGAACAGGCTTGGAGACACGGCGGAACCAGCAATGATGGGGGTGTTGATGAGGGCTGCCGGGGTGTTGGTGAACACGGCCCCCACAAGAATCAGGGCCACGGAGATAAGGGCCATGACCACCTTGGATGGTCCCTTGCCTAGGAACTTGCGGGCGAGGGCAGGGACGTTGTAGCCGTTGTTGCGCATGCTGATCATGCCGCTAAAGTAATCGTGGACGGCTCCGCCAAGCACGTTTCCGATGGGGAGCAGAATGAACACGATGGCGCCGAACTTGATGCCGAGAATCACGCCGATGACAGGGCCAATGCCTGCGATGTTCAGCAGCTGGATAAGCATGTTTTTCCAGTGGGGAAGCACCATACGGTCCACGCCGTCGGGATTTGCGAGAGCCGGAGTCTTGCGGTCGTCGGGGCCGAATACCCGCTCCACGAACTTTCCGTATGTAAAGTAGCCGCCAATCAAGATGGCAATGCCGATAAGGAATGTAATCATCTTTTGCCTACCTTTAGAATTCTGTTAAAACGTTACAAGAGTCCGTCCTGGATCCTTCACCCTGTCGCTATGCTCCCTGGCTCAGGATGACACTGATATACCAACGTCATTCTGAGCACAAAGTGCGAAGAATCCAGTACAGTGTTTACTCCTCGTCAAATTCTTCAAATTCATCGTCCGCAGCGGTGGTGTCACCTGCGGCATCATCCTCTTCGGGTTCCTCTTCTACAACTTTCTTTTTCTTCTTGGACTTCTTCTTTTTTGAGGCCTTCGGAGTTTCCTCAGTATCTTCTTCGTCGTTGGAAACGCTGCCGCCACGCACGTAGCCCTTTTCCTTGGCGATTTCGTCGGGAGTCTTGTCCTTGCCGAACTGCTGCTTGAAGTAGAGCACGTTGGTGGTGAAGCTGGACTTGCCTGCGTAATCGTAGCCCAGCACCGGATGGAACGACGAACCGAACTGGAAGGCTACGGCCAGGCCGAACTTGAAACCGTCGTTTCCGTCTACGGTAATGTTCGGGTCGATAGACTGCCCGTTCCAGCCTTCGGCGTGGCTCACCAGGTGTCCGCTAGATGCCATGCTCCCGCTCTGGTAACCCAGGGTCAGCAAGACTTCGACAATTTCGATGGGCTTGTATCCGATGACCAGGTCAAAGGTAAATGCAGAAATGTCCAGGTCAAGAGTGCCTTCGTAATCTTCGGGCTGGTAGCTGATGCCGCTGGAACTGTAACCCAGCACCAGGCTCACGTCCAGGCCCTGGGCGGGCTTGGGCAGCATGTACTGGAAAAGGTGGCCAAAACTGTACTGCAGGCCGATACCGATGAGGTTGAATTTCTGGAGTTCGCTAACGGCGGGGAGCCACATGCCGCGAAGCACCAGTCTGGCATGGTAGAAACCTCCGGCCAGTTGCAGGTAGGGGTAGGTGAAAACGCCCAAGTTGTGGAGGGTCTCGTTACCGTAAACGGTGGGGTCGTAGTTCAGTGGGTCACCATGGTCACCAAAGATGGTAGGGACACTTGCTCCGTTTTCCGAGAAGGAGCGGTCGTCGCTCCCGATAGGGATAATGGCGAAGGGGAGTCCCGCTTCGAAAGTCATGCTCTGGGGAACCGTAGCGCTCACGTACCAGTTGCTGTTCAGCATGGGGGCGAGGTTGGTGATGATGGGCTTCACATAGCCCGGACGGTTGAATATCCTGGCATCTCCACCAGGGCGATTTTCAAAAGCGGCGATGGACTCGTAGATGGAGGCGTAGCCCTTGTCGTCCATGGCGTGCGCCACAGCCGCCAAGCACAGTCCTGCAACCAGAAATAGCTTGAAAGGCGTTTTCATGGGCCCAAATTTAGATAAATTCAAGCCCCCCGTTTAGCCTAGAACTGGAATTGCAGGGATATGGAGGCCAAAATGAAAGTCTGCCACAGGAACGGCTCCAGTTCCTGGTTTTCGCTATCGTCGGTATAGACGTTCTTGAACCAGTTCCGGTAAAACTTTACGGCCGGAATGATGGCAATTTCGTTGGTGAAATAGTACTGCACGTTTGCCATGAGGCCGATTCCGGAACCCATGAATTCCGTGTCTCCCAGGTCTTCGCCGTGGAAGGCACTGTTTTCGGTTTTGACGCTGGTGTACGAAAAACCGGCACCCAGGCCCACCTGGAAATAGTCCGGCCAGAAAAAGTTGTAGTAGAACTCAAAGCCCAGCCGCCAGAAACGGGTACTTTCCTCTGCGGAAATTTTCACCAGTTCCTCTTGCTGTTTCCAGTACTGGAACGCCACGGCCAGGGTGAATTCCCTGATGTTTACGCCCAGGAGGAGCTCCGGGTCGCCCATGAGAGCCATGTCGGGCGGGTAGGTCTTGAACTTGTTCCCGCTGGTGTCCTTGACGCTTACGGGACGTTCATTAAGGTCGCCGATGGTGGCGGTAACGCCCATGCCCGCCCGTACAAAGTAGGAACGAGGCCAGTAGTTCTCTTCGTAAGCGCTTGCCGCGGTGACGGCGACGGTCAGGATAAAAAACAGAAGAAACTTTTTCATTGTAAATCACATTAATTCGGAATTCGGATTTCGGAACTCGGATGTAATTCAGAACTCTGAAATCTGAAATCCGAATTTGACCGACTGATCCGACCCCTTTTTATAATTTGGCGTAGTAGAACATGGCGTCGATGCACTTCTTGGCGGCGACACGCACGGACTCGTCCAACTGCACATGCTTCGCCTTTTCGGGGTGGCGAAGCGTCTCCAAAATGTTTTCCAGGGAATTGCTCTTCATGTATTTGCACATGCTGCAGCTCCCCACGAATTCCTTGTCGGGGAACTCGTATTGCATGCGGGCGTTCAGGCCGCATTCGGTGAGCAGCAGGAACTTGGTGCCCTCGGGCTGGTTCTTGATGTAGTCCACCATCTGGCCGGTTGAACCCACGTAGTCGCTCAAGAGGGCTACGCCGGGGTGGCATTCGGGGTGGCTTACCACCTTCAGGCCCGGGTTCTGTTCCCGGAAAAAGGCAATCAGTTCGGAGTCGTAGGTCTCGTGAACGTAGCAGCTGCCGGAGTAGAGCACGATTTCCTTGTTGACGCCCCGCTTCTTGAGTTCTTCGGTAAGGTTCTTGCCCATGAGGCCGTCGGGAACGAACACGATCTTGTCGTTTTCCAGGCTGGACACGATTTTCATCACGTTTCCGCTGGTGACGCACACGTCGCAGGCCGCCTTCACGTCGGCGGTAGTGTTGATGTAGCAGACGAATGTGTGGTCCGGATACTTTTTGCGGAGTTCCAGGACCTCGGCACCGGTGATGGAGTCGGCGAGGCTACAGCCCGTAAGGGGCCCCGGTATCAGCACGTCTTTTTCTGGGTTCAGGATCTTGGCGGTTTCGCCCATGAACTGCACGGCAGAAAACACGATGTTCTTTGCAGACACCTGGGTGGCATCCTGGCTCAACTTGAAACTGTCTCCGCTGAAGTCGGCAACACCCAGCACGATTTCTGGGGCACAGTAGCTGTGGGCGAGAATCACCGCGTCGCGCTCCTTTTTGAGCTGGTTGATTTCGTTAATCAGCGGGAGCATCTGCTCGCACTTTTCGCGGGTGTAGGTGCAGAGCACCACGCCGGGCTTGATGGTACTTAAGCGGTTGTAGAGGTCATCAACAGTCATGGGTCGCTCCGAAAAAAAACTTCTGAATAAAAATTAGAAAAAGGGTTTGAGGTATGAGCTCGCACCTGCGGTGCTTTGGGGCCTGAGGTAAGTATAATGTTTCGTCCTTAAGCCTCAGAGGCGCTTTGCGCCTAAACGATACTTGGCAACTTGTTGCCCTAGTAGAGTTATGCCCTTTGGGTAGACCTCACACCTCATACCTCACACCTCTAATATCCAGCCCATTCGGCGCTGATGGAAGGGCTTGCCTTGCGGATGGACTTTTCCTCTTCGGAGTCGTCGTTGGGCGCGATTTCCCCTTGGGCGATTTTCGCCTTGATTTCGTCGAAGGTCTTGGGCGGAACATAGTTCGGGGTGTTGTCGCCCAGCACCTTGCAGGGAGCCCCTTCGGATTCCTTCGCCTTGTCCTTGACGGGGGCGTATTCCCGGGCGGCAGGAACTTCGTAGAACTTGTCTTCTTCGGGGCACCAGGCGGTCAGTTTTTTGCCATAGACACAGCCGGAGTCCAGCCCGATGAACCCTGGACGGTTCACGAATCCCATCTTGGCCCAGTGCCCGAACACTACGGTCTTTGGCCAGCTGACCTGCTCGAACCAGGGCCGTTCATTCCACATGCGTATGGAGAGCAGCACCTTCGGGCTCATGTCCTCGAGACGGGTCTTTCCGGGTTCCAGGCCGGCATGGACCAGCAGGGCGTGGGGCGTGTCTCGCCAAAGAGGCCAGTCCTTTACCGTGTCCCGGATGAAGGTCCATTCTTCCAGGGAGAGCCTTGCAAAGCGGTTCTTCTGCTTTTCGGTCCACTCCGTCTGGGGTGTTTCCATCATGCGGATCAGGTGCTCTTCGTGGTTTCCGCGGACGGTCAGAATTCCGAGATCCATCACGGTCTTTAAAGCCCGCATCATGTCGGGCCCCTTGTTGATGATGTCGCCGGTCTGGTACAGGGTGTCCTTGCCCCGCACGAACCCGAAGGCGTCGATAATGCGTTCCAGTTCGTCGGCACAGCCGTGGATGTCACCTATATAGAGTGTGCGTTTGGTCATGTTTAGGGGGTAGGGGATAGGATCTAGGGGCTAGGGGTTTGAGGTCGCTTTGCTTTGAGGTCGGCGCCTTGCGCCTTTGGGGTGTGAGGAACCTGGTATGGGGGATTATCTAATTTCTATGTTCCACATTGTACATACCTCACCACTCACCACTCACCACTCAGGCCTACAGTCCTACCGCCTGTCTAAGTTTGTTCATTTCGTCGGGGGTGAGTTCCCGGTATTCGCCGGCGGGTAAATCGCCGAGCCTAATCTTGCAGTAGCTGATGCGTTTCAGGTCGCGAATCTCGTAGCCCAGGGCCCGCATCATCCGGCGGATTTCGCGGTTCTTGCCTTCGATGAGGGTGAGTTCGGCGTATCCCTTTTCCAGGTAAACGTCGGTGGCAAACGCGATGTCTTCCTTGGCGTCCGGATCTTCGGGGTCCCGGATGTCCACGCCGTCCACCAGCTTCTGGGCGGCACTTTCGCTCAGGGGCTTGGTAGTCCACACGTTGTAGGTCCGGGGAATCTCGTAGCTCGGATGGGTCAGCCGGTGGAGCAGTTCCCCGTCGTCGGTAAACAGCAACAGCCCGCGGCTCTGCAGGTCCAGGCGGCCCACGTATTTCAGCTGCTGGTATCCTGGAGGCAGGTAGTCATATACGGTCTCGCGCCCCTGGGGGTCGTCCTTGGTGCACACGCATCCGGGCGGCTTGTGGAAAAGGATGGTGGTGGTCCTGCGGGGAAGCTTCGCGGGCTTCCCGTCCACCAAGACGGTGTCGGCGGTCTCGTCCACCTGGTGGCCCAGGTCGCTGATGGTCACGCCGTTCACCTGCACGCGGCCTTCTTCGATCAGGGCCTCGGCGGCCCGACGGCTGGCAATTCCGCAAAGGGAAATGTACTTGTTAATTCTCATACAGTAGTCCGAAACGGAGCCCAGCGGTGCTTATTCTAAATGTTTCGACCCGGAGCTTTTCCAGCAGGGAGCGGAGCCAGAACAGACCGCAGATGATGACGTCGCTCCGTCCGTTTTCAAGACCCGGGAGCATGGCCCGGAGTTCCTTGGACAGGTTGGATATGCGGGTGGTGACGGCTTCCAGGTCTGCAATGCTCATTTCTAGGCCTTCGATGGCCTTGTAGTCGAACTGGGAGAGGTTCTTGAACACCATGGCGAGGGCCGTTCCCGTTCCGCCGATAAGGTAGACCGGCTTCTTGGTCATGCCCTTGAACGAAACTTCCTTGAAGGTTTCCTTCACGAACTTCTTGTATTCGGGGCCTGGGATTGGCCCCATGGCCTTGAACATCTTGAGGGTGCCTACCGGAATGGAAAATCCGGTGGCACCGTTGGAAATTTCCGTCGAACCGCCGCCGATATCGATGGTCACGATGCCTTCGCCGTGCCACTCCTTCACGGAGCGGTAGGTGAGAGCCGCCTCTTCTTCGCCGGAGATGATTCTCGGACGCATCCAGAGGGCTTTTTCCACGGCGTCCAGGACTTCTTCCTGGTTTTCGGCACGGCGCATGGCCTCCGTCATGGCGGCGGCCTTCAGTTCCACGCCCAGGGCGTGGAGGTCCATGCGGAACTTGGTCATGATTCGGCACAGGTCCTGGATTTTTTCTTCGGAGATGCGGCCGGAGTCGTAGATGTCTTCGCCCAGGCGGCAGATTTCCACCTTCTGGAGTTTCGGGACCAGGACTTTGCGGGGCTCAACGCCTTCCGTTTCTGCGGGTTCAAAAGCGGCGATGAGTAGAATGCAGCTGTGGCTCCCGATATCGACGGTGGCGAGCAGTCGTTTATCCATTTTCTGCCTCCGGATTCTCGGGGCGTTGCGGGGTGTCCCCGCTGGAAGGGGTAGCGGCCGCATCGTCGGACGCGAGGGGAAGGCTTTCCCCTTTGTCGTTTGCACCTTGCGCCTCGGACCTTTCGTCTCCCTTGAGTCCCGCCTTGATCTTCTCGGCGATCTTTGCCGGGTTCAGCAGGAACTCCTTGGCAAAAGCGATGGCTTCTTCCACTACGGATTCGGGGTGCTTGCCGCTCCAGCTGGCCACCAGGTCGCCGGATTCGGAACCCAGGGGTTTCTTTTCGCGGATTTCTTGACCCATCTTCAGGGCGAGCAGCAGGCCCAGCTCGAAGGGGCGGGGGCTTTCCTTGTCTTTCAGCAGGTTCTCGACGCGGGTGATCCGCTCATCCAGGGGGATTTTTTCCAGTTCCGACAGGTCTTTTTCTGAAATCATGACTATAAAATAGAAAATGTCCGCCGATTTTCCGGAGAGGATGGCGGACGGGACAAAAAAGAACGGAGTTCCGTAGGGAACTCCGCTCTGTAAAGGAGAGAAAAAGAATTACTTCTTCTTGGCAGGAGCCTTCTTAGCAGCCGGCTTCTTAGCAGCGACCTTCTTGGCAGCCGGCTTCTTGGCGGCAACCTTCTTGGCAGCGGGCTTCTTAGCGGCAACCTTCTTAGCAGGAGCAGCCTTCTTAGCAGCCGGCTTCTTGGCAGCGGGCTTCTTGGCGGCAGCCTTCTTAGCAGGAGCGGCCTTCTTGGCAGCGGGCTTCTTAGCGGCAACCTTCTTGGCAGCGGGTTTCTTAGCGGCGGGTTTCTTTGTTGTAGCCATTGTTTTTTTTCCTTTTTTTAGGGTTTAACGATTTGATAGCTATAAAATAACTCTTTTTTCACAAATAATCAACACTTTTTTGAAATTTTTTTCTTTTTTTTTCAAAAAGGTATTGACAAGGAAAAAAACTGTCATTATACGCGTGTGACCCTTGTTTGTTACTTTGTTTGTGAAAATGGGCCGTTTTTTGATTTCATAACTTAATGATAATCAAAGTTTTGATAAAAGTTTTTGATAAGAGTGTTTTTGTTTTGTTGTCTGAAAAATTTTTCATTTTGAGACATCGCGAAGAGATTTTTGTCTCGAAAAATTTTTGATTTTTTTTTGAAAATTTTTTTTCGGAACGTGGAAATTCGTCTGTCGAAAAACAAAAAACGTCCGTCGAGAGTCTCGCCGGACGCAAAAAAAGTTTATCTACAAGAGAAAAATTTCTTGCAGCTGGAATTATAGCGCGGGATTTTTCACGCTGTCGATGTATTTCTTGAATCCTTCTACGCCAAGGTCGAACATATTCACGAACTTGGTGGCGAAGGGCGGAATCTTTTTCTGGTGCATGCCCAGGGCGTCGTGCATCACCAGCACCTGGCCGTCGGTGTAGCGCCCGCCGCCGATGCCGATGGTCACTGCCTTTACCTCCCGGGTGATTCTTGTGCCCAGTTCTTCGGGAATGTGCTCCAGCACCAGCTCGAAACAGCCCAGGTTATCCACAAAGCGGGCCGCCTGTTCGATGGCGCGGGCTTCTTCTTCCGTCTTTCCCTTCTGCTTGAAGTTTTCCGCCGTCTGGGGGAGCAGTCCCAGGTGAGCACACACGGGAATGTCGTGACCGCAGAGGAATTCCAGCACGCCCTGGGGAGTTCCTTCCAGCTTGACGCTGGCAGCACCCAGGTCCAGAAACCGGCGGGCGTTATCGTAGGCCGTCTGCGGATCCTTGTCGCTCATGTAGGGCATGTCGGCTACCACGTGGGTGTTTGGGGCACCCCGGCACACCGCTCCCACGAAGATGAGCATTTCGGTCATGCCCACGTCGCGGGTGGTCTTGTAGCCCAGCATGGTGTTGGCGAGGCTGTCGCCTACCAGAATCTGGTCGATGCCTGCGGCCTCCGCCATCTGGGCGAAGGCGAAGTCGTAGGCGGTGACCATGGAAATCTTTTCGCCCTTGGCTTTCTTTTCGGTTATGTCTTTGGGGTTGAGCATAGTTTTCGAATCTCCTGTAGCCATTGGAGGGAATGAATCTCCTTCAAGAAGCCGATGTGGTTCCTAAGATAGGAAATTAAGGCGTTCTCGGTATATTGTGCGTCCTGAATCGGCAAGTTCCTGTGGAGTGCCCAGAAACCGTCCAGGGTTTCCTTCTTGGCGCGGGGGGAGGCGATACCCAGGCAGTCCTTGCACAGGAACGTCCCCGATTCCGGCGAAAAATCCGCCGCCGGTTCCGTCAGGGGCTTCTCGCAGCGCCCGCAGGTGCCAAGTTCCAGATGGTAGCCCCACATTTCGCAGGTGGCAAGGAGCCAGCGGGCGAAGGCGCCGTCGGCAAGGTCCTTGCTGTCCAGTTCCGTAAGCGATGCTTCCAGATGCTGGAATTCCTCGTCCAGGGGCACGCCCTGGGGGGCGTAACGCAGGATCATTTCCGCCATCACCTGGGCCTGAGCCAGGTGCAGCAGGTCGCCCCGCATGGATTCGTGCCAGCGGAGAAGCGTGGCCTCCTTGACGAACTGCAGTTCGGCATTCGGGTTGTGCTTGAACACCACCTCCGCAAGAGCGAGCGGGTCCAGGGCGCCCCTGAAAGGGGACTCCTTCCGCTTTCCGCCCTTCACGATGAAGGACACGATCCCGCATTCCTCCGTCAGGGCCTTCACGATCCAGCTGGAATCGCTGTAGGGGTAACGGTGGAGGACTATGGATTTGGACTTGAGCATAGGGCTACGAGGTATGAGGTCGGCGCTTCGCGCCTTTGAGGTTTGAGCCATTGCTCAGAGCGCAGCGACCTCATTGCTCAAAGCGACTGTAAGGAGCGACCCCGTTACCCCTTCGGGAACGGAGGCCAGCCGAACTTCTGTCCGCCTACCACGTGCAGGTGGATGTGGAAAACGGTCTGGCCCGCATCTTCCTTGCAGTTGAACACGAAACGGGCGCCGGACTCTTCGAGACCCAGGTCCTTGGCGATTTGCTGGCCGCGGTAGAGCAGCTTGCCCACCAGCTCGGCGTCTTCGGGCTTCATGTCCATGAGGGAGGCGATATGGCGCTTGGGGACCACCAGAAAGTGGACGGGGGCCTGGGGTGCCACGTCGTAGAAGGCGAACACGTCGTCGTCTTCGTAGATTTTCTTGGAAGGGATTTCTCCCTTGATGATTTTACAGAAAAGGCAGTTTTCGCTCATAGTGATTATTAATATAGTAAAGGGGTTAGGGGCTAGGATCTAGGATTTAGGGGTTTGAGGTATGAGGTATGAGGTATGAGGTCGGCGCTTCGCGCCTTTGAGGTATGAGGTGTGGAATGCGAGATGTGAAATATGAGATGAAAGGGGAATGCCTTCCCCTCGCTCCAGCGGCTCGCCATCCCCGCGACCTTTTTTCGTCATCCTCGCCCATTCGACAGGCTCAGGGCAGGCTCCGGCGAGGATCCACTATCGTCTTGGCGGGGATTTTCTTGCTGCTTCCGCTACCCCTTCTCCTAGGGGCTTCGCCCCTAAGACCCCGTCGTCATCCTGAGTGCGAAGCCGATAAACGAAACTTGGAAACTTGTTTCCCTAGTTGAGTTATGCCCTTTGGGTAAGAATCCAGGGCGGTTCGTTCCTGGATGCCTCGCAGGCTCGGCATGACGGTGGTGGACGAAAATGAGGACGCCGAACGGTCGTTGGAAGAGGGGTGGGATCACTCAGTCACGCTGTTCCTTCGCCTCCACCCTCTCGAAAAAATGGACGATTCTTTCAGGAATTGAGAGGGGTGGGATCACTCAGTCATTTCATTCCTTCGTGCCCCTCCGGGTTTTGGCTTCGCCAAAATCCTTGACTGCGCAAGTTCACTTCGTTCACGCGCAGTCAATCGAACCCTCGACCAGGGTTCGAACATCTACCCATGAAAAAATAAAGGACCCGCAGGGGGTCCTTTATTTTTTCAGGAGAGAGAGGGGTTCGAACCCTCGGTCCTGTGACAGACTCCGGTTTTCGAGACCGGCCCAATCGACCACTCTGGCATCTCTCCGAGGTTTGGGCCAATATAGCAAAAACCCGAGGTATTTTCAACCCAAAGAAAAATCCCCGCAACTTTGGTTGCAGGGATTCCCTTTGAAAAAATTCAGGCCTTACTTGATGACAATCCACTTCGTTGCAGAAAGTCCGGCACCCTTGGCCCGCACCAGGTACGACCCGCGGGCCATACCCGAAAGGCTGAACTGATGAGTCCCGGCGGAGAGGGCACCCTTGTAGAGGCTAGCCACACGGTTCCCCTGCAGGTCGAACACGTCCAGCGAAACGTTTCCGGAACGTGCCGTCGTGAAGGAAAGGCTGCTGCTCTGGAGTGTGATAGAACTTGAAATTTTTGTATTTCTTTCGTGTAAGGCCTCAGTATTCTCGTTACCGAGATAGATTCCAACAAGGCCACCATTTTTTTCGCCCTTGGTAAACAAGTCTGCGGATGAGGCGAATGTAGAAACGTCTCCTACATTACTCTTGAATTCGGATGCCCAAAGGGTTCCTGAATAGCCATCACCTGCTGAAAGCATAAATGTGTACTTGAATATCCGGTCGGCATCCATGTCGTGAGTGGCGATGACGTTGCCATTTTCGTCTTTTTCGTCGTATTTGGTCATATCAAAGGTGCAAGTTGTACTATCTCCGGCGTTTAACCAGCAACTTGTGGTGGTGGACATTTCCCATTGCCACGTGGGGGTGCCATCGCCGTCTGTTACGATAGCAAGGCCAATCCATATTCCGTCGTTACTTTGGTTCTTTAACGTAATGGAAACGGAATTTACACCTGTTTGTTTTGTTTTTGGCTGGTAGTCCAGTAGGATGCCGTCTTTGGTATCAATGTTTTTGACGACGACTTTCATCCAGCCATCTCCCAATTGAACTTCTTCTACAGGGATGGTTTTGTCTAGGGTGTCGAGCTTGTAACCAGCATCGCAAGCGCTTACCGGGGTATTGGTAATGGTGTATTTGCTCCATCCGGGCATGTCATCCAGGTTTATGGTACATGGACTTTCCATGTTCGCTTTCAAAACTGCAGGTGCATTTTGTTTCGTGACGAAATAGCCTTCCCAAGTTGGAGATTCGTACCACATCATCCACCAAGAATAGACGGTATTGTTTTCTTTCATGGCTGAATAATCAGGGATAGGACCGTTTTCGGAAATGGCCAGGATCTTGTCGGAACCAAAGTTGCTGACCAGATCCTTATATCCGGTAACAAATTTTGTGGAATAGTCTGTAGCTCCGTAAATATCAAGAGTCAGCACATCGTAGTGGGTGTTTCCCGGGTTCCAATCTTGATCGTTTGCCATCTGGGGGTTCCAGTCCCAGATTAGATTTTTGACTCCCTTTGTTGCAAAAGTGTCATATATCAAGTTGTATAGTGCGGTGCAGGGAATCGCTCCCTTGTCTCCCCACCAGAACCAGGCTTTTCCTCCGTTGCTGATGTTTCCGCTGGCTTCATGCAAGGGTCTCCAAATCGCCGCGACACCTGCCTCTTGCAATTGGAGGAAGTAACCGGCAATGACTTCAATATCTCTCACCAGTTGCTGATATTCTGTGGAAGATGTGTTCCAGGTGAGGGTGCTGCCGGAAAGAGTATAGGCGTTTTCAAACTTGAACTTGATTTCTTCGGGCTTGTATGATTCAACTTCGCCCGAAGGGTCTTTCCAGTGCCAAGTGAATGCGGGAATGCCGCCCTTGTTCCAAAGGTCTTTGGCAAGAGTGATGGTGTTTTGTGTGTAGGCCTTGTACCAACTATCGTCAGATTTTTTTCCGGTTGCAAAAAGAAAATCAAAACCCACAAGAGCGGGATCTTTGCCAGTGACCTTATTGACCGCTTGTACGTCGATAGTTTTTGTAACATCAGTCCCTTCACCATTGCCAAGGTCTCCGGTCATTATGCCAGAAATGGTCCTTGCTCCATAGTTCATGGCGAGGAAATTGTACAGCTTTTTAGCGCTTTCTGTAGCGTCGTTTGTAACCGGAGCGCTACTGATTGCAGCACTAGCATAGACGGCGGCCATTAAACCAAAAGCGATAGTCGCTTTTTTAATATCCATAATCCAATCCTTTCCCTTTTTTTTTGTGTTGTTAAAAATTACTTCTTGTAGTCGGGGTTGTTGAACACCACCTTGATTTCGGGGATCATTTCCTCGGTATTTCCAAAACTACGGCTGAAGGCATCGTACTTGTCGGCGTTGAAATCGAACAGTATCTGATCGCCAGCCTTGAAGTTGTCGTAAAGGATGGTCCCCGTATAGCCCTTGGCGTAGTTGGCGACGATGATGCTCAGAGTCTTGTTGCGGTCCGTGTAACTTGATATGTCGAAGGAACAGGTCTTCTTTTCCCCGGCGGCCACTTCGCAGGCGCCGTCAACTTCGGTCCAGGTCCAGGCATCAGTGAGCTTGAATATCAAGTTCAGTTGCGCTGCCGATTTCCCGTTGTTCTTGGCTTCGAAGGTGAGTTCCGTCGCTCCGCTCAGGTCAAATGTCTTTTGGTATTCGATCTGGGCGTTGTCGGCTCCGTAGGTCACGGCCATCATGCCGTCGCCGCTGGATTCCTCGATGGTCACGTCCTTGATCTTGATGCTGGCTCCTTCCGTGGAAGCTAGGGCCTTCATGGCTTCAAGTGCTGGTTCGATAGTGTAGGTGTAACCACCGAAGGTTGCCTCGGTCTTGTCGCCGATGTACTGCCAGGCGAGAGCCCCCGCGTAACCGCCGTCAAAGGCCTTGCGGTAGCATTCCTCGGTCGAAATCTCCGTCTTTGCCGCCATGCTAGATGTATAGGTGTCGCCCTTCCAACCGCTGGCAGGGAATTCCCCGATAATCATGGGCTTCTTGTCGTAGCCGTAGGTCGTGGCCATTTGGGCGGCCGTGTTCACGAAGGGAGAGACGGCGTCATCCTGGTAGTAGGGGTAATAGTGGGTCTGGAAAAAGTCCAGGGTGCCATTGGCCTCGCCACCGGCTTTGATCAGTTCGGCATCGTTCCACCAGCTCTGGTACTTGATGTTCACGCTACCGGTAGAGACCAGGAATCCCTTGTCGATATTGTGAATGGCGGCGGCCACCTTGTTGGTAAACTTCTGGATTTTTTCCTTGTCCATCTTCTTGGTGGTCCAGCCTACGGTGGTCATGCCTTCGGGTTCGTTGAACACTTCCCAGGTCATGAGTGCCTTGTGGAAACCGATAGCCTTGACTACGGGTTCCAAGACGTTCTTGATAAACGCTTCCGTTCCGTCGTCCTCGAACAGCTTGGTGTTGGCGTCGATATCCAACTTCTCGCTGTAAAGACCCCACTGATTGGGTTCCATCAGGTTGTGACTGAACAGACACATGGAGACCATCACGCCGTATTCCTCGGCGATATCCAGGGCCTTCTTCATGTTGGCGATGGTGTTCTCCTTGGGTCCGGTGACCAGGTGAGTGGTCTGGTCGATGGTGGGACTCTGGCTCATGTTGTTGAAGAGCCACCAGCGGATGGCATTGCCCCCTGCGGCGCGGGTGCCTTCCACAGCCTTGCGCCAAGCGTTCTCGTTAAGGGGGGAATCGCCCACGTCGGAGTTGTAATCGCTCCAGGCCAGGTTTGTTCCGGAGAAGAAAATTTTCTTGCCGTTATACAGAATGTCGGTGCCGCTGACCGTAAGGACGGGAGTTCCGAGGTCTACCGGGGTATTGCTTGCCGAAGAGTTCTTGTTGGCGTCTCCCGAAGAATTTACGTTGGAACCAGAAGAACCAGGATTGTTGGAATCGGCGGAACCTTCGGTTGCTGAGGATTCTATGGCGTCGTCTTCCGGCGCAGTGGGGTCGCCGCTAGAGGAATCGTCACCGCAGGCCGCAAGAAGACTGCAGGCGAGTACAGCAGGAATACAGAAAGTAAACGCTTTCTTGAAGTTCATAAAAAAGCTCCTTTTTTCCCAAAATAAGAAATTATGGGAAACAGCGAGAAAAATTAAGATATAAGTATCTTATTTCTTTTGAAACTTGGCCCCGAATGTAAATTTTCGTGAATCTTCGGGAGGGATTTCTATCAGCCCACGGTGGTGGTTCAGGGCGTCGGGCTCCGATGTCATGGGCTCGATGGCGATGCTTGCCCGGGTAGGGGGCGTGTAAATCTGGATGGCGTTGTATTGCCCTTGACCGGCCTGTTGCCAGATGTCCAGTTTGCCTGCGCTCCCTTCCAAAAACACGTGGGCCTGGGTTTGGGATTGTGCCGTCGCACTTGAAAAATCGCCCCCCAGGCAGAAACAGTCGTTGATGAACTCGTCACCGATGGCACGGCCGCCCACGAAGCGGGTGTCGTCCTTGAAGTTCCCGGTGGGAAGGTCCGCCTGGTCCAGAAGGGCAAGCTTGCTTTCGGGGAGCGTCATCTTCAGGTCGTTCACCTTTTCGCCCAGGCTGTAGTAGGGGTGCCAGCCTTCGGAATAGGGCATGAGGGCCTTTCCGATGTTCTGCACAGAGGCCTCTACGGTATAAGATTCACCTGTGAAAGTTACTTTGTTTGTAGCCTTGAAAGGGAAGGGGAACCCGGCGAAGGCGCCCGGCCAGTCGCAGGTGAAAACGGCGGTGCAACTTTCGGAGTCGTTCTCGAAGCTTTCGAATTTCCATTCCTTGTTCTGCAAAAAGCCGTGGAGGGCATGGGGTGCCCAACTCACGTTGTTTATAAGGGCGTAGGTGTTGCCACTCCAGGTGAACTTGGCGTAGGCGGTGCGGCCCGGGAAGGGGGCGAGTCGGCAACCGGCATTGGTGTCGGGGCCCATTTTGTAGATGTCATCGCCTTCCCGGTAACCGAAAAGCAGGTCCAGGAATTGTCGGTTGGTCGCGGGGATTCGCCAGGCGTTAAGGCCTCCGCCGTAACCGCTCAGAATTTCCAGTTCGGCGCCGTCATCGCGCTGTAAAACGTAGCATTGGATAGTGCCGAGAGGGCGAGAAATCAGTTTGAAGTTGCTCATGGTAGGGAAGATAGAAAAAAGGCGTGGGTTAGGAGTCATGAGTCGTGAGTTATGAGTCGTGGGTTGTGGGTTGTGAGTTATGAGGTATGAGGTATGAGGTATGAGGTGTGTGGTATGAGATATGAGGCACGAACCTCAAAGGGAGCCTTTGGCGACCGAGCTCACACCTCAAAGCAAAGCGACCTCAAACCCCTAACCCCTAAATCCTAACCCCTAGATCCTAGCCCCTAGATCCTAACCCCTAATACCTACAACCTCTCAAACTTTTAATACTATATTTATTTGTATGGATTCCCGGACCATTGTCGCACCCATGACTCCCGCAGGCGTTAGCGCCGTGGCGGCTATCCGCGTAAGCGGCCCCCAGGTGCGTGACGTGGTTTTGGCCCTGTTCGGCGAAAGGGCTGTGGCCCGACTGGAAAGCCACAAGGCCCGTCTGGGAACGGCCCGGGACCCTAAAACCGGCGAAACCGTCGATAGCCTGCTTTACCTGTTTTTCGAAGGACCCAATTCTTATACCGGTGAAGACACGCTGGAACTTTACCCCCACGGAAACCCGCTGATCGTGCGGGAACTGATTCAGGCCATCCGCAAGGTACAAGGCGTTCGTCTGGCAGAACCTGGTGAATTTACCCGCAGGGCCTTTCTGAACGGCAAGATGGACCTGGTCCAGGCGGAATCCGTGGCCGACGTGATTCACAGCGCGAACCGTGCAGAACTGAAAAACGCCCACCGCCTGCTTTCGGGAACCCTCTCGAAAAAGATTCAGGAACTGAACGAACAGGTGAAGGATATGTCCGTCCGGCTGGAACTGGACGTGGACTTTGCCGAAGAGGAGGCCGACCCGGATTACGATTCTTGGCGCAAGAGGATAGTGGCCATCGGCGAAAAGATTTCGGAAATCCTCCAAAGTTTCCGCGGCAAGGAAAACCTGAGCCGCCTCCCGCTGGTAGTGCTCTACGGAGCCCCCAACGCGGGCAAGTCCAGCTTGGTGAACGCCCTCCTGGGCGAAGACCGTATCCTCGTGAGCAGCGTCCCTGGCACCACTCGGGACTTCGTGGAGGTCCGGCTGTTTTTGCCCGGCGGAGAAATCCGCTTGGTGGATACCGCAGGCATTGCCGACCGGGCCACCGACGAGCTGGACGCCCTCAGCATGGAAAAGAGCCGTGAGATTCTGAAAGAGGCGGACCTGAAGATCCACGTGGTGGACGGGTGTGAATTCGGAGTTCGGAATTCGGAATTCGGAGTTGGAAATCAAAAATCTACAACAGATTCCGATGTTACCGTCATCAGCAAGTGTGATTTGCTGGATGAGAGAACGGCCTGCGGCCTACAGACGAGAGATGAGAGGATTTCCAAGGTTCTCCGTATTTCCTCCAAGACCGGCGAGGGCCTTGCCGAACTCCGGCAAAAGATGGACGCCGCCCTGTTTACCGAAGGTCGCAGCCCCGAAGACATCTGGATTACCAGCGAGCGGGAACGGGCCTGCCTCGCCGAGGCCTTCGAAGGGGTGAAACGGGCCCTGGACCTGCTGCAGAAACAGCCCGCCGTAGAGCTTCTCGCCTTCGAGATGCAGCTGGTGCGACGTTCCCTCCAGAGCGTGGTGGGCGAAATTTCTTCTGAAGATGTTTTACAATCTATTTTCGCGGGGTTCTGCATTGGAAAGTAGCACTCTCAGCCTTATCGGCGTCTTTATCGGGATTTTCGCCTTCGGAACCTACATGGTCCCGCTGAAAAAGTATCCCGCCTATTCCTCCTGGTCCTATCTGGCCTTCATGTCCATCGGGGCGCTCATCTGTTCTGTGGGCATCACCTGCGTTACGGGGCAGTTCAACTTCCACCCCGTAGGCATCGGTTGTGGTCTCCTCTGGGTGCTGGGCGGTGCGCTGTGCTTCTGGGCGGTGCAGGCCGAGGCGGACCTGGCAGGGACTGGCCTACGGTCCATGAGCGTGAGCATTTTGCTGTCGTTCTTTAGCGGGGTGGTCATTTTCCAGGAAAAGACCCTGCTGTACTATTCCATACCGGCCATCGCCTGCATGATTATCGGCATCTGGATTCCCGCCAGCAAGAAAAAATCCATCTGGAAAAACTGGCGCTCCCTCTTGTCGGGAGCGGTGTTCGGCACCTACCTGATTCCCTTCAAGTTCAGCGGCATGGGCGACATGGAATTCTTGTTCCCCTTCTCCTTCGGAGTCTGTGCCGGAAGCCTTGTGCTGGTGGGCCTGGTGACATTTCGCCGCCGCAAGGACATCAGGCATTCGAACCTTGTGCCAACGCTTCTTTCCATGGCGTCCGGCGTCATGTGGATGTTCGGTACCCTGGCCATTTTTTGGACTATTGCCGACGACGGCATGTTCGGCTACGCGGTAGGTTACCCGCTTTTGCAGTTGAACCTGGTGGTGAACCAGCTGTGGGGCGTGTTCGTGTTCGGCGAATACGCTTCCCGCGGAGGCCGCATCAAGCTTGCCATGTCCACGGTGGTCATCTTGATTGGAGCGGTGCTGTTGACCCTCTCCAAGATGTAGCGAATAGGGTAAAGGAATCGCCCTAGATGGCGGCGATTTCCTGGTTGATTTCTTCGGCGCCCTTGATGTCTTCGTTGTAGATGGCGTTCACCTTCTTGCATCCCAGTTCCAAAAGCCTGCGGGCTCCTTGGTTGTCGCTTTGCCTGCGCAGTTCCCTGATGGCACCGTCGATAAGCTTGATGTCGCGCTGTTCGGGATAGTTTTTCATGAACTTGTAGAACAGGGCAATCTGGTTTTCGTAGTCGCTGTCGGTTTCGCAGGCCAGCAAGAAAGGCACCACCCTGGTATTCAGCAGGTTGTTCAGGTCACCCACGAAGGTGTTGAGGCTCGCCCCTTCGGGGAAAAGTTCTTCTGTTTCCCGTTGAATATCGTCGTTGTCCATGATGCTGCCGGTCTCGAACTGCGAAAGCATCTCGTTCAGCAGGTTGATTTCTTCGACCTTGGCCTGTTCGCGGTAACGGGCCTGGTAAAAGACGGGCAGCGTGGTCATGCAAAAGTGGGCCTGGTTCATGCCGATGAACTCGCCAATGTAATACACGTCGGCGTCTTCGTTCAGAATATCTTCTTCGCTGGCAAAATTGCAGATGCGTGCAGGAATGGGAATGACTTCCATGTTGGCCAGTTCGTGAAGGCGCTCCCGCAGGGAATCCACGTCCATGTCTTCGGGCAGCTCCACGCCGTCTTCTTCCATGGATTCCAGCAGGTTGTCGATTTTTGAATCTACGGCCTTGTTGATGGCTCTCCGGCTAGGCAGTCTGGGCTGCTGCCGGAAATCCCCTTCCAGGGCGAAAAGTCCGTTTTTCACCATGTCGTCAAAAGGCGTGCCGCTCCGCTCCGCATCAGGCGAAGGTAAAATCTTGGCGTAGGCAATCATGCGCCCGCACAGGCGTTGGTCGTTTCCTTTTTTCTGTTCGATTCCCAGCATAGCCACAATATAGCAAATAGTTGTGAGTGGTGAGTAGTGAGTGGTGAGTAATGAGTGGTGAGTTGTGAGTAGTGAGTAGTGAGTAGTGAGTGGTGAGTAATGAGTGGTGAGTTATGAGTTATGAGGTATGAGGTATGAGGTGTGAGTCGTCATCCTCACCCGTTCGACAGGCTCAGGGCAGGCTCTGGTGAGGATCCGCTTACCGCAATCTAGCAGATCCTCGCCTTGATTCGACTTTGCTCACCACAGGTCGCGAGGATGACAGCCCTCAAAGCAAAGCGACCTCAAACCCCTAGCCCCTAGATCCTATCCCCTAAATCCTAATTACTATCTTTCCTTCTGTGGAACAATCTACTTGGCAAAAGATTCTCGAACTGTGCAACAGGCTTTCCACCGTCACCTACGAGAACCTCACGAAAATTATCCGTCTGGAATCGGCGGGTTCTGCCACTCGTGCCCGCAACCTGGATGACAGTTTCCAGAACGATGTAGACAGCTGGATGGGTGGCGGCACCTGCTTCAGCATGACCTGGCATCTGTACCAGGCCTTTACCGACATGGGGCTTTCGCCCCGTCTGGTCATGGGCCACAAGCGCAAAGAAAAAAACATCCACTGCGCCCTAGTTTTGCCGGAGGTCTCTTTCGCACCTCAAAGCCAGCCAAAGGCTGGCGACCTCATACCCCATACCTCGTACCTCTTCGACCCCGGCTACCTCATCTTCGATCCGCTCCCTTTGCCTGCACCTCAACCGTTTGGTTCCGGCGAGGCGTTTTTCCCGCTGGTTCCCAACTGCGTAAAGTTGGTGCGGCCTGCCGCCGATGCCCTGGAACTCTGGACCGGCGGTGCGGGCGGCCCCATGAAACTTCGTTTCGAGTATCCGCTAGAAGGTGTTTCCGTCGAAGAATTCAAGCAACACTGGTCCGAAAGTTTCTACCGGGAGATGATGACCTACCCGGTGCTCAACCGCCTGGACCGGGAACGGGGAGTGCAGTATTACTACCAGAAAGGGAACCTGGTCATCCGCGACAAGGACGGCTCCCGTATGGAACGTATTCCCGAAGAACTCCGTGTGGAAAAGCTCAGCGAGATTTTCCACATTTCGCCGGACTTAGTTGACCGCGCCCTCGGAATACTGAAACGATAGATTGTACTTACGTCATTCCGGGCAACGCTAAATACGTCATTCCGGGCTTGACCCGGAATCTAGATGGCGGCTCAGGGCCGCCATGACGTTTAGGCCTTTTTTATGCGTGACGCTAAATTCACGAAAATTGTATATTTTCCCAAAAAAAAGGAACCCGTCTTATGAAAAAACTTTTGATTCTCGTTGTTGCCATGGCCTCTGCCATGTTCGTCGCCTGCGGCCCTTCCAAGCTGGAAATGCAGGAAATGTCTTCTAGCCGCGACATCATCATCGAAGTCCGTCAGGTGCTGAACGACTCCATTAGCCTTATGATCGGCAACACCCTGTACCTGAACAGCAAGCAGGTGATAGGCGACAACCTGTTCCCCCTGCTGGTGAGCACCCGCGACCCCCAAGAAATTGAACGGCTCACCGCCACCGACGTGGTGAACACCCCCGAAGACCTCCTCAAGTACCTGCGCTTTACCTCTCCCGACATGGTGAACTTCGGCATCGTCATCGGCGAAACCGCCTACAACGAAATCGGCTTTGACGAAAACCACGTGGTAGAGACCCTGAAAAACATCTTCGTCAAGGTGGACGGCGGCTCCCTTATCCTCTTCCACGAGAAGAACGGCGAACTCACCTCTGCAAAGAAACTATTTTAGCTTCTTCAGTTCGTGCAGCAGCATTCCCATGCCGATGATGGCGGCCCCGGTATCGGCGATGGGCTGGGCCATGAACACCCCCTTCAGTTCAAAGAAATGGGGGAGTACAAGCAGGAAGGGTATCAGCAGTATCACCTGGCGGCAGGCGTTCAGGAACATGGACCTGAGGGCTTTCCCCGTGCCCTGGAAAAAGCTTCCGGCCACCATGCCGAAGGGAATCATGAAAAAGGCGGCGGTGAAAATGCGCATGGCCCAGGCGGCCACCTGCTGCATTTCTAGGTCACCGGGAGCGAAGGGAGCCACGAAGGTCTCCGCCTTCCACATCAGCACCGCCCAGGCGACGGCCATAAAGCTCGCCGCGTAAATCAGGGCAAATTTTACGGTTCCCTTCACGCGGTCGTTCAGCCGGGCCCCGTAGTTGTAACCGATGATAGGTTGCGTCCCGTGGACAAAGCCCAGGAGGGGTAACACGATGATGGATACCACGCTGTTGATGATGCCGAAGGCCGAGATGGCCATGTCGCCTCCGGAAAGGCTGCCGGTAGGCTTGAGGCTGATATTGCCGTAGCTGGTGAGGCTCCAGGCCAGAATGGCGTTCATTAGGCTGTTGCAAATCTGCATTACCGAAGGCGGGAGCCCCAAGATGTAAATCTTTCTCACGTAGGGGAGCCTGAGCTTCATGTGCCGCCAGCGGATACGGATGGGGGTGCCCTTCTTGATGAAGAACTGGGTAATCAGGCCGCTGGCGACAAGCTGGGAACACACCGTGGCCCAGGCTGCCCCTTCGATGCCCCAGTGAAATTTCATGATGAACAGCCAGTCCAGGACGATATTGGAAACAGCCCCGGCGATTTCCCGGAACATGGCGGTTTTCGGATGGCCCATGGAACGGATGAAGTGGTTCATGCCTGGAGCGATAGTCTGGAATACCGCCCCGCACAAGATAATGCGCATGTAGCTTTCGGCCACGGGGAGTGTCTGGTCGCTGGCCCCGAACAGCTTCAGGAGCGGCGTCATGAAGATTTCGCCGAAGGCAAAGGAAAAGATAGCCATCAAGATGAGCAACGAAAAGGAGTTGTTCAAAATGATGCTTGCCTGGATGTACTTCTTTTGTCCGAGACGGATGGCAAAGAGGGTGTTCCCGCCGACTCCTACAATCATGGACATGGCCATGATGAACAGGGCGATGGGGAAGCAGAGGGTGATGCCTGCGATGCCGAGACTGCCTACGCCCTGGCCCACGAAAAAACGGTCCACTATGTTGTAGAGGGCGTTGACGCACATGCTGATGATGGCGGGGACCGAAAACTGCAGTACCAGTTTCGGGATGCTTGCGGTGCCAAAGGAGTTGAGGCGCTCGGAGTAGAATTCACTCATCGGCGCGCAAATATAGTAAAAGGCGAGTGCTATGACAACGCTTGCGTTGGCAATGCCGAGCCGAGCTATATGCGTTTACGCAAAGATAGAAAATTATGAATTCGGATTTCAGATTTCGGAATTGTTTTTAGAATAAAGACCTAATTCTTAATTCCGAATTTTCGCGAAGCTACGCTTCGCACGCCACCTGATTCCGTCCGCCTTCCTTGGCTACGTACAAAAGACGGTCGCATTCCGCAATCAGGTCCTCGATTTTACCGATATTTTCACCCTGCTTGCTGGCAAGCCCGAGAGAAATGGTCACGGGGATAATGGTATCCTTCCAGGAGAAACGGTGGCGTTCTACCGCCATGCGGAGACGCTCTGCGCTCTTTTTGGCGTCTTCTACGCCGATTCCGCTGAGCAAAAGCACGAATTCCTCGCCGCCGTAACGGGCCAGCAGGTCCGATTCCCGCTTTTCTTCTTTGAGAATGCGGGCGATTTCTTTCAGAACCATGTCGCCGCACTGGTGGCCCCAGGTGTCGTTCACGTGCTTGAAGTGGTCGGCATCCACCATGATGGCATGCACAAAGAAGTTGTTCCGGCGGGCAAGGGCAAGCTCGCCCAGGCTCCGGTCAAAGAAGTTCCGGCGGTTGGAAATCTTGGTCAGCGGGTCCATGGTGGCCGCCTCGTAGAGTTCCCGGTCAAAGGCTTCTTCGCTGGCATCCTTGAAGTCGATTTTCAGCACGTGCTTGCCAAGCTGCAGGCGGTTGTCGGAATCCAAGACCATCTGGTTCACCGGATTCCCATCTACATAGGTGCCGTTGGTGCTGCCCAGGTCCTGGACCGTGACGTTCTTGCCGTCGAAGGTCAGGCTGCAGTGCTTGCGGCTCACCAGTTCGTCGTCCAGGCGGATGTCGGCATCGGCACCGCGACCAAGGACAACAGTGCCTTTTTCCAGGGCAATCTGCTTGAATTGAGTCTGGGGGTACAGGATTATCAGGTGGGGGTGCAACTCCAGCGCTCTGAAGGGGATGGTGTTGCCCGGTGTAACGATGGTCTGGTCCAAATCCTGCATATTTTCTCCAATGACACGTTTAATATAGTAAAAGAGGGGTTAGGATTTAGGGGATCGGATCTAGGGGATAGGATCTAGGGGATAGGATCTAGGGGTTAGGATTTGAGGGTTAGGAAATCACTAATCTCTAAATCCTAGTCTCTAGCCCCTAAAATGTGATTTTTGGCAACATGTGACGGGCGTCGCAGCATGGAATGCATACAATTATGTTATTTTTAAGGAAAATGATAGGGGGAAGACCGCTCCCCCCGGAGAGAGGTATTTATGGAACGTAGATTGAACCTGGCTAGCTTGATGGGCCTTGCTTTGCTACTTCTGGCAACTACGGTCGCCGCTGCGGACGCCGGTTCCGGGAGCAAGTTCTGCTATAGCTACTCTGAATCTAATGGTATTTTAGACGAGTACATACACCTGTCTCAGCGGCCCAGCTCCTATGAGCCGAATCCTGCTCCCTATGACGAGGAAAATTTCACGGAATATTTCGAATATTGTTCTGATACGTGGCTAGAATTTACTGAGAGTTGGGCAGATCTTGTTCGACAGCTTGAAGAACGGCAATCGGGAAGCTCCTTGTATTTGGAGTCGGATCTTGATTTCGGTGGGGTCAGTACAGACAGTTCGGGCTGTAACGAGAGCTTCAAGCCGTTGACGGTTTCCACAGCTTATGCTTCCTATTTCAATGGTGGTGGCTACACTATCAAGAATCTATGTTATGTCGTGGGCTCCTCTAATCAGGAAGGTCAAGCTGGAACTACGCAGTTATCCAGTGTTGGCTTTTTTTCAGAATTGTCGGGTGGAAAAGTTGAAAATCTGAATTTTGAAAATGTATTCATCAAGGTAAACAACAACGGTTTCTTTAGTAGCGTGCCTACTGGTGTAGTGGTTGGTTTGGTAGGTGAAAATGGGGCTGAATTTAACAAGATTTCCTTGAAAAATGCAAAGATCGTTGCGGCTCAGGCAGGTGGCGTTGCAGGTGTTGCGTATGGTGAAGCGGACTTCAAGAATATTCTAGGTGAGAATGTAGAGGTTGTTGCCGCAAATGGCGTAGTTCCGGCAAACCTTAATGGAAATATGGCCGGCAGCATGTCCATAGACTTGGGCGGTTTGGTCGGATCTGCATCAAGAAATCTTAATATCGCAAATGTGGGCTTTTCTGACCTTAACGTGCATTCGGATATTTGGTCAGTAACGGTAGAGGGAGCCAACGGATATTTAGATGTGAATGTTGGTGGCCTTGTGGGTTCGTATGCTTCTAGTTCTGATAACGAAAGTGCTGTTGTCAACACCTATACGACCGGTAGTGTTACAGCGCCGGAGGACTGTGAAAATGGAACAGGCGGTGTTACGGATGGGGGTAAAAAATGTAATGTTGGTTTCCTGTTTGGAAATGTATCATTTGACAGCTATTTGTATGCGGGCTACAACTACCACTATGGCGCCACCGACTACCAGGCAGAAAATGTGGCGGGTAGGCTGTACCAAAGCGGTTCCGATGTGACTACCTATTGGATAAATGGCTCTGGAAGCCTAGGAGGAAACCACCCCTTGGGCGGCGGTCTCAACTACCGCAACTCCATTTCCGGAAAGATAGAACCTACGAATTGTAACCTGGACAATCCCGTATATATGGGTCCATCCTACGGCTATAAATGCTTGCTGTTAGATGGCAGCAATTACGGCGGCTACGTAGAGCCGGAAGCCATGAAAGCCGATGCCTTTGCCGTTTGGCTCAATGGCGTATCGGGCGCAATAAACGTACCGTCTTCGGATGGCGGTTATCAGAAATGGTCCCGCAAAAACGGCTTAAACAGCGGACTCCCCGTGTTCGCTACCGACGAACTCAAGCCCATTTACCAGATTGACTTTATGGCGGGTAGCGACTACTACGAAAACATTTCGGCAACGGAAAAACAAAAGTGGATTGCTGCCGGTGCCTCAGAAACTGCCGACGGGCTTAGTCTTAGCGTCTACACCGACTACACGGGGAAGCTCAGCAACAGCACCTGGCAAACAACTGCCGCTCAGATAGTGAGTAATAGCTATTACTGGAGTTATTTTGACGAACAGACAAGTAAAATTGTCGCATTCCCCATAAAGACTTCCACGACCTTCAATTCCTCCATGACCCTGTCCCTTTCGGAAAAGATTACGGTGACGGTGAGGCATGGGTTTGTTGAATCCACCGATGGAGATGAGTTCTATACCTTGGACGAGTATTCCTCCTATCTTGGTGAGGATGTCTACTTCATGGGAACCCCAGCGGCGACCATTTCCAGCGACAGTGCTTGGACTAGGGTGCCTTATCTGGCCTCTTATGACGAAGACGAAGGTGTGTACAAATATTATGGCTTCCGTTTGACCAGGAAGAGTTGTGAGAATCATGGCACCGATGACGAACCGGATATCTATTGCTATTACAACACCGTGAATATGAATGGCTCGAATGGGTTCTACACCGATGCCCTTTCGGAGTTTTCTAACGGCGATACTCTCTATGTGGTTTATGAATCCGAACCCGTGAATACGGCAGGGGGCTACCTGTTTGTCGGCGACTTGCATGGCAGTAGATTTGATTTGGGCGTTGCCAATGCTCAAATGAAGGCCGTAGATGCAAATGGAGAATCGCTTTTGTTCGGGGCTCCCGATTATCTGGAGGTGGAAACGTCAACTTCCAGTGCAATTGAGTCTATTCTTAGAAATGCCTTTAATGAACAGAACACTTCTACGAAATCCATGCCCTTCTCACCCTATCTTGTTGCCGACTATCCTCCCGATTTCTGGAACAATGTGAACGGAACTCTAGCCCTGGTAATCGTGGGAGCTTCCTCAAATGATGGCGCAACAGAACTTTATACACTCATGGGGAGCGCTCTTTCGCAGCTAGCATCAAACAATCTAGATCACCCCTTCCTCAAGGATACGGTGAAGGCTTTGGAATCCCCGATGGAAATCCGTGCCAAGATGGATGACCAGGTCAAATCCGGTAATAGCTTGGTCTACGCCCGCTATGTGTGGTTGGACAAGGATGACAACATTGACTTGACGAACTTGTTTGCTGCGGTAGAATCTCTACGGCAATATGAGTATGATTACCCGATTTATGTGGGATTCCTGCCGCAAACCGCTGAAATTCGGTATCATGTGACCTTCGATATCAATTACGAAACTAATACAGACTATAATCCGCTCTTTATAGCGACTACCTGGAACGGTAAAACCGAACTTGGTGCTACCTATACCGCTGAAAATCAGTATGAGCAATTCTTTGAATCCTATCAATGGCATGCTTTCCGGACGGACGCTTGTTTTGCGGGAGAGTTTTCTCCAGACCAGAACTCTGATGGCATTTACATGTCCAATTTTGGGATGGTAGAGGAATTGCTTAGTAACGAAGAAGAGCAGCGCATTCCCTACACGACCAATAAAGACGGCTCCAAGTCAATGAAATTGTATGCGCAATGGGAATACGATGTGGCTTCTTGTTCTGATTATGCAGGCTATCGTATTCGCCAAGGACAAGAATCGGTATGGAACAACTATGTTGTCAAGGACAATTCCGAACTAGGGAACATCGTCTTGCAACAGGTGTGGATGGGGGATACCCTGAGGCATAAGTCTGTACAGCAAGATGTGGGCGTGACGGGAATCCTGGTGCCTTACGCTGATACCAATAAGTTTGTCTTTGAGGTCTTTGCCGACGGTTATCCAGGTTATGAATTGGATGGAGACATTACTTTCACCAAGGCTTCCTTCGATGGAGGGACCCCGGAGACAAAAAAACTCAAGGAAGGCGACCTGTTGACGATTGATTCGTGGGAGCTTATGTCTTCGAATATGGAATTCTCCGCCAACTACACCTACAAGAAGTTCAACATTGTTTTCGAAACCGGCAAGACCGGTGTCCTTTACGGCGAGAATTCCGATTCCGTGGGAACATACAAGCTTAATGCCGAAGATGACGCCATCGATTTGCCTTTCTGGGTCTATACGGCAGACCAATGCGTAGAGGGCTGGACGCATCGTGCTGAGTTCGATATCCTTGATAGGCCTGAGGAGGCGGACGCCGATTGGAACCCAGATTGCAAGGACGAACCTGCTTGCGAGGAATACGAAAATGACCGTTGGTGGGTGTTTGACCAATTCAACTTTGAGTTGTCTGAAATGTTAGTCTGGGATAATGGCAACCGTCAGGAGAAATACCCCCTGTACGCTAAGTGGGTAGATGCCAAGACCTGCGTCGAGGAACTTAGCTACAAGCAGACGAAGCTGACGGAATCTGAGAACGGCTCTGTGGCGTTCAAGGAAATCCGTAAGGATTCCACCGGAAAGATAATCGGCACCCAACTGCACAAGTTTGCCAAGGATGGCACCATGCTCTTGCCTTACTATGTGAAGGGCTTGAGCTTTGTGGTCCAGGGCTTGCCTGCAAAGGATTACATACTGGATTCCCTGGTCATGACCTTGGATGGCAAGAAGTATGTGTATCACGAAGGGGATACCCTTGCGGGTAGCATCACCAAGGCTACTTTCGCTGCCTACTTTATGCCGGAAAATCCCACACCGGCCAAGTTCGTCACATCGAAACTGTTGCAGTCCGGTAGCGCTATCCGCTTAGAATTTGCTACCAACGAGTTTGGCGCAAGTGGTGCATCTGTAAAGGTTGTGTTGGAAGACGACGACGGGATGGTGGTTGCGGATTCCGTAATCCAGATCTCGAAGACGCCTTACGAAGGCTCCTGGGATTACTACCCCCTGCGGGCAGGCACGTACCTGCTGACGGCCACGGTTGCAAACCGCAAGTCCTCCGATGTGTTCGAACAGGATTTTGAGGTGAAGGCCGAAATCGCCTCCGCTGCCGAAGGCGGCTGGCGCATGCTGTCGCTGTCCAACGTGGTTATGGACTCCGTGACCTGGGACGACGATATTCGCTTCTACTGGTGGGACGACACCCGGAACACGGGCGCCTTCTGGCAATACCAGAGGCTGAACCGGGACGACAAGGTGGACGACCTGACGGGTTACTGGTACAGTTCCTTGGAAGGTCGCCCGCTGGTCATGAAAAAGGATATGGCTGCTCCTAAGGACCCCGTGGTCTGGAATATGGACAGTGTCTATACCGGCTGGAATATGGTGGCTAACCCCTATGGCTGGTACGTGGACCTTTACGGCGAAAATTCGAACAAGAAGAAATCTGCTACCGAAAAGTCCAGTATTGAATTCTACAGCTGGAACGACAGCCTGGGTGCCTACCAGGAAGTGGATGTGATTGGTCCGTATGAGGCGGTTTGGGCGAAGGTCACAGGTCCGAGCCAGTGGAAACTGCCCTCTAAGCCTGCCTTTGTGGCGACCGTAGACGCAGAAGGCGAGGAGAATGTGGTCGAGCCCCTGAAGAAGACCGTCGAGCTAGCCTCCGGCGGCAAGGGCTGGGCAATTCGAGCCGTGCTTCGCGACGCCAAGGGCAAGCGGGACAGCTGGAACTTCATGGGCGTCTCCGAGTCCGGATGGGCTTCCGAAGAGCCGCCTTCCGGCATGGGTGACCATGTGAACCTGTCCATCAAGGACGGCAACAAGTCCCTGGCCAAGTCCTTCAAGAAGGCCGCCGGCGACAGCTACGAATGGACGGTCTCTCTGGAAGCCTCTGGCGACCGCACGGGCTACCTCCACTTCGAAGGTATCGACGCTCTCAGGGCATCGGGCCTCAAGGTGTTCGTGACGGTTGACGGTACCACTACCCAGATGGCCGAGAACGACACCCTGAAGGTTTCCATCGGGAGCATGGCCAAGACGGCGACCGTCCGTGTGGCGCCCTCCGCCCGTACCGTGGTGGCCCAGAAGCTGAACGGGCTCCGTGCCCTCCAGGCGGGTAACTCCCTGCAGGTGGGCTTCCAGGTTTCCGAAAGCCTGGCAGGCGCCAGGGCCTACGTGGAAATCCTCGATATGAAGGGCAAGGTCCTGTCCTCTGTCTCGGGAACGGCCGTGTCCGGCTCCAATGCCCTGACCCTGCAGACCCCCAAGTCCGGACTCTACATGGTCCGCGTCCGCGTGGGCTCTAAGCAGGCCGCCGGCTCTGTCGCCATCAAGTGACGCTCTCTTACATTTGACTTACAAAGTAGCCCCCGCCTAAATCGGGGGCTTTTTTTCATTGCCACCGGGGGCCATAATTTCTACATTTGGGCCCACTATGACAAAGGCTAAATTCATCAAGTTCATCATCGCGTCGATCCTTGCGATTGTCGCCCTCTTCTTGCCCTACGAATCCCTCGGGTTCGATGCCGCAAGCCCCATGGGAATCTTGAATCCCCTCGAAATTCGCGTCATCGGCGTATTCGTGATGGCCGCCCTTTTCTGGATTCTCCAACCGTTCCCGATTTGGTCCACGTCGGTGCTGGTCATCGTGCTCATGATCGTGACCATGTCCGACTCTTCCCTGACGCCTTTCCGCGTGGACGGCGTGACCATGATCAGCCACAAGTCCATCATGGCCACCTTCGCAAACCCCATCATCATGCTTTTCTTGGGCGGCTTCTTCCTCGCTGCTGCGGCCACCAAGTACAAGATGGACTTGAACCTGGCCCGCGTCCTTTTGAAGCCCTTCGGCAAGAACCCGAAGTTCGTGCTTCTGGGGCTTATGCTCATTACCGCCGTGTTCTCCATGTTCATGAGCAATACCGCCACCGCCGCCATGATGCTTGCCATTCTCGCTCCGGTGCTCAAGCTCTTTGAACCCGATGACCGCGGTAAGGCCGCCTTTGCCCTCGCTATTCCCCTTGGCGCCAACATCGGCGGCATGGGTACTCCTATCGGAACGCCTCCTAACGCTATCGCCCTCGGTGCCCTGAACGACGCCGTGGCCCGCGGCGACCTGGTGGCTAACCCTGTGACATTCGGACAGTGGATGGCCTTCGGTATCCCCTACGTGATTATCCTCATGGTGGTAGCCTGGATTCTCCTTCTCAAGATTTATCCCATCAAGATGAAAGAGATGGTCCTGAACATCGAAGGTGCGGGCAAGTTCGACACCAGCCCCAAGGCCATTATCGTTTACATTACCTTTGTCCTTTGCGTGATTTTGTGGGTGACCGGTAAGAATGTCCACGGTATCAACGACAACGCCATCGCCATGATTCCTATGGCCGTGTTCGCCCTGACCGGCGTGATTACCAAGAAAGACCTGAACGCCATGAGCTGGGACGTGCTCTGGCTCGTGGCCGGTGGTTTTGCCCTGGGCGTGGGTCTGAACGCTACGGGTCTTGCCGCTCACTTGATCAAGACTATTCCGTTTGCAAGCTGGTCTCCGCTGGCCCTGATGATTGGCTGCGGTATCATCTGCCTCTTCATGGCGAACTTCATGAGCCACACCTCTACGGCTACGCTCTTGGTTCCGATTCTTTGCGCCGTGGGCATTGCCTGCCAGGACAACCTGGTCGGCCTGGGTGGCGTGACCGCCCTCCTCGTGTCTGTGGCCTTTGCAAGCTCTCTCGGCATGAGCCTGCCTATCTCTACGCCGCCTAACGCACTTGCCCACGCCACGGGCTACACCGATACCCGCGGCATGGCCATTACCGGCGTTGTCATGGGTATCCTTGGCTTGGTCGTTTCCTGGATCATGATGATTTTCCTTGCCAAGGTGAACTTCTTCGGTACGCCGGTTCCCAAGGCTGCCGAGGCTGTTCCTGCCGCCCCTGCCGCTGCTGAAAAGGTTGTGGAAACTCCTGCAGCACCTGCTGTTGACAGTACCGTGGCCGTGCCTGCTGACAGTGCCGCTGCTGTTGCCGCCGACTCTACGGTCGCCGTGAGCGCCGATACCGCCGCCAAGGTTGAAGTGGTAGACTCCGCCGCCGCGAAGTAATTTCCGACGTAATGTTGAAAAAGTCCCCGGCTGCCGGGGACTTTTTGTATTCAGAAATTTTCAAAACTTGTTGTGAAAGCCGAAAAAAGGGGTGAATTTTCCCGCTTCGGGAATTTATGCCCCGGAGGGCTTTTTGTTTGGCAAAATTTTACCATAATTCTTGGTGGTTAATCCCCCTAAAAAAGTATCTTTTAATGGTATAAACAACGGAGTTTCTATGCTCGACTTATTGGCTGTTCAATCCAGTACGGCTAACGCCACTATCATTACCCTGGCCTATACGCTTTTGTTGGCCTTTGTGCTTTCGTCCATTATCGGCTGGACCTACGAACGGACCTTCCTGGGACTTTCCTACTCCAGGAACTATGTGCAGGCCCTGGTGCTCAGTTCGGTGGTGGCCGCTACAGTGATGCAGGCCATCGGCGATAATGTGGGCCGCGGTCTCGGAATGCTGGGCGCCCTTTCCATTGTTCGCTTCCGCACCAGCTTCAAGGACCCCCGCGACATTATGTTCATCTTTGCGGCCTTGGGCGCTGGCATCGGTTGCGGCGTGTATGCCTGGGGCGCTGCCGTAGGCGGAACTTTGGCCTTCTGTGTAGTTGCCTTCCTGCTTTCTCGCACGGGTCTTGGCACCAAGCATTTCTTTGACGGTATGCTCCGCTTTGCCATGCCCAATACATCGGAACCCCGCCTGGAAACGGAAAAGATTTTGCGGAAAAACCTGAAGACGTTTATCTTGATAACCATGCGGGAGGTGAATGGCGGCGAGCGCATAGACGTTGCCTACCAGATAAAGCTGAAGGCGTCTAAGCCTGCGGCCGAAGTTCTTGCGGAACTCTCCAAGGTGGAGGGGCTTTCTGACATCCAGTTCATGATGCAGGACGCCACCACGGACATGTAGGGGAGGAACGAAAATGGCTCTGAAAAACACATTTCTCATTTCTTCTATCTACAAGCGCAAACTTTCTATCGCCTGGATTTTGGCCGTGGTGGCCGTGGTGGGCCTTGGGTATTTTTACCAGGGGAACGTCGCCCTGTTCCAGGGCATCGCCGAAGCTTCCGAGACCATCATCAGCGTGCCTAGCGCTACCGAAATCGTGAAGGTCCATGTGATGCCCGGTCAAGAAATCAAGGCGGGTGATACCATCGTGGAACTGAACCGCCCGGATTTGACGCTCCGCATCAACGAAGTGACCCGGGAACTGGACGCCATCGAGGGTCGTAGCAGCCTGAACAAGGCGGATATCGACCAGCGTGTGGCCTCCGTGAAGGCTGACCTCGCTACCCGCAGTGCGGCACTCCGGTTCGAAATCAACAGGTTGGAAACGGAATACCAGAAGAACAAGGAAATTTCTTCTAAGCTGAAAAGCCTGAGCGGAAACAACGCCAAGGCCGGTGGCAACGACGGCATGGCCATGCAGATCAAGAACCTGAAAGACGAACTGGCCCTGGCCGAGAAAAACGCCAACGAGCAGATTGCCCTCTTGCAGGGGAGCCGTAGTCTTCAAAGGAAAAGCGGCGTTACCGAGGCCGCCACCTTGCACAAGGAACTGGAACAGCTAAAAAAGGAACAGGCCGACCTGGTGCAGATTGCCAAGGAAAGCTGGGTGGTTGGTAGCGTGAACGTTCGTGAAGGCGAAAAGGTCTCTAGCTTTACGCCTATCGTGACTTTGACCCACAAGTCCCCATCTTTAATCCGCGGCTATATCAACGAGCAGGTCTACCAGCGCATGAACCTGGGCAAGGACGTGGAAATCCGCACTCTGGGCGGCAAGGGCAAGCCCATCAAGGGCGAAGTGGTCGGCCTTTCTAGCCGTATCGTGGTGTTCCCGGACCGTATGTGGAAAATGCCCGACATGCCGGTGTATGGCCGTGAAGTGACCATCAAGATTCCCGAAGACAATTCCTTCTTGCTGGGGGAGATGGTGGCCATTTCCGAAGAAGGCAAGATCAAGGACCTGGCGACCCAGATTATGGATGTGTTTTTGGGGAATGGCGATGAGTAATGAGTGATGAGTAGTGAGTGATGTAGAATGGAGATGTCATTGCGAGCACGGTAGGTGCGAAGCAATCACTTGCCTGAAAGAGATAGAAGTGTATAGGTTTGTGAATGTACGATAATAGGCTTTTTATTACTGCGTCTTTTGTGGCAATCCTTTCTGCTGCCGCCGTTGCCGCCCCCTTGACCTGGGAGCAGCTGGTGGAGTCCGTAGATAAGGACCCGGTTTACCAGACGTCGGAGAAACGCTCCCAGGCGGCTTCCCAGGATGTGGGAACCAAGCTGTGGGACAACCTGGAATTCCGTTACCAGCTGGACGGTTTCAGCTTTGCCAAGCACGACTTTGAACTGCGCCTCAAGCCGAAGTCCTTCGGTATAGGCTCTGCGGACAAGCGCCAGTACGAAACCCTGCGGGATTACCAGAAGGCCCGCCTGGCGGTGGACCGCTCGTACCTGCTTTACGACCGCTACGAGCGGGCGCTCCGCTATGTCATCCGCCGGAAGATTGCCGAAATTGACAAGCAGCTCTACCAGGTGAACCTGGACCGAATCGAAGTGCTCCACTTGAAGGCCGGGAGCGAAACCTTCAATTCCCAGGACCTGATTGTGGCCCTGGAGCAGGAATCCGCCCGCCGTGCAGAACTCCTGGGAGACAGCACCGCCCTGAAAGATGCGGAACTGAAACTCAAGTCCTGGGTGCCTGACTTTGATTCCGTAGGCCTGGACACCTCGTGGCTCCCTACCATGGACGAACTTGCCAAGGGCCTGCAAGACGGCATTGCGGTGAACGACCAGTTCCCCGAAGTCATGAAAGCCAAGTCCAAGATGGAATACGAACAGGCCAAGTCCAAGCGGGATCTGGCCAAGGGAAACGATTTCATTTCCCATATCGGCGTGGGCTATTCCCTGAAGATTGAATCCCTGATGAAAAAGTACAAGGAACTGGATGCCGGCGATGTGGGCCCCTATGGTGCCTACAATGATTATTACAAGGATTGGCTGGACAAGACGGGATGCTCTTCCATCAACTGCGACGGTACGGCAGAATTTTTGGTGCCCGACAAGGATGACCGTCAGCTGAAGGACAAGTTTTTTGTGAATTTGGCAGTGAGGCTCCCGTTCCTGGATGACAACAACGGGAACGCCTTGCGCAATCAGGTGGATGAACTGGACGCCGAGAGCGATTACCTGGATGCCGTACGCACTCTAACCCAAAAAGTTTCTCGCCTGTCCGAAGAAATCGTGGCCCTGGTGGCCCAGTGGAAGGTGCAGAAGGACTTTGTGGAGAAGGTGAATGCCGGAAACCTCTTTGAGGACTTTGCCCAGTCGGCAGGGGCGGACCCGCTTTTGCTGTTGCGTGCCCGGGAAAGCGCCCTGGAAAGCGACCTGAAGGCCTTGAAGTTGGAATACGATATCTTTGAACGGTATCTGGTCTTGCTGACTTACACGGGAATCTTTGCGAACCCCAATGTGAAAAACCACCTGCGGGAGGGCCTCAAGTAATGGCCGAAGCCCGCGGTTTTAGCCTGTTGGAGCGATTCGAGCTCAAGTACCACATTCCTGTGGCATGGGCGGACCGTATCGGCGAATTCATTGCGCCCTATTGCGAAGAGGACCATTACTCCCAGATTACGCCGGGTCATTTCTACTGGATTACCAACTTGTACCTGGATTCGGACCGCTGGACATTCCTAGGTTGGAAAAAGGCCAGGCTCCTGGACCGGTTCAACATGCGTATCCGCACCTATGGCGAGCACCCGGCACAAGACGGCACCTTCCACTTTGAAAGCAAGCGGAAGGTGAAAGAGGTCTGCTACAAGAGCCGCGCCACCGTCAAGGGGATAAGCCCCGGCGAAGTCTGGAACATGAAGCCCGAAGATTGGCCTTGCAAGAGCGATACGGACCGCAAGTACCTGAAAGATTTTTTGTACAAGACCCACCTGCACAACGCCCACCCGAGACTTTTGACCCAGTATAAACGACGGGCCTGGTTCGGGCTCCGTGAAGAGTATTCCCGGGTGACCATCGATACGGGCATGCGTTTTCGGGAGGAAACGGGTTTTGACTACACGGTGGATCCCCACTACATGCATTCTACGGGGTTGCCCCGCTTTTTTAAGCCGGGCTGCGACGCCGTGCTGGAACTGAAGTGCCCCTGTTCCCAGGTGCCCTTCTGGATGATTGACTTGATACGTTTCTTGAACCTGCAGCGGGGCGGTTTTTCTAAATTCGGAAATGCTGCTGCGGAATGGTCCAGGGTCTATGAACACCCCAAGGATTTCAAGGACCCCTATTGGACTAGGCTCGCGGGAAATTTTTAATGGCGGTGTGTCCGCAATTTTTAAATTCTAGTGGGGAAGAAAATGAAAAAAATCTTAGGAATCATAGTTTTTCTTGTTTTGACAGGTGTTGTTTATTCAGCACCCTGTGATTATGAGAACCAGAATGCTCACCCGGGCATTCCTATGTCATCCTGCCAGCTTGGCGTATCGAATTATCACATAGGGATACAGGTGAATGGCTTGTTTTTTGTTGATACGGAAGAGGATGTCTCGTATAATGGGAAAAATTATAGATTGCGTTTTTATGTCACGTCAGCAAGGCCAGATTACAATGCTATCCAGGCTCTAGCTCAGACTGCGTTTGCTTGCCGAGACCAGTTGAACGTTATTTTCCCGAATTTTACCAGCACCACGGTTAATAGTTCATGCAATTCATTTGATAATACAAACTGTTGTACAAATGTAGATGGTGCGGGTAATCCTTCAAATATGTACTGTCCAATTCAGGCTATAACAGTTCATAAATAATGGCGGCATGATAAAAATACTCCATAAATTTATACTAGTATTTTTTTTGTGTCACATTTGGTCTGTGGCGGCGATTCTTTCTGTTCCCTATAATGTTCGAACAGTCCTGGACATTAACGATGGAGATACGCTTTCGTTGGAAAACTTTCCCCAGGGGTGGAGCTATTCGCGTGTGGTACTAGGGCTAAATTCGTCGCCATCACTCCAGTTATCTGGATATTTGAAAGTAAATGGCTGTAAGCATAGGCTTGATTCGTACTATCGTCAAGTATCCTTTGGTTTATCTAGTTCAACGCTGGTACGGTTTTCTGGAGAATCTCAAAGGCTGCCCATCCAGTGGTGGGTGGACAATGGCTCGGATTACTCGCCATGTGCCCCCGTTGAAAACCCAGCGGATTCGATAAAGAAAGCGAAGATTGAATGGGGCGATTCCGTAATTGCAGAAAGGGAGTCGGACTACATAAATCTAGACACTCTTAACGGCAATTATGCTTTCTCTGGAACGGAGGCCTTTTTTAAGATTTCAAATTTACCGGATTTCGCCCACAATGCCATATACATTCAGATAGAGCCCTTGGACGGAAGGGAGTTGGAAGGTGGTTTTTATGCGGGATTGAAAGAGGTTCGTTTGTCGGGATGGACCGAAACGGTAGTTGTTCAAAGGAGGACTAGATATAGTCCCGCGTTTGAATTGGCTTTCCCGAGTAATCGAACAGTTAGGCTAAAATGGTGGGTCGGGACAGAGGAATTGGCCTGGGCGGACGTTGCAGCAAATGAAACGGCCTTGTCTGCGGATTCCGTGCGGTTGTCTTATGCCCATGGTTCCGTTACCTATGACAGACGTCTTTTTGTGGATAGGCTGGTGCCGCAGATAAAGGTGAGCCGAATTCTGCCAGCAAATATTTCGGTCTTGTATGAAATGGGAGATTTAGTCGGAAGAGTCTACGACATCAAGGCGAACAACATTCCGGGAACGGTAATATCGGTAGCCATTCCCCTGACATTCAAATACCATTGTGGCAGGGATTCCGTTTACATCGCCCATTTTTTAGAATCAGAGAATAGGTGGGAGAAAATAGGTGTTGATAGCATAGTGGACAATGTTGCCTATTTCAGAGCATCTTCCTTTAGTTTGTTTACGGATGTTTGGACGGGCATTAAAGATGGTTTTGAATTGGCGTATGATGCATTTGAATGGTTTGAGGATGTAAAGACAGACATCGTTAAAGTTATTATAAATGGTGTTACGACAACCGTTGTAGAGCTGACCGATGGTCTTGTCGGGATGTACAAGAGTTTCGTCAGTGTCATGTGTGGGGACTGGTCGCCCTTGGCATCGACAATAAATGGCCTTTTTCCCAATGACTGGTCTATTGCACAGGGTTCGGTTCCTCTGTTTGATACGAATGCTGTTTATTTGGATACTGTAAAACTTGTTGAAAAAATAAAGAAGAAAGCGGAAGGAAATTTAGAAAAAATAGATACGATAAATGGTTATGCAAAAAAATGGAAAGCGACTTCCAATAATCTTGATATAGTGCTGGCTGATTTGGTTTATTCAAGATTGAATAAAAATTATACAAGAAGATTTTCTTTTTATATGTCGGGTGATTATGATCAAACATATTTTCGTATAGGTACATTGACTGAACGTTTTGCGGATTACTTCCAAACAAAGGACGAACTAATAGAAGATGGCATGTATCTGGTTGATATAATTAAGGCTCTCTATGGGTCAACAAATATAGGGGCATCTCTTTTTAGCGGAATATGCACTACTTGGGGAAATGTCCAATCTGGAAACGTATCGACAGCATGTAAAGAGTGGCTGTCTGGTTATGGGTTGGTTGACCGTGCCAATGACTTGGTTGATTTGGGAGCATATTTGGCGGAATATACGCACAATTTTTCACCTGCTGTCGCAATTTCTGACGAAACGGTTTATGAGTTGATTAAAATCATCAAGGGAGATGCTGATTTCAATCCGTTCGAAGACCTGCAGTCGGAAAAGAATGAATGGTTGCAACAAATGACATCATCAATGTTGCGTGTTTCTTTGATAGCATGGCTAGACAAGAGCGAATTTCGGCCACTTTCCCTGATTAATTATGTAAAAGTGTATAACGGCATGATGGCCTGGCTTCAACTTGCAAGTCCAATTTATGGATATAACAACATAAGTATCAAAGCCAATGCGGCCCTGGCTCTTTTTGAGTTTATCCATTATGGAACGGAGAATAACCTGAAAGATATGAATAAGGGCATGAATCGGCATTATGGGGGAAATGGGGGCTTTTCGGAGGGAATGGGTTATTCTCAATATATATGGGATGAAGTTACCTATGCAATCGCGGTTTTGCAAGAGGCTTATGCGAGCAAGGATAAGGTTTTGGAGGTGAATAAAAAATTTCTAAAATCAGCGGAATATGTTCTTGAAATGTCAAGACCGGTCAAGGAAATAGGACTTGTCCCAGTTGAAATTGATGATGGTTGCACCTACAATCCGGATTACCTAGTGTGGAGCAGAATATTTGATAATTTAGGAGAAAATAGACTTTCTGCTAAGTTTGCGGCAGTGGCGAAGAAATATCCTTTGTTGAATGAAGAAAAGATGTTGCCGATGATGGTATTTGGTGTGCCGACATCTTTGAAGATAAAATATGAATGGGTAGATTATACCGCAAATGGACAGAACTATAGATTGGTTAAACCTCAGTTGACAGAAAATGATGCGTGGAAGGCGTACAAAAACCCTGATTCTATATTGGCCAACGAACAAAAAATATGGAGTTCATTTAAAGATGGCTTGGGCTTGATTTCGGTCATTTCCTCCGATACTGATACCGTGGCTCTTTCCATTATAGCAGAGAATGGTGACTTGTGGAAGAATGGACAGGCGCATGACCAACAAGACAACCAGTCCATTACGCTAGCAAGTTCCAAGAAGGGATTTCTAATTCAAGACAGAGGATACAAGGGGTATGGAGAAAGATGGGATGGGTCTGTTGATGTCACTAGGCATTATAGTCATAATGTAATTAATTTACATGGTGGCGATTATTGCTCTACTTGGGGCGATGGAGAAGACTGCATTGATAAAAGTAGAGAACCAGGAAATAAGCTTGTGGGGGAGACTGAGATAACGACCAAGGCAAAGGATTTTTCAGGAGATGAAGTTGGTGCTATCTGGCGCGTTGTTCCAGATGTGTTAATTGGGGCAATGCGCAGCTTTGGCTATAGCGTTGATGATTTCCATACTTATGGAGGGTCTTCGGCAGATACGACGAGTTTCGATTTTGAAACTGGAGGCGATGAGATTGCAATTACAACAATTCATTCAACTCCCAAAGTGAACGGTCGAGATTCCGTAGTGACCAATGTGCGGACGATTATGTATTATGGTGGTTCTCTTTGGGTTATTGATCAGCCTAGTGTCCAAGGTGCTGTGTGGACGGTTAATTCTCCTATAAGTACATGGGATTCTCTTGTACAAGAGGGCTTAAAATTGTATGGTTCTGATTTGAGTTATGTGAGTGCTGTGCCAGATTCTAATAAAAAGAGCGAATTAATAAGGCAGGAGGGGACGAGGAAGGATTACAAAATAGATACTACCGAATCGGGAGACACCGCTAGTTTTTTGCATTTGTCACAGTATAGCATTTATGATTTCAATGCATGGTCCTATGTATTGACTTATGGTGTTGATGGCAATGGAATGAACAAGACTGAAAAAGACTGCCCTCCAGATTTTCAATGCTTTGAAAATCCTGAAGGGCTCGAAAAATTAGTGGTTCCGCCTTTAAATTGGATAATTGATGCTGGTTCTGTAATTAAAGATGTAAAAATTCATGCGACAACGAATGGAATCCTGTTGGCTAGCCGTAATGGGGAGTATTGGAATTTGAAATCGATTGGGGGCAATATAACCGTTCCTAATGGAGATCAAACAAAGAGTCTTTCTGTGTCGGAGAAAGGTTATCACTATGTTGATTTAGACGGTAATTATCATAGTGAACAGGTCGAGCCATCATACCTTCCCCATATTCCATTACTTTTGTTGAGGTGAGTATGTTTGGGTTGTGTATTTTTATGCTGTGCGTATTGTTTTGGGGTTGTAGTAATCCTAGTAGTAGCGAAGAATCCTTGCTACATAAATCTAAAATGTCTGGGGATTTCCTTTTTGACTATGAGTGGCCTATTTTTTTCGTCGAAACCTGCATCTATTACGAAAAACAGATGTTGCCCCAATGTGGTTTATTTGCATATGGTATTGGTTCTGGACTAGAGAGAATTAATTTTGATAACACGGATTTTTCAAAAACCAAGATACATACAAAAAAGGATTCTTTGCATTCCATATTATCATATACGCTGATTGGAAATAGAGATTGTGATGAAAGGGAATACTTTACTGAAGCTTTAATACCAATAGTCTCTGTATATCCATTTTGGAGTATAGATTTAAATATGGATACATCTTTTTTTGAAAAAGAAAATCTAGAAGTGAAAAAAATTGAGGGACTGAGGGACTGTATGCAAAGGAATAATCCGTTGCTGATTGAATCTGATGATGACGGAGTTGTGGAATTTGAAATAATGGATGGGTCTAGAAAGCATATTCATGTGAATTATCAAATGCAGGTACATCACTCTAAGGAACATATTGTTTGGAATGATGAGGGCGTTACTTTGAAAAAAAACAATCCTTTTTTTTCGTTTATAAAAGATTCTTGTTTTTATGAAAACATAACTCTTGATTCTGCTAATATGAGCGAATTTATCCCTAATTCGATTCTAAAAAAATGTGCAGCCCAATCTGATATAGTTTATGGCTCGTATTTACCTTTTGTTCACTCCCCCCCCCTGTTTGGGGGATGCCTAAATAGGGAAAAAAGTTATTCGTATGACGAAGGGGAGGGCCCTGCCCAAAGGATTCCCCTTGTATATGGTCAATACATTCAGTTCTATCCTCAAGGCAATAGAGTACTCTATTACAACAATGGCGCCCTATGAAATTTTTTTTGCTTGTTATTGCTTTATTGGCACTCTTTTTTTCGTCTTGTGGAAGTCTGTTTGGACCGAGTTCTAATGCGGGTTTTGACGTTCGCGAATATGACGTTGATATTGAGGGGCCCTTTCTATTTACCAATGGGCAGAAGCTGGTTCTTTCAGAAAAATGCTACTATAAGGGATCTGGAAATTATGAGTGTGGTTTAGCAGCATTGGGGTTGGTAACTTCTACGAGTAATGTAAGCCATAGACCAGATGGGTCTTCTGGGTCGGTTCATAGATATCACAATGGAACTATGGATTTTTCAAATGTGAAAGTGAGAACGAGGAATGATTCTACGCATGGAATATTGTCTTATGCTTCTGACAGGTCGTATTCTGGAAGGAACGATTTTCCATTACATTATAAAACTTCTATAGTTTTTTTTGACGATATGGATATGCTTAAGGATGCGAAAAAAACTATGGAAGACGAAATGCTAATTTTAGCGGATTCTTCAGGTGTAGTTGATGTTGAAATAGAGGACTCCGAAAAAAACATTGTTCATTTAGTTTATAAGATGTTCCTGCCGGAAGTGATGGACAGCATGTCTTATGAGGACGGAGGCTTTACTTTGAATCATGAAAAAATAGAATTGATTTTGGATTATTGCTATTTTACGAAAGATTCCATGGTTGTTTCGGATTCTCTTTTACAGGTGTGCCTAAATGCATGTCTTTTTTGTGACGGCATGTATCCATTGTTTAGGCAACGTGAAGATTACATAAAAGGAGAAGTTGACTTTTATCAAAGTTATTACGATGGGGAAGAAATTGAATACCCCCACCGCAATATATCGGATTGGATACATATAGGTGTTGACTGGGTGCCCTATGCGTATTATAAACCTTAGAACGGTTGAAAATGTTTTATTTCGGGAAAACAAAAAAGTTATTTTTTGTCAATGAAAGGAGGCTCTATGCTCTCGAAAAAATGGTCTATAGTAGGTGCGATGGCAGCTTTTGCCATGGCTGGCTTGTTTTCGGCTTGTTCCGACAGTTCTTCTAGTGGTGGCGACGACCCGAAAGGCGAAGACAGCGGCTACGACCAGAATTCCACCGAGGCGGGTGGCGCCTACGTGATGATTACCGAAATCATGTACAATGCTCCCGAAAATTCAGCTCTTGAATGGGTGGAACTGAAAATTATCGGTGGCTCAGCCATGAGCGACATGCAGTACTTTAACCTCCATCTGGACGGGGCGGTGACCTACTATTTCCCGGCGGAACCTCTGGATACCAACGAATACATCGTGGTGACCAACGACCCCGACCTGTTCAAGAAGACCTACAAGGATTTCAAAGGCCGTCTGTTTGGCCCCTGGGAAAAGGACGTAAAAACCGATTCCCTGGCCAAGCTTTCTAACGAGGGAGATGTTATCGACGTGAAGCTGACGGGCGCAGGTGACGTGAGCTGTGCCTTTAGCAAGGAACCACCTTGGCCAAGCCTTGCCGACGGTAACGGCAGCAGCCTCGTGTTCGTGGGTGGAAACCCCAGCCAGGCCAGTGCCTGGGCCGCAAGCAAAAAAGAGTGGGGCAATCCTGGTGCCGCCGACGAGTATGTGTCTCCCATTACGGTTCGCCTGAACGAAATCCAACCCTTTGTGCTGGGAACGGATAAAGGCTGGGTAGAACTTTACAATTCCGGCGACAAAGAAGTTGATGTGACTGGCTGGATTTTTGAATCCAAGTACAAGAATGCATCATGGACCATCAAGAAGGGAAAAGTTCCTGCCAAGGGATACCTGGTGCTCCCTGCCGATGACGAGTCCGTGTTCGGTGAACAAATCATCTTGAATCCCAAGGGCGGTTCTTACTACCTGTACGAAACGGTAAATGGCAAGAAGACCGGTGGTGAAGCTAGTTTGCTCCTGGCGGCCAGTAACCTGAGTAGCGGTATCATAGATGTGAGCGACGGTTCTACGGCCCAGGGCGCCATGAAAAAGGCCACCAAGGGGGCTGCAAACGAAGCCCTGAAAGTGGGCCCCCTCTTTATTGACGAAATTTACTACCACCCCATGGAGGGTGGTGCCGTAGTGCCTTTCGAATTTATGGAGATTGTGAACAAGGCCGATACGGCGGTGAACCTTTACGTGACCAAGGCTTCCAAGAGCAAGGGCTGGAAGGTAGAGGGCATCAACATGGAATTCTCTTCGGGAACAATCGTTCCTGCAGGTGGTAGGGTGCTGCTGCTTTCTGATTCCCTGGTGAAGGATACGGGCGCCATTCGCACCGATTACAAGATTGCAAGTGACGTGCAGATTTGCCTCTATAAGGGTAAGCTTTCGAACCGCGGTGAAACGGTTGCGATAAAAGAACCCTTCGATTTTGATGATGCTGTGTACAGCGAGACCGATCCGACATTAACATCTGTAGTCCAATGGTACTACGACTGGTCCGACGCCACGCTCTATTCCGATACCTGGAAGGGGCTGGAAGAGGCTGATGGTTACGGCAAGAGCCTGCAACGCACCGATTACTCTACCATGGGTTACGAGGCTTCTGCCTGGAAGGCCGCCGAACCCACCGTTGGAAAGTAACTTAGGCGAACACACTTTCGGCAGGCCGCATTCTGCCGTGGGTGTGGACTTTTTCGATTTCGTAATGGACTTTTTCTTCGTCCATCACCTTGCGTAGCTTGTCTATAAGACAATCGCCTTTGCTGCTTTGGCTGACAGATAGGTTGATCCTGTCGTTGAACGTGTTGCCGATGATTTCCATGTAGTGCATGCAGTCGGCGAAATGGTAAACCTCGTAGTTCTCCATGTATTGTTCCATTTCTCCGAAACTGTGGGCATTGGTGGCTTGGGAATACGAGATGCCCGCCGTCATGGCGTTGCAGCCTTCGTCGAAGGCCTTGGCCTGGGCTGCTAAGGTTTCCGGGTGCTCCAGGAGAGCCTGGGTGGCGCTGTTCATCTCGTTGCAGTTTTCTATGGCGTTGTCCTTGTCAGAAAGTAAGAACAGCTGGCCCTTGAAGGCGGTTTCTACTAGCTTGCGGTCCAGCTTGCCCATGCGCTTGATGTCGTAGTTCAACTGCGGAATGATGATGCTCTTTCGGTCAGAGATGCTCTTGAACACCCCTCTCATACTGACGGGGATGCGAAGCTTGATTATACCCTCGGATTTACCAAGAGCGAGCTCCATGGCCTTGGCTATAATGTAGGCCACCACGGTAAAGTTCGAGGTTTCGCTTTCAATGGAGTATTTCTTGATGTCCGGGAGGGAAAGGCTTATGCGGTAAACGGCCACCTTTTCTGGATGGGTCTCGTAGAATTCTGCGGGAATCTCCATGGCCGCACCAAAGCTTGGCTTGTAAAAACTTTTGACGGCAGGATTCCCGTTGACCTGGAACATGTCCTCCATGGTGCGCCCGATGCTTTCGTCTGGTACATGGCCCACAGGAGTCATGAACATTACCCCTGTGCGCTCCAGGTATTGCCGGAGCACGGCGAACAGGAAACACAAGGTGCCGCCACCGTCGGTGAGCGCGTGTATGGCCGAAAAACTTATCTTTTTCCCGGTGTAGGCGATAACCCATGGAAAATGATTGTAATCGTCTCCGCCATATACGATTTCCCTATCCCAGTCGCATTCCTTGACAATGGGTTCCTTGGAATTTTCGACAAGGGCGTACAGCCCCTTTTCTTTGACGAGTCTTGTCTTGAAATGGGGGTGGTAGCTGAGGGCGGCGCTTACCGCCTCGCTCAGTATTTTACCATCTACAGGCTTTTTTAACGTTACTGTAAAACAGGGAAGTGCCGCCTTGTTGGCGGCATACATCTGTTCTGTGTAATTTAGGGTGTATTTGTACATCAGACGGATCCGTGGAACATCTGTGCCGCCTCCACGCTGTAGGGGTAGGCAGGGTAGTCCGAAAGCACAGAGGCCTTTCTTAGGTATTTTTCGAGAGCGGGGCGGAACTTGGGGTGGGCGCAGTTGTCGATGATGGCATGGGCGCGCTCAATGACGTTCAGGCCGCGAAGGTCGGCGACGCCCTGTTCCGTCACAATCACCTGCACCGTCTTGCTGGTATGGTCGATATGGCTTACCAGCGGGACGATAGAAGAAATGGTCCCGTTTTTCGCGGTGGACTTGGTGATGAAAATGGAAAGACCGCCGTTCTGGCAGAAGTCTCCGGAACCGCCCACGCCGTTCATGAGGCGGCTTCCGCCCACGTAGCTGGAGTTGGTGTTTCCGTAAAGGTCCGCTTCGATGATGGTGTTGATGGCAATCACGTTCAGGCGGCGAATCACCTCGGGGCTGTTGCTGATTTCCATGGGGCGGAGCACGATCTTGCCCTTCAGCGCATCCAGCTTTTCGAAGAAGGCCTTCATCTTTTCTTTGGACATGGTGATGGCGGTAGAAGACGCCGCATCCACCTTGCCGCATTCTATCAGGTCCACCAGGGAATCCTGCATGACTTCGGAATAGACGGTCAGGTGCTCGAACTTGGATTTTTGCAGACCCGAGAGCACCGCGTTGGAGACGGCGCCGATGCCCGCCTGGATAGGCGGCAGCGGGTTGCAGAGCCTGCCCGCTTCCACGTCTTTTTCTAGGAAGCTGATCAGGTTCTCGCTCATCTTGTTGTAATCTTCGTCGCCGGCAGTTTCTGGTATGCCGCAGTCGGGAATTTCGCTTTGGACGATGGCCACAATCTTGGACGGGTCGCAAGGAATGTAGGGTGTGCCGATGCGGTCAGCCACCTTGGTGAGCGGAATCGGTTTGGTGTTGGGAGCCAGTTCCGTCATGTAGATGTCATGGATTCCCTTGATGTTTTCGGGAACGTAGGTGTTGATTTCTACAATCACCTTGTCGGCACAGGCCACGTAGGCTTCGGATGCACCCACGGAAGCCGTGGGGATGATGTTTCCGTTTTCGTCGATGGAACTTGCCTCTACCAGAGCCACGTCGATATGGTTCAGGTATCCGCTGCGGACCCATTTGGACATGAGGCTAAGGGGCAAATCCACGTACTTGACCTTGCCTTCGTTGATGGCGTTGCGCAAATCGGTATTTGTCTGGTAGGGCATTCTGCACTTGAGGGCTCCTGCCCGTGTCAAAAGTCCGTCGAAGTCATCGCCCAGGGAGGCGCCTGAATATACGGTCAATTCCAGCTTTTCACCGCGGTGAGAACGCTCGGCAAGGGCCTTGGCGACTTCTTTTGGGTAACCTGAGAGGGTGAATCCGCTAACGCCGATGGTCATGCCCGGGGTAATGTAACTGGCGGCCTCGCTGCTGGAACGGATTTTTTCATGGAGTTCAGGACATTTGATCCTTTGTTTCAAAGTTTCGTACATGGGTAACCCTTTTTCCTTACAATCTAGAAGATAGAAAATCTGCTTTCTGTTTGCTACCCTCCAGAGGAGTGATGGTGGAGTAAGTTTCATTTTTCTTATAATACATCAAATTTCACGAAATTATTTTTTCGTAAGTTTTATCACGGCCTGTTTTTGTATCTTTTACAGTTATGGGAAAGTGTTTTTTGTCAGTTCTTTTGGGGGCGGCGCTGGCGTGGTCGGCGCCTATCACCCTGCAAGACGCGCTTTCAATGGCCAAGTCCGGTAATGCGCAAATCAAGGCCGAAAAGGCCAAGGTGGACATGGCCGAAAGCGCCCAGGGCGAGGCCCGTTCCCGTTTTATGCCTACGGTAAGCCTGAGCGCAGGCGTTACGAGAATTAACGACCCCATTTACATCGATTTAGGTGAAATTCAGCAGGCCCTGAGCGGTATTGCCGGCGGGCTATCTACGGTGGCTCCGGCTGCCGCCTATTCCAAGGCCTACATTGACGCCTATAACCAGGCCAGCGCAGGGTATGCCCAGGCCTACAACGGTGCATTGGCTCAGGGACTGTCCGAAGCCCAGGCCGACGCTTTCGCCAAAAGTAGGCTCGGAGGGACCGCCCAGGAAATCGCCCAGCAGAAGGCCGACGAGTACGCTGCTGCCACCCAACAGCAGATGGATGCGGCAAAGTCCCAGATTGACGATGCCGAATTCCGGATGAAGGTCCAGGACGAACTGTTCTTCAATGCTCGTGTTACCGCAATCTGGCCCATTTTTACGGGTCTCAAGATTTATTCCGCCTACGATGCCGCCAAGGAGAACGTGAACGCCAGGAAGGCCGCCTTCGACATGGCGCAAAATGCCATCTTGATGGACGTGGCCACCAAGTACTTTACCCTTAGGCTGGCTGAAGAGCTGGCGGTGATGCGGGAGAACACCAAGAAGAATCTAGAAGAACACCTGGAACGCTCCAAGAAGCTGGAGGCCAGCGGCCAGATCAGCAAGGCGGAAAGGCTCCGCGCCGAAGTGGCGCTGGCCGAAGCGGGAAACGCCTACGACGACGCCCTGCGGGACCAGTCCCTTGCCCGGATGGCTCTTGCAAGCCTGCTCCATACGGACACGAACATTACGGCGGTGACGCCGGTGGAAGCTCCGGAAAGTGTTCGGACCATGGAAGAAATCAAGCAGAAGGCCCGGGAAAACCATCCGGGACTGAGACAGCTCCGTACGGAGCGCAAGCGCAGCCAGGATGCGGTGAGTGCCGCCCGTGCGGACTATTTCCCGACGGTGGCGCTTTTTGCCTACAAGGAACTCTACACCAAGGACCTGACCATTCTGGAGCCGGAATGGGCCGTAGGTGCCAAGGCTCAGTGGGATTTGTTCAAGGGTGGCGAGACCCGCTCCAAGGTGGCAAACGCCAAGGCCATGGACCGCTCCCTGGCCAGTATGGAAGAGCAGACTCTGGACAACATCGGCCTTTTGGTGGAAAAGCGCTGGCGGGAGCTGGAGCATGCCAAGGGCCGTCTGGAGAGCCTGAAGAAAACCCGTGAACTTGCGGACGAGGCCCTCCGCAGCCAAAAGCTGGCCTACGAGTCCGGCCTTGCTACGGGCCTGGACGTGGTGGATGCAGAACTTGCGCTGTCGCGCCTCCAGGTGGCCGATTTGAAGGCCCATTACGATGCGGTCATCGCCTGGCTTGGCCTGCTGGAAGCTAGCGGCGAGGTGGAACAGGCGGGAGCCATGTTGAATAGCAAAACTGTGGGGAAGGAATAATGGACAAGATTAAGTTTGCAAGCAAGATTTTTGCGATTGTCGTGCTGGTGGCCCTTATGGTGGCGGCTATTCTGCAACTTCAGGAATTTGCGACAAAGCCGAAGGACAAGTACTTGCAGGGCCAGATGGAGGCCCGCCGCGTGTTGGTGGCGGGAAAAGTCCCCGGACGTATAGAAAAACTTTTGGTCCGTGAAGGCCAGACCGTCAAGAAGAACGCCCTGGTGGCGGTCATCAACAGTCCCGAAATCGAGGCCAAGAAGATGCAGGCCCAGGGGGCGCTGGGGGCGGCCAAGGCCCAGGCCAACAAGGCGAAAAACGGAGCCCGTTCCGAAGACGTCAAGGCACTGAAGGCCATGGCGGCCCGTGCACAAGATGCCGCCAACCTGGCGAAGAGCACCTACGAGCGGGTGCAGAAACTCTATAACGAAGGCGTGCTCCCGCTGCAGAAGCGGGACGAGGCCGAAACCCAGATGAAGGCCTCCCAGGGGGCTGCCGATGCGGCCCGGGCCCAGTACGAGATGGCCCTGGCAGGCGCCCGCGACGAAGACAAGGAGGCTGCAGAGGCCCTGGTGAAGCAGGCCGAAGGCGCCAACGCCGAGGTGAACGCTTACTTGGAAGAAACAAAAATCAAGAGCCCCATCGCGGGCGAGGTCACCCTGAAGGTGGTGGAAGAAGGCGAGGTCGTGGGGGCGGGCATGCCGGTAATCGCCGTGACCGACCTGAAGGACGCCTGGGCGGTGTTCCACCTGCGGGAAGATTTCTTGAAGAACGTGACCAAGGGCAAGACTTTTGTTCTGCCGGTACCGGCATTGAATGCTGCCGTGGAGATGGAGGTGTCCTACATTGCCCCTGTTGGGGACTATGCTACCTGGAAAAGCTCCAAGGAAAGCGGCGGCTTTGACCTGAAGACTTTCGAAGTGCGCCTGCGCCCCACGGTAGAGGTAGAAAACCTGAGGCCCGGCATGAGCGTGTTGTTCCCGCTGGAGCAATTGAAATAGCGTAATTGTCATTTCCGCGAAGGCGGAAATCTCCTTGGTGTAGGAAATAAAATTGTTCAGGGCGTTCATAGACACGGTCAAGAAGATTTATTTCAGTCCAAACATTGTCTTGTGGCTGGTCATCCTTCTTTTGCCCGTGGGAACTTCCATTTTTATGGTGGAGTTCTTTTCGGCTCGCATTATTCTGCACGTGCCCATTGGAATTGTCCGCCAGGACGCGTCCCTGCTAGCCGATAAACTGGAAAACGCTTTGCGGTCGGACCCCGTTCTGGATGTGGTCCAGGAGTGCAGCGACATCGGGGAATGCGAACATGCGGTAATCCGTGGAGACCTGCAGGCGTTTCTCGTTATTCCCTACAATATGGAACGCCGCGCCCTTCGCCTCGAGACGCCTGTGATTCCCGTGTTTTCCAGCGGGCAGAACTACCTGACCAATTCCTTTGCCTTAAAAGAAATCCGTGCGGTGGTGACGAATGTGGGCGAAGGTCTCTTTACCGCAGGAATCGACAATCCTGTCCAGGTGGAACTCCATTCCGTCGGCAATCTCGAAGGTAACTACCAAGGGTTCTTGGGGCTGGGGCTGGTCAGTGCCATCTTCCATCTGGCGGCGATTCTTGGGGCGGTTTACGTGTTCAGTTTCCCCTTCAGGGACCATACGGTCCGCTGGATGATCGGGCGTGCCGGAAAATCCCGCGCCGTCCTTATGTGCGCGACCATGTTGCCCCTGATTGTTGTCCAGTGGCTTGCCTTCATGGCGGTGTATGCCTACGCCCATAGCACGCTGACCCCCATGACCTTTAGGGAGTTCGTCTTGGTGTCGGCGGGCCAGTTGGCGATGATTTTGGCCTGCACCGGGGCGGGCGCGACCTTTGTGGGCATTACGGGAAACATGCGCATGGCTACAAGTGTGGCGGGTGTGATTGGTGGCCCTGCCTTTGCTTTTGCGGGGCAGACCTTCCCCCTGATGGCCATGCCCTTTGTGGTGCGCTGTTTTGCCTACCTGTTGCCGCTGACACACCTGCTCAAGGTCCAGTCCGCCATGTTGGTGGGCCCTGCTGGCAGCGCGCACGCTTGGGATAGTATCGTCACCCTTCTTTTTATGGGACTGTTCTGGCAGCTGCTGGCCACAAGACTTCTGTATGTGCGCTGGTCTGCCTCCAAGCGCAAGGAATTGAACTGGGTCCGACAGCACGGATCTGCGAAGGACAAGATTAAGGCTGCCCTGGGCGTGGTCGCCGACGATTTGAATCCTGCGAATTATGGAATCGGAAACAGACATGGGGCCCGAAATACGGAAAGGCTGCATCTGAACCTGATGAATCCGCAGATGAACCGTGGCGAAGAAAATCGACCGCCGGAGGTATCAGATGATTGATGCCCTCAAGCGGTTCTTCATGGTGGCTGTTGCGGAATGGAAACTGTTCTATACCGATGCGGCGGCGGTGCTTTTGCTGGTGGTGGCTGGCGTGCTCTATGCGTTCTATTACCCCATGCCCTACAAGTACCAGACCGTTTCCAAGATTCCCGTAGCCGTCGTGGATATGGACCACAGCAAGCTTTCTCGCGAACTCGTCCAGATGGCAGACGCTTCTCAGCAGGTGAGTGTGCGGCAAACCTTCGGCCAGATTCACGATGCCGAGGAATCCATGGCGAGCGAAGAAATATACGGCTTTATGGTCATTCCCAAGGGAATGGAGGCGAATTTACAGAAGGGCGAGAATGTGGTGGTCAACGTATTTACCCATGGCGCCTATGTGATGCTTCATGGAAACATCTCTACGGCGTTTTCCACCTGTGCCTTAACCCTCGGGGCAACAACCAAGGTCAAGCGAATCGCCCTTTCCAAGAAGGTCCCTGCCGCGCAGGCCATGGCTATGCGTGACCCGATTCCCCTGGGCATTCAGACCATGTACAACAATACGGGTAGCTATTCCAACTATGTTGTCCCTAGCGTGCTGGTGCTGATATTACAGCAGACCTTGGTGATTGGCCTTTGCCTGCTTGGAGGCGCCCGCGCCCACCGCAAGTTCCGCAAGTTGCAACGCAATACCGCTCATGAAAATGAAGGCCTGTTCTATCGGTACTTCGGACGCTCCTTTGCTTACTTTGTTCACTATTGCAGCTTCATATTGTTTTACCACTTCGTCATCTACGATGTCTTTGACTTTCCCCGTCGTGGCGAATTCTTGCCCATGGCGGTATTTACCTTTATTTTCTTACTTGCTGTCATCAATTTCGGCATGGTGGTGTCCCAGGTGTTCTTGCGTCGCGAAACCAGCGTACAGCTGTTCCTGTACATGTCCATTCCGCTCCTGTTCTTGTCCAATTTCAGTTGGCCTGTTGAATTGGCCCCGATTTGGATGAAAGGACTTTCCAACTTTTTCCCCTCGACTTTTGCCATTCCGGCGTGGCTTGCCATTGAGCAGCGGGGTGCAGGCGTTAGCGATGCCGCTACCTACCTTTTGCCTTTGGCGACCCAGGCGGTATTCTACATGGTTTTAGGCCTGACGCTTACCCACCTGCGGGACGGCTCCAGACTCAAGACCGGAGATATGTAGGGGCTAGGATTTAGGGGCTAGGGGTTTGAGGTCGCTTCGCTTTGAGGTGTGAGCTCGGTCGCCAAAGGCTCCCTTTGAGGTTCGTGCCTCATATCTCATACCTCGCAACTCACAACTCATAACTCACAACTCATAACTCACAACTCATAACTCACAACTCACCACTCACAACTCACAACTCACAACTCACCACTCACCACTCACCACTCACCACTCACCACTCAC
>Ga0129306_1000478_pt1 | contig 62744 bp, 48 predicted proteins | sample P827metagenome_FD_94438 | JGI IMG/M metagenome (GOLD analysis project Ga0129306, IMG submission 94438) | Capybara group fecal microbial communities from Wisconsin, USA - P827 metagenome | ecosystem: Host-associated > Mammals > Digestive system > Large intestine > Fecal | place: USA: Wisconsin... | reverse complement strand
TTGAAAGGTTTGAAGGGTTTGAAGGGTTTAAAAGGTTTGAAAGGTTTAAAAGGTTTGAAAGGGGTTAAAGGGGTTAAAGGGTTAAAAAAGTTTAAAAGGGTCTCAATCCGTTCAATCTGTTCAATCTGTGTTCAAATAATTATTCGTGTCATTCGTGCAATTCGTGTTTCAAAAAGGTTAAAAAGGTTGAAAGGGTTAAAAAGGTTTAAGGGGTTAAAGGTTAAAAGGGTTAAAAAGGGTTAAAGGGTTTAAGGGTTTAAAGGGTTAAAGGTTCCGACGCAAGATATATCGAGCAATTCGTGTCATTCGTGCAATTCGTGTTCAAAAAAAGCAATCCGTGTTCAAATTATTAGTGGTTGCCCAATTTTAGTCTCATATATTGTTCAGTATGCTTTGCACATTCTCGACAGCCTCGATGCGGGCATTATGGTCTTGCGACATAGTATAGCCGTCGCCCACGCTGGTGGCGCAGGCAACCATTACCAGGGTAACGGATGCCGCGATGCCGATATTGACAGGACGGGACAAGTCGAATTTAGAATTCTGAATTCTGATTTTTGAAGGCTCCGCGGGGGTGGCACAGTGCTCCATCCGGCCAAGGCCGGCGCGCGCCGGAGCGCTGCGGACAATCGAAACGGCGGCCACCACAGAGGCTGCCATAATATAGACAAACACAGCCTCAAGGAAAAGGGTAAAGATGCGGTAGTATATGTCAAAGTTGTGATGCCAGAGGTCGATGCCCCAATACACGGCGACGGCGGCGCTGGCGACAGCAAGAAGGCACCACCGGCGCAGCACGCGGCGATGCTGGGTGCGCAGACCCCTGAAATTCAGGCTGCGAGGCAGACGCTCGCGGCCGCCGACAACGGCGTCGATGCGGCGCGACTGCTCGTCGAACAGTGGCTGGAGGTCGTCGAAGGAGACATCCTCCACGGCAAGGTCCGGGCGAACAGGCACATCTTCGCCTATAGGTTTGGATATCATTCTCTTATTCTTCATCATATTCTTGTTGTTTAAGTTTGTCGATTTTCTGTCTGATGCGGTAGAGGCGCTGCTTGACGGCGGCCTCGGTGAGGGAAAAGGTCTCGGCAATGTCGCGGACAGAATGGCGGCTGAGCCGCAGGTAGACCAGCGCGCGCTCGTCGGGCTCCAAGGCGTCCACGATGCGCAGATAGTCGGGCGGAGCCTTGTCGACCTCCTCGGCTATCGTGTCGTACATCCAGTCCTCAAGCGGCACAAAACGCGGCTGGCGGGCGTGGCTGCGCACCTCGTCGACGGCAACGTTGAGGGCTATGCGGTGCACCCACGTGTCGGCAGAGCTCTCGCCCCTGAACCTGGGCCACGCCTCCCACAGCGTGCAGACAATCTCCTGATAGAGGTCGCGGATGCTGTCGGGGCGGCGGTCGGTGAAGTGCAGGCATATCTGGAATATCGAACGCTGGCTGCGGCCCAGCATCTCGAGAAAGGCCGCCTCGTCGCCGTCGCCGACAGCACGAGGGCCGAACAAGGCAAACAACCCTCGCCTTGTCCTCGCTTTCACCGGTTTATGGCCGCGACCTTTCATATCACCAAACAACGTCCCCTTATATTATATTAGTCGTAAAAAAACGAAAAAGTAACGCAAAAAATGTAAAAAAAATAAAAATTTAACAAAAGGCAACCACAAATAATTCGAATACGGATTGGTTTATTGAACACGGATAGAACGGATTAAACGGATATTTATTCGAACACGGATTGGTTTATTGAACACGGATTGCCCGAATGACATAAATATTTATTGAACACGGATTGAACGGATTGAACGGATTAAGACCCTTTAAAACCTTTCAAACCCTTTAATCCTTTCAAACCCTTTAATCCTTTCAAACCCGCTTAATCCGTGTTCAAAGAAAAACAGGAAGTCCACGTAAAATAATTTTCGGCCAATTCGTGGCAATTCGTGTTCAAAATATTCATATTTGCTGTCAAACATCCGTGAAATCCGTATAATCCGTGTTCAAAGAAAGAATCAAATTGGCTGTCAAACATCCGTGTTTCCGGAAGTGAAAACCCGCCCATAACCAGCCGGAAACGCCCGCACGCAACCCTCTGGTTTCCACATACCAAATACCTACCAAAGTTCACTCAAAGTTCTATCAAAGTTTTATAAAATTTTTCGATGGTAAACAATAATAAGGCTTATGTAACGTTATGGTAACAAGAAAATGCAGCGAAAGCACGGAACAAGACGGTTATGGCTACATCAACAAACGGATTTACAGGCAGTTTCAGCGGCAGGTTGGGCAACGTCATCGGCTATGAGTGGCGCGGCAAGATGTGCGTGCGCTCAATGCCGACACACTATCGCGACGCGCAGACACCACGCCAGCTCGCCCACCGCGCCCTCTTCAAGGCCACCGTGGGCTTCGCCACCAAAGCCCGCCACATCATCGACAAAGGCCTGCGGCAGGTCAGCCTCAACGCGCAAATGACTGAGGTCAACTACTTTATGCGCATCAACAAGCGATGCCTGTCGCTCGCCGAGATGCCGGCAGCCGACGCGCAAGGCGCGCCGCAGCCAACCCCGACCGCAACGCTCGACGTTAACTATGAGCACCTTGTGCTGGCCGACGGACCCGTGGCACCCGTGGCGTTCCACACACCGGTGATGACCGACGACACGACAATACGCGTCGCCTTCGACAAGAACCCGCTGCATCGAGCTGTGAAACAGGGAGATTGCGTCTACCTTGCCGCCTACTGCCCCGAGGTGGGCGACTTCGACATCTCTGCCGCCTGCTACCGCAACAGCGGTTTCGCCGAGATTCGCCTCCACCCCTACTGGACTGGAAAAGAGATACATCTGTGGGGCTTCGTCGTCGACACCGCCGGCCGCGCCTCCCTGAGCCAATACCTCGCCCACGCCCCCCTCTCCCCAACCGCCTGGCCCCCGGAAGAAGAGGAGGAACCCATTGAAGACGAAGCCGTTGCCGCACCCGAACACGAACCAAGAATCATCTTCTGGAAGACAGATAGACATATCGCATCGGAACCAGAAGGCGGAGTCCCGTAAACTGTTGTTGAAACACAGAGAAACTACAAGGCACCTGTTTACGGCGAATGAATAACCAAACAATTACCGACAAATTGATTTATTGATATGAAAGCCGAATTGGAGAAAAAAACAGATGATTTTATCAAATCCCTATGCAACGACATCTACGAGTATCTGAAGGGAATTGCCAGTCAATCTGTGTGTCTTCGCGACATACAATGGCATTACTTCCAGATTGAGAGCATCCACTGCGTCACTTACAAAAGACTTTTCATCGACGGCAACACGGTGATGGTTGACTATTGTGACGGCGAAGGTGTAGAACCATTTGATTATGAGGAATGCACAGAAGAGCTGTCCAAGTTTGAATTGCAGGAGATACAAGACATAATCAAAAGCATAGAGGAGTAAGGCGGTTGACGAACAGCGGACTATTGCAATTCGTTTGCCGTCACTCTGATAGCCAGACCTATAGCCTTTGCAAGCAGGCAGGGCACGGCGTTGCCTATTTGTACAAGCTGCTTGTTCTTGGGTCCTTCAAAGATGAAATCGTCGGGGAAAGACTGGAGCCGTGCCATCTCGCGCGCCGTAAGGACGCGAGGCAATTTGGGATGGAGGTTTACACCGCCGTGGTTTTCCTTGACCGTACAGGAGGCCTCGTTCCAAGGGCACTTTTTCCAGGCATCGGAGTAGCCTTTATAAAGGCTTTCACCTTCGGGGCACTCCATAATGCGCCGCTGCATTTCGGCGTTGTGGCGGGTAGGGATGTGGTTGAATCCCGGGTCTTCAGGATGATTCTGGAGGTCGCCAATAGCCTGACCGGTTGTTATATACTCATCGGGAGAGAGGATGGGCTTGGGATGATAGTTTTTCAAGCCGTGGCGGTTGCCGATGAATATCACACGTTCCCTTTTTTGAGGGGTGTAGTAGTCGGCAGCGCATAGCGTTGTGACGTTCATCTCATACCCTATGGCCTTATAGTCGGCAATGATTTTCTTCTCCACAGCTCCGCCCAGCATTGAGCGCAGCCCCTTGACGTTTTCGCACAGGACAAAGTCGGGTTGCAGAGTGCGCACGATTTCAAGCATCTCCTTATAGAGTGCGTTCCTCGGATCGTCGGCGATGCGGTTGCCCGCCATAGAGAAGCCTTGGCAAGGAAATCCGCCCGAGATAACGTTCAGCTTCCTGCCTGCCAGCTGTTCGCTCACAGTTTTATAAAGTTCCGCCTTTATTTCCGGTTTGGTAATGTCGCCATAGACAAAGGGGTGTTTGAAGTTGCGGCGATAGGTCAATCCCGCCTCCTTGAAGAAATCAAGTCCGCAAATGCCGTTAAGACCTGCCATTTCGAGGCCGCGGCTCAACCCTCCCGCGCCGCAGAAGAGGTCGATAAAGGTCAAATCAGAATGGCCCACATTGCCCCAATAAGGGCTTATGTCTGCCCAATTGACATCATCGGTGGAGGCGGAGTTCTTGCCTGGTCGGTCTTTTTTTTCCGACACATACGGTGCCAGATCGAAAAGGAGGAGTTGCGTGTTCTCATCTCCTTTGCGCCTTACCTTTGCCGGATGCTCAGAGCAAGCATTTGCGGATGCTCGTTTTTCGGTCTGCTCGAAGTCAGTCAAGTCTTTTTCGTATACGACATAGCGGCTTCGCTCCTTGTATGCAACAAGAGCACCGGCAGCAACATATCTTCTGACAACCTTCAGCGACACATTCAGCCTATCAGCAACCATATCAAGCGTATACGCAGTCATTCCAAGCAAAGTAACACACTGCAAAAGTACACAAAAAAAGTGATTTGTGTTTTACAAAATACTAATCCACACAAAAATGCTAACTATAGTCTGTTGTGGCATCAGGGAGAAAATAGTTATTTTGCAAAAAAATAAGGACGAAATGGATGATGATATTTTAAAGAGATTTGGCCTAACAATCAAGCAATTGCGTGAGAGGAAAGGTATAAGTCAGGAAAAGCTTGGAGAGATTTCCGACTTGCACAGGACATATATAGGTATGATTGAGCGTGCCGAGCGCAACATAACACTTAAAAACATTGAGAAACTTGCAAAAGCATTAGGGACTGACATCTCAAAGATTTTTGAGGAATTAGAGAGTACAAACACCAATAAACAATAATATGGATAAGGAATTGATTAAGTATTGCCTGTCAGTGATGGCAACAAAGGAGCAAATAATAGATATGCTTGCCGATTTGGGATGCAAGCCAGCCAAGAAAAAACCAAAAAAAGATGAGTTGGTTAATTTGGCTTTAGGATGCCGAGGTATTAACATTGAATATATCACAAAGTTTTTTAGAGAAAAATGGAAAGGCACAAACAAAGACAGTTACCTTGATACTCTGAAGTCGGGTATATTAGCGGGCCACGACTGGCATGGCGCAATGCCATCATCATTACATAGAGTTCTTCAAGACCATGTTAGAGAATGCGCTGCAGGGAAATATACCATTGAAAAACTGCTCAACATCGGCGTGGAAATTATGAAACACGAATATTTCATTGTGGCACAACACGATATTATTGAGGCATCCATAATAGAACACTTCGAAGACACCATTCCTCCAATAATATCCAAGTGCATAACGGATTTCGTTTTCAAAGGAACCCCTGTTGATCTTAAAGTAACCGATTATAAAAAAAACTGGGTTAATCGCATAAAAACCAATATTCCCCTAACAATCGATGAGAAGAAGACATTAATTAAAGATAATTATACAGATGCCGACTCAAATAGAATAAGAAAGCAGGCTGACGGCTCAATCAACAACTGGGGTTTTAACAGGATGTACGTGTTTATCAAAGACCAAGACGAATGGCTTTCCAATCCCGAAGTTATAGTTGATAGAGTTTTGGATTCACTTGAAAAAACAGACAAACCATACGATATTGATATAAATGGCTTCAATATTGAAGCTTATTGCATAGAGGTATAACTCTAATTTCTATAGATAGATAATCACCGGCTGGACGTTGGGGTAGCCCATAGCGGTGAGGGCGGCGGCGTATTCGGCGACTTGGCGCTGGTATTTGCGGTGGGAGTCGTCGGAATAGGTGCCGGTCTTGAAGTCCACGACCCAGGTGCGGTCGGGAGCGAAGACTATGCGGTCGGGACGGCGCACTTCGCCATAGACGGCTATGGGGGCTTCGCACTTGACGCTGTATTGCGGGTCGAAGAATGGGCGGTTTTCCTCTTTCTGCATCATTGCCTTGATGCGCTGCGCTATGGACTGGGCATCGGCATCGGCGATGTGGTTGTCGGCGCAGTAGGTGGCGACAACGCTGTCGACCTCGTCGACGCTGCCTATGTGTGCCAGCAGGTCGTGGACGATGATGCCGTAGCGCCGGCTGTCGGTCTGGAGGGTCGACAGGAGGGCCTGGTTCTGGGCTGCGATGCTTATGCGGTTCTCCCAGGCGGGATAGGTGATGCGGTTTATCTCGATCTCGCTTGCGGAGGCGTCGGAATCGGGTTCGGAGCTGTCGTTCTGCGGCTTCTCGAAGTCGGTACCTATGAAGTAGGTGTTGTCCGACGACGGGTGGAACTCGCTGTCGGACGTGGCAAAGGAGTGGATAAGGGTGATGTCGTCGTTTGAGTCGTTCCACTTCTTGCGGTTTTCGCAGAAGATGAGCAGTTTCTGTTCAGGCCTTGTGAGGGCGACATAGAGGTTGTTGATGCGGTCCATCTCCTCGAGCAGGTACTCTTCGTCGAAGGCGTCGGTGAAGTCGGACTGCGTCCGCTGCAGGTTGACGAAGGCAACGGGCAGCCCGAGCGAGTCTTTGTCCTTCACTTTGACCCATATACGCGAGTTGGGCAGTCGCTTGTCGGGCATCACACAGATAACGATTTTGGCCTCAAGGCCCTTGGCTTTGTGTATGGTCATCAGCTGGACGGCGTTGAGGTTGGAGGCCGTTGAGGATGAGAGTCGTGGCAGATTGTCGTCGAGGTAGGTGATGAGAGCGCCGAGGTCGGAGCCGTTGCGCTGCTCGAATTCGCACACCACGTTGAGCAGCGTGGCGGTGTCGCGTCCCTGCAGGTTGAAGCGGCGCAACAGCTCTTCGCAGCAGTCGTAGAGCGACAGCGAGATGAGGTAGCCCGTGTTGAGCTCTATGCCGTAGGGTGAGAGCAAGCGGCTGAGGTCGTAGTCGTTGGCGCGCAGCTGCCACAGCAGGGCGTTGGCGTCGGCGGCGCTGTCGGGCTTCAGGCAGCCGTTCTCAATGCTCAAGGAGAGTGCTTCGACGGCGGCGACACGGTTGCGGCGGTCGTAGAGGTACTCGAGGAGCGAGAGGACGAGCAGCACGGCCTGGCTGTTGGAGAGCACGAAGGACTCGGACGAGACCATCGGGATAGGGGCCTCGGGCGAATGGGTGTTGAAGTAGTCGGCGATTTCGGTCAGCGTGGCATTCTTGCGGGCAAGAATCATTATGTCGCCGTAGTCGTAGTGCAGGTCGTCGACCTGGTGCCTTACCGCCTCGAGGATGTCGGCATAGAGCGCGTCGGCATCGGAGAAGGTTACGCCCACGTAGCCGCCGTCCTTGACGGGCTGCTGCCAGAGGTCGGGCTTTTCGGAGGTGCCGTCGCCGATATAGAGCCGCTGCAACTCGGGATTGGCCGCGAAGGGGCCCTCTATTATCGACTTGAAGAAGCGATTGTTGAACTGGACGATGTTGGCCAGGGTGCGGTAGTTGGATTGCAACGAATCGATGCGATAGAAGTCCTTGTGCTGCAGCAGCTTGCCGCGTCCGTCGGGACTGTCGACCTTGGGCAGCTGGACAAACTGACGCACATCGCCCTGACGGAAACGGTAGATAGCCTGCTTGCCGTCGCCCACCACGAGCGACTGCGTGCCCGGTTCGGCGGTGCCTGGCCGGAAGTCGTAGGTCATTGCCTCGTCGAGGAGCGGGATGAAGTTCTGCCATTGCAGCTTGCTGGTGTCCTGGAACTCGTCAATCAAGTAGTTATAGTAGTGGCTTCCGATGCGTTCGTAGATAAACGGTGTGGGTTCGCCCACCACTTCGTCCGCAATGCGCTTGTTAAATTCCGAGATGTGGACTATCTCGTTCTCATCGTAGTAGTTATCCTTGATCTTGCTGATGCGGTTGAGCAGCGCCAGCGAGTAGAGGTCGGACAGCAACAGCTTGCGGGTGTTGTACTTCGGCAGGCCGTCGTTTAAGGCCTCGTATGCCGCCCTGTATTCGGGCAGTACCGCGTCGAGCGGCGCCCTCAAAGCCTCGGGCGTAGATTTTCCCCACAGACGGTTGTCGTCGTAGGCGGCGTCCACGCGCTTGTGCGAGTCGTTGATTTTGCTGAGGTTGCCGTCGGCTATGCGAGCGAAGAAAGCGTAGACCCCCGTGCCCTTGCTGGGGAAATCGTCGACAGTCAAGCCTTTGGCGGCGCAGGCTTCCGTGAAGCGACGCGACGCGGCAACGAGAGCCGTCTCGTAAGCCTTCGTCTCGCCGACAAGCCTTCTGTGCACCTCCATAAAGTCTGAGAGGTCCATCTTGGAGAGCTCTGCCAGATACTCAGGCGTCTCCTCCCTGAAAATCTGTTCGGAGAGGTCCTTTATCTGCTTTTCCACGTTGTAGTTTTGTCCGCTCTCCATACGGCTCTCGGCAAAGGAGCACAGCACCTGCGTCAGCTTCTCCTCGCCTTCCTTGCCGACAAGCGACATCAGTTCGTCCACCAGATATTTGAGCAGGTCGTCGTTTTGTATCAGAACGCTGAAGTTCATAGGCAGGTGCAGGTCGTGGGCGAAAGTCTTGACAAGGCGGTGGACAAAGCTGTCTATCGTGCAGACCGACAGCTGCGAGTAGTTGTGCAGGATGGACGACTCGAGGACAGCGCAGCGGCGCACCACCTCCTTCTCGTCTATGCCCAAGTGCGACACCATCTGCCCTATCAGGCGGCTCTCCGACGCACTATCGGTGACGATAGCGTGCAACTTGCTCATTATACGGTCCTTCATTCCGTTTGCCGCCTTGTTGGTAAAGGTGATGGCAAGTATATGCCCGAAACGATAGCGGAGCTCTTCGGCAGAAGAAATCGCCGCCTCGATGAACTGACGAACAAGAGTGTAAGTCTTCCCCGAACCTGCGGAAGCGCGACAAACAATGAATCTGGCCATAGCAAAAAAGAGTTAAAGTACTAAAATACAATTGGAGACCCCACGCTCGCCCTTACAGTCATACCTTCTGTTATCCGACGGGTGGTTGACGATGCCGTCGTTGGGCTTTCCCGCCACATACATCGTCGTGGAGCCGCCGCCGTCCATATTCAGGGCGTCGCGACAGCCAAGGTAGCGCAGCAGTCGACAGAAATCGGGCAGCGAGAGGCCTTCCGACTCCTTTGAGCGGCCATCGACGGTGACCAGCACCGTTGTGCCATCGCTCTTCACCCCTACCGCCGTGCGGTTGTGGCGGTCGCTGACAAAGGTCTTGTCCGTCCGCTGGGGCACCAGGCGACCGTCGAGGACAAGCATCGGGCCGGCAGTCATAATGTCATCAGCCTCAAGGCTCTGCTCCCACAGGCGGGCGCTGTCGGGCACCACCATCTGCGGGCGTCCGTCCTTGAGCAGCATCAAGCCATACTGGTAGTATTTCCTGTGCACGCTGTCGACCTTCTGCGGCGTGTTCACGCCCAACTCCTTACCGTTGATTTTCAGGTAGCATATAGGGTTATGGAATTCCATATCAAAGAACGAACCGTTGATAGCAGCGCAGGCCTTGTGCTTCTTGGCCTGCACAGAGGTAGGGGTACGAACAGGTTCGCAGCATAGCGCCAACCGCCTTGACGAGCTGGCGGGTATCTCCAGCACGCATATATACTGGTTGGAACCCAAGCAGTCCTTATGGGCGAAGTGCTTACGTTTCAGCACCATACCGTCGAGACTGTCGACCTGCCAGCGGGCGTTGACGACACGCAGCGAGTCGCTTCTCTGCCCCATTGCCGGCACAAGAGCCAGCAGCATACAAGCTATCAGCAATATTCTCTTCATCATTCAGCGTTCATTAATAAATCGTTAACGATACCGGCAATCTCCTGCCAGTCCTGCTTCTGCATACAGGCATAGCTGCCCCTGAAACAGCGTTCGCTGCCCATCCTGCTGCACGGTCGGCACCATAGGCGGCCGGCCTCGCAATCCACACTCTTAGTGCGGAAGGCAGAGAAGCCGAAACTCGGTGTCGTGGCACCCCACACAGCGACGACGGGACGCGAGAAAGCCGATGCAATATGAAGCAGCGACGAGTCGGAAGTCAGCACCACCTTGGATGCCGCCACTATCGCCGCCGTCTGCATCAGCGTCGTCCTGCCGCACAGGTTGACGACATTAGGCGACAGGCTTATGCCGCCTTGCTCTATGCGACTGCGGTCGCCGGCATCGCCAAGCAGCACCACACGCCCTTGCAGGCGTGCACAAAGCTCAGCGACCCTTTCAAGCGGCAGACGTTTTGTGGCGTGCTGACCGCCACAGGCTATAGCCACGTATGGGACATCCAGCACATCGGCCAGCTTCAGCTCGCCGACACGCTGCTCCAGCAACCGTGCGCCCTCCAGTTCCGCCGGCAGACAGACCTCCAGTCCCTTGCCGTCGTCGGCCACACCCAGCCCTGCAACCGCCTGCATATAACGGTCCACAACGTGCCGTCCCGACATCACATCCAGCTTCGTCAGCACATAGACGAACTTGCGCAGATTCTCCTTGCGGTAGACCGAGTGCCGCACGCCGAGCGACAGGCGTATCTTTCGGGTGCGATGGTTGTTGTGCAAATCCACGACAAAGTCATAATTCTCCCTCTTCAGCATCGCCACCGTCTCGTCCATACTCTCCTGCAGAAGCAACAGCTTGTCGATATTGGGGTTGCCTTTCAGCAGTTCGCCGTTGGCTCCACGGGTCAGGAAATGCACTTCTGCATCCGGCACTTGCTGCTTCAGGCAACGCACCACCGGCGTAGTCAGCAGCACATCGCCTATCGAGCTGAGCCGCATCACCAGCACCTTCATTTCCGTTTCTCCTTTCTGCCAAAGAGTTCCACTATCCTGTCGAAGTCACGCGTGTACTTCAGTCCCACGCCCTGCTTGTAGGGCAGGTCCGACCGCGTATAGTCGTTGGTATTGCTGCGGTTGAACACGAAAAGGTGCAGGCGCGGGTTAATCTTGTAGCCAACCAGCATATCGCCCGTCATATTGTTGTTGCCGCCCACGCCGCTCATCTCGCGAGCCTCGCCTCCGAAGCCGAAAGTCGACTCGAAGTAGAACTTGTTCCATTCCTTGCTGATATCCACCGCATACTGCTCAGTGGTCAGAGCGTTGCCTGCCTGGTAAGCGAAGTTGATGTCCACAAAGTCCACCATATCGCTCACCATACCGCCCAGGGTGTTGGCCACAAAGCCGTAGCCCTCCTCTGCCGCCGACGTGCCGCCGGCATTGGCATCGGTCGATGTCGAAGAATTGTAGAACTTCTTGAAGAGCAGCAGCGACACCGTCTGGTTAAGCATATCGCGTTCGTTGTTCCTGTCGATATACGCAAACACCTCCTCCTGCACGCTCTGGTCGGCGTTGGGCAGGCGCAGGTCGAAGTCAATCTCCGGTGCCTGCAGGTTGCCGCTCAGTTTAATCACATTCTCCACAAGCACAGGCTTCTGCGAGTCGGTGGCCGACAGGGTGCCCGTCAGCGTTGAGAGGTTCACGCGCTGGCCGTAGACAGCCTTGATGTCGAACAAGGCGTCGCTCACATCGCCTCTGAAGGTGATGGAGCTGCCGTCGTCGATGGTAAACTCCTTGCTGAGCAATCCCAGCACATCGAGCTCGACAGTACCGCTGCTCAGCTCGAGGTCGCCCATCAGCGAGAAAGGTTTGCCGCCGCCCACCTGCAACTGCAGGTCGCCGGCACCGACGGCTTTGACATCGGCCGTCACCGTCGAGAAGTCCATTGGCAACTCCAAGCGCACGTCGGGCGTAGCCTCAAGGTTGATTGTCAACGTCACTCCCGAGGTGCCCTCTGCCGTTACCGGAACGGCTTTGCTCTCGCTCTCACTCAGCAGCAGCAGGCGTTCCTCCTCCTCGTCGCGGTCCGATACGAAATGGATGTAGTCCACCTGCTTCAGTTCTCGCTTGTCGTTGATAGGAATGTGCAGCGACGAGCCCTCGAGTGTCGTGGCGTTCAGCACTATGTCAAGATCGTCCAAACCGCCGGTCACGCGGCCGTTTATCGATGCTATCACGGTGCCATAGTACTGCTCCGACTGCCGCAATGTAGTGTTCATACACAGCAGCCGCGGACTGTTCACCGCGATATTGAAGTTCATATCCGAAAGGGTCTCATAGAATATCCTGCCGTCCAGACGGGCGTTTCCGCCGCGGGTGTCGCGCACCTCGAAGCCGTCAAGCCGCACCATACCCTTGTCCATCCACACCGTATCGTCAAACAAGTAGCTGACGTTCAGGTAGTCCACCTTCATTTTACCCTTGTCCACGTATGCGAAGCCCTCAATTCTGGGGGCGCTCAGCGTTCCATTGATATCAAGCTCGCAGAACAGTTTGCCCTCTACCTCAGACGAGAAAGAACGCATCAGCGGCTGCAGCGACTGCATCCCCAATCCCTCGACGGCAGCCCTCAGGTTCAGTTCCGGTTCGTTGCCGCCCAGGGCAATATAGCCCGAAACGTCGATAGGCTCGCTCCACTCGTCGCCTCCGGTCCTCCACGAAGTCAGGTAAACATTCAACTCGTTCAGCTCAGCATTCCAGGTCGACCGCAGACGTGCGTCGCCCAGCTCCTCGCCGTCGAACTTAAGGTTGTGCATTGCGATATCGCCGTTCAGGTAGGGCACCTCTTCGCTGGCGCCGTTCTGTGCCTGTCCGTCGCTTTCCTTGTGCAGGAAGCCTATGTGCACGTTGCCGTCCAGCGTGCCGTCGACCGACATACCGCTGGCTTCCAGGAACGTATTCAGCACGCCGACACCGAACTCATTCAGCACCAGTTCTATGCTGTCGGTCGCCTCACCCCTGCGCGAGCCGCGCAGCGTTGCCCGCTGATCGCCGCTCCACAGGTTGATGCCGCCTATCTCAAAGCCCTTGCCGTCGATATACGTGTCACCGTTGCCGGCATCGAGACGCCACAACTCGCCGCCTATCGTCAGCTTCGACGGGTCGACCACCAGGTCCACCCGCTCGCCGTCCGACAGCAATCGGAGGTTGACGTCGCCGCCACCCAGAGCCTCCTCGCCGTTGTCCCAATACAGACGGCAGTGGGCGCTGCTGTGCGAACTCTCCAACGCGACGTCGGAGCTCTCTGACAGCACCAGATTACCAATCTTGATTTGCTCACTTGTCAGTCGCATACGGTAGCTGTCGGCCACCGCGCCGCCGTTCATACCGACGTCGTACACGCGCAGGTTGCCCCAGCCGATGGAGTCAGACCTGACAATGGGCTTGAAGGATTCCACTTTGTTATAGTTCAGCTGCACGCTTGTGCCGCGTGCCAGCAGCAGTCGCGGTTCAAAGAATTCCATCACACCGCCGCCGCCTTTCCACTCGGCGCTCAGCTCGAAGTCGCCTATCTCAGCCCTCGGTTCGACGCTTGCTGTCTGCTGCACTTCGCCATCGGTCCCGGCATTGGCGACCACAGGCACAAAGTCGGCCAGGAAGGTCCGCACCATCTCTCCGATATTGCCGTATTCGTAATAGCCTCGCATCTGGGCGTCGACGATGTCGCTTCGCAGATTCATATCCTTCCAGTAGCTGCGCTCGCTGACCGTCAGCTCAGCCTCGTCGACCCTGCACTCGCCTCTGGTGGCCGCCAGGTGCAGCCCATTGACGCTCACGCGTCCCCTCGAGTTGCCCTCGCCCATATCCGCATAGCGGCCTGTAATCTTGCCGTCTACGCGAGCTTCATTGTCGGCACCGCTCCACAGCCCCAGTCCTTTCAGGTCGAGCGACTCGACATCCACCTGCGCGGTGTAGAGCACGCTCTGTTCGCGATATTGCAGGGCAGCCTCGCCCGACACCTTGCCCAGGGCATCATCCATATCCACCAAGGCGGCAAGGCGGCCTCCCTCAGCCTCGACGCTGAAAGAGGGCTCGTTGGCTATGCGGTGGCCTTTGACCACGGGATGCCTCAGGTTGCCCTCGGCGTGCGCCTTCATAGTGCGCGGATTGAAGCCGCGACCCGCAAAGCGTACCTCAAGGCCGCTGCGCGACAGCCACTCGTTGGGAGCCAGCTGCACCACATTGAGCCCGTCGGAGAGCAGAGTGCCGCTGTAGGTATATTCGCCGGAGGCGTTCTTAGCCATCCGCACGTCGCCGGTCAAGTTGCCAGGCTTACCGGCAATGTTCAGCTTGGCGCTGAAATCGTTTATCCTGCCTTCAAACTCGGCCTCGGCATCGATATGGTCCATCTGTTTCAGCAATTTCTCAGCCTTCAGCGTCACCCCTGCCGGATGCCGCACAGCGGCAAGGTCGGCGTATGTGGTGTGCAGGCAATAGAGCCTTGCATCGATATAGGTCGAATCAATCTTGGGCAGCCCCTTCATAGCGCCGTCGAACTCCAGGTACGACTCGTCGCCGAAGGCCAGCCTGACGCCCTCTGCATAGAGGTCGCTCACGGTGCCTCCGAACCAGCCCCTGATGTCGACCTGCTCGTCCATACCCCACAAGGGCTCAGCCCACCAGCCAGCATCGCGCATACCGCCATAGGAGCCGTCGATGAAGTGGCAGTTGAGCGTAACGCTGTCGAGGAAATGGCTCATCGACTTCCATCTGTCGTAGTCGAGCATCACATCGCCCACCAAGCGCGAGTCGCCGGTCTGCAGTATCATATTCGTCGCCGAAATGCCGCTGCGGGTAACGAAGACGTTCATACTCATCTCCTGCACCTCAAGGCCCGAGCGCTCGTGCGTGACGAACCGCTCGATGCGGCACGTCACATTGTCGGCGGCCACACGCACATTGCGCATCCGCGCCTTTACGTTGCACCAGGCCTGATGCTTCACGTCCACTCCGGGACCGCTGCACCACTCCTCGCGCGGCCGGCTGTCCTTCAGGTCGTGCCGATAGGTGAAGTTGTCGAGAATCAAATCATCGACCAATACGGTGAACACGCCGCTGTGAGGCTTCTTCTCCTTGGTCTTGTCGGTGCTGGCGTAGTAATTGATTATATGCTTGAGGTTAAGGCCATTGCTGTCGATGGCCAGATGATAGTCCACGTCGTGCAGGCGCGCCTCGCTGAAGGAGAGGCCGCCGTCGCCATAAGGGAAGCCGGCAAAGCGGAACGACATTTTGCGTGCCGAGCAGATAGTGTCGTTGTCGGGGCTCACCAGCAACACGTCGCGCAGCACCAGGTGGTTGAGCGGATTGCAGCCCAGCGACCCAATCCTGACCTCGCCGCCCCAGGCCTCGCTGCAGCGGCTGCCGGCGTATGATGCCACGAGCGACTGCACCAGCGAATAGTTAAGCAGCGCAACCACAACGTAAACCGTCAGGAACAGGGCCAGCAGCGTTCGCCATACTATCTTCAGTGCTTTTTTCATTCCGTTTCGTATCGTATGCCGCCGGCTCCGGCAGCCCTCGCCGAGGGGTGCGGTGCAAGCGGCAATGTGCTTACTTTGTTTTCAAATTATACTTCATAACTCGCTTTTTTGTTTTTTAGTATATATAACTGAGCATTTATTTCACTTTTTCTCCCTGCCGGCATCCGTAAAACGCCGTTTCAACCCCCTGTCAACTCCGTTCGTTGTCCAGTCGTTGTCCAGTTGTTGTCCAGTTGTTGTCCAGTCGCTGACTGGACAACAACTGGACAACAACTGGACAACGACTGGACAACGAACGGAGCGGGTACTCATAAACAACGGACAATCAACAACTTCTGAACACACCATTTGGAAAGGCTTCGGCAATGCGGAACCAAGGCGATATTTTTTGGTGCAAAAAACGTCATTCTCAAAAAAATTGTGTAATTTTGCAACGTCAAAGATATATACCTGCACAACTCATAACGCACTCAGAATATGCCAAACATACTTGCCATAGAATCCTCTTGCGACGACACTTCGGCTGCCGTTCTGCGCGACGACCGATTGCTGTCGAACGTCATTGCCTCGCAGAAGGTGCACGAACAATACGGTGGCGTGGTGCCCGAGCTGGCATCGCGAGCCCACCAGCAGAATATAGTGCCCGTAGTGGACGCTGCGCTCCACAACGCCGGCATAGAACGCGGCGACATCGACGCCGTGGCCTTCACGCGCGGCCCCGGACTGCTCGGCTCGCTGCTGGTAGGCGTGTCGTTTGCCAAAAGCTTTGCACAGGCACTGCAGATCCCGCTGATTGAGGTCAACCACCTGCAAGCCCACATACTGGCCCACTTCATCAAGCGCGACGACACCTATACGCCGCCGCGGTTCCCGCTGCTGTGCCTGCTGGTGAGCGGCGGACACACGCAGATACTGCTGCTGCGCAGCCACTTGGAGATGGAACTGCTGGGCCAGACCATCGACGACGCTGCGGGCGAAGCTGTCGACAAGGCCGCCAAGATTATGGACCTGCCCTACCCGGGCGGACCCGTCATCGACAAACTGGCGAAGAGCGGCAACGCCGACGCCTTCCATTTCGCTACGCCAAACATAGCGGGGCTGGACTACAGCTTCAGCGGCATCAAGACTTCGTTCCTCTATTTCCTGCGCGACCGCCTGCAGGAAGACCCGCAATTCATTGAGAAACACAAAGAAGACCTCTGCGCATCGATACAGAAGTGCATAATGGACTTTCTGCTGAAGAAACTCGAAAAGGCAGCGCTGCGCAACCACATAGGCCAGGTGGCCATTGCCGGCGGCGTGTCGGCCAACTCCTACCTGCGCGAATCGCTGCAGCGTATGGGCGAGAAACACCACTGGAAGGTGTACCTGCCGCCGCTGCAGTTCTGCACCGACAACGCAGCGATGGTGGGCATTGCCGGCTACTTCAAGTACCTGCAAGGCGACTTTGCCGACATAGCACTGCCGCCATACACGAGATAGGTTTTTGAAGAGATAAAGCGAACAATGACAAGCGAATAGTGGAATATAAATCGTGAACCAATCGAGAGATGAGAGATGAAAACGAAAAACGGAACAAGAAAAACGGTGAATACCTGGCGCACCCTGACGGTGGCGGCATTCGTCGTTTTCTGCTTCCTGTCATCGCCTCTCCGCTCGCAGGACATCCACTTTTCGCAGACCGACTTCAACCCGATACTGCTCAATCCAGCTTACTCAGGTTTCTTCGACGGGGCAGGACGTTTCGGCCTCTCCTACCGCAACCAGTGGGCGTCGGTGTCGAAGGCCTTTCAGACCATTGCCGCCACCGCCGAGATTCCGGTGGTCAGGCGTCGCTACAACCACGACGGCATAAGCATAGGCGCAATAATATACAACGACCGTGCAGGCACGCTCAACTACGGCACCACGGCGGGCAACTTCATACTGTCGTACTACAAGGCTCTGTCGAACAGCAACGACAATTTCCTGTCGGTTGCCGCCGAAGCGGGCTTTGGACAGGCGGGTTTCAGGACCGACAATATCGAGCTGGTGGACCCCAGCGACGACATCCAGTCGAACTCGGCGACGTTCCTTACCATCGGCGCGGGCATTGCGTGGTTCTATCAGCCCAACGACGACTTCTACCTGAAGCTGGGTCTGTCGGGACGCAACCTCAACCAGCCCGATATCTCATACCTTGGGCTGAGCGACGAGAAGCTGTACCGCAAGTTCAATGTCTACGCGCGGTGCGAGTACCGCAACGGAGGCAATCTGGGTCTGCTGCCGCTGGCCACCGTGACGGTGCAGAACAAGTATATGGAGGCAATGGTGGGATGCGACACGAAATACTACCTGTCGGAGTCGTCGGACCACTACGTGTCGATAGGCGCGGGGCTTCACTATCGTTGGCGCGACGCGGCGCTGGTGCAGTTCTCGCTGGAGTACAACTCGTTCATCTTCGCCCTGCTCTACGACGCGAACCTGTCGAAGCTGACGCCTGCATCAAGGTCGATAGGTTCTTTCGAGATGAATATCGTCTATCGCCTCGTCCGCAACCATCGTGTCAACCGCAAGGCTATGCCGTGCCCAATCATTTGAATCAAAATACAAACACCTAATATAGAACAAAATAAGATTAGATTATGAAACATAAGTACCTTCTCATCTTCGCCGCAATCGTGACATTTGCATCGCTCGGAAACAGCGTCAAGGCACAGATAGCAGATGCCGACGAAGCCTTCAAGTTCGGCTACTACAAAACCGCAGCTGACCTGTATGCCAACGAGTACCGCAAGTCGCACGATCCGAACATAGCCTACAAGATTGCCGAGTCGCACCGACTGGCAAACAACTACAGCAAGGCTATCAAATACTATACCATAGTGAACAATTCGTCGGCGGCGGCGATATATCCGCACACCGAGTATTTCCTCGCCTCGATGTACCGTATGGCCGGCTACGCTGACTCGGCGCTTACGTTCTATCAAAAGTATCTGCGCACCGCTATCAACGAGCAACTTGAGCAGCGTGCACGCCAGGAGGCAAGGGCCTGCCAATGGGTGCTCGACAGCGTAGAATCCCCGACCAACTTCACGGTGAAGCACGAGAGCAAGAACATCAACACCGAATACAGCGAATCGGGTGCTGTGATGATGGGCGACTCGCTGCTGTTCTTCTCCTCGATGCGCGAGATTTCAAAGCCAGGTTCGAAGAATGCCGTCTTTTCAGACCTCGTGCTGATGCAGATTTTCCAGGCCGACTTCAGCGGCGACAGCCCCAATGAGGCGACCGTCAACAACTGGGGCCTGAACAACAAGGAGAAGCACTCGTGCAACGTGGCCTTCGACCCACGACACAACAACATCTACTTTACGCTGTGCCAGACAGACGACTTCGCCAACATCCCCTGCGAGATATATGTGTCGCACTATAGCAAAGGCAAGTGGCAGAAGGCCAAGAAGGTGGGCGGCGACGTCAACCTTGCGGGCTACACGTCGACACAGCCGACAGTGGGCTATCTGGCTGACGGCACGACGATACTGTATTTTGTTTCCGACCGCCCCGGCGGAGTTGGCGGAATGGATATCTGGTACTCTGTCATAAGCGATGAAAAGACACCTGGCAACAGTATCAACCTTGGTTCTCCGGTGAACACGGTGGGCAACGAGATAACGCCGTTCTACGACAATAACGGCCAGCAGCTTTACTTCTCGTCCGACTGGCATCTGGGCTACGGCGGCTATGATGTGTTCTGTGCCAAGGGAATACGCGATAGTTGGGAAGAACCATTCAATCTTGGCAGCACTCTGAACAGCCCCGCCAACGACCTGTACTTTACGGTTAACAGCGACATCCCTGGCTCAGGTTACCTCACATCCAACCGCAGAGGCTCGTTCTTCATCAACGACAACACTTGCTGCAACGACATATACAGCTGGAAGACAGCAAAGAAACAGCAACCAAGACGCATCGTGGAACAGCCCGTGACCATAGCTCAAAAGAGCGCTGTACACAACCTGCTGCCCATCAAGCTTTACTTCCACAACGACGAACCCGACCCGAAATCGAAGCTGGCCACTACGACTGTCAACTATTTCCATCTGTACAACAGCTATATGTTCAAACGCAACGAGTACAAGAAGGCTCACGCCACGGTCGCAGATAAAGACAAGTACGACTCAATCTGCGGAGCGATAGACTACTTCTTTGACGACGAAGTGCAATACAACTGCGAGCGCTTCGAGCAGTTCCTCGACCTTTTGCTTGACGACCTCAAGGCCGGCCATCGCATCAGTATGACCGTTGAAGGGTACGCCAGCCCCATACATACATCGGACTACAATCAGATTATCTCAAAGCGACGCATCGCATCGATAGTCAACCAGATTATGGAGTACCAGAAAGGGGTGCTGACACGCTTTATGGGCTCCAACGGTGGCTCGCTGCAGATCAGGGAGATAGCCCACGGCAGCACGCTTGCCGACAAGAGCGTGAGCAACGACCCGCGGCAGACCAACAAGTCGGTGTACAGCGTGGAAGCGGCCCGAGAGCGACGCATAGAGATTCTTGACTACCAATACCTTGAGGACGACAGCAGCCTTATAAGCTGCCTGCGACTGCCCACCCGCGCAATGCACATAGGCACCTACTTTACAGGCGAATACGCAGACATACAAGTGCACCTGCAGCACACGGCCATAAGCGAGACGACACTCGACTTCATCAGCGTAGGCTCGCCTGACGTCAAGGTGGTTGGCTACAGCAAACTCACGCCAGGACAAAACCTTACCATCTATCTGCGTATGGACAACCGCAAGGCCGAGCCCACCGTAAGCTCATTCCTGCCCATAACCCTTCGCGTCGCCGGTGAACAAGTCACGCAGACAATGTTCCTCGAATACACATTGGAGAAGTAAATAGAACACACTAATAAACCAAAAACACAAATCCTATGAAACGCATAGCATTATTCTTAATCATTGCTGCCGTCGCCATCTCCTCAGCAGAGGCGCAAAAGGTAAAACGCACAAAGCAGAAAGAGAGCGACGGATTTAAATGGACCCTTATAGAACAGGACAGCTACAAGGGTGCTGAAATAAAGAAAGGGGTGAAATTTATTCCTGTTGAAAATCACTGTGAGAATGTGTGTTATATCGGCGACGGTTTTTTCAGCTCATTTAAGGCCGGCGAGGGCAACTGTGTGATGAACAAGAATGGCAAACAGATTATTAACGGCGGCGAGGATGAGATTTATTTCCGCTGCCAAGACGGCTTTGTTTTTTTTACATATCAATACTCCGAATCGGTGTACGACACTAACGGACGATTGATTATTCCAATTGAAAGAAAATACAAGTATGTCGTTTTGAATGGTGCTAAAACCATATTTAATGTATACTCGAAATTCGATCATCACAACGAATCAAATCGTATTGCAGGTGTTTGCGACCTTATGGGCAACGAGATTATTCCACCAAGCAGAGGTTACAACAGCGTCCACCAGATAAGTATAGAAATGAAATACTACAACCGTACACGCGAGTGGATTTATTATTCGGTAGTAAAAGACGGCAGAGAGGGAGCTTGCGATATTGACGGCAAGGAGATAGTCGCTCCTGAAAACAATAAAGACAGAAACGAATTGTATTGTGACCGCACTTACCATTATTTTTATTATCTTGACAAACACAAGATAAAGCATTATCTTGGTGTGAAACTAAATAGTAACAGTCGCGGCATCCTGGATCCTGACCATCCGTTGGGCACTACCGACAAGCCTGTGCCAGAAGAACAGCCACAGGAAGAGACTGTATACAACAACACCACCACAAACTATAGCAACTCGTACAGCAATTCGTATAACAATACCTACAACAACTCTTATACGCCGCCAGCACAGCACAAGCAGCAGAGTACCGGCAACAAGAGTAACAGCACCACCCAGCCAAAGAGCACGCCCAAGTCATCCACTGGCACATCGTCTTCGAGCAAGCCATCGACTACCAGAACACCTAAAGAGAGGACGCATCCGTTTGAGAATTATAATACGCCGGTCAAATGCGGCCAATGCAGCGGCACAGGTATGATGCGTTGCTTTAGTTGCAGCGGCAAAGGCACCATACGCAAGTCGGGCATTGACAAGAACGGCAAACAGGTGTTCCGCAACGAGCGCTGCACAGGTTGCGGCGGCTCAGGAAAACGCAAATGTACCGTCTGCAACGGCAAAGGAACCAGATAGCCAAAATAATGTTCCGCGAATACACGCTATAGAAATTAGGTGTACTATATGCCCACAGGCTCCTTGGGAAAGAAGATGCGTTATTTTATGCGGCAAGTAAGGATATGGCGGCCTTCAAGTGTACCCTCAAGGACGTCGCCGACGGCGACGGGACCGACACCCGACGGAGTGCCAGTGTAGATAAGGTCGCCGGTGCGCAGCAACATAAAGTCGGAGATATACGAAATCATACGGTCGACGCTACAGAGCATATCGCGTGTGTTGCCGTGTTGCACCACTTCGCCATTGCGTGTCAATGAGAAAGAAAGGTTCTGTATGTCGTTTTCGAACTCCGACAGGGGTATGAAATCGCCCAGCACGGCAGAGCCGTCAAAGCCTTTGGAGAGTGTCCACGGCATACCTTTCTGTTTGGCTTGCTGCTGAAGGTCGCGAGCTGTGAAGTCAATGCCGAGTGTCACGGAGCTATAGTATTTGTGTGCAAAACGTTCCTCGATGCTCTTGCCCACCTTGTCGATGCGCACCACCAGCTCGGTCTCGTACTCGATACGCTGACTGAACTCGGGATAGAAGAACGGCTGGTTTTTGAGCAGCAACGCACTATCGGGCTTGAGGAAAAAATATGGGCAATACTGCGACGCGCCATCAGCTCCACGTGCTCCACAGGAACTTGTACCACCCATTTCGGCGGCGTGTTCACTATAATTGCGGGCTATGCAGATTATCTTCAAGATGTTCTATTTATTTGGCCGCAAGCGGCTGATACGTATTGCATTGACAGGATCGTTCCAGATTTCGGTGCCGAGAACGCTGGGAAAGATACCGTTGTTTGAGGTGCTTTGGAAGTCAGCGCTACCGTCAAGGCGGATAAAGGTGTCATAAGCAAGCATTTCTTTGCAATAGCTTTTCATCACCAGCAGCACATTGGAACGGTCGTCGCCCCACTTACCGTTGACACAATAGAAGACGATGGTATTCGGTTCGCCATCCTCGGCAAAGAGTTTTTCGGTGTCGGTCAACTCGACAGTGTCGTTGTATTCCTCAAGCTTGACGATGCGGAACTTGTATTCGCCCTTGCGTTTCTTGTCGAGCTTAATGGTCAACTTGCGGCCAACGCGGATGTCAAAATGGTCGATGGGGCCATAATCTATGACTTCGTCCTTGTCAGACGATTCGAACTGCTTGGAAAGATATGCCAGACAGGGTGTTACGTTGACGTAGAGATCATCCAGGTCGTATTCGTTCTCCTCGAGTGGGAAAACGTCGAACTGTTGGCCAGCGTTATGCTGCAGTGACTGGCTCTTGGGCCTAAGGTCAAAATAGTTCATAAAGTTATAAGAATGAGCCACCACAGCGACGTGAAATGCCGTCTCGTAGTCGCTGCCGTCGCCCGAGGCTGCAATGGCGCTGATGAGTGCCACATAGCGGAAGGCGTCGTCGTGAGCCTGCTTGGAATCTTCGCCATAGACAAGGGTGTTGGCAAAGTGACGGTACATATAGAGGCGCAGATGCATCGGAGCTTTCTCAACGGCTTTGTTAAGCAGTTTGAGCGCTTTTTCTGCATCTTTTTTGGTCACCTTGTCCTGATTAAGGATTTCGCGGGCCTGCTCTTCTTCGTCGAGACGAATGTAGGGATTATAGTCATCCTGAAGCACATATCCATAGTAAAGGCAATGTAAGTCCTCGATTGTGAGCGAAGTGTCGGCATCGGCAAAGCGTTTGAGCAGCGTGGGATAATAGAACGGCGATGTAGGGTCCGTGATGACACGTCCCAGCCACTCGTAATTGGGAGCGAGAAACTCAGAATACTGCGGCATTGTGTCGGTGCTTACATTGGTATCCTGCTGGCTTTTAGCACACAACGGTGCAAAAAACAACAAAATTGCTAATAAGATATTGTGTTTCATAGATAGAGAGTATTAACCTTCAAATTTAAGTTTCAGGGCCTGCAGCTTCTCTTGGTCTTTGCGACGCTTGGCCTCGACCATACGGCGTTGTACTTCCATCACCACCTGCTTGGTAGAGAGCGGGAAGTCAGCCTTCATTATCCAGTCATAATAGGCTGGCTCCTGGGTGAACACCTTTTCGAGGGTCTTGCCTTTGTGCTTGCCGAAGTTGAATATTTCGTGATGCGCCTTGTCGTATCCGATATGTCCCACGAGGTCGGCCCACTGTGAGTTGGCTGTAAAGGCACTTAGTGCGGCGATGTCGTTGACGATGGGCACTGAGGTCTTGCCGTCGCGGTCAACGTAAGGAGTGTCTTTGTAATGGTCGAGTTGGGACTTAAGGACCTCGTAGGTGGCTTTGGTGTCGGCATCGGCACTGTGTGCTCCGTCGAGTTCCTTGCCGCAGTAGAACTTATATGCGGCGACCAGAGTGCGGGGCTCCATTCGATGGAAGATGTTTTGGACATCGACAAGATGACGATCTTTCAGAGAGAACTCTATACCTGCGCGAAGGAACTCCTCGACCAGCAGCGGTACGTCGAATTTGTTGGAGTTGTATCCGGCCAAATCTGCATTTCCTATATATTCGGCAATGGCCGGCGCCAGCTCTTTGAACGTGGGCTTATCGGCAACCATAGCGTCGGTGATGTGATGGACCGCTGTTGATTCTTCAGGGATATGCAACGTCTTGCCGTTATTGTCTGCAGGACGCACCAGATAGGTGACATCCGACTCCGTTCCGTCTGGCATTACCTTGAGGAGGCAGACTTGTATGATATGGTCTGAGCCCACTTGGACTCCAGTGGTTTCAAGGTCAAAGAAAACGATGGGTTTAGTTAAATTTAGTTTCATTAGTTATTTATAAAGTTTAAAGATTAACGGTTAAAGGTTAAAGTGGTATAGGTCAAAGTATAAGCAATTGTAAGGATGGACAATACCTGTTGTATATGAAGTTAAGGTTAAGGACAAAGTTTTTAGGCTCATACTTCTCTTGCTATGCGGCCGATGGTTATGAGCCGTCCCAGCAGGTCTTCGGCCAGGTCGAGCGGCAGCATATTGGCACCGTCCGATTTAGCGTTGCGCGGGTCGGGGTGTGTCTCGAGGAAAATGCCGTCACAACAGTTGGCTACAGCAGCACGGCCGATAGTCTCAATCATCTCTGGGTCGCCGCCACTGATTCCGCTTGGCTGGTTGGGCTTCTGCAACGAGTGGGTTATATCAACAATAACAGGCACTTCGTTGCGCTTCATAATAGGCACACTGCGGAAATCGACCACAAGGTCTTGATAGCCGAACGTTGTTCCACGTTCAGTGAGCATTATATCTTTGCCGCCATAATACTTTATCTTATTGACAGCGTGCACCATAGACTCTGGTGAAAGGAACTGTCCCTTCTTGACATTCACCACGCGGCCTGTCTCGGCAGCTGCTGCCAGCAACGACGTCTGGCGGCACAAGAATGCGGGAATCTGCAGCACATCGACAAACTCAGCGGCAGTTGCAGCCTCAGTCTCGTTGTGGATATCCGTCACAACTGGTATATTGTATTTATCGCGGATATGTTTCAATATATCAAGGCCTTCCCAGTCACCTATACCAGTAAACGAGTCAACGCGCGAGCGGTTGGCTTTGCGGTATGATGCCTTAAAAGCAAAGGGGATGTGCAGTTTGTCGGTGATTTCCAATAGTCTCTCGGCTATCTGGAAAGGCGATTTGTCGTCTTCTATTACGCAAGGACCGGCAATGAGAAAGAAATTGCCGCTGTCAGTATGATGCAACGTTGGCAGATTGGGATAGGATGGCAAAGTTTTCATAGCTTTATCTATATTATAGTTGTTTTATAACAAAAGAATAATGGTTGGCAGGTGTTTTCTGCCAACTTACGGTCCTCACGGATTCCGCGCAGTGCTGCTCGTCAGGCAGCCTATGTCTTTTCAGTTTATTTCGTCAAAGGTACTATCGAAATCGTTGTCGGTAGTAGCATCCTCTGTGTCGTCCTGCATAGACGGACCATTGTAATCCGCTTCACGGGAACGACGAGAGCCACGCTGCAACGAGATGATGAGGGCACCGATCATACGGGTCAGCTCCATCAGCAGCTCTCTTGACTGCTCGCAGGCCTCGTCCGACAACAGCCCAATACCATTGGCAAGAGCAGAGTAAATCACGCACTCGCGGATGGCAGACTTCGCAATCTTCAAGTAGTGGTCAAACTGACTCTTGCTTCGAGATGAGCCTTCCACAATGTTGACGGCAATATCCATAGCCGACTGTACAAAAGAGCGGCACAGGCATTTCTCGCTTTCCGAGTTCGCATCGCCAAGGGCTCCTATAAGCCAGCGGTTGTAATCTACAGCTTTGCCGTAAACACGGAGATCCTCAAACCGAAAGAAACTGGGTATTTTTTCATCCATAATGTAATAGTATTTAGAGGGAGCCAAGGCCTCCCCTGATTAATATTATTTATTCAAACAAACTGTCGATTTCTTCTTTTAGTCGCTTAACGATGACGTTACGTTTTATCTTCAGCGTGGGCGTCATACATCCGTTGGCCTCCGTCCAAGTGTCGTTTATCACTTTATAACGCTTAATCTGCTCGGTCGAACCGAAGAACTTGTTGTATTTCTCAACGACACGGTTGTAGCGCTCAAGCGTCCTCTGGTCTTTGACCATCTCTTCCGGTGTGGAGCAATGGATGCCGTGACGCTCTTGCCACTCCTTAAGGAAGTCGAAGTCTGGCAGAATAAGGGCTGCGGCAAACTTCTGGTTCTCGCCCACCACCATCATATCCAGCACGAAAGGTGACTCTTTGAACTTCTCTTCAATGACCTCGGGGTTGACATACTTGCCCATCGAAGTCTTGAACATAGTCTTTACACGCCCGGTGATGCGCAACTGTCCTTCCAGCTCAAAGGCGCCAGTATCACCTGTGTGGAACCAGCCGTCGGCGTCAATAACCGAAGCCGTCAGTTCTGGAGCCTTGTAGTAGCCCAGCATCACATTCTTGCCTCGGCATACTATCTCGCCGTTTTCAGGCAGTATCTTCACCTCGATGCCAGGCAACGGCAAACCGGCCGTGCCGAGCTTGATGCCGTGAGGCAAAGCAGTACTCACAGCGATGACCGGCGCAGTCTCCGTAAGGCCATAGCCCTCATAGATGTTCATACCGATACAAGTAAAGAACTTGGCCAGACGCGGCTGTATTGCCGAGCCTCCCGACACGAACATTTCGAGGCACCCTCCGAAGTTCTCGCGAATCTTACCGTACACCAGTTTGTCGGCCACCTTGCGCTTACAGTTGTACCAGAATGTGGTGCCGTCAAGGTCATACTCCAGGGCAAGGTCAAGAGCCCAGAAAAAGATTTTCTTCTTCAAACCCTTCTGTTTCTGGCCGCTGCGGAAAATGCCGTCATACATCTTCTCGATGAATCTCGGCACAGCAGTCATCATATAAGGCTTGGCATACTTCACATTGTCAGCAACCTTGGCTATACTTTCCGCATAATACGTCTCGTAACCCATAAACTGGTACAGGTAGTTCATCATTCGCTCATAGATATGGCATAACGGCAGGAAACTCAATGCACGTGAGAAATACGGCTTTGGCGTCATCTTGACACCTTCAAGGTTAGTGATAATATTCTCGTGACACAGCATCACACCCTTCGGAAAGCCTGTGGTGCCGCTGGTATAAATCATCGTAGCCACGTCGCGCGGGCCGATAGAAGCCTTCAGCTCCTCCACCTTTTCGGCGGCAGGGTTTTCGTGCCCCAGTTCATACAAATCATTGAGGCATCCGCCTTGGTGAATATTGTATGAGGACAGGACCTCCTGCAGGCGCTCCACAGGCTTGAAAGTATACACCGCCTGGATGTTAGGCAGCTCATACAGAATATCCTTAATGCGGCGCATCAAGTCGATATTGTCTATGAAAACAATCTTGACGTCAGCATTAGAAAGTATAAACTGGTAGTCCGAAGCACTGATTGTCGGATAGATAGGTACCAGTACACAGCCAATCTGCTGCACGGCCATATCCAGATAGTTCCACTCAGGGCAGTTGGACGAGATGAGGGCCACCTTGTCGTCCTTTTGCAAGCCAAGCTTGAGCAGGGCATAGCTGATACTGTTTACCTTGTCAATATACTCATCAATATATATTTTCTTCCAGTTACCATCGTATTTAGCCACAAACACAGCCCTGTCGGGTTGGGTCTGCCTACGATACTCCAACAAGTCAAAAAGACGGGTTACTTCCATAAAAAATGGTTTTGTACTAAAGAGTGTATTCTATTGCCGTCAAATCTGGGCAAAGTGTTTCATAAACTGTGTGCGGTAAAGCATCGACGACTGCTCGTTGGCCTTGGCAGCCAGCTTGCCTCTGAACTGCTCGATTGACTCATAGCCTTTCTTGTTCATCCAGTCGCGCAGACCGTCGTTCAACGTGCGCATATACTCAACACCGTTCTTGTACAGGCACGAAACCACCTGGACTGTGCCGGCACCGGCAAGCAGCATCTTGACGACATCGTCGGCAGTATGGACACCCGTCGAAGCAGAGATGTCGCAACGCAGCTTCTTGCTCAGAATAGCCACCCAGCGCAGAGTGTTGTAAATCTCGTCAGGCGACGACAGCGACGGAGCGTGCGTCAACTCCATCTTGTCGGTATCGATATCGACATTCAATGCCTTGTTGAACATTGTGATGCCGTTCACATTCATCCACGACAGGCGCTGCATAAAGTTAGCCATATCGGTAAAGTTCTGGCTCACCTTGATGCTGATGGGGATGCTCACCGACTTGCGCAGAGTGTTGATGATATCCGAGAAGAGACGGTCAACGTCCTCGCACGACAACGTGGTCTCGTAAGGCAGAATAGCCATATTGAGCTCCAACGCGTCGCATCCGGCATCCTGGAAGCGCTGCGTATAGGTCATCCAATTCTCGAACGAATAGCAGTTGATGCTGCCAACCACCGGAATATGAAGACGTTTCTTAGCCTCCTTGATCAGCTCGAAATGCTTGCCAAGCGAATCGTCGGCCACGTGCGAGGCAATGTACTCATAGCTCATACCATAGTTGTCGGTCGGAGCCATCATACTCAAGTTGCGCTTGATATCATAGATAATCTGTTCTTCGAAAACCGACTTGATGATAACTGCACCTGCTCCGGCAGCCTCAAGCTGCTCGAGTTTTGAAATATCGTTTGTCAGCCCGCAACTGCCAGCAATTATCGGGCTTTTTATTTCCAATCCCAAATATTTTGTATTTGTGTCCATAATACTTATAACATTATTTAAGATTTGCAAAATTAAACATTTTTTATGAAAAATTAATTTTTTTGCTGAATATTTTTTTTGACAAAACATAAACCTCTATATTTTAGAGCGTTGAACCGACTTTTTTTTTGAAAATAATTCGTCCTCACCCAGTAAAAGAAAAATTATTTCTGCGTTATGAAAAAAAATGACTATTTTTGCAAACTCAAATTTGCATCAAAAAATAAGAAAAAAACAGATATAAAATGGAACAGAACGTAAAAGAAACTAACACTGAAAACATCAGTTTTATTTCTAAAAGTGAACAGTTTATCGAAAAAAACCAGAAGGCAATCATAGCCTGTATCATCGCCATTGTCGTGATAGTTTTGGCTATCTTCGGCATCAAGAAATTTGTCTCCGAACCCCGTCAGCAGAAGGCTAACGAGGCCGTTTTTGCTGCCGAGCAGTTCTTTGCACAGGGTGATTTCCAAGCCGCCCTCTACGGTGACACCACCACCAACGACAAATACAGCGTCGGTCTGCTGCAAGTCATTGACAAATACGGTTCTACCAAAGCCGGAAAGCGCGCCAAATACGAAGCTGGCATCTGCTTCCTCCGCCTTGGCCAGTACCAAGAGGCTCTGAAATATTTCGACAAATACAATGGCAAGGACCAGCTGACCCCTGTCTTCGACGAGATGATGAAGGGCGACGCCGAAGTGGAGCTTGGCAACAACGACGCTGCCATCAAGCACTACAACAAGGCCGCTTCGATGGACGAGAACCCCATCACCGCCCCCTTCGCCCTCTTCAAAGCCGGCATTGTCTACCTGATGAACGGCGACAACAACAAGGCTGTTGAGTGCTTCCAGAACGTGAAGACCAACTACCCCGAGTCGGCTTTCTTTGCCGAGATGGACGGCTTCATCGCCTTCGCACAAGCCAAATAACCAGGCTCTCGCCTGTCAACAACCAAAAATCCTCAGCCCCGCCGAAAACGGGGCTTTTTTGTTTAGAAAACAATATGAAAAAGCCATTCGTCTTACTTGTATCCGTCGCAACGCTGGCCCTCATACTCTCTCAGCCTTGCGTTTGCAAAGCCCAGCAATACCCATTCCAAGACACCTCGCTGCCTGTCACCCAACGTGTCGACGACCTCATATCACGACTGACCCTCGACGAGAAAATCGCCTTCCTCGAGCACCAGAACCCCGCCGTAGAGCGGCTCGGCATCAAGCCTTACAGCTGGTGGAACGAGGCTCTGCACGGCATTGCCCGCAACGGCATCGCCACCGTCTACCCGATGCCCATTGCCCTGGCCGCCACCTTCAACCCCGAGATGATCGAGGAGGTATACTCCCGCATTGCCGACGAAGGTGTTCGCAAGCACCGCCAGTCGCAGGAAGCAGGCGAATATGGCGACAACACAGGCATAACATTCTTCACTCCCAACATCAACATCTTCCGCGACCCTCGCTGGGGACGCGGAATGGAGACCTTTGGCGAAGACCCCTACCTAACGGCACAGATGGGCCTAGCAGCTGTCCACGGCTTGCAAGGAAGCTGTGAAGCGGAAAGCGGAAAACGGAAAACGGAAAACTGGCTGCCGCGTCAAAAGAGCTTTCCGCTTTCCGATTTCCGCTTTCCGTTCCTGAAGTCGGCAGCCTGCCTCAAACATCTGGCCGTCCACAGCGGCCCCGAAGGGCTGCGTCACCAGTTCGACGCCCGCATCTCCAATCGCGACTTGTGGACCACCTATCTCCCTGCTTTCGAATACATAATCAAACACAGCGACGTGCAGCAGGTGATGTGTGGCTACAACCGACTCAACGGCGAGCCCTGCTGCACCAACCACCACCTGTTGGTCGACATACTGCGCAACCGTTGGCACTATGACGGCATACTGGTCACCGACTGCTGGGCCCTCAACGACTGCTGGGAACCCGACACCGTCATTCCGCGTCACCGCACGCACGCCACCGCAGCACAGGCGGCAGCGGCAGCCTTCGGCTCTGAGGTCGACCTCGAATGCGGATCGGGACTGGCAGCCCTCAAGACCGCTGTCGACAGCGGCTACATCAGCGAAGCCAAAATAGACGAACATTTGCGCCGCGTGCTCCGCACGCGCTTCCGAATACGACCAGAATGGATCTATGAGCATATCATCAACGACACCGACTACGACCCAGACCCTGCATTCGTCGCAGGGCAATCGCTTGTGATGCTAAAAAACAATGGAATCCTGCCTCTAAAAGACCTCACAGATTACCGCCAAGTAGCCATCATTGGCCCCAATGCAGCCGACTCGGCAATGGCATTAGGCAACTACAACGGCGAGCCTCCTTACCTGTACACCATCTCCGATGCATTCCACCTTCTCAAGCGGCAACGTATATATTATGCCGATGACCCTTCAGTCATCCACAACATAGCCGACATCTATTTTGACACTGCCTGCCACTTGGCCGACAACAACTACAAGCAGTCCCGCAAGTTCTGGAAACAAATAGAAAAAAGCGATGTCGTCGTCTTCTGCGGCGGCCTCTCCCCTGCCCTCGAGGGCGAGGAACTGAAGGTCGATATGCCCGGTTTCTACAAAGGCGACCGCACCGCCATCGAGCTGCCTGCACCGCAGCGCGACCTCATCAAGGAAATCAAGCGCCGCACCGGCAAACCTATCGTCCTAGTGCTCTGCACCGGCAGCGCCATAGGCCTTGAAGAGGTGGTGGACGACATCGACGCCATTGTCGTTGCCTGGTACGGAGGACAGGAAATGGGAATTGCTGTCGTCAACGCCCTGTTTGGCTATTCAAACAAATTCGGACGCTTGCCAGTAACATTCTATCGCTCAACCAGTCAGCTACCACCGTTCGATGACTACGATATGCAGCAGCGCACCTATCGCTATATGACCGACGAGCCGCTCTACCCCTTCGGCCACGGCCTAAGCTACGGCCATTTTCACTACGACAGCGTCCGTTTCGACCGCGAGAGCCTGACGGTAAGCGGACTGCTCACCCTCGACAGCGTGGACGGATTTCTGGCCAACAGCAGCGAGATTATACAGATCTACCTTGAAGGCGACGGCCTTACGGCACCGCGCCGCCAACTGGTGGCCACCGAGAGAGTCTTCCTCGAACTTGTCACCGGCGGACGTGACCGCTGCCGCTTCTCCATCCCCATCGACCCCTTCTGGCTGCGCCGCTACAACGAGCAGACCGACACGATGGAGCTGCCGCCCGCCGGCACCCCGATGACCCTCCAGCTGAAAGACGGCCCGACGCTCAATTTTGTCTGGTAACTTTTACTTCCTATATCCATATTAGAGTCCGCAGCACCGGGGGCTGATGCGACACACCCCGGCCTTCGATTTTGTTCACCGCTTCGCTATCGGAACAGCCACTGGCGGTTCCTTCTCCCCTCTCCGAGAGGGGATGACGCGGCAGCGCCCCGTTGATAGTCAAACCTACGCGGCAGCCCATCCCCTCTCCGATAGGGGTGCCGCGCAGCGGCGGGGTGTATCGCATAGTCAATCATTCACATTGTCAGCAATTTGGCCATAAAATGCCTCTGTTTTGCCACTATTTCACAATCGCCTCATTTCCAACCCTTCAAGGTACCAACTCCGTCATATGTACAATATATGTACAATACTTGTACAATATTTGTACGTTTACCAATTGTACATATATTGTACAAGTATTGTACATATATTGTACAACGGACGGAGTTGGTAGGGCGAAAAGGCGGAGCGGAAGCGGACCCGAAACGGGCCGGCGGCGAACAGCAGCGAGCCTGAGGACAACAAAAAAGGGAGCCTTAAAAGCTCCCTGACAACCATTTATCAATAGTGGTTTAAAAAGAAAGGAGATTCTACCTGTTAGAAGTGGAAACCGATGCGCAGCGAGAGCATACCGATGCTGCGGGTCTGCGTGTCGGTGGCAGCGGCGTTGGCGGCGGCAAGGGTGATGTCGTCCGGGCCGTTGCCGTTGTACTTGATGGCGTGCTTACCATAGCCGTTGTAGTGGAGGCTGGCGCTGACGTGCTGGCCGAAATAGCAGCCTACGCCAAGCTGGAAGGCCACATTGGTGGTAGTCTGATATTTGAGCTTGAAGCCATATTCATAAGAGGCTAAATAGCCGGGGTCGCCGGGATTGCCAACTTCGGGGGTAACGATCTTGCCACTCTCTTTGGTGATGAAGAAGAAGTCGGGACCGATACCGAACTCAGCGAAGGGAGTGAAGATGTCGGTCAGCTGATAGCGGTAGTTGACACCAACGTAGATGGGGATGTTGAAGTAGTTGGGTGCCTTGCCGTCACCGGCATTCATATATCTTTCGCGCATATCGCCGCTGACGCGGTTCCACTGGAAATCGCCGTGCAGATAAGGCGACACCTCGCCGAATCCAACGTCGAAACGATAGGATGCGCGATAGCCGAGACCGAAGCCGAAGATAGCGTCCTTGCCGGCATTGAAGCGCGTCATAGGAACTTGGCTGTTCAAGGCATTCAGCACCACGTCGTCGTTGAACTGGGCCGTGGGGAGGTTGAAATTAAGATAAATGGACTGCTCAAGGTGAGTGAGCTGCGCTTTTGCGCCAAAACTTGCGGAAACGAAAGCCGCCATAAGGCATAATGCCTTGATAGTATTATTCTTACGCATATTGATGTAGATTTATTTTAAACGCAAAGATAGCACTTTTTTTCTGTTTGTGCTTATTTTTCACACTTTTTTTTGAGAATCAGACAAACATTTGTATTTTTGCATTTTGAATGTGTCACAATAAAACAACAATAAGACCTTGAAAACAAAACGACTAACAAGAACTCTCATTTTGGTCGCAGCGCTTTTTTTCGCCGGCCAAGCCAACGGACAGGTGGTTTTCTCGCCTGTGTTTACCCAGATACGCCTTGAGGCCCGCGCCGATTTCGACTATTTCCACACCGAGGACTGGAATTCGTTGACCAACTCGACGGCCACGGAGAACCCCTATGGTTTCCACGGCAAGTACTTCAACTTTGTGGTGGGCGGCGACCTGAACGACAAGTTCAGCTACTTCTTCCGCCAGCGCATCATAGCGCAGCCAGGCCACGTGTCGATGTTCGACAACACCGACTTTCTCTATCTGACCTACCATCCGAACAAGAATTGGATGTTCCGCCTTGGCAAGGATGCCTTGGCCGTGGGCGGCTTTGAATATGACGCAGCACCTATCGATGTGCTGTTCAGCACCAACTATTGGGACAACTTCTACTGCTTCCAGCTGGGCGGTGCCGCAGCCTTCAAGAGCGACGACGGCAACCATATGCTGCTGGCGCAGGTGGCCAACTCGCCCTATGTGCACTACGGGGCCCCGTTAGGTACGGCTTTAGGCTCGGAATGGCGCACCGGCCTGCTGGCATACAGCCTCTTCTGGTCGGGCAAGATGGGCCACTTCAACACACTCTATTCGGTCAATATGTTCGAGCGTCCCGACCACGGATATATGAACTACATCGCCTTGGGCAACAAGCTTATATACGACCGCTGGGACCTTTATGTGGACCTTATCCACCACGCCCTCGCCACCGATGACTGGGGCAAGAACTACGCCGCCGTCGTGTGCTTCAACTTCCACCTGACCGACGACTTCAACATCTATGGCAAAGGCTCGTATGAGCAGAACCTGTCGGAGACCGACTTCCTCGATGCCAGCAACCTCGACTGCCTCATCCTTGCTGGCAGCAGGATTTCAAAGTATGGCTTTGGCTTCGAGTACAACCCCTCGTTCTGCAAGGATGTGCGTCTGCACGGTGTCCTCTCCTACTGCCACAACACCCTTGAAGATATGGCAGGCGTGGAGAACTTCCGCACCAACACCATTACGGCCAATATCGGTATCACCTGGCATATGAACATTCACCGTATGTTTATGGAACGCGGAATGTAATCGCCGAATCAAGAACCTTATTTCAAACACCAAACCTATGGACGACAACAGCAACAAACGTCACAGCCTTCTCTCTGTACTGAATCCCTTTGAGGTGTTCCGCCATCACGAGACGGTGGCGAAACAGCAGGAAAACAAGCCGCAGAAAAAGAGACGGTTAAAGTTCACCACGATGCGTAGCTTCGAGGCTCTCGTGTTCTTGGTCGTGTTCTTCGCCTTCTTCGGACTTCTGGCTTACAAGATGACCCTGCCCAATATGCTCAACACCTTTATGCAGACGGCCTATCGCCTGCTGCTCGAGACGGTGTTCTACATTATGGCCATCTGTGTCCTGATGGGAGCCATAAGCAAGTTGTTCACCGAGTTTGGTGTGGTGCGACTGATGGAGAACATCCTGCGCCCGCTGATGAAACCTCTCTACAACCTGCCCGGCGTGGCCGCCCTTGGAGCCGTGATGACTTTCCTCTCCGACAACCCGGCAATCATCTCGCTGGCCAAGGACAACAACTTTGCACGTTATTTCAAGAAATACCAACTGGTGAGCCTCACCAACTTCGGCACAGCCTTCGGTATGGGCCTTGTGGTCATCGCCTTTATGACCGGCAAAGGCTTTGGAGGCGGAGCCTTGGTGGGACTTTTCGGCGCTGTTATCGGCAGCATCATAAGCACTCGCATTATGCAACGCTCCACGCTGCGAAGCTATCCCGAAATGGACAGTCCTGTCACCGAAGAAGAGGGCACCGAGCAGAACATCTCGTTCAAGAGCGAAGGTTCTGTCTTCCAGCGTTTTCTCAACGCTATGCTCGACGGTGGCAAGAGCGGCGTCGGTATCGGTGTGGCCATCATTCCTGGCGTTTTGTGTATCTCGACAATAGTGATGATGCTCACCTTCGGCCCTTCGGGTGCCAACGGCGAATACACGGGTGCCGCCTACGAAGGTGTGCCCGTAATCACTTGGCTGGCCGACAAGATCAACGTTGTCTTCCACTGGCTCTTCGGCTTTGAAAGCGGCGCTCTCGTATCATTCCCCATCACTGCGCTCGGTGCCGTAGGCGCTGCCATCGGTTTGGTACCCACGTTCATCGACGCCGGCATCATCAACGGCAACGCCATCGCCGTCTTCACGGCTATGGGTATGTGCTGGAGCGGCTATCTGAGCACGCACACCGCTATGCTCGACAGCCTTGGCTACCGCAAGCTCATCGGCAAAGCCATTGGAGCCCACACCGTCGGAGGCCTCTGTGCCGGCATCGCCGCCCACTGGCTGTATGTTTTATTGGCTTTAATATTCTAATACCTATGACTCCTATAGTAAGTATCATTATGGGCAGCACCAGCGACCTGCCGGTTATGGAGAAAGCCTGCCAGTTTTTCGAAGAAATGGAAATCCCGTTCGAAGTCAACGCCCTTTCTGCACACCGCACCCCCGCCGAGGTGAGCGACTTTGCTCGCGGGGCACAGAAACGCGGCATCAAGTGCATCATTGCCGGTGCAGGTATGGCTGCCGCTCTGCCTGGCGTCATTGCCGCCGAAACCGTCCTGCCCGTCATCGGAGTCCCCATCAAAGGCTCCGTGCTTGAAGGCCTTGACGCAACATTTGCCATTATGCAGATGCCTCCGGGAATACCCGTAGCCACCGTAGCCATCAACGGTGCTCAGAATGCCGCCATCCTCGCTATGCAGATACTTGCTCAGAGCGATGACGCCCTGATGCAGAAACTGACCGACTATAAAGCCGGCCTTAAGAAGAAAATCGTGAAGGCCAACGAAGAGCTTGCCAAGCTGGAATACAAGTTCAAGTGCTAAGAACAGTCTTTAGCCCTCTGAGCAACAATCAAATACAATTAATTAAAAGAGCCCTGTAGTTTTCAGGGCTCTTCTTGCGTCTTTATATGTGAAAAAGGGAAAGATTTTTTTATAGAACTGGAATCCAAATACTAGTATACGTACATTAAACACTATGGTTAATAAAAAAACTTTCGCTGAGGGTGGCTGCTACGGCGGCCGCCCTTTAATAAGGTATGCCGCCCTTTAATAAGGTATGCCAGCCTTTAATAATGTGTTAAAGTTTGCTATTCTATATAACAGTTAGGGCCGCCCTGCGGGGCGACCCTAAACTATTTATTCGTCTGTCGGCAAGAAGTTACTTCTTGACAATCTTCTGTGTGGCAACACCGTTGGCGGTGATGGCACGCACAAAGTAGACACCGTTTGCAAGGCTGCTGATGTTGATGCTGCCTGCATTGGCGGTCATAACGGTACGGCCGTTGATGTCAAGAATCTGGACAGTCTCGATACCGTCGCCCATAACGTTGACAACATTGTTGGCGGGGTTGGGATAGACAGCCAGATTGATGGCGTCGACCTCGTCGATACCGATAACGGCATCCTCAACCGAAACGTCATCCAGGAACATAGCATCGCCACCGGCAACAGAAGTGTTGTGGAAAGCAATGCGGACGGTCTGACCTGCAAAGTCAGCCAGCGAAGCAACACGACGCACATAGCCGTCGGTCGAGCCGGTCTCCTCAAACAGCTGAGTGGTGAAGTTGCTCGGGTTGCTGCCAGTGGTCGAAACGAGGACCTCGTAGGTATTCTCGAGACCCTGATAGTTCGACAGCCTTACATACCAGTTGATATTCAGGTTTGCGGCGTTGGCAGGCAGCTGCAGCTCGGGAGTAATCATCCAAGCGTCGACGTCCATATCGTCATTGTAAGCACCAAGGATAAAGCTTGCGCCCGAGTTGGCATACTGGGCGTTCTCAATCTTGTAGTAACCATTGTCGGTCGAGTTGGTGACAAAACGCCAGCATCCCAGGTCGCCCTCAAAGCCTTCACGCCACGGGAAGTCGGTAACAGCATCGCAAGTATAAGCGTTGACCGTCATAGAGGCCGAGCCGCTGCCGATGGTGTTGGTGGCAGTGACGGCAACAGTGTGGTCACCGGCAGTCGTAAAGGTAACACTCAGCGTATTGGTGGTGCTGCTCTGGGCGGCGCCGTCCACTGTCCAAGCATAGCTGTCGGCATTGCTGCAGTCGGCAGTAAAGGTAGCCTCATCGCCAACCATCACGCTGGCGGGGCCGCTGACGGTAACGGTCGGAGCAGAGAGTGCGCGGACCTGAATCTCGTCAAGGATGATAACATAGCCACCGGCACTGTTGAAGTGGCGGAAAGCAACGCGGAAGTCGCCGCTGATGGTGCTGGGGATAGCAATGGCACGCTGAACGAAATCAGTCATATTGCTGTTCAGGGTTTCTTCGAAGAGCAAAGTCTTCTGCTCGCCCTGGACAATGTACACGCCATAGTGGTCGCCGGCGTATTCGGGCTCGAAAGGCTTAACCTTCCAGGCAATCTCATACTGGCCGGTAGCGGGCATCTCGATGAGCGGGCTGGTCATCCAGTTGTCAACCGGAACGTCGAACATCATACCGAAGAACGACTGGGCCGACATCGAAAGCACCTGACCTACAGGGTCCGACTCAAAAGCATCTGCGCTGACCATCCAGCCCATATCTGCCGTCGAGTCGCTCACATTGTACCAGCAACCCAGGCTCTCGCTGAAGTCAGGAATATAGGGAATAGTGATACCGTCGCAGCTGAACACATCAACGGTAACGGTGTCGCTTGCCGAACCAATATTGTTGGTTGCGGTGCAGACAACAGTGTGGATACCGGCGGTGGTGAACACCGTGCTCAGCACATTGCCAGTGGTGGTGTCGGCGTTGCCGTCGATGAACCACTGGAGGCTCTCAGCCAGGTTGGTGGTGGCGACAAATGTAGCCTCATTGCCAGTGCCGATGCTCTCGGGACCGGTGACGCTGACCGAAGGAGCAGACATCTCGGCAATCATAAAGTTGTCGACATAGAGATAGTAAGCATAGTTGCCGTAGTAGTTGATGGCAACATATTTGGTTGCTGCGGGCAGCAGGAATGCCACCTCGGTCCAATCGGTAGCCACGGTCGGATAGTCGCCCAGAACGGTGGTGAAGGCGGCAGTGTCGTTGGTGGTAGTGGAAGCGCGGACGCGGAAGGCGTCGCCGGCATTGTAACCCTTGTACCAGAACTTGACCATATACTGGCCAGTGGTGGGCAGTGTGATTTCAGGGGTAATCAGGAACTGGTTGTAGTCGCTTGCGCTGGCGTAGCTGCTGAAGGTGAATGCACCGTTGCCCTCATAGGCCTCGTTCGTGATACCTGTGCGGTCGTCATTGGCGGGGTCTGCGCTGACAAAGCTCCAGCAGGGGTTCTCGGCCTCAAAGCCAAAGGTGTAGGGGAAAGTGCTGATGCCAGCGCCGCAGTCGACGGCATTGACAGTCAATGTGTCGTAAACAGTACCCACGATGTTGGTGGCGGAAGCGACAACTATGTGGCTGCCGGCGGTAGTGAAGGTGTGAGTTAAAGTGGTGGTGTTATTGTTCATATCGGTGCCGTCAACATACCAGGCCAAAGTGGTAGCCGAAGTCGTTACAGTATAGGTTGCAGGCTGGTTGACAAGGGGGGTGACGGGGCCAGCAACAGAAACAGTAGGTGCCAAAGGACCTCCCACATAAATGTCGTCGATGTTCAGATAGAACATATCGGTGCAGTTGTAGTGGCGGAAGGCGATGTTAATTACCTGGCCTGCATAGCTGCTCAGGTCGACGGTCTTCTGCACCCAGTTGCCGGTGGCAGTGCTGTTGCATACGGCGGTGGTGGCGGTGAAGTTGACGACAGCGCGGCCAGTAGTGGCAATGTAAACGCTGTAGTATTCATCGCTGTAGTTGGCATCCTGAGCTTTCTCCCACCAGGAGAGGACATAACCCGTGGCGTTGGTCGGGATAGCGAACGAAGGCAGAATCATCCAGTCGTCGGGGGTCAGGGCTCCAACGCTGTTGACATACGAAGCAGATGCCATAGTGGCATCGCCCGAGTGTACATTGAAATTATCAGCCGAGACGGTAGCGCGGAACCAGTTGTTGCCATCGTTGTCGTTGTCAATGAAAGTGTAGCCGGTGGTAGAGGCGCTCTCAAAGCCCTCGTTCCAGGGGAAGGTAGCGATAGTGTCGCCAGCGGCTTTGGCCGACTTCATAGCAACTTGCTTGTCAGCCTTCTTAGCCACTTGGCTAATCAGTTTGCCGCTCTTAAGCGGTTTGTCGGCATTCACTCTGAATGACTGAGCGAAGCTGACCGACCCCAGCATAAGCAGGGCCGCAAAAATTGTAAATACTCTTTTCATTTCTGTATTGATTTAATTAAAGATTTAGTTATCAGTATTCTACAAACATTCAGTCCTCTTAAAAGAATTTACAAATATACACATTATTCCAGAACCCACCAACAAAAACAAGTTAAAAAAACTAAATCGCCCTCTCCCACACCCCCCGGAGCGCAGGCTTCCAGCCTGCCTCGCACCCCAGGACCGTCGGCTTCCAGCCTGCCCCACACCCCCCGGAGCGCAGGCTTCCAGCCTGCCCCACACCCCCGGAGCGCAGGCTTCCAGCCTGCCTCGCACCCAATTCACCCTTCCTCCACGCCCTTTCCGCCTCCCTCACCCTCCATTCCAAAGCCATCTCTGCACCGTACCAACGCCGGTTGTTGTCCGCTTGTTGTCCGCTTGATGTCCGCTTGTTGTCCGCTTTAAAAGCGGACAACAAGCGGACATCAAGCGGACAACAAGCGGACAACAACCGGCGTTGGTACGCTTTTTTCACGGCCGAAAAACAATCTTTATCTATATACAATATTTTGCAACGCACTACGTTATCGGTTGAAAAAGCATTCATCAATATGATTACCATTGGCATTACTGGAACTCTGGGCGCCGGCAAAGGCACCATCGTCGACTATCTCGTCAAACAGCGCGGCTTCGTGCACTATTCCGTAAGGGCTTTCATCACCGAGGAAATCAAAAGTCGGGGACTTGATATTAACCGCGACACTATGACACTGGTAGGCAACGACTTGCGCGCCAAGCACTCGCCATCGTGGATTGTTGAGCAGCTCTACGAACAGGCACAGGCGTCGGGATGCAACTGCATCATCGAAAGCGTACGCACCCCCGGCGAGGTCAGCGCCCTGCGCGGCAAACCCAACTTCTACCTCTTCGCCGTCGACGCCGATCCTAAAGTGCGCTACGAACGCGCCGTGCTGCGCGGCTCGGAGACCGACCATATCGACTACGACACTTTCATCGCCAACGAGCAGCGCGAGATGACAAGCGACGACCCCAACAAGCAGAACCTCAGCGTCTGCATCAGCCAGGCCGACTTCCGCTTCGAAAACGGCGGCACAATCGAGCAGCTCAACAAGCAGGTTGAGGATGTTCTTTCGAAAATCCTCTACCATCGCCCTTCGTGGGACGAATACTTTATGGAACTGGCCGACACCGCAGCCAAACGCGCCACCTGCGACCGCGGACGCTCGGGATGTGTCATCGTCAAGGACCGCCAGCTGCTGGTGACGGGCTATGTCGGTTCGCCGGCAGGACTGCCCCATTGCGACGAGGTGGGTCACCTTTTCCACAAGACCATCAACCCCGACGGAACCATCAGCAACCACTGCGTACGCACCGTCCACGCCGAGCAGAACGCCATCTGCCAAGCCGCCCGCCGCGGCATCGCCCTCGACGGCGCCACGCTCTACTGCCGTATGACACCCTGCCGCACCTGCGCTATGCTCATCATCAACTGCGGCATCAAACGCGTGGTGTGCGAATACAAGTACCACTGCGGCCAGGAGAGCGAGGAGCTCTTCCGTCAGGCGGGCATCCAGCTCGACTTTTTCCACGACGAGGTGGTGAAGTATGCTAATCAATAAAAGGGTGTAAAGGTTTGAGAGTTTGAGAGTTTGAGAGTTTGAGGGTTTGAGGGTTTAAGGGTTTGAGAGTTTGAGGGTGAATTGTTTTCAAAAGTCAACAACACAAAAACGTATACAAATGAAGAAGTTATTATCTTGGGTTCTCCTCTGCTGCGTGATGCAGGGTGTCGTTTATTCGCAAATCACTATGCCTGTGTCCAACGGCAGCTTTGAGCAATGGACGTCGCACTCAGGATACAACGTCTCGATTATGGGTATGAACCTGCCCGTCTACGAGGCCTACTCCACCCCGACGGGATGGAACTATCTGGCTTACACCGTCAATGAGTCGTTCTCGGTCTATGGCGCCCAGATCAATGTCAATACCCAGCTGCCGCTGATCAAGGTCGACCAGGAGACAGGCTCCGTGCCCGACGGCAGCAAGGCCGTCAAGCTTCAGACCTTTATGCTCAGCGACATAGTTGATGGGCTTGTTTATGCAATGGCAGCGTCGCAGCTTGACCCGATGCTGACGACAACCGTGTTTCCAAGCATCCTCTCAACCGGCGCGGTCAACGTCGACAGCCTTATGCCGCTGGTCACCACGGTGCTTGCCAACACCGACAGCCTGATGAGCATCCTGAGGCCATTGGCTTCGATGGACGTGAACAACTATATCACCGGCGGCATCGACCTTGGCGGCAACACGCCCTCGCTGCTGAACGGCTACTATAAGTACCAATCGGGCCAGAGTGCCGACAACGGCGGCGTGATTATGCTCGGCACCCGCTACAATCCCGCCACCCGGCAGCGCGAAGTGGTCGGCGGCGGCATCAACATAGCACTGACCGACATCGCAAGCTATACCCCCTTCACCGTGGAATACCAGTCGCTGCACGCGTTGGACCCCTCTTTCGCCGAGCAGCAGCCCGACTCGCTGATTGTACTGCTTGTCTCTTCGGCCAGCAACGAGAGGGTGCAAGGCTCCTACCTCTGTGTGGACAACCTGAGCTTGATGCTCGACACGGCATCGGTCGCCGAGGCCGACAGCTGCGCCAGCATTACTTGGATGGAGGCTGTCACTGAGACTTATGACGCATTTCCTGAGATGGCGCTTCACTGGACGGGCAGCTCGCAACCCGACCACTGGGAGATAGAATACGGTCCGCAGGGCTTCACCCACGGCAACGGCACTCTGGCCACCTCCAACGACTGCACTTTTGCAATCTATGAGCTGGAAGAGCAAGGCATCCTGCAGCCCAACACGTGGTACGACTTCTATGTGCGCTCGGTGTGCGACGACGACACCTACGGCGAGTGGGATTCCGTCCACTACCGCACCTTCTGCGCAAAGGTTAGCAATCTGGCAATGGCTGACGACAATATCACCGTCAACGCCGACGGACTGCTTGAAGGCTACCGCATCACTTGGAGCGACGCCACCGACACGTGGCAATGGATGGTGAGCTACGGCATCGCCGGGACTGACACCGGCAACAATGAGGTTGTGGACGAACCACAGTTCAATATGCCTCCACTCAGACCCGAAACGCGATACGAGGTGTGGGTGCATTCGCTGTGTGACGAAGACAACTACGGCGAACCCCAATATTTATCGTTCACCACCTTCACGGTGGGCATCGCAGATGTTGAGGCCGTTCAGATGGAGGTATATCCCAATCCCGCCAACGGACGCTGCGTTGTAAACCTTCCCGACAACACCGAAGCCGAACTGAATCTCTATAGCGCTGACGGACGCCTGATTAAGACCATCGCCAACGCCAGCGGCGCAACCGAACTGCAACTGTCCTCACAAGGTATCTTCCTGCTGCAGGCCACAACCCAGGCAGGCACCGCCACCCGCAAGATTATCAACAGATAAACCATCGATCCTACTGCATTAATACAATGAAACCTAAACTGTTATTCGCCTTGCTGCTTGGATGGCTGACCTATGGCGCGGCCAATGCCCAGGAGCAAAAGGGAACCGCCGACGACATCTGCGGCACCTACTACGTTGAATCGCCTGTTAGCGACGACGCTGTCAAGATTCAGATATACCGCGCCACCAACGGCAAATACCAGGGACGTTTTGTCTGGCTCAGCCAACCCAACAACCCTGACGGCACACCGCGCACCGACATCAACAACCCCGACCCAAAGAAACGCAACCGCACCGCTGACCAGATTGTGGCCGTGTGGGGACTTACCTACAAAGACGGCGAATGGGTGGACGGCTCGATCTACGACCCTACGTCGGGCAAGACCTACGGCATCAAGGGCAAACGCATCAAAGGCTCACGCAATATGGAGATGCGCTACTACTGGAAGCGCCCCGTTATGGGCCTCAACACCAAGTGGAAGAGGCTGTAGCAAACGGTCATTTTCCGATGCAGAAACGACTGAAGACGGAGGAGAGGACTTCGTCGGAAGTTACTGTGCCGGTGATAGTTCCAAGGTGATATAGGGCATCGCGCATATCGATAACGAGCAGGTCGGGAGTTAGATTGACGGCCATACCTTTCCGCACCTCATCGAGGGCCGCAAGGACCTTGTTCATAGCCTCATAATGGCGGATGTTGGTCAGCAGCACGTCGCCCTGTTCAGACATACGCTTCTTGACCGCAGCGACCATCGATTGCTCCAGTTTCTCAATTCCATCTCCCGTCAAAGCAGAGATGTCGATTCCCTGCGAAGATGGCGAATCGACAAGGTCACACTTATTGTTGACTATGAAGATTATCTTCTCTTTCTGGTTGACATCCTGAATGATATCGCACAAATCATCCATAGTGTCGTTGGTGAACGGCACACGGGCATCGTGTATAAAGAGGATGACCTTGGCTTTCTGCGCCGCCTTGCGCGAGCGTTCGAAGCCGAGCATCTCTATCTCGTCGCTGCTCTGTCGCAGGCCTGCGGTATCAATAAAACGGAATGTTATGCCGTCGATGACCATTGTCTCTTCGATGGTGTCGCGTGTGGTGCCGGGCGTGTCGCTGACAATGGCACGGTCCTCGTTGAGCAGAGCGTTCAGAAGTGTGGATTTTCCGGCATTTGGACGGCCCACTATGGCAACAGGAATACCGTTTTTTATGGCATTGCCCGTCTGGAAAGAGTCGGACAACCGCTTAACCTTGGAATACAGTTCATCCAGCATATCTTTGAGGCGCTCGCGATTGGCGAACTCTACATCTTCGTCGCTGAAATCGAGTTCGAGCTCGAGCAGTGCCGTTGTGTCAATCATCTGTTGGCGCAGAGTTTCCAACTCCTTTGCATAGCCGCCTCGCATCTGACTAACGGCCAAGCTGTGGGCCGACTGCGATTGAGAGTCAATCAAGTCGGCAACGGCCTCGGCCTGCGAGAGGTCGAGCCTGCCGTTGAGGAAAGCACGCAGCGTGAACTCGCCGGCTTCGGCAAGGCGTGCGCCTTTGTCCAAGAAGAGTTGCAATGCGCGTTGCTGAATGTAGAGCGAGCCGTGGCAGGAGATTTCAACCACGTCTTCGCCCGTATAGGAGTGCGGTGCGGCAAAATAGGTCGCTACCACCTCGTCGAGCAATGCCGTGCCGTCCATAAGGCAGGCGTACTTGGCATTGCGGTTCGGCAGGGTAACGGGGCCGCCCTTGGGTGTCAGCAGGCACTGCTCGGCAAGCTGTTTTGCCTTGCTGCCCGACAGACGCAACACAGCGATGCCGCCTACACCGGCGGGAGTGCTGACAGCGCAGATCGTGTCATTCTGCTGCATTTCCAGACCCTCCCCTGTCGTCACTGATATAGTTGTCGCCAAACAGCTCCTTCATCTCCTGGTCATTCAGTCCGCAGTCCACCTTCATCTTGTACATATTGGGAAAGCTCAGCACCAGCGTGAAGAAATGCAGCAACAGGAGCATCAGCAGTGTACTCTCGTGAGTGATGACTATGACGGCGCACACGATTATGGATATAACCAGGCTTGTATAGTATATCGACTGGACCAGGCCCTTGTATCGGTCCAGCTTTTCCTCGACAGCGTCGAGTTGCCGTATCTTAGGTATCTGGCGGCGCACCGTAAAGAGTATTATGGCGATATCGAGCACCACAATCACCCAGCCGCCATAAAGCAGCAAATCGTGCGTGTATTTGTTTGTAACGATTGTTCTCGCCCACACATATTCCGCCATATAATGCTCCGCAACTGTCAGCAGGCCGAAGAAAAGCGTGCCCCACAGTCCGAGGTTGGCGGCAGTGCGAATTGCTCGCACAGGATTGTCGTTAAGTCTCATTATTTATGCTTTAGTTTGGGTTCCAAGTATTTTGCCGTGTATGAGGCCTTGCATTCCAAGAGTTTCTCGGGAGTGCCGGCAAAGACCACATTGCCTCCCTCCTTGCCTCCTTCGGGCCCCATATCGATTATCCAGTCAGCCTGCTTTATGATGTCGGGATGATGCTCAATGACCACGACGCTATGACCGTTGGCTACAAGTGTGTTGAAGGACGACAGCAGCTTCTGTATATCGTGGAAATGGAGGCCTGTCGACGGCTCATCGAATATAAACATCAAAGGTCTCTCGTTGGCACCCTGGGTAAGGAACGAAGCAAGCTTTATGCGTTGAGCCTCGCCACCGCTGAGCGAACTTGAACTCTGTCCAAGTTTCAGATAACCCAAGCCCACATCTTGCAGCGGAGTGAGGCGTGCCACTATCTGCTTGCAGGACTGTTTGAAAGGCTCTTCCGCCTCGTCCGGAGCAAAGAAATCGACGGCTTGGTCGACGGTCATATCCAGTACCTCGCTGATATTCTTTCCGTGATACATCACTTCTAACGTCTCGCTCTGAAAGCGTGTGCCGTGGCACTCGTCGCACACCAGATGGACATCGGCCATAAACTGCATACCTATAGTAACATAACCCTCGCCTTGACAGGTCTCACAGCGTCCGCCCTCAACGTTGAACGAGAAGTAGCCCGCCTTGTAGCCGCGCGCCTTGGCCAGCGGCTGCGATGCATAGAGCTGGCGTATCTCGTCATAAGCCTTCATATATGTCGCCGGGTTGCTGCGCGAAGAGCGACCGATAGGGTTCTGATCCACCAGTTCAACGCCGCTTATGCGGTTCAGGTCGCCGCCCACCGAGCGGCACTTGCCCACATACTCGGTGTTGCCCTCGAAGCGGCGCTGCAGTATGTCGTAAAGGACATACTTCACCAGACTTGTCTTGCCCGATCCCGACACGCCGGTGACCACAGTGAAGGCATTGAGAGGCACCTCCACGTCGACGTTCTTAAGGTTGTTGCAATAGGCACCCTTAAGTTCTATCTTATCGCGCCACACGCGGCGATGCTTGGGCACGGCAATCTCCAGTTGCCCGAGCAGATAGCGGGCAGTATAGGACCTCTTGATATCGTATTTCGACTTCTTGATACAGCTATTGTCGATGCCCTTGCCGTCGTTGGCAAGTTCCATAACCACCTCACCGCCAAGCCTGCCGGCATCGGGGCCGATGTCAATGATATAATCCGCTGCACGGATAATCTCCTCGTCGTGCTCAACCACTATCACAGTGTTGCCTAAGTCGCGCAAGTTTTTCAACACCGCAATCAGCTGGTCGGTATCGCGCGAATGCAGGCCTATCGAAGGCTCGTCGAGGATGTACATCGAACCCACCAGCGAACTGCCCAGCGATGTGGCCAGATTGATGCGCTGGCTCTCGCCGCCGCTCAGAGTGTTCGACTGGCGGCTCAGCGTCAGGTAGCCCAAGCCCACCTCCAAAAGATAACCCACACGGTTGTGCAACTCCTTGCGTATGCGTTCGGTAAGCTTCATTTCATAGTCAGTCAGCTCCATATCCTTCAGGAACTGCGCCAGGTCCTTGACCGGCATATCGGCCAGCTCGCTTATCGACTTGCCGCACACCTTCACGTACTGCGCATCCTTCCGCAAGCGGGAACCACGGCAGTCGGGGCACACCGTCTTGCCGCGATAGCGCGCCAGCATAACGCGATATTGTATCTTATAGCTCTGACTCTCAACCCATCTGAAGAAGCCATTGATGCCTTCCCAGCTCTTCCCGTCGCCGTTCCACAGCAGGTCGCGCTCCTTGTCGGTCAAGTCGCAATAAGGCGTATGTATCGGGAAATTCAGCTTGGGCGACTGCTTGACAAGGTATGTCTTCCATTCCGACATCTTCTCGCCCTTCCAGCACACCACGGCATCTTCATATATGGACAACTGCTTGTTAGGCACCACGATATCCTCGTCGATGCCTATGATATTGCCATAGCCCTGACAGCGCGGACAGGCGCCGTAGGGATTGTTGAAACTGAAGAAATTGGGATTAGGTTTCTCGAAACTGATGCCATCGGCTTCAAAGCGGTTCGAGAAAGAATAACGCAAAGCAGAGCCATCCTCCGCTCCCAGTTCTCCGTTCTCCGCTCTCCGTTCTACAATGCAAGCCCCGCGCCCCTCAAAGAAAGCCGTCTCGACCGACTCGCCCACCCTCGCCAGCTGGTCGTCGTCGCCGTGCTTCACCACGATACGATCCACCAGGAGCATCGGCTCCGAATAGGTCTCCTGCTCGCTGCAGACAGGCAAAAAGTCTTCTATCTTAAGTATCGTCCCCGCTACCGACACACGCATAAAACCCTCTTGCTTGAGGATTTCAAGCTGTGCTTTGAGCGGACGCTCCTTCGTCACCTCCAGCGGCGCAAACAGCATAACACGCTCATCGTCGGGAATCGAATAGATAAAATCCACTACATCGTCAACACTATGGCGCTTCACCTCAACGCCCGACACCGGCGAAAAAGTGCGCCCTATACGGGCATAAAGCAGTTTCAGGTACTCATAAATCTCGGTCGACGTACCGACCGTCGAACGCGGATTGGAGGTGTTCACCTTCTGTTCGATGGCAATGGCCGGCGCCACGCCGAGAATGTAGTCCACCTCAGGCTTGCTCATACGCCCCATAAACTGGCGCGCATAGCTGCTCAGGCTCTCCACATAGCGGCGCTGACCCTCGGCATAGAGGGTGTCGAACGCCAGCGACGACTTGCCGCTGCCGCTCAAGCCGGTGATAACCACCAATTTATTGCGCGGAATGCGCACGTCGATATTCTTCAGATTGTTGACCCGCGCCCCTTTTATGATGATATAGTTGTCTTCGTCTTTCTTCATTGCTTAGGGACAACGCGCCAACACGCTTTTTATTGCCATAGCGCGATAAAAAACTATCGCAGCAGGATTATCTCCGAAATGCAGAGGTCATTGTACTTGGCGCCGGGTTTGACTTTCAGCACATCGACGATGATTTCCTTAACCTTAGGCCGCTCCTGCTTATATACCCACGAGAAACCGAACTCCATCTCTATGTCGGCAACCGGAAGCCTGATGGCAGCGTCGCTAAGGCCCTGCCAGGTATACTCCTTCGGTTTGCTGCCACGAAACAAAATTTCGTCACCGTATCTATAATCGCCCTTGTTCCAGAAGGAAGGTCCCTCGCCGTCCCAAACAACCTTATAGTCAAGACTGTCGATAATACTGTTGTTGCTATAGGTGTCCTTGTTCTTGGTATACCCGTTGTAAATCAGCACACCCGTGACGGTTACAGGCTCCTTCAGCACAATCCTTATCCTGGTTTTGCCATCCGCATCGGGTTTCAGCACCGCCGCTGTTGCAAGGTCCATATCGCCAAGGTTCGACGCAGGATATTTGGCAACGCCGCCCGACAGATGGACGCTGTACTTGTCCGCGCTGATGCGACGGCTCAGCAGCTCAGGCAGATTCTCACTCAAACCGTATTCCACATAACTTATTTTCAAAGGCTTGGCGGTGGCGAAATCGAAATCACGTGCCTCGTAGACAAGACCATCGCGTTGCCTTTTCATATCAAGGCCACTTATTTCATAACGGTCATACTGCAGTTCAGGATTCACAATACCATCGTCCACCACTACCCTGAAACGCTGTGCCTTGCCGTCGCCCCAGTATGCCGCAGGCGAAAAGTCATACCCAAAGATATTCATCTGCCACCGTCCTACGTGAAACACTCTGCCTTTATCATACAAACCTTCTGAAGCTCCGTTCTCGACACTGTAACGGACAACGAGTTCCACCGTCTCACCTGCCGGGATGTCAAGCTCCGTATAATACCAACGGCGGCACAGGGCATCGGTTTCCGACAATATACTATCGCCGTATTTTGCAACCAGTTGGCGTGTGCGCTCGGCTGAATAAAACCAATCCGCGCTATCGGGTTTAAGAAGCGGGTCGTCATTTTTATAGAACGTCGGCGTTTCAATCTCACAATCATAATCAAAGTAACGCACCGACGGCTCAAGCACCGTGTCGGCCGACTGACGCCAAGCGAGGCTCTTTCCGTTCAGGACGAAACTGACATTACGCACATAATTGTCGCGCCATCCGACCTCTTTCTCACTCTCTGTGATGCAGTTATCCATATCCCATCGTGCCTTGCCTTCGCCGAGCCAGTCGATAGGGAAGCCGTAAGGCAGAGCGTGGAAATCCTTTTTTGAATTGTTATAAAGCAGATAGCGCACCTCGACATCCGTATAACCGTCGCGCAAGATGAACCGGCATCTTTCGTCAAGAAGCTTGACCTCAGGAATATGCAATGCCACCGGCGTGCACGACAGCGTCATTGCCGAACGATAGGCAACCGGATCGCCGTTGGCCTTTGCCAGCACTCCGGCAAAAAGCAGAATAACAAGCAAAACTGTTCTCTTCATAACCTTTAAGATTTTTTTATGTGGGTTTCTGCTATATCTGTATCAAAAAACACTCTTTTTTAACGCCGGACGCAAAATTTTATTGCAATCCTCGACGGCATTTTCCGACTTTCATCCTCCATCCCTTCCTGCCATTTTCGCCATACCAACTCCGGTCGTTGTACAATATATGTACAATACTTGTACAATATATGTACAATTGGTAAACGTACAAATATTGTACAAGTATTGTACATATATTGTACAACGGACGGAGTTGGTACCTTAAAGTACTGGTAATGAATACTGGTTGAAATCGACATTTTGGCGTGCCGAAGCCGCGGGCGTTCCGCCCGCGGCTTCGGCTATTTTTTCACAACCGCATTCGGCGTTTGGAGGGACCTTTAACTGTCCGCAGAAGGCAATCTTGCTGAATTAAAACAGGTTATGCTGCAAGCAGATTGTTTTTAACATTTGTTTTTCACTCAGACAGGCCGAGTTACAGCTTTTATTTGTATCTTTGCATTCTCAAACACAGTCCATTGTCGAACCCCATAACACACAGATTATTAATGGCCAACACAATAGTCAATATCATAGACCGCGAAGATCCGCTGCCGCTGTATCTCTTTTTCCGCGAGATGTACCACGAAGGCGACCGTATGCTGTTTGTCGCAGGCAAGTACGAAGCCGACCGCATAGATTTCTTTGTCCGCCTGCTGCGGCTGCCGGAAGACAAGGTGGACCGCATTGTGCTCACCCACAAGTCTGATGAATACAGCTACGAACTGATTTGCAGGACAATAATCGGTATGCTGAATCGCGACGCGCACTATGTCGTCAATTTGGCCGGCGGCAGCCGCTATATGGCGCTGGCCGTACAGCGCTCGTTTGCTCGCTTCAACTCGGATTTCTACTACACGAAGACTCGCGAGAATCTGATTGTCAATACCATATTCGACGACAGCATTTATGACGACGACGACATTGTCACTCCCATACGCCACCGTATGTCTATCCGCGAACTGCTGAATGTCAATGGACTTGTGAATGATGCCGGCAGCGACACGCATTCCCCGATCCGCAGCGAGGAATACACACAGTTTTTCTACTCTTTGTTTGTCGAGAACCGCCTCTCGCCTGCCGACCACGAAGCGATAACGCTTTTGAGACAGCACTATCGCGGCAGGCGCAAATGGTTAGATATCAAAGCGCTGGAGACGGAAGGACTGTCCAATCGTCCGCCAGTCAGAAACTTAAGCGAGCTGCTTTCGCACCTGCGTTTCGTTCCACAAAAGTCCAACCAGCTGACAAAAGAAGAGGTGGAATACATCACGGGAGGCTGGTTTGAGGAGTACACCTATCATCGTGTGCGTCATCAGGTTAAGCCAGACGACATCACTATCGGAGTCCATATCTCGCGCGGCAGCGCCGCACACAACAACGAATTGGACGTTGTCTATGCCAAGAACAACCACCTGTATGTGATTGAATGCAAGACAGGTGTGGACAGCAACCGTATGTTCAACGAGATTGTATACAAAGTTTGCGCCCTACGTGAAGTGCTTCTCGGCACGACGTGCAAGAGCTACATTTTCAGCCTTATCCACGACACCGACGGTCATTTAGAGCAAGTGGCACGCCTTATGGGTGTCCGCTTTTACGACTACCACGACATCGTCAAGGGCAAAGCCCTGAAAGGTTTAGGAGCATAAAGCAAAGGCGTTGCACTTGCAACGCCTTTACTTTCAGCGGAAAGAGAGGGATTCGAACCCCCGGACCCGTGAAGGTCAACGGTTTTCAAGACCGCCGCATTCGACCGCTCTGCCATCTTTCCGAATGAGAGTGCAAAAATACAAACATTTTACAATGTGACAAAATTTTTCTTACCTACCTATGTACTTTCGCCTCGCCTTAGGCCTCATAGATTGCACATAGCGACTGAATAGCAATATCTTACAAAATCGGCAGCATTTTGCTTCGAATGCGGTTAAATGGTGTCAAAAAGCGGTGTTTTATGGGTCGAAATTATGAAATTTGAGCAGAAAAGAGTGCGATTTCAAGCACTCGAGAAGGTATAAAAACACAGAAACGGACACATCAACATATCAACATATCAACACATTACATACGATAAGAAGTTTTTTTTCAAAAAAAATTTTGCCATATTGCGAAATATGAGTACTTTTGCAACCGCTTTTGAGACAAAAAGTCAAGAGGCAAAGATTCCTCAATAGCTCAGTTGGTTAGAGCACCTGACTGTTAATCAGGGGGTCGCAGGTTCAAGTCCTGCTTGGGGAGCGGATTTAATGGTTAATAGATTCCTCAATAGCTCAGTTGGTTAGAGCACCTGACTGTTAATCAGGGGGTCGTAGGTTCAAGTCCTACTTGGGGAGCCAAAGAACAAAAAGGCTGTCTACCAACAGCCTTTTTCTATATCCATCAGTTCGTGAAAGCAGTTATAACCATATTCATCGCCGCCGTAATCATTATGGTATTATGCCTTGCCGGGCTTGGCATCAAAACGCTGGTGCGCCGCAACGGAGAGTTGAAGCGCCATTGCGCCGGTATGGACCCTTACAGCGGCAAGCGCAACGGGTGCATCTGCGCCTCGCAGCAAAGCACACTGTGCAATGAGCGCAAAGCACATCCCTACCAGCCTCTCGATGTCAACGAGAACCTGATGGAAGAGATTAATCCCACCAAAAAGTAATCATTAAAGAAGTATAGCATCGACGATGTCGGACGCTATGACCGACGGCTGCATACGATGCGATGCAGCATAGTCTCCCGCCTTGCCGTGGATGTTCACCGCAAGCGCCGCAATATCCTGCGTGGTATACATCTCCTTTCTGTGCCTGCGCGAATATGCTATAGCCTGAGCCATAATGCCGAGCGTAATGCCTGTAAGCACATCGCCGCTGCCGGCGGTAGCCATACCAGCATTGCCTGTGTCATTCACAATCGGCTCACTGTCGGGTGCATAGATCGTTGTGCGATGAGCCTTCTTCACTATCACCAAGCCGTGCATATCGGCCATACTCTGAGGATCCGAGTTGGCGAACAGACGTTCATACTCTTTCCCGTGCGGGGTGATAACCGAACTGGCAGCCAAATGCATATAATCTGGATGTCTTGACAGGATGTTCAGCGCATCGGCGTCAAGGATGAACTGCTTTTTATGGACCGACGACTGTGGGTCAGAGCCCGAGCAGGTCTCCAACAGTGACCGCAGCGCCATCCAAGTGGCTCTGGAGTAGCCTATGGCCGGTCCTACGGCTATGGCGTCATAGAGCTCAAGATTGCGAGGCTCCGAGGTGAAACTGAAGAAATTATCATCAACAGACAACATAGCCTCTGGCACGGCAGTCTGGAGGATGTCGACTCCGGCGCGCGGCGTGTGCACCGTCAGCAGCCCCACGCCAGCCCTCAGGCAGGCACGGGCTGCGAGCACAGCGGCGCCCATTTTACCGTATGAGCCCGCGACAAGCAGCGCGTGGCCATAGTCGGTCTTGTAGCTCTCAGGGTCACGATTGAAGATGAAATCCGGTGTCTGCATAATCTCTCACAATATAAATAATGGCAACGCGCGATGCGCGTTGCCATTAAAGAAGGTTGTTAAACTATTATTTTACAGTCTCAGGTTTCAGGGTACCCACCGAATAGTGGTTCAGGTCGAAGTAGCGACGAGCCAGACGCTTCATATCGTGAGTCGTCAGGCTGTTGACCATAGCCTCATAGTCGGTGATGTTAGCGTCGCGGTTCTCCTTGTAGATGTAGCTACCCATAATCTGGCCCATCCAGAAGCCGTTCTCCTGCATCTGGGTTTCACGCTCCTTGATCATCTGCAGCTTAACCTTGTTCAGAGTCTCGCGGTCGCAGCCTTTCTTGATGCACTCCTTGATCAGGTCGATGGCAGCCTTCTCAACGCTTGCGCAGTTCTCGGGGGCGCACTGCAGGTAGAAGAGCCAGCTGACTTCGCCGTCGAATTCGATATCATAGGATGCTGTTGCATAGGGGCTGTAGGTCTCGCCCATCTTCTCGCGGATAACCTCGGTGGTGCGAATCTGCAGAGCCTCACCCAAAGCGGTGACAGCGATGCGCTCGCGCAGGTCAGCCTTGCCGGCAAAACCCTTGGTCTCACCCATAACGAGAACCATACCCTGCTTGTCGGTACCGGCCAGCGTCAGGCTGTGGTTAACGCCATTGGCCAGTTTCGGGCCCTTGTCAAGCTTAGGCTCGTTTTTCTGCTTGCCGTTGACGGGAAGGATGTTCAGATACTTGGCGATAGTCTTGATGTTCTCGTCGCTCACGTTGCCCACGAAGAAGAATATCTGGTCGCTGGCATCGGCAAAGCGCTCGCCGTAGATTTCATATACACGGTCGAAGTCGATGCTCTTGACATTCTCCTCGGTCGGCATAACGACAAGGCGCGGGTTGTGATCATAGGCCATCTCATAGAAGTCCTTCATAAACTTGGCCTGCGGGTTGGCAGCGGCCATACGCACCTGAGTAAGAGTAGCCTCGATGTTACGGTCAAACGACTCTTTATCCTTGCGCGGAGCCTCATAGTAGAGGTCAACGAGCTGCATCATAGTCTCGATGTCTTTGGGAACGCATCTGCCGCTGAAGCCCTGGCTGGTACCACTGATATAGGGGCTGATGCTGACAGTCTTGCCCTGCAGTTTCTTGTTGAGCTGAGTGCTGCTGAAGTTGGCAATACCGGCGTCATCGACAAACTCAGCCACATTGCCTACCATAAAGGCCTCTTTGTCAGCATAGAGTGCCGAGCCGCCATTGGCGAAGCTGCGCATCTGGATTTCATCCTCCTTGTAGTTGGTCTTCTTCACAACGAAGCGGACACCGTTAGGCAGAACATACTCAGTATAGTCGAGCACAGAGTTCTTCGAAAGAACCACAGGCTCCACATCCTTCACTTCCTTGTCGAAGAGAGGCTCATCCTTGTAGGTGTCAACCCAAGGCTCGGTCTTTTCCTTCTTGCTGTCAGCCACGATTTTCACGATGGCGTCTTTGGTGGGAACGTTGTATCCGTCGCGCTGGGGGGCGGTGAGAACAAAGACCAGGTTCTCGTCGGTGATCCAGTCTTTCACGACATTGTTGACCTCTTCAAGAGTGATTTCAGGAACAAACTCGCGGGCATAGGCGTCTTCCTGGCGGATGCCGGGGATGACGTCGCCTTCAAGGTAGTGCTGAGTATACTCGTCGGCGAAGGCGTTGCTCTGGGTCTTGTTGAGCTCCTTGGCAGCCTTGCGATAGCTTTCCAGCAGGCTCTCCTTGGCACGATCCAACTCGGTCTGCAGGAAGCCGTGCTCGTCAACGCGCTTCATCTCCTTGAGCAGCATAGCGGTAGCCTCCTCGATGCGGTTGTCCTTCGGGTAGGCTGTCAGAACGGCGCAGTCGAGCTTGGCAAGGAAGCTGCCATAGCCGCCGCCGGCATAGAGGAACGGAGCGCTGGCTTTCTCGGCCATCTCAGCAAAACGAGCGTTGATGATAGTCTCGGCCAGGTTGCGCACCAGCATCTGGCGATAGTCGCCAACGGTGCCCTTCGGGGCCTGGGCGTGCTTCCAGAACATCTGGATGTTGGCCGACGAAGCCTCCTTGTCGGTAGCGATGGCAATGAGGGGCTCCTTGTTGTCGGGAACATTGTAGTAGGGACGCTGCTTCGGGTTGGCAGGCATCTTGTTGTCGGTGAAATACTCCTTCACCTTGGCCTCCATCTGGTCGACATCGATGTCGCCAACGATGATGACGGCCTGCAGGTCGGGACGATACCAGTCCTTATAAAAGCGAACGATAGTTTCGGGCTTGAAGTTGAGAAGGATTTCCTCGGTTCCGATAGGCATACGGTTGGCATAGCGCGAATCCTTGAACATCACAGGCCAGTACTGCTTCTGCAGACGGTCCTGTGCGCCCAGGCTACCACGCCACTCCTCGATGATGACACCGCGCTCGGCGTCGATCTCCTTGGGGTCCATCAACAGCTTGCTTGCCCAGCCGTCGAGAATCTTCATACCCATCTCAAGCATCTCGGCGTCGTTGGGCATATTGACATAGTAGACAGTCTGGTCAAAGCTCGTGTAAGCGTTGACGTGGCCGCCAAACTGCACGCCCTTGGCCTGCAGCTTGCTGATCAGCTCGTTGTGCGGATAATACTCCGTGCCGTTGAAAGCCATATGCTCGGTGAAGTGGGCCAGACCCAGCTGGTCATCGTCCTCGAGGATAGAGCCGGCGTTCACGGCCAAGCGGAACTGCACACGGCCTTCGGGTTTCTTGTTGGCGCGGATGTAGTAGGTCAAGCCGTTGTCAAGCTTGCCGATGCGCACCTTCTTGTCGACAGGGACCTTAGCGGTGAGGTCCGATTTTTTCTCCTTCTTGCCGCCAACACCGCCCAGCTGAGCAAAGCTCATACCGGCAGTGGCGAACAAAAACAGGAACAGAATAAAAATTTGTTTCTTCATTTTGTGATTGTTTTTTAATATATTAAATTAAATTCCGATTATTTTCGCAAATTGCAAAAATACACCTTTTTATTCATCCGACAAAAAAATTAACATTCATTTATAATAAAAATGTACTTATTAGACGTTTGAGAAGTCAAAAATCTTACAACCTGCCACAAATTTTTTTGAACTTTTTTTCGCCTCTCACGCAATCCGCTGCAAATCAACACCCTCTCCACACCAACTCCGTTCGTTGTCCAGTTGTTGTCCAGTTGTTGTCCAGTCGTTGTCCAGTCAATGACTGGACAACGACTGGACAACAACTGGACAACAACTGGACAACGAACGGAGTTGGTACGATGAAAAAACCGCGTTGAACCAAGCTTGGTGCGGGGTGTTCAAGTCGCCGTGCCGACGGCACGGCAATCATACTGCAATGTCATAATACGGCTTGTCTTTTCACAGAAAGCCGGAAATCAGAGCGCCGACTCGAGGTAGTGGCGCAGCTGTACGGGTGTAACGTCGTGGTGGATCTGGCCGCCGACGGCGTAGGAGATGGCTCCGGTCTCTTCGCTCACGATGACGGATATGACATCGAGCTGCTCCGTCACGCCGATGGCCGAGCGGTGGCGCAGGCCAAGGTTGGGGTCGATACTGTTGTTTGACGAGACGGGCAGGATGCAACGGGCGGCGACGACCTGGTTGCCTTTGACGAGCACCGCGCCGTCGTGGAGAGGCGAATTCTTGAAGAAGAGGGTCTCGAGCAGGGCCGACGAGACGACGGCGTCGATGCGTTCGCCCGTCGCCGCGATGTCGCCCACTTCGTTCTGGCGTATGAAGACGATGAGCGCGCCGGTCTTGCTCTGCGACATATGCATACAAGCCTGGATGTAGGGTTCAAGCTCTATGCCGTTTTTCTGGTCGCTCACACTCTTCTTCCAGAAGCGGAACCGCTTGCGGATGTTGTCGCCATCGATGCTGGTCTTGGTGCCCACCATCAGCAGGAACTTGCGTATTTCGGGCTGGAACACAATGATGAGCAGTATCAATCCGATGGATATAAACTGACCCAAGATGGTGGAAGTGAGCCGCATACCTATGAGCGACGACACTTGCCACAGGATATAGATGATGACTACGGCCCAGAAGATGCGGAGCACATTGGTGCCACGGACGGCCTTGTAGATCTGGTAGGCAAGAAAGGCGACAAGGACAATGTCGATGATGTCTACGAAAGTTATTGTTGGTAAGCCTTGCATTGTTGTTTGTGAATTGCGGGTTCGATATGTATTTATTCCGATAGTTTCATTATTACGTCTATGGTCTGGCGTGCGGCGCGGACGTCGTGAACGCGGAGCATTTGGGCTCCCTGGCGCAGCGCGGCGGCGTGGAGGGCTATGGTGCCGGCGAGGGCGTCGTCGGGCGTAGTGCCGAGCAACTTGTATATCATCGATTTGCGCGACAGCGCCACAAGCAACGGGTTGTTGGGGAAGAGCGTGCGCAGCTCCCCTACCCTGTCGAGCAGACGATAGTTCTGGTCGAGGTTTTTGGAGAAGCCGAAGCCTGGGTCTATTATCACGTCGCGCACACCCATTTCGTGCAGCCGAGCATTTAGCGTGGAGAGTCGTTGCACCACGTCGGCGGTGATGTCGACAGGGCCGTCGGCTGGCAGATGGGCTATGCCGGCAGGGTCGGTGGCCGTGCCGTAAGGGTTGTGCATCAGGACATAAGGCGTGCGCAAGTCGGCCACGGTAGGGAACATATCCGGGTCGAAGGCACCGCCGCCAATGTCGTTGACGATGTCGGCACCGGCCTCGACAGCGGCACGTGCAGGCAGCGAGAAGCAGGTGTCGACCGATATAATCGCCTGAGGCAACTCGCGGCGCACGGCAGTAACGGCAGCCGACAGGCGGCGAGCCTCTTCGTCGGGCTCCAGCAACTGGGCTCCAGGGCGGGTGGACACCACACCGATATCGATGATGTCGGCGCCCTCGTCGGCCATCTGTACGGCGTGTTCAACAAGCTGTGCCTCACCGATGTAGCGGCCGCCATCGTAGAACGAGTCGGGCGTGGCGTTGAGGATGCCCATCACTGCCGGACGCTCATAGCAGACAAGGCGGTCGCCGCAGCATATTGAGAATGATGAAAAAGATTTATTTTCGCTCATAACAATAAAAGAACGCTGTTGTCGTTCTTTTATTGTTTAAACTGAATCAATGACACGCACAGAACAAGAATTTGAGAAAGAAATAAAGTGTTGCAGAGACATTTACGAGAAGAAGACCCGCGACTACGGCACGTCGTGGCGCATACTGCGCCTGCCGTCGCTGACCGATCAGATCTTCATCAAGGCCAACCGCATACGCAGCATCGAGGAGACCGGTGAGAACAAGATAGGCGACGACGTGCGGGGCGAGTATATAGCTATGGTCAACTATGCTGTTATGGCCCTGATACAGCAGGAGCTGGGGAGCGGAGAACGGAAAACGGAGAACGGAGACAGTATGGAGCTGCCGTTGGGAAGGGCTATGGAGCTGTATGACAAGCATCTGGGACGCACCGTAAAGCTGATGCTCGACAAGAACCACGACTATGGCGAGGCCTGGCGCCAGATGCGCGTCAGCTCGATGACCGACCTGATACTGATGAAGCTGAAGCGCATCAAGCAGATAGAGGACAACGACGGCAAGACGCTCATTTCTGAAGGCGTTGAGGGCGGCTATATGGACATTATCAACTACTCCCTTTTCTGCCTTATCAGACTTGATGAACCGAGAACGGAGAACTGAGAACGGAGAACTGAGAACCTTTTTAACCTTTTAACCCTTTAAACCCTTTAAACCCTTTAAGCGAAGCGAACCTTTTAAACCTTTTAAACCCTTAAACCCTTTAACCCCTTTAAACCTTTCAAACCTTTACAACCCTTTAAACCCTAAATAATGATAAAAGAAACTAAAACGACCAAAGTGTTGAACATCATAGCCCGCTGGTTTGTGGGTCTGGTGTTCCTGTTTTCGAGTTTTACCAAAGGCGTCGACCCGCTGGGCACGGCCTACAAGGTAGAGGAATATATGTCGGCGTGGAGCCTTGGCAGCCTTTCGTTCGAGTGGGCTATGCCGCTGGCTCCGTTCCTGTCGATGGCACTTATCACCGCCGAGTTTATGGTAGGCATAATGATGCTTACCGGCGCGTTCCGCAAGCTGAGCGCCTGGCTGCTGCTGTTGATGATGGTTTTCTTCACCGGCACCACGCTCTTCGACGCCATCACCAACAAGGTGAGCGACTGTGGATGCTTCGGCGACTTCTGGAAACTTACCAACTGGCAGACGTTTTGGAAGAATGTCGTTCTCGACGTACCCACGGTGTATATCTTCCTTACCCGCCGCTGGCCGCGCAGAAAGAGATTCGAGAGAGACCTGCTCATCTGCCTTGCAGCCATAGCAGCAATGGTAATCTTCGGCCTTTACAACATCAACAACGAGCCCGTGCTTGACTTCCGTCCGTGGAAGGTGGGCAACCAGATGATAGCCAACCTCGAGGAGGGCTTGGAGACCACCAACCAGGTGACTTACAAGAACCTTGAGACAGGCGAGTTCAAGACAATGGATTCGAAAGAACTTATGGAATGCTATGCCGCCGACCCCGACTGGGGCAGCAAGTGGGAATGGATTGGCACAAGCACCGTCAGCCCCTACGAGATACGCGACCCGAAGAACGACAGCGTCGTGTCGTTCCCTGTCAATAACGCCGACAACGAGGACTACACCTTCGACCTTATCGGTGCCGTCGACGGTCCTGTGCTGCTCTGCACCATTCACCATATCAACGATGTCAACGAGCGAGGCGTCAAGGCCATTGCAGAGATGAAGCAACTGGCTATGGAGCGCGACATTCGCTTTGCCGTCATCAGCAACGCCGAGCAGAGCGACCTGCTGCAGTTCCTCTATGGCAACACGCTGATGGATGTGGAATACTACTTCGGCGACGAGAAGGCACTTGAGGCAATGATACGCAGCAACCCCGGCTTCGTACTGATGCATAACGCCACCGTCAAAGGCAAATGGCACTACAAGAACGTCGACAAAATCAAAGACTACCCCTTTGAAGTGGAAGAATAACGTCCCCCCCCCTCAAACCCTTTAACCATCAAACCCTTTAACCCTTAAACCCTTTAAACCTTTAAACCTTTTAAACCCTTTTAACCCTTTCAACCCTTTCAACCCAAAATGTTACAACGTATTCAATCTTTCTATTTAGTACTGGCAGTTGTAGGCATCATTATGCTCTTCCAGTTCCCGATTGCAACCTACACTATGCCCAATATGACTCGCACCGGCGAGATGACCTCCGAGCTTCAGCTGATAGGCAAAGACAGCCGTTACCAGAGCGACAGCCGCGACATCACCGAAATATGCTATATCGGTCAGGACCTTGTGAAGCTTAAAGGCGGCTGGGTGCTGAGCATTATGGCCGCGCTGGTGGGCGTTGTGGCGCTGGCGAGCATCTTCCTGTTCAAGAACCGCATACTGCAGATGCGTGTCGTCGCTTGCGGCGGACTTCTGAATATGATATACATCTTCCTTGTCTTCTTCTGGGCCATCAACGGCACAGGCGGCAACGGAGGCTATCTGAAAGCCCTGCAAGACCTTCACATCACAACCGACACCATCGCCGTAAATATGTGGACGCCGGGCACCATCATCCCCATCGTCACGCTGGTATTGCTCTATCTGGCACAGCGTGCCATCAAGAAAGACGAAATGAAAGTGCGCGCAGCCGACAGACTTAGATAAGCGGAAAGCGGAAATTCCACTTAGCTCTCCCAAAAATCAACATTCAACTAAAAATGCTATCTCTGACTTTCAATAATATTGAGCAGTTGCCAGACGTAGCCCGTCGACTGCTCGAGGAGTTCCCCGACGAACGCTTCTATGCCTTCTTCGGCTCGATGGGCGTCGGCAAGACGACACTTATCAAAGAGATTTGCACCCAGCTGGGTGTGGAGCAGAACGTCTGCAGCCCCACCTTCGCCATCGTCAACGAGTATGCCGACCGCAACGGCGAGCCGATATACCACTTCGATTTCTACCGCCTCAAGAACCTCGACGAGGCCTACGACATCGGCTACGAGGAATATTTCTATTCCGGCTGCTGGTGCTTCACCGAGTGGACCGAGAAGATAGAGCCCCTCCTGCCCGACCACTATGTACAAATAGTAATAAAAGAGCAAAACGGTATCCGCACTCTTACTGCCGAAACAATAGAATAGTGTCGCCACATAGAAAAAAGGCCGGACAAATCATCTGAATTGCCGGCCTTTTTCACAAGCACCATTGACCTAAAGGGTGCTGGAGAATTTGTTGAATTAGTGGTTCAACCAGTATCTTGCGAAGTCGCGGAGGAAGACACTGATTTCGGGGGTTATTCTGAAGTCGCCGCCGGTGATGGTGTAGGATCCGTCGAGCTCAAACATTACAGTGCCCACAAAGTGTCTGATAATAACACGCGAGGTGGTGAAAGTGGGATGGAATTTGATATCGAATCTGATGCCTCTTCTGCCAAGGAGTTCATAGCCGCCCCATACAGTCCAGATAGCGCCATTCGAGTCAGTGAAGTTCATCGGGTCTATCGGGAAGTTGACATATTCAGCATCTTTTGGAACAGACTGTTCAATCTGGTTGTCGATGGCATCATTTTCTTTATCGCACGACACAAAGGTGAGGCTGCCGAGGGTCATAACGGCCAAAAAGGCCAATGTGAATATTTTTTTCATTTTGATCGTTTTTTTGTTGATAAATACTTTTTTTAAGCAACGTTCTAAAGATTTATATAGCAGGGTCTCGCAACATTATAATGCAGTTGTCTAATCCAACGCGAGAGAGAA
>Ga0129306_1000477_pt1 | contig 62778 bp, 49 predicted proteins | sample P827metagenome_FD_94438 | JGI IMG/M metagenome (GOLD analysis project Ga0129306, IMG submission 94438) | Capybara group fecal microbial communities from Wisconsin, USA - P827 metagenome | ecosystem: Host-associated > Mammals > Digestive system > Large intestine > Fecal | place: USA: Wisconsin... | reverse complement strand
CCTGGCGCTGAATGGAGTGTCATTTGAGATTAACGACGGCGAATTTGTTGCCATCATGGGACCTTCGGGCTGCGGAAAATCAACGCTGCTCAACATTTTGGGCTTGCTCGACAACCCTTCGGAAGGCAAATACGAACTGCTCGGACAGCAGGTGGGCGATCTGAAGGAGAAAGACCGCACCAAGTTCCGCAAAGGCAATATCGGCTTCGTGTTCCAGAGCTTCAACCTCATCGACGAGCTTAACGTGTATGAGAATATCGAGCTGCCGCTTCGCTACATGAATATCGGCGCCACAGAGCGCAAGGAACGTGTGACGGCCATCATGAAACGCATGGCGATCTCGCACCGCGCACAGCATTTCCCGCAACAGCTGTCAGGCGGTCAGCAGCAGCGTGTGGCAATAGCCCGCGCCGTCGTCGCCAACCCGAAACTCATCCTCGCCGACGAGCCTACAGGTAACCTCGACTCCAAAAACGGCAAAGAGGTGATGGAACTGCTCACCGACCTCCACAAAGAAGGCACAACAATCGTCATGGTGACACACTCACAACGTGACGCAGGCTACGCCGACCGCATCATCAACCTGTTCGACGGTCGCGTTGTCGAAGATGTTTTGCCAGAATTGTAAAAAAATGTTACGGTAATTGAAAAATTCCGTAATTTTGGCAATAATTATCATGTTAAATGCCTAAACTCAAGTCACATATCCTCGTTGTCGATGATAATGCCGGAATCCGCGCGGCACTGAAGATTCTGCTGCCGACAAGGTTTACCGATGTGGAGCTAATAGCTTCACCGAAGGCTCTCGTCAGCACGATGCAGTCGTTCAAACCCGATGTGGTGCTGCTAGACATGAACTTCGAGACGGACATCAACACCGGCAACGAGGGACTGTTTTGGCTCTCCGAACTAAAAAAGCATTTCCTGGGAGTGGAGGTGGTGCTTTTCACCGCCTACGCCGACATCGCTCTCGCCGTAGAAGGCATGAAACGCGGCGCCTTCGATTTCGTGGTGAAACCTTGGGACAATACGAAATTGCTGGCAATACTGGAATCCGCTCTCGAAAAGCATCGTGCCGATTCCACTGTACGGACACATCGCATGTGCCCTCTTGAAAATCAATCACCTGAACCTGCAATGATTTGGGGCAATTCCGAGGCTATGCAAAACCTTCACCACATGGTGGAAAAAATTGCTCCAACTGATGCCACCGTGCTCATCACAGGCGAAAACGGAACAGGAAAAGACGTGCTCGCCAACGAGATTCACAGGCTGTCGCAACGCTCTGTCAAACAAATGGTGAGCGTCGACATCGGCGCAATCACCGAGACGCTCTTCGAAAGCGAGATGTTCGGCCATGTGAAAGGCGCCTTCACCGATGCCCATGCCGACCATATCGGAAAATTTGAACAAGCCAACGGCACCACGCTCTTCCTCGATGAAATAGGTAACATCCCGCTGAGCGAACAGGCCAAATTGCTCCGTGTCCTTCAAAATCGCCGCATCAATAGGGTGGGCGACACGAAAAACATCCCTGTCGACATCCGCTTGATTTGCGCTACCAATATGAATCTCGCTGAAATGGTGAAACAAGGCCGCTTCCGCGAAGATCTTTATTACCGCATCAATACGGTGCCGCTGCATCTGCCGCCATTGCGCGAACGGCAGGACGAAATAGTGCCGTTGTCGATGCTTTTCGTTGAGAAATATGCCGAGAAATATCATCGTCAGGCGAAGGATTTATCAGATGAGGCAAAGACTTTGCTTTTGAACTGCAAATGGAGCGGCAACATCCGGGAGCTGCAGGGCTGCATTGAGAAAGCTGTCATCATGTCGGACAACGAAATTATTGGCAAAGATGACCTGCAAATCAATGATTCACAACTGGTTAATTCGCAAAATGTTGCTCAAAACGTGACACTTGAAGATGCTGAGGAACAGGTGATTCGCAATGCGATGAAGAAATACAACGGAAACCTGTCACTTGTGGCTAAAGCATTGAATATCAGTCGTCCGACATTATATAACCGCCTCAAAAAATACGGAATATGAGCGTCTGGCTGTGGATTTCGATTGTCGTGGTTGCCGTGGTCATCACCGTTTTTGTCACGGCATGGCTTGTTAAAAAGAATGACACCCGCAAAGTCTCCTATATGATGGATTCCCTCGAAGACGGCGAGCTGAACTTCCGTTTCCGCGACAATTCGCGCCTCAACCGTACCTTGAACCGCATCCGTGGCATCTTCGAGCGTCGCACCGCGGTAGATGAAGCCGCCTCGTGGAGCAAGCTTTTCCGCGTGATGACGCACGAAATCATGAATACAGTTGCACCAATAGCCTCACTGAGCGACGCGCTTTCAAAAGATGACAGCCTCGATGTGAAAGCCGGACTTGAAACGATTTCGGCATCGTCAAAAGACCTCATCCGCTTCGTGGAATCCTACCGCAGCGTGATGAAGCTGTCGCCGCCTGTGCGTAAAGCCATAATGGTCGATGATCTCATGGAACGCATCCTGAATCTGAATAAATCCCGCCTGAAAGAGCAAGGCGTTACATTAACTTATCAGTCAAAAACTCCGGATTTGTTAGTGTTTATTGACGAATCACAAATAATTCAGGTAATAAATAATCTGATTAAAAACGCCGTTCAAGCCTCTGCTAACTCCATTCGCATCAGCGCGGAACTAAATTCCGAAGACCGAACCATCATCAGCATTACAAACAACGGGAAACCTGTGCCTCTGCACCAGCAGGACGAGATTTTTGTGCCGTTCTACACCACAAAACCCAACGGCACCGGCATCGGCCTCAGCCTATCGCGTCAAATAATGCTGAACCACAACGGCTCAATCCAACTCGTCCAAAGTGATAGTAATACTACAACTTTTGCTTTGACATTCTGCTAGCCGTCATTTCGAGCGAAACGAAGTGTAGTCGAGAAATCCTTTTTTAACGTTAACAATTGAATGCTTACGTTAAGCAAGGATTTCTCCATTTCGCTCCACTCCGTTACGCTACAGTCGAAATGACGTCTTTAACTGATTAACGGACTAACTGATAACTGTCAACTGTTGTTAATCTCCTCCTTGGTACATTCTGCTGATCAAATCCTTGTATTTGTTAAGGATTACCGAGCGTTTCACCTTCAGAGTAGGAGTGAGGATACCGTTAGCGGTGCTCCACTCATCAGCAATGAACTTAAATCTCTTGATCTTCTCGGTATCACCGAAGAAAGCATTGATCTTCTGAACCTCTTTTGTCAAGCGGTCTTTCACCTCTTTGAGGTTAATCATAGCATCGTTAGTCGTGAACTTGATCTCGTGCTTGGTGCACCAGTCTTTCAGGAATGAGAAGTCTGGGACTATCAAAGCAGCTGCGAATTTCTCGTTTTCACCAAGAACTACAACGTTTTCGAAGAATCCTGACTCGGTGAATTTGGTCTCGATAATATCAGGATTGATATATTTACCTAATGATGTCTTGAAGAGGTTCTTCATGCGGCCTGTAATCTTGAAGTTACCGTATTCGTTAACACTTCCGAGGTCGCCAGTGTGGAACCAGCCGTCCTTGTCGATGACTTCAGCTGTCAGCTCAGGCTGTTTGTAATAGCCCATCATCACGTTGTGTCCGCGGCAGATAATCTCGCCGTTTTCAGCGATTTTCACCTCTACGCCTGGCAATGCCGGACCGACAAAACCAGCTTCGCGACCGTGTAGCACGTTGGAGCTGGTGCAGATAACAGGTGAGCATTCTGTCATGCCGTAGCCTTCATACACCGGCATCTTGATGGCTGAGAAGAATGCCGAGATATTCGGCTGGATGCTGGCAGCGCCTGAAACGATGATGTCGAAGCAGTCAGCACCGAGTTTGTTGCGGATTTTGCTGTAAACAAGCTTGTCGGCGAGTTTCAATTTGAGGTTGTAGAACCAGCTTCTGCCGTCAACTGTATATTTCTCGGCAAGGTTCATCGCCCAGTAGAATATGTTCTTTGAGAGGCCTTTCTGGTTCTGTCCAGACTGTTTTACCTTGAGATAAATCTTCTCCAGCAAACGAGGCACGCAGGTCATCATCGTAGGATGAATCTCTTTCATGTCGTTGGCGATGGTAGCGACGCTCTCAGCGTAATAAACCGACATTCCAAGGTATTGATACAGATAGGTTAACGTTCTCTCGTATGCATGGCAAATAGGCAAGAAGCTTAACGCTCTTGTAGAAGTTGGCGACGGAGTCTGTCTCAAGTTCTCAATCTGACCTAAAATATTAGCGTGCGAAAGCATCACACCCTTCGGAGTGCCTGTCGTGCCTGACGTATAAAGTATTGTGGCACAATCCGTTGACTTGATGCTGGCTTTGCGACGCTCGAGTTCTTCAGCATTTTGATTTTCTCTGCCTAATTGAAGAAGGTCTGCCCAAATTGGGTAGTCACCGCGTTTTACGAAGGTGTAAATCATCTTCAAAGATGGGATGTCGTCCTTGATGTCCTCAATCTTGTTCAAAACGCACAGTCCCTCGACCATCACGAACTTAGCCTCGCTGTTGTTGATGACAACGCGGTAGTCTTCCTTGCTGATTGTAGGGTAAATCGGTACTGTTACGGCTCCAACCTGCTGGATGGCCATGTCCATGATGTTCCACTCAGGACGGTTGCTGCTGATGATGGCGATTTTATCGTCCTTCTGGATGCCTAACTTTATGAGGGCATAGCTAATGATGTTGGTTGTTTCAACGTACTCCTGGATGCTGTATTTGTTCCATTCGCCGTTTTCTTTCTTGGCGAGTGCAATTTTCTGATCAGGATGCTTGCGTAAGTAAGTCGTCAGAATGTCAAAAATGCGTTTTTCTTCCATTTCTTGTGCTTTAAAATCGATGCAAAAATACATAGTATTTTAACCCATTAAAATTTAAGGGGTGAGTGGGGTGAAATTTGGGATAAAAACGCTTATTTTGGGGTGAAAGTGCCGTTTTTAGGGGTGAATGAAAATTTTATACAGTATAAAATGGGGTAAAGTGCCATTTATAGGGGTGAAATATTTACCCCAAGGGGTGAAATTTAAGCACCAAAATCGTCGAAAAGGATATTTTCCTTCGGTACACCTAAATTGTCGAGCATATTAAGAACAGCCTGCGTCATCATAGGAGGACCACAGAGATAGTACTCTATTTCTTCAGGCTCGGCATGATTCTTGAGGTAATTCTCGAACAAAACCTCATGAATATTGCCTACATAACCGTTCCAGTTGTCTTCAGGAAGCGGCGATGACAATGCTATATTGAATTTGAAGTTAGGATTCTCAGCTTCAATCTTCTTGAAATCATCAATGTAGAAAAGCTCACGTAACGAACGTCCGCCATACCAGAACGACACCTTTCTTTGCGTGTGTTTTGTGAGGAATAAATCAAGGATATGCGAGCGCATTGGAGCCATTCCGGCACCGCCACCGATGAAGATAATCTCCTTCTGAGTGTCCTTGATGTGGAACTCGCCGTAAGGCCCGCTGATGGTTACCTTGTCGCCTGGTTTAAGCGAATATATATAGGATGAGCACACGCCCGGGTTCACCTTCATGAAACCGCCGTTTTTCTTGTCAAAAGGCGGTGTGGCGATGCGCACATTTAGCATGATGATGTTGTCCTCCGCCGGATGGTTCGCCATAGAATAAGCCCTAAACTGTGGCTCAGGATTACGCATCACGAGGTCGAACATGTGGAATTTCTCCCAGTCTTTGCGGTATTCCTCGTCAACATTGATATCTGAATACTTAACCTCGCATTTCGGCACGTCAATCTGGATGTAACCGCCTGAAAGGAAGTCGAGATGCTCTCCTTCCGGCAGCTTCACCACGAATTCTTTGATGAAAGTGGCGACGTTTCTGTTGCTGACCACCGTGCATTCATATTTCTTGATGCCGAAAATCTGCGGATTGATATGTATTTTAAGGTTCTCACGCACTTTCACCTGACAGCCGAGCCTCCAATAGTCAAGTTGCTCACGATAACTGAAAAAGCCTTTTTCCGTTGGTAAAATCGAGCCACCGCCTTCCAGGACTTGGCATTTGCACATACCGCAGTTGCCTTTTCCGCCGCATGCCGATGGCAGGTAGATCTGCTCCTCAGCAAGGGTTTGTAGCAACGAATTACCGGGTTTCACCTCAAGTTCACGTTCATCATTGATGTTAATCTTAACGTTTCCCTTAGGCGTAAGCCTTTTCTTGACGATGATGAGAATCGCCACAGGAATCAATACTGCGATGAGAAAAACGATGACGCTGGTTAATATGATGTATGTGCTGCTCATGCTAAAAACTTATTCCAAGGAATGCCATGAAAGCTATTCCCATTAAACCTGTGATAATGAATGCGATACCTGTGCCTTGCAGACGTTTTGGTATCTTTGAATATCTGATTTTCTCCCTAATGGCAGCCATCCCGACGATAGCGATAAGCCAGCCTATTCCCGAGCCAAAACCATACGCAAGTGATTGAAACACAGTATCATAATGTTTCTCCTGCATAAACAGACTCGCGCCTAAAATCGCACAGTTGACGGCTATCAACGGAAGGAAGATGCCTAAAGAATTATATAAAGCCGGGCTGTATTTCTCAATCACCATCTCCAAAATCTGAACTATCGCAGCAATTATCGCGATGAAAAGAATGAAGCTGAGGAAATCGAGCGAAACATCAGCAAATGCTGGGCTTAACCATGATAATGCACCTTCTGAGAGAATATATTTGTCCAATAGATAATTCACCGGTACTGTGATGATTAGCACGAAAGTCACAGCAACACCAAGTCCGAATGATGTCTTCACGTTTTTCGATACGGCAAGGAACGAGCACATCCCGAGGAAATATGCGAAAACCATGTTGTCGATGAAAATCGAACGGAAGAAAATGCCAAGTGTATCCATCATTTCTCCTCCTCCGGTTTTTGTAGCCAGATTATTATTCCTATGATTATCAATGCCATAGGTGGTAAAATCATCAAGCCGTTGTTAACATATCCGAAATCGTACAATCCTTGCGGGATGACTTGGTATCCGAGCAGCGTGCCGCTTCCGAACATTTCTCTGAAAAACGCCACGATGACAAGTATCAAGCCGCAACCGAGACCGTTTCCGATGCCGTCGAGGAAGGATTCCCATGGACCATGCGACATTGCGAAGGCTTCCAGACGTCCCATGACGATGCAGTTTGTGATGATAAGTCCAACAAACACAGAGAGTTGCTTGCTTACATCATACATGAATGCCTTCAAAAACTGGTCGACGAGGATTACCAATGTCGCCACAATGATGAGCTGTACGATGATGCGTATTTTTGAAGGTATCCCTTTGCGTAACAATGAGATAACGAGATTCGACAAGGCTGTCACTACCGTGACTGACAACGCCATCACGAAAGCTGGCTTGAGCTTCGCTGTGACTGCCAACGAGGAGCAGATGCCCAGAATCAGCACCGTGATCGGGTTGGCTTTTCGCAAAGGAGCCGTTATCAGATTCAAATTCTTACTCATTGCCTTCAAAATATGGTAAATACAACTTCAATGTTTGCTCAATCATATCCTCGACGCCTTTTGAGGTGCGTGTGGCACCTGCGATAGCATCGACTTCGACTGTTACAGTATCGTCATTCTTCAGTAATTGCTTGCCTTTATACTGATTCTGATACTTTTCTGTCGTGATCTCGGCACCTAATCCCGGCGTCTCTGATTTATGGTCGAAAACAGCTCCAACCACAGTCTTCCCGTCAGAAGCAACACCAATGTATCCCCAAATCGGTCCCCAAAGTCCGTTGCCTCGCATCGGAATTACAGTAGTTTGATTATCAATGATATATAAAGGCATGTCGCCCTCTCTCTTGTCAGTGCAATGCTGTTTGAAAAGCTGCTCGGCGTTTTTATTGTCAACACCAGTGATTCCTGCTGCTTTCAGAATGTTAATACGCTGTTCGTTGAGCTGGTTCCTTTTCTGATAAGGTTGGAGCCACATCGCAGCTGCTGAAAGCAACACCGACACTATCGCCACAAGGATGATGATGTAACGGAAGATATATCTGTCGTTCATTTCGCTCTCCTTTCTGCTGTAGCCCAGCGTTTTTTGCGTTTTCTGATATTAACCGCCACCACGCACCAGTCGATGAGTGGGGCGAAGACGTTCATCAATAATATCGCAAGCATCATTCCTTCAGGATAGCCAGGATTTGCTACACGAATCAGTATTGCTATAGCTCCGATGAGGAAGCCGTAGATCCATTTTCCCGGGTTGGTCTGTGCAGCAGTGACTGGGTCAGTAGCCATGAAGAATGTGCCGAACATGAAGCCTCCCATCAAAAGATGATAGTAGAACGGGATGTCGGAAATCATTAGGCTCATCACAATCGCGCCTAAGAATGTGGCAATGATTATTCTTAAACTTGCTATTCCTGTGATTATCAAGAATATACCGCCTATTAAAATTGCAATTTTCGATGTCTCTCCGATGCTCCCGGGTATCGTTCCGACAAACATATTCATTAAACTTGGCAATTCGTTGACATTGCCTCCGTTGAATATGGTGCTGAGAGGTGTCGCACCGCTGTAAGCGTCAGCTTTTTCTGCTATCCACACGTTGTCGCCAGTCATCTTGGAAGGGTAGGAGAAGAAAAGGAACGCTCTTGCCAACAATGCAGGATTTACCACGTTCATGCCACTGCCACCGAACACCTCTTTGCCAATGATTACTGCGAAAGCCACAGCTATCGCAAGCATCCAGAGTGGCACGTCGACAGGCATGATAAGCGGAATCAGGAATCCTGTCACAAAATAGCCCTCGTTGACGTCTTCATGCCTTATTTCCGCAAAGGTAAACTCAATGGCTAAGCCAACGATATAACTTACGAGATATAATGGAATGATTTTTAATAATCCATAACCGACTGTTTGCCAGAATGTTACGTCTTGGCCGAGTGAAAGGAAATGCTGGTATCCGATGTTCCATGTTCCAAAAAGGAAGCATGGTATGAGAGCGAAAACGACGTAAATGAGGCTGCGTTTCATGTCGACGTAGTTACGGATATGCGTACCACTCGTCGTTACCCTGTTTGGGGTGTACAAAAACGTCTCAAACGCCTCAAAAGTCGAGTGAAACTTGGCGAATTTGCCGCCTTCTTCGAAGTTTGGCTTGGTTTTATCAATATAATTCCTCAGTCCCATCAGCACGTCTCCTTTCTGATAAATTCAAGTCCTTCGCGAATAATCTGCTGTATCTGTGTCTTTGAAGGGTCGATGAACTCGCAAAGAGCAAAGTCTTCTGCGTCAACTTCATAGATGCCGAGCTCCTCCATCTGCTCGATGTCTTTGATCAGACATGCTTTGATGAGCTGCATGGGGTAGATGTCGAACGGAAACACCTTCTCAAACTGTCCTGTCATGATATACGGACGAGTGTCGCCGTTGGTGTTTGTGTCATTGACACGTTTGAAAACGGGTTTCAGCCAGCCAAACATCTTGTATTTATTGCCTTCAGGTATCACTGTGACCTGCGAATCATGGAAACACAGACACTTGTCGCTTGTGATGTTTGTGCCGGTCAGCACATTACCGCTGATGACACGAGCATTGTCTTCTATATTTAAAATAGGTGTGATATCCGCTCCGATTCTTGTCTGATAATAATGCGGATTTTTCACTGCCGAGCCTGTAGTCGCGATGATTCTGGTGCTGTCGTATTTTCCGGTAAGGAACAATTTTCCTATTGTGATGACATCCTGAGTATAGCAATACCATACGACTTCGCCTTTGTTTATTGGCGCTAACGCATTTATCTGCGTGCCGATGCTTCCAGCAGGATGCGGGCCTTCAAACTCTGTCACGACAACGTTTTTTGCATCTGTAGAGACGCGCCATGACATGTCTTTACAAACGTTGATATAAACATTCCCGTCTGTCAATTTTGACAACACGTTAATTCCTATCTGTAGAGATGTTTCCTGAGACGTTTCTGAAATGATAAAATTATTATCTGGTGCCAACGGCGCCGTGTCGAACATCGAAACAAAAATATGTTTCGGTTTGTCGTCAGGATTGGCAATAGTGGCAAACGGACGCTGACGCAGCATTGGCCAGACGCCACTTTGCAACATTTTTTCAATAGGATTATTAACAGAACTGAAATCTATGGCTTCATTTTTGCCGTCGTTTTCCACAACAACCGCCAAGATAGCACGTTTTTCGCCTCTCACTATTGCTTTGACCTTGCCGGAAATGGGGGAGGTGAACACTATTTTCTCGTTGTTCTTATCATGAAAAAGCACGGTGCCGATTTTCACATCATCGCCTTCTGCGACATGTAACTTCGGCAAAACACCAATAAAATCAGTGGGTTTAAGCGCACAAAACCTTGGCTCGAAAACCTCAAGCTGTTTTATGGCTTTTCCATCAAGATGTATGTCCAGACCTTTCCTTATCTTGATTTTATCCATTTTCCTGTTTCGTTGCCTAATTTCCAGAAATACAATCCGACAGCGAGATTTTCGGTGTTAATCGTTGTGATCTCGTTGTTGATGACTCTCTCAAGTATCATTCTGCCTTGGAAATCATAGATTTGCAATTTTGCAAAAACGTTTTCAGATACTATGATGTTTAACTCGTTATTTCCAGGATTTGGATAGACGAAGACGTTGCTATTATTTTCTGTAATCTCATCAACGTCAGTGATTTCCGTGTACTTTGGAGGCAGCTTCAGGAGGTCAATAGAGGCTGAGCCTTCATCAGCATGGCTTTTTCTTGAGAATGTCCATCTAAGAAGGTGAGTACCAGTTTTAATAGGCATTTCGAACAACTGCCATTGTGAACCTGTCAATGTATAATGGTCAGTGTCCAAAGTGAAATTAAACTCGTCATCAGGATTGCCTGAACTTCTGTAATAGAACGAAACTTTGTCATCCATATCGGTGACCGCAGCCACTGAGAGTTTTGATGTCAATCCGGTTTCTGATGATGGTCCGGTGAAGCAATAATTGCCTTCGTAAGGGTTGTTGTCGTCTCTAAACCAACGTGATCCGCCTGAATTACTCCATGTAAAATTCGGGTTAAGATCGTCATCCTCAAAGTCTTCAATGCAATTACCCAAAGCAACCTGATTCTGGTAAACGTCCTGATAACCATCCGATGTCACGGTCATATAATTGTCGAGGATGGCACCGTCCGGAGCATAATTAGAAACCAAAACGACAAAACTGACATCTGTGCTGTCGTTGACGTTGATGCCTCCAGATGTGATAGTCTGAGCTTCATAACTGATGATAGGAGCATCAACGAGAAGATGGCTTGTTATGTTATGACTGTTGCTATGTCCTTGATTATTAACGGTAAATATCATGTTTGATGTTTCACCTTTATATAATCTGTCGGTAGGATTTCCATTGACATCGGTGATTCTCAAATTCGTGATTTTTAACGACGGAGCATTCACAATAATGGCGAAATCGTCTGAGAATGAATAAGTTTCGTTGTTCATCGTCAGATGGAACCAAACCTTGGTCTGGTCTGGAATGTCATTTGACACGCTAAGCGTGAACGCATTGTTCTTTGTAACGATTTCATTAACATTAAATGCATCGTAAGTCGTTGATGCTGAATTGATTTCGATGTATGGTGATTCTGTTGTCAACTCAACATTGACATTCTGAATGCTTTCAAAACCAACATTATGGAGAGCAACATTGATAGAAGCTGTTTCGTCATAATCGAGCTGATTGTTGCTATCCTGATCGTTGATGCTATAGCTGTCGAAAATCAGGTAAGGACCTGCGTTCGGTATGACAGCGATTCTCTTTGTATATCTATAGTGATTCTGTTTTGTAACTGTCAGAAGCACTTCATTGCCGAGACTTTGCGGTGCTATGGTAATTGTCTGCTGCTGTCCTGTAGCTGTTGCCAGACCAATAATTTCATTGCCGTTTGAAAGGCAAATCGTAGCGCTTTCGGTGGCTGTGACCTGGAACTGTGTCGAGCCTTCAACGATGACAGGAATTACTGTGACATCAAGATTTTCTGGCATTTCGGTGTATAGATTCATATACACGTCGCCATGATGATGGAAGAGGTAATATGTGATTTCTTTAACGCCGTCATCGGTCCAGTTTGACTGCTCGAGGAAGAACTTGCCTGATGCGTTGGCGTAAGCCGGCAATACGAAGTCGACAGGGTGCTCTGTACCGTAAGTAGGCATGAAATCAGGCCACATATTGTCATAAGCGCCCCAAACATAAACATCATTGACGAATGAATATGACACCTGTGTTGCAGCCACAATACCCAATGCGCCATATTGATGACGGTGGAATGCTTCTGCGAAGCACTGACCGTTGACGCCGCCATAGTTGAAACGTCCGGTGAGGCAGTTGTTCGACATCACGAAGGTGAGGTCAGGGTTGACAAGGCGGTTGATGTAACCTATGTTATATGATGGCTCTCCCCAGAGTTCTTCTGAACCATGGTCGCGGTGCTGCAGGATGAAAGCACCGGCATTGATGGCGTCGTTGATTTCGTTGCCGTTGCCGTCCCAATCTGTCAGATGTGACATGTTTTGAGGGATGTAGCCAAGCCCGTTAGGACCGAAATAGTTGATGATGGTGTTAGTTCTCTGTGCTGATGACCATCTGCTGCCTGGAGTGCCTTCATAGATGGCGTTGACGCGCACAGGATGTTTGCCGAGCTCATATTCCCAGAATCCGTTGACGATCTCAGAGCAGAGCTGGAACCAACGCTCAAGCTGGAATCCCATCGCAGTGATAGGTTTATCATAGAAATGCGGGTTGGTCGAAGGATGACGCTCAAACTGCAAGTCCTTGTTAATCATGTGATACATCTCCTCATAGTTACGTCCTGTGATACGTCCTAAAACGATTTCAGGAAGATGGTCACCGTTGACGTCACCGTATTTGTTGTCAGAGATATAAGGGTTGTAGCCGCTACCAGGGTGATTGTACATGGTATATGATACTATACCTTTTGTGCCATCATCGTTATGGTCGCCGAGCAGAAGCACAGCTGAGACTGGGATGTCCCAGTTGTTGTAGGCATTTTGGAGATAGCTGCGTATAGCATTCTGGTTGTTGCCGCCACATTCTGACACAGTCACGACATCGGTGAGGATGCCTTGCTGGTTACGGAACAGCTTGATGCTATCGGCTAATGCTATGAAATCCGGGTTGTCAGGAGTGATGATGAGATACTCGCAGCCTGTGTCACGACGTTGTGCAGCCTCTTTGATAAAACTCTGATAATCGGCGTCTGGCAGCATATTCTCGTTGATGACCATGTCGCGGATGATATGATCCCAAGCGGTGCTGCGATAACGCGGGTCGCCACCGAAATTGCCGTCACCACCTTCAAACACTACCTCGAGGTTGAGCTCTCTGGTCACAACAAGTTCTTTTGTGACAGGGTTGTATTGGAATGGTGTCACGCTGACGATAGCCACGTCGACATCACGAATCTTCATAGGTTTTGATGCGATAATAGGCTCGGCAGGGTAGAAGGCATCGGTTAAGTAAACCTTCTCATTTCTGATATATTTCATCGGAGTCTTGTCGTCATCCAAAGGCAACTCTGGTGCTGGCATCAGGTCAACGTCGGAAATCGTTTCAGTTACCTGATGTGTGACATTCAAAACGACGTTTGAGCCTCTTGGAATCGCCACGTAGCGAGAAACTACAGGCAAATCAGGCATTCCTGCTATGTTTGGAAGGAAAATGCCGTTGAGAACGATGGATTGCCCCTCAACTCCGTCCACATTGCTGTCCTCAAGAGCGAATTTGTCAATCTTTAAACTCAATTCAAGGTTTGAACGATTGCTGTTCACAACCTCAAATGTTTGAGCGAAAGCAATAACTGATGACAGAAGTATCGTCACCGTCATCACTATTTTTGAGTAAATCTTTGTTGTTTTCATTGGATTTATTTATGGTTAATTTATTTCTTCTTTTTGAATTATCAATTTTGCTGCTTCGTTGTTACTGACAAACCAAACGACGTCGTTGCAACCAAATACTGTTGATGCTGAAGGACTTAGGATGTAATCGTTGCCTCTCTGGATAGCGATAACCATAGCATTATACTTGTCCTTGAACATCGAGTTGAGCAGTGAAACGTGGCAGATTGGGCTTTTTTCAGAGACTTTGAATGAGTGCAGACTCATGTTATGACCTTGGCGCTCACGAATCAACTCAGTGTCTTCGATTTCAATAATCGGCTTGACTTTGTTGATGTTGTCGTCGCATCCAACCAAAGTTACAATGTCGTAAGGGTAGAAGAACATGTCTTTGTCAGGAAGGTCGTAAATGTCTTTGCCCCTTTCAATGCACACCACGCTGACCTTGAATTGTTTGCGGAACACAGTGTCTTTCAACTGTTTGCCAACAACTTGGCTCAGCGGACTGACTGTCACTTTTTCGAGATGGAAGTTCTCCTGGAGCACTTCCGGAATGATGAACGACGCCTGTTTTTGACGTTTGTTCAGGTTATCCATGAAATTCTTCTCCAGTTTGTCATAAAACTTCATGATGCCGTTAGAGAATGCGAGGATGAGTGAGAATGCAATCGCAAGTCCCAGCGCGGCAAAGAAGTTCAGACTGATGTAATGACGTATGATATATGTTATAATCGAGATCGCAATGATATATCTTAATATGAAAATTATCGCGATAACATGGCGCTCGAATAGGTTTTTCGTAATCAGTCTTGAGTTTGTCAACGAGATTTTATATTTGAATGCCATCGCCCAGATAAAAGGTGATACGATGGCTAATGTTACGGCTATTGATGTAAAACCGCCCCAAAGTCCATGAATATTCTTCATGATAAATGGTCCGATGGCGGAGAAACAGATGATGGCGAGAGCGAAGATGATGCAGCCGTAGATAAGCATGTTTTTGAATTGGTTGACAACGAAAGTCTTGAATGTCAACGTTGTTGTCTCGCTCACCTTAAACCCTTCTGAATAATTGGACATCGCCTGTTTCCATTTATCTGGAATCCTCGGGTTGAGCCATTTATAGAGCGGGTTTGCCAGCCTTATTATATAAGGTGTAAAGAATGTCGTGACGATTGATACCGTGACGATGATAGGGTAGAGGTATTCATCGATCACCTTGAAACTTAAGCCTAAAGCGGCGATGATGAAGGAGAACTCTCCTATTTGGCAGAAGCAGAAGCCTGCCTTGAAAGATGTTTGGATGTCTCTTCCGGATATCAACATTCCGAAGGTGGCGCTTAACGTCTTGAAAATCATCACTACAAGGGCGATGACGATGACAGGACCTGTATATTCAACCAAGATATCAGGGTTGACAAGCATACCTACCGAGACGAAGAATATTGCCGCGAAGAGGTTTTTTATCGGGGTGACAAGTTTATGAATGATGTCGGCTTCAAGCGTTTCCGCGAGGATGGAACCCATCACGAAGGCACCGAGAGCCGATGAGAATCCGGCGTAGTTCGCAAGCATGACCATCATGAAACACAGGCCTATCGCGATGATGACAAGTGTCTCTTCTGTCATGAATCTCCTGATAAGCTTGAGGAATGACGGGATCAGATAGATACCGAAGATAAACCATATTATCAGGAAGAACATGAGTTTTATCATGCTGAACACCAGCTCACCGCCGTCGAAGGTGTTTCCCACCGACAAAGTGGAAAGGATAACCATCAGGATGACGGCAACGAGGTCTTCCACCACCAATGCCCCGATGACATCGGCGGTGAATTTCTCGTTTTTAAGCTTCAAATCGTCAAAAGCCTTGACGATGATGCTGGTCGAGGAAATGGAGAGCATACATCCGAGGAAGATGCAGTTCATTCTCTGCCAGCCGAACATTTTTCCTACAAGAAAACCTATCGTGAACATGATGATGAGCTCCGTGAGCACCATGATGGCGCCCGGACCGCCCACTTTCTTCAGTTTCTTGAAGGAAAACTCAAGACCAATAGCAAACAGAAGGAATACCATACCGATTTCGCTCCATGTCGCGACGCTGCTGGGGTCTTCGACAACCGGAAAATACGTGAAATGCGGTCCGATAAGGAATCCTGCCACGATATAGCCGAGCACCAAAGGCTGCTTCAACCATTTGAAAATAACAGTTGTTACACCAGCAGTGACGAGAATCAAAGCTAAATCGAAAAATAAAGCAGGTACTCCTTCCATTTGCTTAAAAAATTATTTCTTTATAACTTTCTTTGTCCAGACATTAACATTGCTTCTAATCTGAAGGATGTAAGTGCCTGATGAGAGGTCGTTAAGGTTAAGTGTTGTGTTCAAGCCGTGTTCAACGGTTTCACTCTTCATGTAAACCACCTGTCCGACAGAGTTGTAAATCAAAATCTGGATATCTGATGAGATATTGGCGATTGAGATATTGAGAATGTCGTTTGTCGGGTTAGGGTGGATGCTCAACATAGCCTCTTTTGGTGTGTCAACGCCGTCTTTCGAGAAGTGGACGCGAATTGTGTTGTCATAAACTTTATATCCGCAACCAGTGTACTGGAAGTTAAGGTTGATGTCGCCAAGTTCATAGTCTTGCTCTGAAGGAGTGTAAACAGTCTGCAAAGCGAATGGATTTGAGAAGCTACCGGTTCCATCAGTTGTTGTCCAACCGTTGAAGTTGCCGAGGTTCTCAATTTCCACAGCGATGTCGATAGGATCTGTTGTGAAAGCGGTGTACATGTCTTCGTAAGTTGCAACAGGTTCATTCACGAATGTGATGACCATGTCGTCTGACATTGTTTCAGCGCCTTGGTGGCCTGTCAAAGTAAGTGTCACGCTTCCGTTTGCAATATCCTGAGTACCAGGAGTATACACTGGTTCAAGGATTGTGTCGTCGCTGAATGTGCCGTCGCCGGCTGTTGTCCACTCAATTGATGTCTGGTTAGCAGCGAAACCTAAGAGCTGTGCGTTCTCATCTTCGCAGAGGTTGATGTCGAGACCTGCGCTCACGTTGAGGCTTCTGTCGACAGGAAGGATCACGAAATCGATCCAGCAGCAGTCGCTACCGCCAGCAACACTTGTGTCTTTTCTGTATTTCCATTTGAAGATGTGATTGCCAGGTGTCACAGGATACTGTGCTCTCGACCATGCGACAGTGCCTGACCATTGACCCTTTTCAACATTGTCAATATAGAATATAAGCTTGTCGTAGGTTGCTTCTGAAGACACTTTGTAGTAGAATGCGATTGAATCAGGCTCGCCGACTTCATAATTCAAGCTCAAAACAGTTTCCTGATTATCGCCGATTTGTCCTGATTTCACGCAGTACATACCTTCGTATGGGTTGTCTGTCACGAATGTCCATGGATAAGGCAAGTCGTTAGTCCAAAGTGCAGTGTTGAACTCTCCTGATTCGAAGTCTTCAACATTGAGACCGATCTTTGAAGAGAAGTTCTTTTCGTCGGTGTAAACGCCTGAAATCACTGATAAGTTGAATGCCGCTGATGTTCCTGCAGGAGCACCGTTGACATAAACATCGTAATTGAAGATTTGTGTTGCACCAGCTTCAACTGCACTGACAGAAACGGCACTTGATGACGTAATCTGTAAGTAAGGATTGTTCATGGTGAGTAATGCATTGACTATATTCGAGTCAGCGTTACCATTATTCTTCACTGAGAAACTGAATCTGACAGTCTCGCCTGGGTCAAGACGACCGTTGCCGTTACCGTCGATTTCGGTAATTGTCATGTCACCGATCTTGAAGTTCGGAGCATAAGCTTTCATCGTGATGTGATTCTCGTAAGTGTCAGAACCACTGTTGATTGTGACGACAAAATCGATGCCTGTCTTATTAGGAATCTCGTTCGACACAGTGAATGTGAATGCGTCGATGAGGTTGATAGTTGCATTTGAGCTGAGAGCGTTGAAACTTGCTGTGCCGTTGGTGATTGTCACATACTCTGACTCTGTTGTCAATGTCATTGTGCCGGCAGCAGCTTGTGAGTTACCCACGTTCTTGAGCTGGATGTCTAATGATGCATTGTCACCAAAGTTGAGCTGTGTAGCCTGATTACCAAGTTCATAGCTGTCGATGATGATGTATGGTCCTGCAGCAGGAATAACCTCAATGTCAGCTTCATAGCGCAGGTAATCCTGAGCTGTCACTGTGAGGTGGAGCACTGTAGGAGGTGTCTGAGGCTCAATGGCGATGTCCTGGAGGTTGCCGGTTGCTGTTGCCACACCAACAATCTCAAGGTTTTCACCTTCACCTTTTGTCAAAGCGATAACTGCGCCTTCCGGAGCTGTGATTTGTATAGTGTTCAGACCGGCAAGCTGTACGTTCTGATGCTGCACTGTCATTGTTTCAGGTACCTGTGTGTAGATACGCAAGAAAGCGTCGCAGTGTGCGGTGAACATGATATAAGTGATGTCCTTGTCATCAGTGTTGTAAGGCCATGATGTCTCATTGAGGAAGTATTTACCAGCCACGTTGCCGAATGCCGGACGCCAGTTGCCTCTGTATTCGTATGCAGGGGTGTTGGTGTTGTTCGGTAATGTCGGCATGAAGTCTGGGTCAAACTGGTCGTAAACACCCCAAACGAAGGCGTCGTTGACGAATGAGTAAGAGACCTCGGTAGGAGAGAGGACGCCAACAGCACCAGCGTTCTGACCGTTGAAGGTGCGGCGCATCCATTTCTCGGTGAAGCAGTTACCTCCAGAGCCGGTGTAGTTAAACATACCTGTCTGGCAGTTGATTGACATGACGAAAGGCATTTTGCCAACATTGTTCATCTGATCGACATGGTTGTTGCGCACTGCTGGCTCGCCCCATCCTTCATTAAGACCGTGGTCGCGGTGCTGTACCCAGAAGGTACCGCTATTGACAGCGTTAACAACCTGCTGTGGTGTGCCACCTGTCCAACCGCCCATATCTTGTGGAGATGCCGGGATGTAGTTTGTTCCGTTAGGTCCAAAATATGTCACAACCTGTTGTGTGTTCTGTGCTGATGACCATTGTGCGCCAGGTGTACCATCATAGATACAGTTGATACGCTGTGGTGTGTAGCCATGGTTGCGCATGTAGCCGCCGAAGACCTCAGAGCAGAGCTGGAACCAACGTGTTGTCTGCCATCCTAAAGCTGTGATAGGGCTTGCGTAGAATTCAGGATCCATGTTAGGATTGGTGTATTCGTATTCAATCTGCTTGTCAGCCATCATAGCAGCCTCTGTGCCGTTGGCTGCAACAAGACGGGAAAACACCATCTCCGGGAGCAGGTCACCGTCAACGTCGGCATACTGGTTGTCGGTGATACATGTCGAACTGCTAGGGTATGGATGAGGAACCACGATGGCAGGGATACCCTGTGCCATGTTGACGTTATGGTCACCAAAGAGAAGCACTGCCACAGGAGCGATAGTCCATGTGTTATATGCATTGTGGAACCATTCTTTCATCTGTTGTGTCGTCGTTGCCGGCATTTCATCGAGACGTACGATCTCGGTGATGATACCTTGCTGTTTACGATATTCTTTCAGACGCTGTGCTGGTGCTAAGAAGTCGTCGTTGTTAGGGATGACGATGACGTATTCGGCACCATCTTCGATATCACGAAGCCACTGCTGCATTCTTGCCTCATAGTCGATGACTGGCAATGAGTTGTAGTTCATGATGTTTTGAGCGAGGATAGGGTCGAAATAAGGTGAACGCAAGCGGTTGTCACCAAACTGGCCGTTACCGCCGACGAATTCAACTTCCATCTCAATGTTGTGATAAACGATAGCTTCCTTTGTAACAGGGTTGAATCTGACAGGATTAACGCTGACGGTCACGATGTCGACACCACGCATCTTAGCAGGTGCGCTAACGCTAGCAAACTCTGCAGGATAGAAAGCGTTTTCGGTATAGATCTTCGTGTCTTTAGTGTAATCTGTGTTAGGTTCTTCAGCTTCAGCTTGGACACCTAATGAAGGCTCCACGTTGACGTTAGAAATCACCTGCTGCTCATAGCTTCTCACATGAAGCACTGCCTGTGCGCCCTGTGGGATAGCGATGGTGCGGCTGTAACTTGGAACGTTAGGCAAACCTTTCGCATTAGGAAGGCTGATGTCTGCGATGCCGATGGACTGCATCTCTTCACCTTCATAAGTGAAGGATGCGAGGCTCATCTCGTCGATAGAGTATGTAAGGGCAACATTGCCTCTTGTCTGCTCAGTCATCTTGAAACCTGTCTTTCCGGTGTGGTTGAACTGGAAAGTGCGGACTTCTTGAGCATTTGTTGCGATGCTTAACATCATTATTGCCAAGCAAAGCAAGCTGCGTACATTGAACTTTTTCATTTTTTGATTTATAACGGTGAATAATTATACAAGTCCTCCGAATCCCATGAAAGCCATAGCGAGGATACCTGCAGTAATCAATGCGATAGGTGTCCCTTTTGTGCCTTCAGGTGCTTCCATCAGGTCGATATGTTCACGAATGCCAGAGAAGATTATCAATGCCACTGCGAAACCGATTGCGATGCCAGCTGCGTAGATGACTGCCTCTCCGACGTTGTTGCCGTAGATGAAGCCTTCGCCGACGACCTTCAAAGAGACGCCGAGAACGCAGCAGTTAGTAGTGATCAAAGGTAAAAACACACCCAATGCAGTGTAAAGCGATGGACTGATCTTCTTCAAGATAATCTCGACCATCTGCACCAAGGCAGCGATGACCAAGATGAACGCTATCGTCTGAAGGAACTCCAATCCATGAGCCACGAGGACGTATTTGTTTAATAGGTAGGTCACCAAGGTGGCGAGCACGAGCACGAAGATAACGGCTGCACCCATACCAACAGCGGTGGATGTCTTCTTGGAAGTGCCTAAGAACGGGCAGATTCCGAGAAACTGCGCCAAAATGACGTTGTTGACAAAGATTGTCGATATAAGAATGATTATGATTTTCATGGCACTACGTTATTTAGTTTTCTTTAATCTGTTGACTATTGCGATGAGATAACCCAAGGCGATGAAAGCTCCAGGAGCGAGGACGAAGATGAGTATCGTCTGTGCGTCTTCAGGTAAAAATCTGAAGTTGAAGATGCTTCCGCTGCCGAGGATCTCGCGGATTGAACCGAGGATCGTCAAGGCGAAGGTGAAACCTAAACCCATACCTGCACCGTCGAGGATTGATGGCCAAACAGGGTTCTTTGAAGCGAATGCCTCAGCACGTCCGAGAACGATACAGTTCACCACGATGAGCGGGATGAACAGACCTAAGGTCTCGTAGATATCCGGCACGTAAGCCTGCATAATCAGCTGAACCACGGTCACAAACGAAGCGATGACCACGATGAAGCAAGGGATACGAACCTTGTCAGGGATGAAGTTCTTTAATAATGAGATTACTAAATTCGACATTATCAAAACGAATGTTGTCGCAAGACCCATAGACATACCGTTGATGGCGCTCGTCGTTGTGGCGAGGGTAGGGCAGCATCCTAACAAAAGGACCAGAATAGGATTTTCCTTGATAAGTCCTTTGGTGAAAGTTTTCCAGTTACTCATTGTTTCCTCCTTTCATGAATTGGTCTTTGTTAGCCTCGAAACCGTCGACGGCTCTCTGAATAGCCTCCGAAACGGCTCTTGAGCTGATTGTCGCAGCTGTGATAGCATCGACATCGCCGCCGTCTTTCTTCACCTTGAGGGTGAAAGTCTGCGGGTCTTTGCCGTCAAACTGACCTTTGAACTTGTCGTTCACCATGTTAGCTCCAAGACCAGGGGTCTCAGCCTGTGATAAAACCGACACCTTATTAATAATTCCGTTCTGCAGCATACCGACCATGAGTTCGATCTTGCCACCGAAACCGTTCATTGAATATGTCTTGACAGCCGCTCCGATGAAGTTGCCATCAGCATCGTATGCGAGGTTATATGTAAGGTCTTCAATGACTTTAGCTTCTGTCGTCGCAATAGCCACATCGGTCTTCAAAACCTCGTTGATAGCTTTAATATTCTTATTTTCCTCAACTTTGTCGATGGCTGGCTTTGTCAAACCATAGATGAAGCCGAGCACTCCGCCTGACACGATGGTGATGACCATCAAGGCGATAAGCATATTTTTTAATGTTGATTCTTTCTTTGCCATAATTCCAAAATTTTAAGATTCAACAATTAAACTCCGAAACGTTTTGGTTTGAAACCCTTGTTGATGAGCGGCACAACGGCGTTCATGATAAGGATTGCAAACGAAACACCTTCCGGATATTGTCCCCACAGACGGATGATGACTGTGATAGCACCTATTCCGATACCGAAAATAATCTTGCCCGGTGTGGTCATCGGTGATGTCACCATATCTGTCGCCATGAAGAAGGCGCCGAGGATGAGACCGCCATAAACCAGATGATACCAAGGGGCGATGTACTGTGTCGGATCGACGAGGTAGCAGATGCCTGTCATGATGAACACGGTGAGAAGGATGCTCAATGGTGTCCAGATATCGATGATTTTCTTAACGAGAAGATATGCTGCGCCAATAAGCAGTGCGATAGCGCAAATCTCACCGAAGGCACCGCCCCGGTTACCGAGAATCATGTCGAGGAACTGCATATCGCCTGATTTTGCCAATGTCCCAACACCTGATTCCTTCAAAAGGCTAAGAGGTGTAGGGCCTGTCACAGCGTCAGCGAAGAATCCCGATTCAAAAATAGGCTGTGCCTTAGGCCATGTCGTCATCTCGACAGGGAAGGAGATGAGCATGAACACACGGCCTACCAATGCCGGGTTGAACGGGTTCTTGCCTAAGCCGCCGAACGACATCTTTGCAATGCCTATTGCAACCACGCTGCCCACGACGACCATCCAGACAGGAAGGTTAGCAGGCACGTTGAAAGCCAACAGAAGACCTGTCAAGGCAGCTGAGCCGTCGTTGATGGTCAAAGGGCCTTTGATGAGATATTTCTGGATGAGCCACTCGGTCAGTACGCAGGCTGCCACCGACACGATGGTCAGGCGAAGGGCATACCAGCCGAAATAATAAACGGCTACAAGCAGAGCAGGTAACAGGGCGATAATCACCGAGTACATTATTTTCTTTACACTTAAGTCTCCGTGAACATGCGGAGAACCTGATATTGTCAACTGATTCATAGCTATTTCTGATTACGTGAACGTATTAATTGTCCTGTCTTTGTCTTGCCGTAACGGATGTAGTCCGCCAACGGGATGTTGGCAGGGCAGGTGAACTCGCATGAGCCGCATTCGATGCAGTCCATGATATTGTGTTTCTCTGTCTCCTCGAAGTTGTTCTGACGTGCGAGACGGTTCAGGAGGTAAGGCTCCAGTCCCATCGGGCAGGCCTGCATGCACTTGCCGCAACGGATACAGTTGCTGACCTTACGCGGCTGAGCGTCTTTCTCGCTGAGCATCAAGATGCCAGAGGTACCTTTGATGGTCGGGAATGACGTCACACTCACCGACTTACCCATCATAGGACCGCCGTTGATGAGGTTTGCAGTGTCTTCCGGGAGTCCGCCGGCAGCTTCGATGAGCATATTGGCAGGAGTACCGATTCTTGTTAAGAAGTTCGATGGCTTCTTAACAGACTTGCCAGTCACTGTGACAACGCGGTAAACGAGAGGTTTGTTCTTTTGCACCGCTTCATAGATAGCGAATGTTGAAGCCACGTTGACGACGACGCAGCCTGTCTCGATAGGCAGCTTGCCTGATGGCACCTCGCGACCTGTCACTGACTTGATGAGCTGTTTTTCACCGCCTTGAGGGTATTTTGTCTTCAACGGCTGAATCTCGATGCCTTCGAAATACTTGTCGCCTTTGACGATCTCGTCGAGTTTAATGGCGGCTTCCATCTTGTTGACCTCGATGCCGACCACGCCTTTAGGTGCGTTGACAGCTTTCATGATGACTTTCACGCCTACGAGGAACTCGTATGGTTTCTCGAGCAGCAGTCTGTTGTCGCAGGTGAGGTAAGGCTCGCATTCCGCTGCGTTGATGATGACGTATTCGGCTTTCTTGTCCTTTGGTATCATCAGCTTGACGTATGTCGGGAATGTGGCGCCGCCGAGGCCCACGATGCCGTGCTGTTTGATGCGTTCAACAATCTCTTCGCTTGAGAGGGTGATATCTTTTACCAAGGTGTCGCTGGTGTCGATGCCTTCGAGCCATTCGTCGCCTTCCACGTCGATGAAGATAGCTGGCTTACGGTAGCCGGTGTGGTCCATCACCTCGTCAATCTTGTTGACGGTGCCGCTCACTGACGAGTGCACGTTGGCGCTGATGAAGCCTTTCGCCGTGGCGATGAGTTGTCCCACCTTCACCTTGTCGCCTTTCGCTACTATCGGCTCTGCCGGTGCGCCGAGGCACTGACCGAGAGGGATGATGGCCTGTTTAGGTATCTCAAATGTGATGATAGGCTGCTCCGACGAAAGCTTGTTCTCTTCCGGATGAACGCCACCTTTTGGAAATGTCTTAATTGGATTCATACGTTATTCTTTACTTTCGTTAGGTTGTTCAATAGTTTTTTCTTCTGCTGGGGCTTCTACTTTCGGCTTTCTTGGCGGGAAGTTGACCTCATGGATGCTTCCGCGTGGGCAAGCCTCGACGCATTTGCGGCACTGCTTGCACTTCGTGAAGTCGATGTAGGCGAGGTTGCCGCGCATCTCGATAGCCTCGAAAGGACAAGTCTTGAAGCACTTCTGGCAGCCGATGCAGCTCACCTTGCAGTTCTTCATGGCGATGGCGCCTTTCTCCACGTTGTTGCACGCCACATAGACACGACGGTTGTTCTTGCCTTTGGCACGGATCTCGATGACACCACGCGGACAAGCCTTGGCACAAGCGCCGCAGCCTACGCATTTGTCTTCGTCGACCTCAGGAAGACCTGTCTCTTTGTTGATGTGGAGAGCGTTGAACTGGCATTTCTTCACGCAGTCGCCCAATCCTAAGCAGCCGTTAGGACATCCGTTCTCGCCAGCGTAGAGGGTGTTGGCGAAGCTGCAGATGTCGGCTCCTTCATAATGCACCTTTGATGGTGCGTTCTCACAAGTACCGTTGCAACGTACAACAGCGATCATAGGCTCGGCAACGGTAGCGGTAAGTCCAAGCAATCCGGCTACTTTAGACATGTCGGAGCTTGGGCAGTTCAAGCCGGAGAGACTCTGTTTCTCGGCAGCGGCTTTCACACAAGCCTCGGCAAAGTTACGGCAACCGGCGAAACCGCAGCCACCGCAGTTGGCACCCGCGAGCACCGATTCAACCTCGTCGATGAGAGGGTTCTCCTCAACCTTGAACTTCTTCGCGACGAAGAACAGAATCACCGCCGCGACTCCTCCTAAAATTCCCAGAATTACAAGGGACCATAGTAAAATGTTACTCATAAAACAAAACATATTTTTAGCGGTTGCAAAATTACTAATTTTATATTAATTAAACAAAGGAAATTTTGCAAAAGTTGTAAGTCGTTAATAACTAAAGACTAACGTCTCAAGCCTACCTTATTTCGTAAGTGAACTCGTTTCTCAGTTTTTCTTTGAAGAATGATAAAACGATATAATAAACAGCAATCACCCCGATTCCGATGAGCGCGGCGAGCCATTCTTTTACTGATAAGTTGCTGAGAATCACAATGATGGCGACAAGCAAAAACGCCGGGATGAAATAAGCGAACAATGCCGCTTTGTTGCCCTGGCTTGTGTTCATCGTGATACTGACCGGCTGACCTATTATAAACTCTTTGTCTTCAGGCTTCGACACGGTGATGCGTTTCTCCTGCATCTCCGACATGCCGCATGCCGACTTGATGCCGCACGAGCCACACATACTTGAGCTAAGTATCTCAATTTCAATGTCTTTATCGTTTATCCCGACAACTACGCCTGGATGTGAAACATGTTCTCCCATAAGAATTAATTTTATGCAAAAATACAAAAAAATTTATAATTTTGCATCGTAAAAATTGAATTATGGGAATTGATATTAAAAAATATAAAAGAAAAGCCAAGTATTTGGAAGTCAAGACGATACGCTGGCTGAAGTCGATAACCTTGCCCGGTTTCCGAGGCAAGCCGTTTTATGATGTTCTCGTGTATTTCATAAACGGTTTTTCGAAGGGTTATCTTACCGACCGCGCGGCAGCAGTGGCTTTCAACGTTTTTCTTGCTATTTTTCCTGCAGTAATGGTGCTGTTTACCTTTATCCCATATCTGCCGCTTGAAGGTGTCCAGGCTATGATTGTCGATATGATTTATAAAATGGTGCCGCAAAACATCGCCGGCAGGGTGGTGGACACTATCGAGGAAATCATGTCACATCAGCATAACACCCTCATGTCAATCGGTATTTTTATGGCGTTTTACTTCAGCTCAGGCGCCATCCGCGCATTCTTCCGAGGCTTCGACATGGGCGTAAACCATATCGGAAAAATGTCATTGGTGAGGATGTATGGCGGCGGATTGCTTACCACTCTGATTCTTGGCATTCTGCTCATCACTTCTATCGCGCTTATCATCATCGGAAACGACGTTTTACCCTGGTTTTTCAATAGGATAAATTTCTATAACGGCTTAGTCATAACTTTAATTGACATTGGACGCTGGCTGCTTACTGTGTTCGCTTTGCTTGTTGCCATCGCGGTGCTTTATTTCTTTGGAAATCCTAGTAAAGACAGGAAGTTCCGTTTGTTTACACCTGGCACCATCATGTTTACTCTGATGTTTATCATCGGAACTATTGGATTTAATTATTATATCGTCAATTTTTCCAATTATAACGCACTCTACGGCTCAATAGGCGGTCTCATCATCTTTATGATGTGGATTTATGTCAATTGTATCATAGTTTTGATTGGCTTTGAATTGGATGCGTCGATTTTCCTTGCCGAAAAACAGCTTCTACGTCAAAAAAATTCTTAATTTTGCAAAAATTTTTAAAATGCGAAAAATTGTATTTATCGGCAGCGGAGCCATAGCAACGGCAATTGGCGACGTTCTTGCACAGAAAAATAAAGACGAGGTTTATCTGTTATCCATTGAGGATGAAGTGGTTGAGATGATCAATACCATGCACATCAACAGTTTGTATTTCCCAAAATGCAAACTCAGCGAGAATCTGAAAGCTACGAGCGATAAAAGCGTGCTTCTCGAGGCAAACGTGATTTTTCTCGCCATCCCGTCAACAGCGGTGGTAGGATATCTTCAGGAAAACAAAGATTATATCAATCCGACAGCTTTGTTGGTCAACCTGGCAAAAGGCTTCGGATGCGGCGATCAGATTATCCCGGATAGCATTAAATCGTTCATTTTCAATCCTTTCATGACTTTGAAAGGACCTTCGTTTGCACGTGAAATCATCAACAGGCAAGATACAGGTCTCACTGCTGCAACAACAGATGAGGAACTTTACAAAATCATCGTTAGTGTGTTTGACGACACCATGATTCGCACCGATTTCACCACAGACGTCACCGGTGTAGAGTATGCCTCGATCTTGAAGAATATCTATGCAATCGTAATCGGAATGGTCGATGCCAACTTCGACTCGGCTAACCTGCGTTCCATCGTTATCACCAAGGCTCTCAATGAGATGCGACGCCTGATAATCACTTTCGGTGGCGAAAACAGCACCATGTACCATTATTGTGGCTTCGGCGATTTCTCGCTTACAGCACTCAACGACATGAGCCGCAACCGTACGCTCGGACTGCTCATCGGAAAGGGCTTTTTCAACAACTGCATGTCAGATAATGTGGTGCTTGAAGGTCGTATCGCAGTGGATGTTTTCTATAAGAAACTTATTGATAATCAAATTGATACTAATGATTATCCATTGATGTGCGAGCTTTATCATGTGTTGAACGACAAGAATTATCCGACACGTAATTTCATCAAGAATATCCTGAAAAACTGATGGGAATAGTAGTACGACAGAGCATTAAAGGCACGATAATGAACTATATCGGCGTCGCGGTAGGGTTCATTACCACCTTCTTTGTGATGACAAAATATCTCACACAGGAGGAGATAGGCCTTACTCGTGTTATGGCTGATGCCGCATTGCTGCTTTCGGGTCTCGCTGCCCTTGGCACCAACACCTCGGCGATGCGTTACTACCCTTATTTCAAAGACAAAGAGAGTCGCGATCATGGCTTTTTCGGGTGGACATTGATAGTCCCGGCCATTGGATTTGTCATTTTTACGATATTGTTTTTTTGCTTTAAAGGCTTTATAATCAATAAGTTCTCTGACGAGTCGCCGCTGTTTGTGGATTATATGTATCTCGTCATACCGATGGCGTTTTTCATGATGTACATGACGGTGTTTGAGACCAATGCCAACTTGCTCATGCGTATCGTCATCCCGAAATTCGTCCGTGAGGTGGGAGTGAGGCTTTTCACTTTGGTGGATTACATTTTGTACATCACAGGAGTCATCAGTTTGGACGGCATGGTGATAGGGCTTTGCTTGGTATATATTGTAGCTACATTATTGAATATTATATACTTGCCGAGTCTGTCAAAGATAAGTTTCAGGATAGAACCGGGACATGTCACTCCTCGTTTGCGTAGGGATTTCACGTATTACACTATTTTTCTTACCGTCGCAGCTGTGGTCGGAAACATTATCCCGAGTCTGAATACGTTCTTTATCTCTGCAAAAATGGGTCTTGCTGTGACTGGTATTTACACCATCGCGGCATATATGGCGAATCTTGTGGAGATGCCTTATCGCTCGCTGTCGGCTATCTCGCGCCCGATAATCTCGCAGGCGATGAAAGACGAGAATACCCAGCGGGCTTCGATGATGTGCAAAAGCGTGTCGCTGCATCAATTGATAGCTGGAGCATTGGTTTTCTTTATCGTTTGGGTAAATATCGACCTCTTTTTCGAGCTCCTTCCAAATGGCGAACAATACGTCGACGGAAAATGGGTTTTCTTCCTTCTCGGATTAGCCAAATTAGTCAATTCTTCGCTGAATATCGGAGTCACGGTGTTGAGCTATTCGCGCTGGTATTACCTGCAACTTATATTCACAGCGATCCTAACTGTCAGTGCTATCATATTGAATAACAAGCTTATACCAATATGGGGAATGACAGGCGCGGCATGGTCTTCGATAATCTCATTCTCAATTTATTATTTGTTTTTGCTGTCGCTTGTTATGTGGAAGACCAAAATCTCTCCATTTTCATGGAAAGAGATTGTAGTGTTATTGGTGATAGGGCTTTTGTTTGTAATCAATTGGTTGTCAATAAGATATGCCTCGATATGGTTTTTTGAGTTGTTGGGTGATGGAATCGTGGTCAAAGTGGCAGAGGCAGTGCTCAGAACCGGAATTATTATTGTTGTTGGACTGATTATAATATATTATACGAAGATTTCAAAAGAGATAAATGAGATAATAAATAAATTGATTAGAAAGGCATAGAAACGGATGAAAATCCGTCTTAAATCTGCGTAGCGGCAAAAAATATGAAGAAACTATTATCATCGATTATATTGTGTTTCCTGGCGATTACTTCATATTCGCAAGTAAGAGGTGTCGTCAAGGATGACAGCGGCAATGTCTTGGTTGGCGCCAATATCGTTTGGCAAGGCACTAATCATGGCACAACGACTGATGCCAAAGGCTCTTTTACATTGGAAAGAAGACCTGATGTCAGTTCAATTGTGACCTCGTTTGTTGGTTTTAAAAACGATACAATTTCGTGTAAAGATACTGATTATGTGGAGATTACGCTGGTGAGCGAGATCGCTGTCGTCGATGCCGTTGTTGTGAAAGCATCGCGTCCGGGAAGGTTTAAACCGAAAGATGTGGCTAATATTGAGGTTATCACAAGCACCGAATTGTGTCGCGCCGCTTGCTGTAACCTTGGTGAGAGCTTCTCGACAAATCCTTCTGTCGACGTGAACTATTCTGATGCGGCGACAGGTGCCAAACAGATCAAACTTCTTGGATTATCTGGCAGTTACGTCCAGATGTTGACGGAAAATGTGCCTGCTTTCCGTGGTGCTGCGGCTCCATTCTCGCTCGGTTACATCCCCGGCACTTGGATGCATTCAATTCAGGTGTCGAAAGGCGCTGCCACAGTGAAAAACGGCTATGAGTCTATAACCGGACAGATTAATGTTGAATATCTGAAACCACAGCTTGACGAGGAACTTGACGTGAATCTTTTTCTCGACAGCCATCTGAAATTTGAGACTAATATTGAAGGTAATCTGCATTTTAACGATGCGCTAAGTACTGGATTATTAGGACATTACGAGAATATGTGGATGGAACATGACGGCAACGGCGACGGTTTTATGGATCTGCCGAAGGTGCAGCAGTTTGATGTTTTGAACCGCTGGACGTACAAAAAAGACCATTACGTCATGCAAGCGCTTGTCAAGGCTCTTAAAGAAGACAGAAACGGAGGACAGGTTGAAAATGCACATAACCATTCAAGATCATATATGATGGAAAGTCCGTTATATAAGATAAACATTGGGAGTGAGCGTTACGAGGGCTTCGTGAAAAACGCATACATTTTCGACGAAGTTCACAACACCAATGTCGCTCTGGTTTTGTCGGGCTCAATACATAAAATGAATTCATTGTATGGTTTACGCACCTACGATGTGGACAATAATAACGCTTACGCGCAGCTGATGTTTGAGACTGAGTTTACGCCAAGTCACAGTATATCAACGGGTTTATCGTTCAATCATGATTGTTTTGATGAACGCTGGATTTTGTTGCCCAACCTTGTCAAGGCTCCTGATGAAAATATTGGAGGTGTATACGCACAGTATACGTTCAATTATGACGACAGTTTTGTGTTTATGGCAGGCTTAAGAGGCGATTACAGCGATTTATATGGCGCGTTTGTCACGCCTCGTGCTCATATAAAATGGAGCGTCAGCGACCTTCTGAAACTGCGTTTCTCTGCAGGAAAAGGCTATCGTACACCGCGCCCAATGCTTGATAATCACACGCTTCTGGCGAGCAGCCGCGACATCATCATCGATGACAACCTCAAGCAGGAAGAGGCGTGGAACTATGGCGCTACAGCTTCATTTGACATCGATATCTTTGATAAGTGCTTGATTGTCAATTTGGAATACTATTATACAAACTTCAATAATCAGGTAGTTACCGACCTCGATACAGATGCACATCAGGTGCATTTCTATAACCTTGACGGAATATCATATTCACACACCCTCCAAATTGATGCCACATATCCGTTTTTTGAAGGTTTTTCACTTCTTGGGGCATTCAGATATAACGATGTGAAGACCACTATCAACGGGGTATTGCGCGATAAACCGTTGTCAAGCCGTTACAAGGGCCTGGTGACTGCAACATACAAAACCCCGCTTGAAATATGGCAGTTTGACCTCACATTGCAAATCAACGGTGACGGCCGTTTGCCTGACGGATTCGGTACATTTGATGCATATCCGATACTTAACGCACAGATACTCAAGTGGTTCCGTTGGGGTAATATCTATATCGGAGGAGAGAATCTCACCAACTTCAAGCAGAAAAACCCGATTATCGGCTACGACAACCCATGGGGTGAGAACTTCGACGCTACAATGATTTGGGGTCCAGTGGACGGAATAATGGTTTACGCCGGAATTAAATGGAAATTAACAAAGTAAAATAATATGAAAAAGCTTATTTTATTAGCATTTGTGCTATTTTTAGCAGTTGTATCACAGGCTCAGAGCATTAAGGAAGTGGTCTTTACAACAGAGCCTGAAATCGAATGCCAGAATTGCGTAAAACGCATAAAAGATAACCTTCGTTTTGAGAAGGGTGTCAAGGCTATCAACCCTGATTTGAAGACGAAACTCGTTACTGTTCAATACGATAGCGAGAAAACAGATCCTGACAAACTGATCAAGGCATTCGCTAAAATCAATTACAAGGCAACTGTTGTTGAACCTAAGAATGAGGATAAAGAGGATAAGAAGGATAATAAAGATAAGAGATGAAAATCGTCATTGTCGGAACATCGTATCCTTACCGTGGAGGAATAGCGGCCTTCACTGACAGACTTGCGACTGAGTTTGTCAAGGAAGGTATTGATATTGAGGTGGTTACATTCAAACTTCAGTATCCGTCATTCCTGTTTCCTGGCAAGACGCAGTATTCCGATGCTAAGGCTCCTGCAGGCTTTTATATTGAGCGTAAAATTAACAGTATCAGTCCGTTAAACTGGATTAAGGTAGGGAAGGAGATACGGAAAAAGAACCCTGATATCGTGATCTTCACCTATTGGATGTCGTTTTTCGCTCCTTGTTTCGGCAAAATCGCACGTGTAATCAAGCGCAGATGCAACGCGAGATGTATCGGATTGATTCACAATATGATACCACACGAGAAATCTGTTCTCGATAAGATGTTTGCGCCTTATTTTGTAAAGGCAATGGATGGCTTTGTGGCGCTTTCACAATCGGTGCTTGACGATGTCGCCTCGCTTGACAAACAAGGCAAACCGAAATGCATGGTCCCGCATCCTTTGTATGACCATTACGGTGAAATTATGAAAAGAAATGAGGCGTTAAAGCATCTCGATCTTGATCCGAATTATCGTTATTGTTTGTTCTTCGGACTCGTTCGCGCATACAAAGGTCTGGACCTTTTAATCGATGCTTTCGCCGATGAAAGGCTTCGAAAAAACGATGTCAAGTTGATTGTCGCAGGAGAGTTCTACGACGACGAAAAACCCTATCTTGAACAAATAAAAAAGCATAATTTAGAAGATTTTATAATAATTGAAAATCAGTATATTAGCGATGATAATGTAAAGTATTACTTTAATGTTGCTGATATCGTCGTTCAGCCATATAAATCGGCTACTCAGAGCGGCGTAACGCAGATCGCATATCATTTTGAGAAGCCGATGCTCGTGACAAATGTAGGCGGTCTCGGAGAGATTATTCCTGACGGTAAAGTCGGTTATGTCGTTGAGCCAAAACCGTCATCTATCGCCGATGCTCTTGTCGATTTCTTTGAAAATGGCCGTTTTGACGCTTTCGTTGAAGGTGTTAGAGATGAAAAACAAACATATCAGTGGTCTAACATGACTGCTGCGATAAAAAAACTGTTATGAAGAAGTTAATAGCTTTGTTTACCAAGATATTCCCACGTCAGACGCTGATACGTTTCAGCGGGCTGTTCAGTTTCTTTATCAGGCCGTTTTATATAGGCAATAAAGTGGAGTGCCCGGTGTGCGGAAAACACTTTCGGAAATTCCTTCCATACGGCTATGGAAAGGCTATGGATAACCGTCTTTGCCCTAATTGTTTGTCGCTTGAGCGTCATCGACTTATATGGCTTTACTTAAAGCAACGCTCTAACTTTTTCTTAGCCCCTTTGAAGGTGCTTCATTTCGCTCCTGAACAGCCGTTTTTAAAACGTTTTAGAGCCTTGAAAAACCTCGATTACACCACCGCCGACCTTGACTCACCGATTGCCGATTTGCATCTCGATGTGACCAATATTGACCTTCCCGACAATCAATATGACGTCGTGATTTGCAACCATGTCTTGGAGCATGTCAACGATGTGAATAAAGCCTTCTCGGAGATAAAGAGAATATTGAAACCCGGTGGCTGGGCAATTTTGATGGTTCCTATTAATCCTGACGTCGACACATGGGAAGACCCATCAATCACTGATCCTGAAGAACGCAAACGCTGTTTTGGTCAATATGACCATGTCAGACAGTTCGGTCGCGACTATGCCCAAGTGCTCGAAAAAGCCGGCTTTACCGTCGATGCTAACCGTCTCTATTACGATTTGACAGAAGAACAACGTCAGAGAATGAGGTTGGCGCGACTGGGAGAGGAATTGATTTACCGCGTCATAAAAAGTCTTTAGTCGCTAGTCTTTAGTCTTTAGAAATCTAAAAACTAACAACTAACGACTAAAGTCTAAAGTCTAACGACTAAGGTCTTATTTCGCGAGGAAAGGATATCCGTATTCCGTTGCCGGCACGAATGTTTCCTTAATTGCGCGTGGGTTCGTCCAGCGGATAAGGTTCCACAGACCGCCTGCCTTGTCGTTGGTACCTGATGCGCGTGAGCCGCCGAATGGCTGGCATCCCACGACGGCGCCAGTAGGCTTGTCGTTGATGTAGAAGTTACCTGCTGAATATTTGAGCTTCTGGTCTGCGAGCTGACGTGCCTTGAGGTCGTTGACGAAGATAGCTCCTGTCAATGCGTAAGGTGATGTGGTGTCGCAGAGTTCCAGTGTTTCCTCATATTTCTTGTCGTCGTAGACGTAGATGGTGATGATAGGTCCGAAGATCTCCTGAGCCATTGACTCGTAGTTCGGCACCTTGGCGAGGATGACTGTAGGCTCGACGAAGTAACCGACGCTCTTGTCGCACTTGCCGCCGAACACGATTTCCGCGTCTTTGCTTGCTTTTGCTCTGTCGATGTAGCCCTTGCAGTTGTCAAATGAAGCCTCATCGATGACAGCGTTGACGTAGTTGGTGAAGTCAGTGACGTCGCCCATCTTGATTGTGCTGAGCATGTCGCCGACAATCTGTTTCACCTCGTTCCACATCGATGCCGGGATATATGCGCGTGATGCTGCTGAGCACTTCTGGCCTTGATATTCGAAGGCGCCGCGGACGATGGCGCATGCTACCTCGCGTGGATTTGCTGAGCTGTGAGCGAAGATGAAGTCTTTGCCACCTGTCTCACCGACGAGACGCGGATATGACTTGTAATTGGCTATATTGACGCCTACGCCCTTCCAGAGGCCCTGGAATGTGGCTGTCGAACCGGTGAAGTGGATACCGGCGAGGTTCGGGTTGTTCAAAGCGACACCGCCGATCAACGAGCCCTTACCTGGCAGGAAGTTCACGACGCCAGCCGGAAGACCTGCTTCCATTGCGATCTGCATGATGTGATAGTTTGAAAGCAATGCTGTTGTTGATGGCTTCCAAATTGTGGTGTTACCCATCAAAGCAGGTGTCATGTTCAAGTTCGAAGCGATAGAGGTGAAGTTGAACGGTGTCACAGCCATGATAAAGCCTTCGAGTGGACGATATTCCACGCGGTTAAGCTGGTCTGGTGTTGACGATGGCTGCTCTGAATAGAGGTTACCTGCATAGTAGTTGTTAAAACGGTAGAAGTCGATGGTCTCGCAAGCTGAGTCGATTTCAGCCTGGAAGCAGTTCTTTGACTGACCTAACATACATGCTGCGTTGATGCGTGCACGGTATTTTGTTGCCAGCATCTGACCGATACGTGCCATGATGGAAGCTCTCTCGATCCATGGTGTGTTTTCCCAGTCTTTCTTGGCCTTCAAAGCGGCTTCGATAGCCATGTTGACCTCTTTTTCACCGACTTTATGATATTTTGCAATCACATGCTTGTGGTTGTGTGGCATGACCACTTCGCCCATGTCGCCGGTACGAATTTCCTTACCACCGATGATGATAGGAATCTCCACGACTTCCTTCGACTGTTTTTCGAGTTCTTTCTCCAAAGCGACGCGCTCAGGGCTGCCCGGTCTGTATTCTTTCACAGGCTCGTTAGCAGGATGTGCAAATTGAAATAATGCGTTATTCATGAGTTAATTATTTAAAGGTTAGTAATTTTCACTGAATTGAAGTGCAAATTTAGAAATTTTTTTGAGAAATTATACCGAAAATTAATATTTTTGCAAAAAAATATTTGTGAAAGAAAACGACATCATCCGACCTGTGATTTCCGAGGCTACGAGCCGCAACTGGAAACGGCTGCATTCCAACGGCAGCGGCAGGCTGATGTCGCGCGCAAATAAGCAGCTGTCTGCCAAGACAATTGTGCCTGTTGAGTATTTTTCAAATAAAGATAATATTGCCGGTATTCAACGGTTTGTGAATTTCTGTAAAGAACAGAATTACAAAGTTGAGGAAGTGATATATTCTGTGGGAGTTAAGCTTCTGAAAGAAGCTGGAATACTTGAAAAACCTCACGTGGTGGCAGCGTTAAAGCCCTTAAAGCCCTTAATGGCTTTAAAGCCCTTAGTGCCGCCGCCTCTGCCCACAGATGAGCACGATCTCCTCGGTCTGCTTTACCAGTGTTTCATGCTCGAAGGCGAGAAAAACCGCAAAGGCTCTTACTACACACCTTATTCGGTGGCTGAGAACATGGTCAAAGACCTCGATTTCTCGAAAAATCAGACTTTTTTCGACCCTTGTTGCGGTAGCGGCGCGTTTATCATGGCACTTGAAAATGCTTCGCCAAATCAGATCTTCGCTTGCGACAACGACCCAATAGCTGTGATGATAGCAAAAATCAATCTTTTGCTGAAGTTTACAGAGGAAGAATTTGAACCTCAAATTTATTGTTGCGATTACCTTAACGCCATTAACGCCCCTAAAGCCCTTAAGGCATCTTATATTATCAGCAATCCACCGTGGGGTGCCGCTATTTTTGATAAAAAAGGCAATCCCATTTCCACCAGAGAAAGCTTCTCTTTCTTCTTTGAAAAAGCCTTCAATCAGCTTGTGGATGGCGGTACAATCAGATTTTTGCTTCCCGAGTCGGTGATGAATGTAAAAACTCATTGGAATTTTAGAAAGTTTTTACTTGAAAATACTTATATTCAGTCGATTACGTTGTATAACGGTTCGTTTTCCGGTGTTCAAACCAAATATATCGACATTGCTGTTTGTCATTCCGAGCCCCGAAGGGGCGAGGAACCCGCTAAACGTTATGTAAATGTTAACGAGAGTGGTTCATCTCGTCTCGTTTCAGAAGACGCTTTCTATCTCACTAAAAACTTGAATTTCAATCTGTTATCCAATTCGGACCTTGAAAAAGTGAAGAAAATACTTTCTAAAGGAAAGTACACATTGAAAGAATCAATTTGGGGACTCGGCATAGTCACAGGCGACAATAAAAAACACTTGAAACCCAAGCAGGGCAGGGGAATGGAGCCGATTTACACAGGAAAGGAAATCGAGGCTTATACTTTGAGACAGCCAAAATGTTTTGTAAAATACAAACGCGCAGAATATCAACAAGTTGCGAAAGATGAAATTTATCGTGCAGAAGAAAAACTCGTGTATAAGTTTATCTCGAAAAACCTCGTTTTCGCTTACGATGGCAGTGGAAGCCTGTTTTTAAACAGTGCCAATATTCTCATTCCACGCATTCCTGGAATGTCGGTAAAGACGGTGCTTGCAATTCTGAATAGCGAACTCTTCAAATTCCTTTATAAATCGCTCTTCGGCGAGATAAAAATCCTCAAAGGGAACCTTATGGAACTGCCGTTTCCTGAGATTTCTGAAGAAACTGATAAAAAACTTACAAACCTCGTCGATGAGGTCTTAAAAGGGAATAAAGTAGTGATGCAACTTATTGATAATGAAATAGAAACGATTTTTGATATCCAGTAAGGATAACGCATGCGTTATCCCTACACAATCCTCTTGATGGTGCTTAAAAAATGTGTATGTTTTCCTAACTCCTTGTTAAATATGCCGGTTTGGTCTAATGAATCAATCCTGACCTTGCCAGAAGCGTGGATTATTTTTTCTCCGTCTAAAATAATGCCGACGTGCACTATGTGATGCTCTTCGTTTTCAAAAAACGCGATGTCACCAGGTCGCGCTTCTGTCAGGAAATACACGTCTTCGCCGCATTCCACCTGCTGAGATGCATCTCTCGGAAGCTTTATTCCGATAGTTTTTGCGCACAGCTGAACGAAAGCTGAGCAGTCGATGCCGAAAACGGTTTTTCCGCCCCAGCGATATGGCACGTCAAGAAGCTTTAATGCATTGTTAATGAAACTGTTAGCTTCGATGCAGCACTTGTCTTTTGAATATACAGTCGTTCCGAAAGTCAAAATCTTGGAATCATAAAGCTCAATAGGATTGTTGACGACATAACAATCACTGGAAGCCAATGCTTTATATGCATCTTCTTGAATTTCAAAGTGTTGCAGACTTCTGATCCAGCCTTCGTAGCCGTCATATTCCATCTTAATATAAAGCCAGTCGCCATCCTGCTTCAAAACTTCATACAAGTCGTTGAACAGTAATTCAGTCACCAGTTCGCTCTCATGACGCGGCTCTTTTCGCACGCTAATTGCTGATAAAGTGCAGATTCCAAACATAAATCAAACTTTTTTTGCAAAGTTACAAGAAATTTCCGTATTTTTACAAGTTAATTGATTTGTTTTGGAAAAATAACTTGTTTTATTTTTAAATCATTGATTATGAATAAGATAAAGGCTATTGTAGAAAAGATTCGTCATTCGTATTATGACATAATGAAGGTCTTGGCTTTCGTTATTGCCGTCGTGATAGTTGTCTTGCTGATGCCGAGAAACGTCAAATTTAAATATGAATATCAGAAAATGCGCCCTTGGCCGCACGAAAGCCTTTATGCCCCTTTCAACTTCCCGATTTACAAATCGGAGGAGACTGTGAGAAAGGAAAAAGAAGAGGCTTTGAAGAACATTGAACCGATTTTTGTTTTTGATGCGCTTGGTACTGAAAATGGTCGTGAAAAGCTGTTGAAAGACTTTGAATATCAATGGGTTGATACAATTGGTGACAAGGAATATTATAGAAATCTTATACTGGGTATTTACGATCATATCGAAAATAATGGTATAGTGGCGAAAAACAACCGCACCAACAATTTCAAAGGTGATGAGATGGTTGTTGTGGTGAGAAACAAGGTGCAAACCAAGTGCAAATACGAGGACTTGAACACCATGGCGACAGCTTCGGCTTACATTCAAGGCAAGTTGACGCATATCTCTGATTACAAGACTATGCAGTTGATTAGCAATTTGTTACATAACTCTTTGCGTCAAAATGTGATTTATTCGGAGAGCATGACGAAACAGGCGGAAAAGATGGCTGTCGACAATATCATGCTCACTTTTGGAATGGTTCAGAAAGATGAGCTCATCATTATGGAAGGGGAGATAGTGACGGATGAGAAGTATCAGATTATCACTTCGTTACAGCGCGAATACGCCGATATCACCGCTAAAAATTTCTTCAGCAGAAATTATATGTTATATGGCCAGCTGCTTTTGGTGAGCATAGTTTTCTTGGCTTTGTATCTGACTCTCAGGATGTTACGTCCTGATATCTTCGAGCAGCTGCGGTATATCAACCTGATTCTGTTGCTGATGTTGCTGATGATAGTTCCGTCGCTGCTCCTGATAAGATATGCGCCATCAATGATTTTCATAATGCCGGTGGCCATAATGTCAATACTGCTTATGACGTTCTTTGATGCCAGGATCTCCATCATCGTGCAGGTTATGACATTGATTATCATAAGTTTGGTGGTGCTGAACCCGTTTCAGTATTTCTTTGTCCAGATGCTGGTGTCGTTTGTCGCAATCTTCAGCATGACCAAACGCACCACGCGTCGAGCCAGTTATTTCGGCACTTCGCTGGCTGTTTTTGCCACTTATGTCACTGTATATCTTGGCATGATGCTTATTTTTGATGGTGGTTTCGACTCTTTCGACTGGGCTGTCATCATAATCTATGCTGGTAATGCCTTCTTCACAATGTTAGCGCTTCCGCTGGCATTCTTGTTCGAGCGTATTTTCGGTTTTGTCACCGATCTTTCATTGCTCGAGTTGAGCAATACCAACAGCCCGCTGTTGCGGAAATTGGCATCTGACGCACCTGGCACGTTCCAGCATGTGATGCAGGTCGCCGACCTCTGCGAGGAGGTTATATATAATATAGGTGGCAATCCTTTGCTGGTCCGTACTGGTGCAATGTATCACGATATCGGAAAGACGCGTAATCCGTTCTATTTCATTGAAAACCAGAATGGTAAATACAATCCTCATGATGATGTGTCGTATGCTGAGAGTGCTCAGATTATCATCAGCCATGTCATTGATGGTATTGAAATATGCAGAAAATACCATATTCCAGAGCAGATCATCGACTTTGTGAGGACGCACCATGGCACACGTCGCACCGAGTATTTCTATCAGATGGAATTGCGCGAAAACCCTGATGGCGTTGACGAATCAGAATTCAAATACCCTGGTCCGCTGCCATTCTCGAAGGAGACAGCTGTGCTGATGATGTGCGACGCCGTTGAAGCCGCCTCACGAAGCATGAGCGAAAAGACCGAGGAATCGCTCAACAAACTCGTCGACAACATAATAGACGGTCAGATGAAAGCCAACCAGTTCGACAACACCAACATCACCTTCCACGACATCACCATGACGAAGAAAGTGCTGAAAAAGAAGCTGATGAGCATCTATCACGTGAGGATAGCGTATCCGGATTAAAGAGTTAAGAGTTAAAAGATAAAAGTTAAAAGTTAAAAGATAAAGGAGGGGAGGGTGGAGAGATAGTTGGATGTGTCGGGGCCTTCGTTGAAAATAAGGTCTATTACAGACAAATTTGACACGAAAGGCTGCCTGTCATCGAAGACTTGATAATATTTCGGGAAATTGGTGCCTTCTGGCGACCATTTTGACAAATAAACACGATAATCGTTTGCATCTGAGATTGGCTCAAAATCTTCGGTGTAAACGATTTCTTTGTTGATTTTCAACACTTTAAGGATGAATTTCAAACAAAACTCATTGAGGTCGATGAGCCTGTCGAATTTTGTTGAAAAAGCCTTCTCAAGGTAAGGGAAATAGTACTCGAAATAAGGCGTTTTGCGATATGCTGCTTCCAGACAGCGCTGGTGAATCTGCTGCCAAGGCTCTTTATAGCTTATCGCGATGTCCTTGGTTAAAGTATGGTTGCCGTTGGTCTTCACGATGGGCACTGTCAGAGTCTGTAAGCCGTTGGCAGTCATGACGTTACAGCGGGTGCGGCACGACTGCTTTTGATATGTCTCGAACAATTCAATTTTAGGCGCTTCGTTTTTTAAAAAAAGCGCAACATACTGAATATCAGGGAGATATGATGTTGGAAAGATGTTATTCACCTAACAGTTTGTTGATTTGTTCACGGAAAAATGCCTCATCTTTAGCGCCTACCGATTTGTCAGGCTGAGTCCCGCTTTTAGCGAAGAAAACCGTTGGTAAGTATTGTATTTTCAGCACAGAAGCGAGTTTCTGCTCTTTGTCGGTGTCAATTTTATAAAAATCAACTTTGCCGTCATATTCTTGAGCCAGTTTTTCCAAAATAGGGGCGACCATCTTGCAAGGACCGCACCATGTGGCATAGAAGTCAATGACGCAAGGGCGATTGCCTTTGAAAACGAATTCGCTGGCGTTTGCCTCAAAATCCCAAACCTTTCTTATAAAGTCGTTATACGACATCACTTTGACGTAAGTTTTTTCTTTAGTCGTTGATTCTGAAGCGGTTGTGTCTTGTTTTTTAGTTTCTTTTTTATTGTCAGAACTGCCGCAGGATGATAAAAACGCGATTGTGATAAGTGAAATAACTAATAATTTTTTCATGATGAATAAATTTTTCGCAAAGATAATAATATTTTGTATATTTGCAGATTAAAATTTTCTGAAAATTCATCATAAAAAACTAAATAAAATGGCAAGAAAACTTGAAAAGAAAGACTTATTGAAGAATGTCGTGAAGCACATCGACATCAAGAAGTATGACTCAACAGAAATCATCGACGCAATGCGTGAGATGTCGTTTACATCACGCGACACCGCCCGCGCCGCCGACATTTTGATGATGATGGTGAAGGAAAAACAGTGCACCAACATCCTTACATTGGCTGGTTCAACCTCAGCAGCAGGCTGTATGCAGGTTTACGTCGACATGGTCCGCAACAAAATGATTGACGTCGTCGTTTCGACAGGCGCTTCAGTCATCGACATGGACCTCTTCGAGGCTCTCGGTTTCAAACATTATATCGGTGAGAAAGAGAACGTGGTGCCAGACACTAAGCTCCGCGAGCTTTACATCGACCGTATCTATGACACATACATTGATGAGGAACAGCTTCAGGTGTGCGACCACGCCACTTACGAGCTCGCCAACATCCTCGAGCCACGTCCGTACTCATCACGCGAATTCCTGTGGAATCTCGGTAAATGGCTGCATGAAGGCCACGGCGTGAAGAAAAACAGCCTCATCCAGACATGCTACGAGTGTGGCGTCCCGATGTTCTGCCCGGCATTCTCTGATTCTTCAGCAGGTTTCGGTATCGGTCTGCACCAGTGGGAGCGTAAGCACGCTGGTAAGCCATACGTGAGCATCGACTCTGTCGCCGATTTCATCGAGCTGACAGAAATCAAGATGGCTGCTCCACAGACAGGCTTGTTCATGGTCGGTGGCGGCACTCCTAAGAACTTCGCTCAGGACACCGTCGTCTGCGCTGAGATCCTCGGTCACGAGGTGCCAATGCACAAATACGCTATCCAGATTACAGTGGCTGACGTCCGCGACGGCGCCTGCTCATCATCGACATTGCTCGAAGCAGGCTCATGGGGTAAGGTTAGCGAGAAACTCCAGCAGATGGTCTATGCTGAAGGCACGACAGTCATCCCGATGATCGCTTCTTACGTCTATCACAACGGACCTTGGAAGAAACGTGAATACAAGAATTGGCAGAAGATTTATCAAAAATAGGTTTACAGTTTACGGTTTACTGTTTAAAGTTATAACTGCCTTTAACGGTAAACGGTAAACAGTAAACAGTAAACAGTGAATTGATGTTAATAACAAATATAAAAGAGCTTTGCGGCATTGTCGAAGACGGCTCATTATGGAAAGCCGGCTTCGCGATGTCGGATGTTAAGCGCATCAAGAACGCATACCTTTATATAAAAGGTAGCAAGATCGCCGACTATGGCAAGATGAACTCTCCGAAATACCAGGAATATCTGGCGAATGAGAGAAAAGTCGTTGATGCCAAAGGCGGACTCGTGTTGCCGGCGTTCTGTGACTCGCACACGCATTTGGTGTATGCCAACTCGCGCGAGATGGAGTTCTGCGACAAGATTCGTGGGTTGAGCTACGAGGAAATCGCAAAGAGAGGCGGCGGAATCCTCAATTCTGCGAAAGCCACAGCGGCTGCCAGCGAAGATGAGCTCTATGAGTCGGCGATGCAGCGTCTCGACGAGATTATGCGTATGGGAACGGGCGCCGTCGAGATAAAGAGCGGCTACGGCTTAACAACCGAAAGTGAGTTGAAGCTTTTACGTGTTATCCGTCGCATGAAGGAGAACTCTCCGATGACGATAAAGTCGAATTTCCTTGGTGCTCACGGCATCCCGATGGAATACCGCGGACATCAGGAAGACTATGTCGACCTCGTCATTAACGAGATGATTCCACTTGTTGCAGCTGAGGATTTAGCAGATTTCATTGACGTTTTCTGCGACAAAGGCTTCTTCACCGTTGAAGACACCGAGCGTATCCTGATGGCTGGCATCAAATACGGTATGCGACCGAAGATTCACGCCAACGAGATGGCCATTTCAGGTGGCGTGCAGGTGGGAGTGAAATACGGCGCAATCTCTGTTGACCATCTCGAGCAGATGGGAAAAGAGGAAATCGAGGCGTTGAAAGGCTCCGACACCATGCCGACGGTATTGCCTGGCTGTGCGTTCTTCTTGAATCTGCCACTTTCACCGGTCCGCGATATGATTAACGCTGGATTGCCAGTCGCTATGGCATCTGACTTCAACCCTGGTACATCGCCATCAGGCAATATGCAGTTTGTGCTTTCGTGTGCCTGCATCAGATATCGCATGACTCCGGAAGAGGCGTTGAATGCAACGACATTGAACACCGCATACGCTATGGATGTGGCTCACGAACTTGGTTCAATCACCAAGGGCAAAATCGCTAACGTGATGATTACCAAGCCGATGACGCAGCTGGAGTTTATGCCGTATTATTATGGAGCGAACAAAGTTCAGACAATGATTTTAAAAGGGAAAGTAATAAAATAAACAGATATGAAACAATTAATCGAATGTGTTCCGAATATCAGCGAAGGTCGCGATATGAACATCATCAATCAGGTGACAGCCGAGATTGAAAAGGTTGAAGGCGTGAAATTATTGGACGTTGACCCGGGTGCGACGACAAACCGTACCGTCATCACTTTTGTCGGAGAGCCTGAAAACGTGTGCGAAGCCGCATTCCGCGTGGTGAAGAAGGCTGCTGAGCTTATCGACATGCGCAACCATCACGGTGACCACCCACGTCAGGGTGCAACAGACGTATGCCCACTCATCCCCATTTCAAACATCACAATGGATGAGGTGGTGGTTTACGCCCGTAACCTAGCAAAACGCTTCGGCGAAGAACTCAACATCCCGATTTACTGCTACGAAGAGGCCGCTTTCCAGCCAAAACGTAAAAACTTGGCTTATTGCCGCACTGGCGAATATGAGTCATTGTCAAGCCGTCTCGGAACAGAAGAATGGAAACCTGATTTCGGTCCGAACGAGTGGAACGAGCATGTGGCACAGACCGGCGCAACACAGGTCGGAGCCCGCGACTTCCTCATCGCTATCAACTATAACCTCAACACCACTTCGACACGCCGCGCCAATGCTATCGCTTTCGACGTGCGCGAGAAAGGCCGTCCGATGCGTGAAGGCGGCAAGGTGACAGGCAAGCCGATGAAAGACGAGAACGGTAACCCAATCATGATTCCTGGCACTCTGAAGAGCACTAAGGCTATCGGCTGGTTCATCGAGGAATACGGTATCGCTCAGGTTTCAATGAACATCACAAACATCAACGTTTCTCCGGTTCACGTTTGTTTCGACGAGGTCTGCGCTAAGGCTGCAGCTCGTGGCGTTCGCGTGACAGGCTGCGAGATCGTCGGTTTGATTCCTAAGAAGGTGCTCATCGACGCAGGTAAGTATTATCTTGCAAAACAGCAGCGTTCATTGGGCGTCAGCGAGGATGAAATCATGAAGATCGCCATCAAGTCGATGGGTCTCGACGATTTGAAGCCGTTCAACCCGAAGGAAAAAGTCATCGAGTTCTTGATTGAAGACATGACACAGAAGAAGCTCGTCGACATGACCTGCACAGGCTTTGCCAACGAGACAGCCAGCGAGAGTCCGGCTCCAGGTGGCGGCTCAATCTCAGCTTACATGGGCGCTCTCGGCGCAGCATTGGCAACGATGGTGGCTAACCTCTCATCACACAAACCAGGTTGGGATGAGCGCTGGGAAGAGTTCTCAAAGGTCGCTGAAAAGGGTCAGGTTTTGAAAGATCAGTTGCTCGATTTAGTTGACGAAGACACCAATGCATTCAACAAGATCATGGCTGCATTGCAAATGCCTAAGAAGACCGACGCCGACAAGGCTGCTCGTATGGAAGCTCTCGAGCTCGCATCACAGTATGCAACAAAAGTGCCGTTCAAGACTATGAACGTGGCATTCGAGGCATTTGAAATCGTCGAGGCAATGGCAAAGACAGGCAATCCTGCATCAGTGTCAGACGCCGGAGTGGGTGCATTGTGCTGCAGAAGTGCCGTCATGGGCGCATATCTCAACGTGAAAATCAACGCCGCCGGATTGAAGGACAGAGCATTTGCCGATAAAATCGTCGCCGACGGCGCAAAGATTGAGGCCGCTGCCATCAAGAAAGAGGCTGAAATTCTCGAGGTTGTCAATAAGATTATCAACAAAGAATAATTTAACCGATTGATAATCAAATAGATAATATTGTTAAAAATTTTCTAAATTTTTGGCTTAAAAATATTGTAAGGTATTAAAAAAATATGTATTTTTGCAGTCCGAAAATTTGAAAGGAATAAGATATGTCAAAGAAAGTTAAAGACGCACGCGTACAAGTGATTTTGGAGTGCACAGAGCAAAAGGCAACAGGCATCCCGGGAACTTCTCGTTACGTTACAACGAAGAACAAGAAGAACACCCCAGAGAGATTGGAACTTATGAAGTACAACCCAATCCTCAAGAAAATGACTCTTCACAAAGAAATTAAATAAGAATTAGGATATGGCAAAGAAGGTAGTTGCATCATTGCACACAGCTGGTAAGGAATATACGAAGGTCATCAAAATGAAGAAATCAGAGAAGACTGGTGCTTACTATTTTGAAGAGACTATCGTCCCGATCGACCAGGCACAAGAATTCATCGCAAAGAACTAATATAGTTTTTTGAATTGATTTAGAATAGCTTTCCCGTCTCGGCGGGAGAGCTTTTTGTGCTTACAGTCATTTCGAGCGGAACGAAGTGGAGTCGAGAAATCTCCGCCAAACAATTGATTCCGAAATTTCAAATGCCGGAGATTTCTCCACTCTGCCTATCGGCTTCGGTCGAAATGACGGGAACGAATGGCCGGTTAATGACGAAAAGATAATTAAAATTTCTGCTATTTCTTCATTTTCTGCGTGAGATTTATTATTTTTGCAAAAATTATTGAATAAATGGGATTATTTTCGTTTTTTAAGAGAGACAAGGAAGCTAAAGAAGACCTGAACAAAGGTCTGGAGAAGACCCGCACCAGCGTGTTCGACCGCATCTCGAAGGCTATTATCGGAAAGTCGACGGTGGATGACGAGGTCTTGGATAACCTTGAGGAGATTTTGGTGACATCAGACGTCGGCGTCGATACCACTTTGAAGATTATTGACCGCATCCAGAAACGTGTTGCACGTGATAAGTATCTGGGAACCAGCGAGTTGAATATGATTTTGAAGGAAGAAATCGCGGCATTGTTGCAGGAGAACAACTCTGGCGACGGCAGCAACTTCGACCTTCCAGAGGGTAAGAAACCTTACGTCATCATGGTTGTTGGCGTGAACGGCGTTGGCAAGACCACTACAATTGGCAAGCTCGCATACAACTTCAAGATGGCAGGCAAGAAGGTGATGCTTGGCGCTTCAGATACATTCCGCGCAGCCGCTGTTGACCAGCTCAAGATTTGGGCTGACCGTGTCAGCGTGCCGATCGTATCTCAAGGCATGGGCGCTGACCCGGCATCAGTGGCATTCGACACAGTGAAATCAGCCGTGGCACAAGACATTGACGTCGTCCTGATTGACACCGCAGGCCGTCTGCACAACAAAATCGGCTTGATGAACGAGCTCTCGAAGATTAAGAAAGTGTGCCAGAAGGTCATCCCTGACGCACCGCATGAGGTGCTGCTCGTTTTGGACGCTTCAACAGGACAGAATGCCATCGAACAGGCTCGCCAGTTTATCGCTGCAACAGAAGTCAACGCATTGGCACTCACCAAGCTCGACGGCACAGCAAAAGGCGGCGTGGTCATCGGCATCTCCGACCAGTTCAAGATTCCGGTAAAATATATCGGAGTGGGAGAGAAGATGGAAAACCTTCAAATCTTCGACAGACAAGAATTCGTGGATTCATTGTTCAAATAATGAGAAAACCCGTTTTAAACATCGTAACCCTTGGATGTTCAAAGAATAAAGTCGACTCGGAGCATCTGGCGGCTTTGCTGAACAACACATATAAAATCGTCCACGACTCGGATGAGAAATCTGACGTGGTGATTATCAACACCTGCGGCTTCATCGGTGACGCTAAAGAGGAGTCTATTGACACCATTTTGGAGTATGCCGAGTTGCGTAAAGCCAATAAAATCAAGAAGTTATATGTGATGGGCTGTCTCTCTGAGCGTTATAAGAAAGAGCTTAGTGCAGAGATTCATGAGGTTGACGCTTTCTTTGGAGTGGAACCTGTGCAGCATGTTGCCGCAGATATCATGAAATCCGATTATCATGCTGAATATTGCTGCGAGCGAGTGCTTTCAACGCCATCGCATTATGCATATCTGAAGATTTCAGAAGGCTGCAACCGCCACTGCGCTTTCTGTGCGATCCCGTTGATTCGTGGCGACCATAAGTCGGTGCCGATGGAAAACCTCGTCAAAGAGGCTGAAAACTTGGCTAAAAAAGGCGTTAAAGAGCTGATACTCATCGCTCAAGACCTTACATATTACGGCTATGACATTGACGGAAAGTCGCATATCGTTGAGTTGGTTCAGAAGCTGACTGAAATCGACGGCATCGAGTGGATTCGTTTACATTACGGCTATCCGCTGGGATTCCCGGTCGAGTTGCTTGAGTTGATGCGCGACAACCCGAAGATCTGCCATTACATCGATTTGCCTTTGCAGCATGTCAGCACGCCTATTTTGAAGGCTATGCGCCGTGGCGTTGACCATGAGCAGACTGTTGAGTTTGTCAAGAAAGTCCGTTCTTACGTTCCTGATATCGCTTTCAGAAGCACGTTTATCGTCGGTTTCCCTGGCGAGACGGAGGAACAGTTCAATGAGTTGATTGATTTCATCAAGGAGATGCGGTTCGAGCGCGCCGGCGTGTTTGCGTACTCGGCTGAAGAGGGGACGCCTGCTTACGAACTCGAAGACGATGTTCCTGAAGAGGTAAAGAAGGCGCGCGTTGATAAATTCATGGATGTGCAGCAGGATATATCATTGGAAATCAACTCAAAACGACTTGGTAGAACAGAAAAAGTTCTCATTGACCGTACTGAAGGCGGTTATTACGTCGGTCGTACTCAATATGACTCGCCAGAAGTTGACGACGAGGTGCTTATCTCGATGAAAGACAATAAAATAGAAATCGGCTCTTTCGTCAATGTTAAGATTACTCAAGCCGATTATTTCGATTGCTACGGAGAGGTGATTAGCCACTAGCCATTAGCCATTAGCTTGGGATAGAAAACTACTAATGGCTGTCAGCTAATGGCTTAAAATCACCATCCGTTGCCTCCGGCATTTACTGTTGTGTACATTGAATTTAGCGTTGCTGTGGTGCTTTGACCGCCGCTGTATGTCACGTTTCCGGTGTAGTATCCGTTCCAGTTGGTGCCTCCGCTGATGGTTCCGTTGTATTTTATTGTATATGTATGTCCTGTCTGGAGCTGCGGGTCGGTGAAGAGCATCACCATGTTGTTGCCTCCGCCAGGTCCTCCGCCACCACCGCTGGTGAATGTCGGACATTTATATGTGCAGACAACCGTGCCGTCTGACTTTAGAATCTGGATGGCATAACCCTGTTGTGTGTTGATTTTCATGCTCGGCTGAGTGCAGACGCTTGTCGTAGGGCTGCTGGTGCCTCCGCCTGTGCCGATGGCTGTGCCTCCGGTTATTTTAAACTGGTTGTTGTCGCAGTCGAAGCCCTCTTCAGGTGAACGTGAGCCGTTGGAGATGAAGAATCCTCCGTTGATCTGCATCGTTCCGTTACAGTCGGTGCCGTCGTTGGCGTCGCTGTGAACGTAATATGTTCCGCCGTTGAGGATGAGCTGGCTCGATGCGTTGACGGCGTCGTCTTTCTTTGAATAAGCCTCGATGTTACCGCCGTTGATGGTCAATATGGCTTTGCTCTCGATACATTCGCCGCCTTCGTTCTGTGTCTGTGTGCAGTTGACGGTGATGTTTCCGCTGTTGATTGTCATACTGCCATCAGCTTTGATAGCCTTAGGGTTGGCGTATTCGCCTTCGCCGCCTGGCCACCATCCGCCGCCAGATTCCACGGTGATGCGCTCACCACTTGTAGTGACATTGAGGATAAGGTCGTCGTTGCTGGCGTTTTCAAGACCGATTTTCATGGTGCCGCCAGAGTTGATGCCTTTGCCGCCGGCACCAGTGCTTCTCAGAAGGAGGTTTCCACCCAGAATCTCCATATTGCCGTCGCATTTCAGGCATGACGAGGTGTAGGAATCCTTGGTGTTGCCGGAAACGGTGTAGGCTGCACCGTCACCTTGTGTGAGGATGTCGAAAGTGCCGCCATTGATAGTGAGGTTGCCGTCAGCGCTGATGGATTTTCCTCCGTGGTTACTGTTAGGCAATGTGATATTGAACGAGCCTCCGTTGATGTTGATGTCGTTGTCGCATTTTATAGCTGTGCAATATGACGGAACATTCTGATTATTAACGACTTCCAACACTGTGCTGCCTGCTGCCACGAGAGTGAACTCGCCGTCGTTGATTGTCATGTTGTCATCGCATTTGATGCATTTTGAAATATCGCCGTTCATAGTGATGTTGAACGAGCCTCCGTTGATGACCAATGTGCTATCGGCTGAGAGACCGTTGACATCATCTACATCGCTGGTAATCAAAAAGTTACCTGAGTTGATTGTGCAGATTCCTTTGACTTTTATCGGGTGCTTAACAAAGCTTGTGACGTTCAAAGTGCCGTTGCCTTGCACCAATAAGTCGCTGTTGCTCATGAGAGCCGCTTTCTTGTCGCTTTCGGTGCCGTCGCTGAGCGAATTAGTAGTGCCGTCGGCGATTTCAAGGATTACGCCTGCATCGCATGTCAAATCCATGGCTTTGCCGGTAGGATTGGTTAAATTGACACCGTTTAACTGAATCGTTGGCGTTGTCGCACTCTCGATGGCAAAACGTCCAGGATTAGCGGTTCCTGACAATACGTAAGTGATATTGTCGGAAACCAGCGATGTGATTGAGACTTTTGCCTCGCTGACTGTCACGATGACTTGTGTGACAGGGTAGGGGTTGATGACTTCCGCGCTCGTTCCATTATAATTAATGTATACGATGTCACCCGAGCCTGTCGGAATAAACGGGAACGTCAAACTGTCGACTTCGGTGAAGTCAAACGAGTATAAGTTGTTGGTAGTCCGCACTTTAAGCTTACCATTATCGTTGACATACATGCTGTCTATGGAGCTGACCGGCGCGTCTAAAACTATGCCTTTGTTTTCCTGGCCATGAATGCGTACATGGTATTCGCCATCTTGTGCCTTGACTGATAATCCTGTGAATATCAATGATATAACTAACAAAAGTCTCTTCATGGCATTACATTTTTATGAATTTGGAAAACTCGTTGCCTACACCTATTATGTATAAGCCTGCGCGCAAATCACCGACGTTGATGGCTGCGTTAGCTGACACTATGGCTCTTTTTACCACTGCTCCGTTTATCGAATAAATTGTAACTTCTTGATTATCAGAGATGTTGTTTATTCTTAAAATATCGTTTGTCGGATTCGGATAAATCGTAAGATGTTGATTTTCAGTTTCGATGACATCCTGTACTTCTGAAAAATAGGCTTTTCTCAAACTTGACAGGTTGTAAGAGACGGTTTCTCCGTTGCTGTCGAGGAAAAGCTTGGTGTCGGAATAGTAAATCTTAGAATCGGTACTCATGACGTAACTCGCTGTGGTTCCGTCGGTTTTCACGATGTTGAACACCACATTTTGAGCGAGTGCCGGGTACATCATTCCCACCATAATGACAATGGTGATCAAAAATTTTCTCATAGTTAAACAGTTTGAACGTTAAATAGCCTGCAAAGGTAACGAAAAACATCTTAAAATGGTATAAAAAAAGTGACGATTTTTTTTCGTCACTTTTATGCTTTTGCCGTCATTTCGAGCGAAATGTAACGAAGTGGAGTGAAGTCGAGAAATCTCCTACAATTGTTCAGATATGTTTTTTTTGTCGGAGATTTCTCCATTCCGCTTCGCTTCAGTCGAAATGACGAGTTGGAAGTTAACTATTTCTTTGGTACTTCCAAGAGGATATCGCACAGCAGATCCCAGAACATCTGGACTGTCTTGATTTCGATTCTCTCGTCAGGTGAGTGCACGCCGCGTAGGGTAGGACCGAATGAAATCATGTCCATGCCAGCGATCTTGTCGCCGATGAGGCCGCATTCCAAACCAGCGTGGATAGCCTTCACTTTCGGGTCTTTGCCGAAGCGTTTCTTATAGACTTTCTCAGCGATGGCGCAGATTGCCGAGTTCGGGTTCGGTGTCCAGCCCGGATAGCCGTCGGTGTGTTTCACCTCTGCGTTGGCGAGGTTGAAGCAAGCCTCGACCATTGCTGCCACGTATTCCTTAGCCGACTCGATTGAGCTGCGCTGTGAGGTCTGGATGAAGAAATAACCTTCTTTTTTCTTCACAGATGCGAGGTTTGTCGAAGTCTCCACGAAGTTCGGGATGGTTTGTGACCACTCGATGACGCCGTGAGGGCAGGTGAGGAGGCCGTTCAGAAGGTCGAACTGTGTCATCTCGTCGATGACGACGTCGGCTGTGGTCTCCGATTTCTTTGCCTTTACGGTGATGTCTGGTTCGGCCACTTGATATTCGTTCTTGAAGCTTTTTTCAAACTTCTTGACCATTGCCTCGAATTTCTTTGCGCAGTCTTTCGGGATGAAGACCACTGCTGTTGCCTCGCGAGCGATGGCGTTGCGGAGGTTACCGCCTTGGATGTCGTAAATGCGGAGGTCGTACTCGTTTGTTGCCTGCCATAAGATTCTGGTTAACAGCTTGTTAGCGTTGGCGAGGTTCTTGTTGATGTCGTCGCCAGAGTGACCGCCTTTCAGTCCGCTGACTTTGATATCGTAAGGAATATAACCTTCAGGAGCGTTCTCGAGTTTATAGAAAATCTTGACGATAGTGTCCATGCCGCCTGCGCATCCTACGCAGATGTCGCCCTCGTCTTCGTTGTCTAGGTTGAGGAGGATACGGCCAGTGATGTTTTTCGGGTCGAGTTTCTCGGCGCCGGTGAGACCAGTCTCTTCGTCGACAGTGAAGATGCACTCGATTGGACCGTGTTTTACGTTTTTGTCAGTGATTACTGCTAATGCCGCAGCCACTCCGATGCCGTCGTCAGCGCCGAGGGTGGTGCCGTTAGCATGCAGCCATTCGCCTTTCAACACAGCCTCGATAGGGTCTTTATCGAAATCGTGGACCTTGTCGCCGTTTTTCTCGCACACCATGTCCATATGAGCCTGCAGAATGACGGTCTGGCGGTTTTCCATGCCTTTTGTTGCCGGCACGCTCATGATGATGTTGCCGCAAGGTTCTTTCTTGTATTCCACATTATGGTCTTTAGCCCATTTCTCGAGGTAAGCGACCATTTTTTCTTCTCTCTTCGAAGGACGTGGCACGCCCATGATGCCTTGGAATTCCTTCCAAACGCCTTCCGGTTTAAGTTTTAATACTACTTCGTTCATGATATTAATGTTTTAATAATTCTATTGTCTTAATTGGGTCTTCCGATTTGAACACAGCGTTTCCTGCAACCAAAATATCAGCTCCTGCATTGAACAGTTTCGGTGCGTTCTCGACATTCACTCCGCCGTCGACTTCAATCATGGTTTTAAGTCCTTGATTTTCAATCATCTGACGTAGTTTTTCAATCTTGGCGTATGTGCGTTCAATGAATTTCTGTCCGCCGAATCCCGGATTCACTGACATTAATAATACAAGGTCCAAGTCGCCGAGGATGTCTTCCAAGAGTGTCACTGGGGTATGCGGGTTGAGCACAACGCCTGCTTTCACGCCGAGTGATTTCAGCATCTGCACACTGCGATGGATATGGGTGCTTGCCTCGTAGTGGAAGGTGATGATGTCGGCACCTGCGTCGCGGAACTTCTCGAAATAGCGGTCGGGTTCGACAATCATGAGATGCACGTCGAGAGGCTTAAGTGCTTCTTTCTTAATGGCTTGCACCAGCGGGATGCCGTAAGAAATATTCGGCACGAACACCCCGTCCATGATGTCGCAGTGGAACCAGTCCGCCTGACTGCGGTTCACCATGTCGATATCCTTTGACAGATGCAGGAAGTCAGCTGAAAGCAACGATGGAGCGATAAGTTTGTTCATTTCGATAATTTTTTGTAACTGCAAAAATACAATCTTTTTTTAAAAGGTGCAAGTTTTTTTAATGGTGTTTTGATGGGTTTAATATTTTAAGAGGATTTGAATCTGCTTAATTTATAATTATGCATTAACAGGTTAATTATCAGGTGTTTATAATTAAATATTAAATTTAAAAATGTTTTGTTTGTACAAATGGATGATTAAGAAGTTGATACATACCATAATGTAAAGTTTATAGCCTCTGGATCGGCGGCGGCTGAATTAAAAAAGAGAAGTGATGAAAGTGGCGCAGGACGTTTTACCGATTTTAATCTGCCACCATTGACGTTTTATGAATATGTTCATTTGAAAGATTATTCCCAGTTAATGCGACCCGTGGAGATGGAATGGTCGTGGGGATCCGGGTCGTTTTCTTCAATTGACTGTCTAATAGACTGTTTTAATTTCTACTATTGTATATGCTATTATGATGATCTGAGCGTCGGTGACGCGCTTCGTTGTTTTCGATGCAAATTTACACAAATTTTGAAAGCAATTTTGATGGTTTTTTTAAAAACCTTTGATTGAAAGATATCCTTAAATTGAAGGAGATTCATTGCTCCGCTCGGAATAACAGGATGATTTTGTGTGAACATTGTGGCGCGGCCCGATTGTGGGAGCGGCTTGTTATGAAAAATTTTTCAAAAAATCTTTTGGGTATCAAAAATAATTCCTATCTTTGCAGCGGAATTATAAAATTAAAATTTATGCCCGAGATTAAAATAACAAAGATATGGTTTGACGCTGAACATCTTGCCGGAGAAGATGAAAACGGTAATGTTTATAAGCAATCACTACTGTGGTATCAAAAACTGAAAGACGTCTCAGATGAGGAGAGAAACGCCTATTCTTTCGGTTTCGATGGCATTCATTGGCGAAATCTCGACGTTGATGTCAGCTTCGAGAGTTTTTTATATGAAGATGCCGAACCATCTGATTTTCAACGATTTTTCCTCGTCCATAAGGAGATAAACATCACTGAATTTGCAAAAATTGCAGGAATCAATGCCACATTGTTAAGAAATTACATCAACGGGTTTAAAAAGCCTTCAAAAGAGAGGGAAAATGAGATTTTGGAGGCGATTCATAAAATAGGGAAGAAGTTCGTTGAAGCAAAGTTTTGAAAATAATACATTAAGATACAAATTTTATACTTTAATATCTCAAAGAAAACACAAAAAGTTTCAATATAACACAATATTGAACAAATTGTTTTCAAATAATCTAAAATAGAACTGCTTTTGCCTGAATTTCGTTATCTTTACGGGGTATAATTTACCATAAAGAAGACTAAGGAAGACAACAGAAAAGAGCGCAGATCGTCGTGGATGCCGGTAGTGTAATCTGAACTGTGTCAAGGTCTGATTCCATCATTAATACACGGTGCAAAATTACACTCTCCCAAAAAATAACAGGACCACTCATCGTAGCCCTGTTAAATCCATGATAATTGCAATAAATCTTAAGACTAACCAAGATAACTCTTGAGAATCTTGCTTCTGCTTGTGTGCTTCAAGCGACGGATCGCCTTCTCCTTGATCTGACGCACGCGCTCGCGTGTGAGGTCAAACTTCTCACCAATCTCCTCCAAAGTCATAGGATGACCGCCGTTCAATCCGAAATAAAGACGGACAACGTCGGCCTCTCTCTGTGTCAAAGTCGAAATGGCACGGTCAATCTCCTTGCGTAATGACTCGTAAAGAAGCTGCGTCTCAGGTGTCACAACCTCATCGCTCTTCAAGACATCGTACATGTTGTTGTCTTCGTCCTGCACGAGAGGAGCGTCCATCGACACATGACGGCCCGCGTTCTTCATCGACTCCTTGACTTCGGCTTCGGTGAGGTCGAGGACTTCAGCTATCTCTTCGGCGTTCGGCTCACGCTCAAATTCCTGCTCCAGCTTTGCGTATGTCTTGTTGATTTTGTTGATCGAACCGATCTTGTTCAATGGAAGTCGGACGATACGTGATTGTTCTGCAAGAGCCTGGAGGATGGATTGGCGGATCCACCACACAGCGTAAGAGATGAACTTGAAACCTCTTGTCTCGTCAAAACGGCGTGCCGCCTTGATAAGTCCGAGGTTGCCCTCATTGATGAGGTCGGGGAGGCTTAATCCCTGATTTTGGTACTGTTTCGACACGGAGACGACGAATCTCAAGTTGGCCTTCGTGAGTTTCTCCAAAGCGGCCATGTCGCCCTGACGTATTCTCTGCGCAAGCTCGACTTCCTCGTCAGCCGTTATCAATTCAACTTTACCAATCTCCTGGAGATACTTATCCAAAGAAGCGGTTTCCCTGTTGGTAACTTGTTTGGTAATCTTTAACTGCCTCATATTTTATTTATTAAGATTATTCCTTTGCTTTAATCCGTCATTTCGAGTGAAGCGAAGCGGAATCGAGAAATCTCCTGCATGTTTGTAATACTTTTTTGAAGGAGATTTCTCCACTCCCTCCGGTCGGTCGAAATGACGTTTTGAAGATTTATTTCTTCTCGTGTCTTGGACCTTTATGCTCGCCACCTTTGTGGTCTTTGTGGTCGCCACCTTTGCGTTCGCCACGCGGTCTCTCTGGCTTCTCAACGTAACCTTCAGGTTTCGGTAATAAAGCCTTTCTTGAGAGACGGAGCTTGCCGGTCTTCTGGTCGATGTCGATCAACTTCACCTGAATCTTGTCGCCTTCTTTCAAGACGCCGTCCATGGTCTCGAGACGTTTGTAGTCGATCTCTGAGATGTGGAGCAGACCGTCCTTGCCAGGAAGGATCTCGACGAAAGCGCCGAACGGCATTATTGACTTCACTGTGCCGTCGTAAACCTCGCCAACCTCAGGAACTGCAACGATAGCGCGGACGCGTGCCTTAGCAGCCTCGAGGTCTTCCTTGTTGGTAGAAGCGATCTCGACCATGCCGCATTTCTCGTCTTCAGTGATGACGATGACGGTGTTAGTGGTCTTCTGAATCTCTTGGACGACCTTTCCGCCAGGGCCGATGACAGCGCCGATGAAGTCCTTAGGAATGATGATCTTCTCGATACGTGGCACTGACTCTTTGTAGTCGGCACGTGGCTCGGTGATGGTCTTGGCCATCTCGCCGAGGATGTGCATTCTGCCGGCCTTAGCCTGCTCGAGAGCCTCGCTCAACACTTCGTATGACAAACCGTCGACCTTGATATCCATCTGGCATGCTGTGATGCCGTCGACAGTACCTGTCACCTTGAAGTCCATGTCGCCGAGGTGGTCCTCATCGCCAAGGATATCTGACAAGACAGCGTATTTGTCGTTGTCGGTGATAAGACCCATTGCGATACCTGCGACAGGTTTTCTCATCTTCACGCCGGCGTCCATCAATGCTAATGTTCCACCACATACTGAAGCCATTGATGATGAGCCGTTTGACTCGAGGATGTCAGACACCACGCGGATGGTGTAAGGGTTATCTTCACCGTTAGGGATCATGTTCTTGAGAGCTCTCTCGGCGAGGTTGCCGTGACCGATCTCACGACGGCTGACACCGCGGCTTGCCTTGCATTCGCCTGTTGCGAAGCTCGGGAAGTTGTAGTGCAGCATGAAGTTGCTTGTGCCTTCAACGACAGCCCCGTCGATGGTCTGCTCGTCGAGCTTGGTGCCCAATGTCACTGTCACCAATGCCTGTGTCTCACCACGTGTGAAGATGGCTGAGCCGTGGCATGAAGGAAGCACGTCGACTTCTGTCCAGATAGGACGGATCTGGTCGAGTTTACGTCCGTCGAGACGTTTGCGTTCGATCAAGATAGCGTCGCGCACTGCCTTACGCTCGATGTCGTGGAAGTAACGTTTTGCCATCGAGGTCTTCTCTTCGAGTTCCTCTTCGGTGTATTTTGTGAGATAATTGTCAAGGATAGCCTGGAATGCGTCCTCACGCTCGTGTTTGTTGGCGTTGCCTGTGAGTGCGAAGTCGTAGCATGGCTTGTAGCAGCATGCCATCATGTCAGCGCGAAGGTCTTCGTCGTTGACTTCGTGGCAATATTCGCGTTTCGGGTTAGCCTTCTCGACTCTTGAAGCGAGGTCGAGCTGTGCCTGCACCTGACCTTTGATGGCCTCGTGAGCTGCTTTCAAAGCGCCGATCATCTGTGCTTCTGAAATCTCTTTCGATTCGCCTTCCACCATGCAGATGTCTTTCATTGTGGCACCCACCATGAGTTCGAGGTCGGCGTTCTCGAGTTCGTCGGCGCGCGGGTTGATGACGTATTCGCCGTTAATCATCGCGACGCGGACTTCTGAGATAGGACCGTGGAACGGGATGTCTGACACTGCGATAGCTGCTGATGCCGCCAATGCTGCGTATGCATCCGGAAGAACGTTGGTCTCACCTGAGAGGAGTGTGATCTGCACCTGAATCTCAGCGTGGAAATCGTCTGGGAACAATGGACGGATGGCACGGTCAACGAGACGTGAGATCAGAATCTCATAGTCTGATGGCTTGCCTTCACGTTTGAAGAAACCGCCAGGGAACTTGCCTGTGGCGGCGTATTTCTCTTTATAATCGACTGAAAGAGGCAGGAAATCGACATCGTCTTTTGCTTCCTTTGCTGCAACCACTGTTGCGAGCAACACTGTCTTACCGCATGTCACTACCGCTGCACCGTCGGCCTGCTTGGCCAGACGTCCTGTCTCGATGGTAATAATATCCTTACCGGTTTGTATGGTCTGTTTGATACCTTCTGGACCCATAATAAAAACTTTTAATAATTAATTTAAATAAACCGCTTACATTTAGGTATACAACAATACGAAAAAAGGCAATCCAACGTTGCCTTTTTTCGCAAGGGCATTGATAGTCAATGCTATTATTTTCTGATACCTAATTCTTTGATGATAGCACGATATCTTTCGATATCTTTCTTCTTCAGGTAGGCGAGGAGCTTTCTTCTCTTACCTACGAGAGAGACGAGTGAACGCATTGTTGCCAAATCTTTCTTAGCACCCTTCATGTGTTCTGTCAAATTCTTGATTCTGAATGTGAACAATGCAATTTGTCCTTCTGCTGAGCCGGTATCCTGTGCGTTTTTACCGTACTTTGTGAAAATCTCTTGTTTCTTTTCTGCAGTTAAATACATATCTATTCTTTTTCTCTAAATTTTTCGGACTGCAAAATTACAACTTTTTTAATTACCAAAAACATAAATTTTCAAAATTTTTTAAAAATTAATATTTTCATTGGAATTGAAAAATTTTTTATATTTGAATCGATTTTATGTAAAATGCGAATTGTATCTAAACGATTGTTAATCAATATCTTAAATATTATGAAGATAAAATTCAAAACAGTGGTTGCCACTACATTGCTCTTGCTGATGGTGATTTTTGCATCGTCATGTAAGAAAAATGAGATAAAAAGAGTGGCGGTTGACACTCAATTTGCGGTCGCTATCTTCAGCGATACCGTCTCTTTGAGAGAAATTATCAAGGACATGGACAGCACAACACAGAATTGGCTGCGCGTAAGAAACGACTCGATCTTCGCTTTTTACGTCGATACCATCAGAGGAGTGCTTAAAGCAAGTGACCTTCTCAGCGACATAGCTGACGTATCATTCAACTCGACAACAAACTTCGCGATGCCTCCGATCGCCTCTCCAATCAGCCTCGACACAGTGATCGATGTCGACAGATTCATGACAGTGCCGTTCCACTACGATGGCTATAATATAGAAGAGGTGTTGCTTCGCGAAGGTGCATTGAGCTTCGATTTTGTGGTCAGCCCGGCAATCGAGCATCTGAAAAGACTTGAGATATACTCAAACCAGCTGATTAATCCGGAAGGTGATCCTCTGACAATAGTCATCGACTATTATAATAAAGGTCCTCAGAACGTCAATTTGGCTGGCTATAGAATAATTCCTGAAGCCGACACTGTGGCGTTCGGAGCACGCACCACTCTGCATATCGAAAGCGGTATTTATGAAGGCGGCGAGTACACCTGCACCCTTACAGGCGGCCTCACTGGCGTGAAATTTAAAACAGTCTTGGGTACCATCGACACACCTCTCGATTCAATCTTCCACGACCAGACAGCTATCGACTTCGGTATCCAAGGAATAACCGGAAGCGCAGTGCTTCCTGTGCCTACAATCAAAGTGGCATATAACAACACCTTCGGATTCGGCGCAGTCGCTGATGTCACAAAACTGGACTTCGTCAACACAAATACAGGTCTGGTGACAAACCTTCTCGCAACCGATATGGTTGAACTGACAGTGCATCCTACAGAAGGTGCATGGCATAACACGAGAATCATGGGTTTGGCAGAGGAAATCGACGCTCTGGCAGGCTACAACCGCCTTGATTTCGACGGCTCAATCAGGATGAACCTCAACGACCACCAGTTCTCAATATCCGATACATCATCAGTCGATATCGCAGCTGATGTTGAGATGCCTTTCTCATTCAAACTCAGCGAATTGTGCTATACCGACACCGTGCCGCTCAACTTGGCAGGCTCAAGCAACGACTCAAATGTTGATGATTATATCGATCAGATCGATTTCTACATCGACTATAACAGCAAGATTAAAATCGATGTCGACATGCAGGCTATCTTCATGAAAAACAACACTGTCCTCGACTCGTTGTTTGTTGATGCCAATTCATTGAATTATTCACCTACAGATGAGATTTCAACTATTTCTGTCATAATTACCGACCGTAGGCTTAGAAATGTGTTGCGTTCTAACCAGCTGGTGCTTCGTTTAGGCGCGTCAACAGAGGCTATCAGCCCTGAACCGGTGATGATGATGGATTCAGATGGTATATACCTGAGGATGCGAGTAGTGACAAAATCATCTGAGATTGACATTAATTAATAGGAGGGCTGAGATATGAAGAAATTTTATAAATTTTTGATTGTTATAGCATTAGTTTGCTCATCATTGGTTTCAAAAGCCCAGAACGACGGAATAGGATTCACCTTGCTTCCGCAGATGCCTTACGCTAACTTCTACAACCCTGGCATCAGAGTTCAATATAATGGTATGGTCGGCGTGGCGTTTTCCAATTTCAACGTCGCAATGTTTAACTCAAGCGTCAGATATAATAACCTTTACGGAAAAGATAAAAGTGTCATCGACCTGACGAAATTTGCCAACAGCCTTGATGAAAACAACATTATCAACACGAATTTCTCAATGGATGTTTTGAATGTGGGCTTTAGAGTTGATAAGTTGTTCTTTAACATCGACTGGCGTGTGAGAATGGTCGGCGAGTTCAGCTTCTCAAAAGATTTCGTCGGTTTCTTCGCCTTTGGTAACGCTCATTTCTTGGGTATAGGACAACCATGTAATTTCAACCTTGGCGCAGATATTTCACTCTTCCATGAGCTCGGCGTAAGTGCTCAATATGAGATAAATGACCATCTCACCGTGGGTATCCGTCCAAAAATTTTGAGCGGTATCGCCAATGCAGTGGTCGAGAACAACAACACAAAAATCTTTACCGATGCCAACTCATTCGCAATCTCGGCAGATGTCGACCTGAAGATTAGGATGGCAAGTCTGCTGGAAGGCAATGTCGAGAAGATTGGCGATGTCACCAAGATGGTTGACTCTATGGCTGCTGCTGATTTCTTCAAATTCGGCGAGAACTTAGGCTTTGGCATTGATTTTGGTGCTGAATATGTTATCAACGAACATTTTGGCGTGGCTGCAGGCGTTTACGACCTCGGCTATGTCAAATGGACCGATGCAAAAGTTAAGACAGTCAACAAGAGCAATTATATGCTTAATGACGCTGTATTCAACGACATTACCGACCTCAACACTCTCAGCATCGATTACAAGTCGATGGTTGACAATGTCATCAACGAGGTGTGGGGCAACAGTCTTCTTGACAAAGGTGCCGACTATAAGACATATCTTAAAACAAGACTTATGCTTCAGGGTTATTATGAGTTGAATCCAATGGTTCGCGCCACAGCCATCGCGCAGATGTATCTCGTGAAAGGCAAGGCACATCCGGCATTGACGCTGGCTTATAGCGGATGCTTCTGGAATCACCTTAACCTTGAACTTAACTGTACCATGTCAAAATACACCGGAACAGCAATGGGTGCTGGTATAGGCGTGCATTTCGGTGCTTTCAACTTCTATGCTGTCACCGACAACATCCTCTGTGTAGCTAAGATAGGCGCTCCGGCTCTCGAGCTGGCATCAACATACCGTCAGGCTAACGCCAGAATAGGTATCGTCTTCACCATCGGACAATATGGTAGAGCAAAAGACGAGCCGGTACAGTAGCTGGAGATTTTAAAAATAAATAATATCAACTAAAAAAGGCGACCTTAACGATCGCCTTTTTTTATTGGTTGTTTAGTGATTATCCTTTGTAGAATGGGAGTTTCACAACGACTGCGCTGATGAGTTTGTCTCTCACCTTGATGAAAATCTCGCTTCCGACCTTTGAGAAGTCTTTCTTCACATAGCCCATACCGATAGCTTTCTTCACTGACGGTGCCATTGTACCTGAAGTCACTTCGCCGATGTGATTGCCTTCAGCGTCGCAGATCTCATATTCATGACGTGCGATGCCTTTGCCTGTGATTTCGAAAGCGACGAGCTTGCGTGTGACGCCTTCAGCTTTCTGTTTCTCGTTGTAAGCGCGGTCGATGAAGTCGTTGCCGTCGACGAACTTGGTGATCCAGCCGAGACCAGCCTCGATAGGTGAGGTGGTGTCGCAGATATCGTTGCCGTAGAGGCAGAATCCCATCTCGAGACGGAGAGTGTCACGAGCGCCAAGGCCTATAGGTTTGATGCCGAACTCTTTACCTGCTTCGAGAACCTTCTTGTAAACGTTCACTGCTTCTGCGTTAGGGATGTAGATCTCGCATCCGCCAGCGCCAGTGTAACCTGTTGTTGAGAAGATGATGTCCTTCACACCTGCAAACTCAATGATTTTGAAGGTGTAGTATTCCATATCTTCGACAGATGCCTTTGTGAGCTTCTGCATGGCCTTGAGTGCGAGAGGACCCTGCACTGCGAGCTGTGACCACTGGTTGCTCTCGTTGATGAAGTCGACGCCGAGTTTCATGCCCATCTCTTCAGCGACTTTTGACATCCAAGCCCAGTCTTTATCAATATTGGCTGCATTAGGAACCATGAAATATTCGTCAGCTGACACGCGGTAAACGAGCATATCGTCGACGATGCCGCCTTTGCCGTTCGGGAGGCAGGTGTACTGAACCTTGCCGTCAACCAAT
>Ga0129306_1000475_pt1 | contig 62974 bp, 45 predicted proteins | sample P827metagenome_FD_94438 | JGI IMG/M metagenome (GOLD analysis project Ga0129306, IMG submission 94438) | Capybara group fecal microbial communities from Wisconsin, USA - P827 metagenome | ecosystem: Host-associated > Mammals > Digestive system > Large intestine > Fecal | place: USA: Wisconsin... | reverse complement strand
GGAACTCAAACTTTGCAGATGTGTTGTCTTCCATACTTCAAAGGTAAGGTCTTTTGATACACAAACCTACCTTCAAGTATATGTTTATGTCACATTATGCCACGGAAGTTTGCAAGTGTCCCCTCATTTGCTTATTTTTGCAAATATATTAACACAAATGAACTATAACTTTCATACCTACAGGGAAATCAAGCAGCAACCCCGTGTCTGGCTTGAAGCGTATCAGATTATTGCATCCCGCAAAGAGGAGATTAAGGGTTTCACGGACAAGTGGATTGCACTTGGGTATGAGATTGTTCTCACCGGCGCCGGCACATCGGCATACATCGGCGACGCCCTGCAGACAGCTCTTCACAACACCCCCTTCAGAGGAGCCAAAGCAATAGCCACTACGGATATCATAACCACTCCGTACATGTATTTCAACAAGGACAGCAAGGTCCTGCTTGTCTCTTTCGGCCGTTCCGGTAATTCTCCTGAAAGCCTGGGCGCAGTAAAGGCCGTCAACCAGACCGCCGGCAGCGTTGCCCACATTTTCATCACCTGCAACGAAGAAGGAGAGATGGCCCTTACAAAGGCCTCCAACATACTTACCGTCCTGCTTCCTCCTGAGACCAACGACATCTCCCTTGCCATGACCAGCAGCTACTCTACCATGCTCCTCGCCTGCTCTCTCATTGCAAACATAGACAAGATTGAGGAGCAGAAGGTGTACATAGAACTGCTGGCATCCAGGGTAAAAGAAGCAATGGACAAGTATGAGGCTTCCATCAAGGACATCGCCAGCCTTGATTTCAAGCGCGCCATATTCCTTGGCTCCGGCCCCATGAAGGGCGTGGCGGAGGAATGCCGCCTCAAACTCCAGGAACTCACGGACGGTGAGGTCATGTGCGCTTATGACTCTTTCCTTGGTTTCCGCCACGGTCCCAAGGCCCTGGTTAATCCTGATTCGCTCATGGTCTATCTGATCTCCCCCAACCCGGATGTCCAGCGCTATGAGAAAGACCTCATAAAGCAGGTCAAATCCAACAACAACGTCAAGGCTGCCGTGATAGTGTGCTTCAGCAAGCCGGATATTGACCCTTCCTGCTACAGCCTCTGCATAGAGATAGGTCTTCCCCCGGAGTTCCCGGTTTGTTACGGCTGCGTTTCCTACGTCTTTGCCGGCCAGCTTCTGGGTCTTTTCAAATCAATTGAACGCGGGCTCTGCCCGGACAGCCCTTCCGTGAGCGGTAATATTTCCCGAGTGGTTGAAGGCGTAACTTTATATTAATAATATGGCAAAGACAGAACAATTGCTCCATCGCATAGACGAGCTCCAGAAAGAGACCGGCATTCCCCGTACCATTTTTGCGGCATGCCCCAACTCCCCCACTGTCATCCGTGCATCCCTTCGCGCAGCAAAACGCAACAACGCCCCCATTTATTTTGCTGCAACCCTTAACCAGGTAGACTGCGACGGAGGCTACACCGGCATGACCCAGGAGCAGTTCTGCCGCCTGGTGCGCTTTGAAACTGAAAGGGTTAACTTCACTGGCCCCGTCATCATAGCGATAGACCACGGCGGCCCCTGGCTCAAGGATAAGCAGAGAACGGAGAAATGGTCTGTGAAGGACGCCATGGACGGCGTAAAGAAGTCTTTCGAAGCCGCAGTTCTGGCAGGATATGACCTCATCCACGTGGATCCTACCGTGGACATCAACGTTCCCAAGGGTGAGATCATCGACATCCACCTGGTTGCAAAACGCACAATAGAGCTCATTGAGCACACGGAAAAATTCCGCAAGGCACACGGCCTCCCCGCCATCTCCTACGAGGTTGGAACGGAAGAGGTCCACGGCGGCCTTGCCGACGAAACTACTTTCGACACTTTCATCAATGATTTAAAAATAGGGTTAATAAGTGTTGGTTTGGATGATGTATGGCCTTGCTTCATCGTCGGGAAAGTGGGTACCGATCTGGACACGACGGTGTTTGACGGTACTGTTGCAAGGAAACTTACATCCAAGGTACGTCCTCTGGGCAGCTACATCAAAGGTCACTACACCGATGATGTAGCTAACCCCGAGGAGTATCCTCTCTGCGGAATGGGCGCAGCCAACGTCGGCCCTGAGTTCACAATTGGCGAATACCGCGCGCTCTGTGAACTGGAACAGCTTGAAAAGAAATGTCTCGGGGAAGGCCGCGTAGCCGTTCCGTCAAACATGAAGGAAATCCTTTTGGAGGCCGTTCACGAAAGCCACCGCTGGGAAAAATGGCTCCACGAGGACGAAAAGGGCAAGGACCTTTATGAACTTACCCCTGAACGTCAGGACTGGATTGTGGCCACCTGCTGCCGCTACATCTGGCAGCAGCCCAAGCCCCTTGCCGCCCGCGGATTCCTTTACGACAACTTGGAACGCCTTGGCATAGACGCAGAGGAAATTGTCCTTGGCCGCATTGAAAGGGACATGGATAAGTACTTCCGCGCATTTAACCTTATAGGACTTAATGACCTGCTGTAATGATATGCTGGCAGTGATTATTGATTTTTTTTATTATTATTGCAACATAACACAAACTAAATTAAAACCCAGTTCAGGCTTATGAGTATTAAAACTGTTCTCCAGGCCGTTTCTGTTTCGCTTATGTTCTCGCTGGCATCCATCTTTGCCAGTGCCCAGACACTCACTGTCAAAGGTACCGTCATCGATGCTGGAGACGGCTCTCCTCTTGTGGGGGTGGCCATCGCCAGTTCACAAGGTGGCGGAACCATAACGGACATAGACGGAAAGTACACCCTCAAGGTTTCCGCCAACGCAGTCCTTACCTTCAGCTACCTCAGTTATATTGATGTAGTTGAGACTGTCAATGGTCGTAACGTAATTGACGTTGCCATGCACGTGAACAACGAACTCCTCGAGGAAGTCGTCGTTCTTGGCTACACAACTCAAAAGAAAAATGAACTCTCTAGTGCCGTCGTCTCACTCTCTTCTGAGAAACTCAACGACGTCACTTCCGCTGATCTTGGCAACAAGCTTCAGGGCAAGGTGGCCGGAGTTGTGGTCATGAATGCTTCCGGACAGCCCGGTGAAGGCGCCCAGATCCGCGTCCGCGGAACAGGGTCAATCTCCGCCAATGCCGGTCCGCTCTATGTCGTAGACGGAATTGCAGGAGGGTCATTCAACCCCAACGACGTCGAGACTCTTACCGTTTTGAAAGACGCTTCCGCAACTGCCCTTTATGGAGCTTCAGCTGCCGGCGGTGTCATTGTCGTCACAACTAAATCGGCAAAATCTGAAGAAGTAAAAATAAACTTCAAAGCCAGCGCCGGAATAAAGAGGGCACTTATGGGCCACTTCTCTCCTATGGACGCAGAGGAAGCTTACTATCTTATGAAAGATATCAAGCCCAAAGCCACTTTCTCTTCACAATTCCCCAAGTCTTTGAGAGACCAGGACTTCAATTGGATGGATGCCGCTTTCCGCACTGGAATAGTTCAGAACTACTATGGCTCTGCATCAGGACGTTCCGGACGCACCAGTTATTTTGCATCCATTGACTACTTCGATGAAGTGGGTACCCTTATCAACACCGGTTACAGCCGCGGGTCTGCCAGGGTTAATCTCTCAACACCTCTTTCGGACAAGGTAAACCTCAACATCCGTTTGAACTACGACCGTTCCAGGTCCCGCTCTACATCTTCTTATGTCACTCTGGAATGCGCCTACCGCTCTCTCCCCTGGGACAACCCGTACGATGAGAATGGCAACCCCATATATATGGCCGGCAAAGAACGTACAGATAACGGTGAGCGCTGGTGGTCTCACGACGGATACAACATGTTCCACAACGAGCTTTACAACTATGCGTGGTCCACTAACGAAAGCATAACCGGCGATGTACAGTTGATTTATAACATCCTTCCCTGGCTAAGTTTTACCAGTTCCAACCGTTTTGCTTCTTCCAACTGGGACTGGGAAGAATATATTGACCCTCGCACAAACCACCCCGCCTATAAGCAAGGTCACCTTTCAGAGAGCAGCGGATTCAGTACCGGATTCGGCACTTCCAACCTGCTCAAGGCGTTCAAGGACTTTGATAACCACTCCGTAAGCAGCATCATAGGTTGGGAATATGGCCAGGGATACAACCAGAACCATGGAGGTTCCGGTACCGGAATGCCTGCCGGACAGGCCGCACTGTCCAATACGGCTGCTGAAGCAGTTTCTGGATACAACTCCTCGTCCCGCTCCTGGGCAATGCTTGCACAGGCGCAGTACTCTTACCTTGGAAAATATATCGCCACAGCGTCCATACGTTACGACGAAACCTCGAAATTTGCACCCAAGGCCCGTGGAGGTTTCTTCCCCGGAGTTTCCGCCGCCTGGATTATTTCCAAAGAGGATTTCTTCTCTTCCATCTCGGGATTCGACCTCTTGAAGATTCGAGCAGGATACGGCAAGACCGGTAACGACAATATCGAGGAGTTCCTCTATCAGGATGTCTACTCCCTGTCCTCCCTCTATCAGAACATAGTTTCTGCCGTTATGGACAGGCAGTCCAACCCCAACCTGGGCTGGGAGGAAGCTTATATGGCAAGTTTCGGCATTGACGCAGAACTCTCAAACGGCATCAATTTTACCATCGACCTCTACGACACCAAGAACGACAACATTCTGCTGAGCGTTCCCCTGGCTACTTCCACCGGATTCACATCCTCAATGCAGAATGTCGGTACTATCCGGAACAGGGGCGTCGAATTTGCAATTGATGCTGACATTATTTCCAACAAAGACCTCCTTTGGAACGTAGGCTTCAATGCCGGCTTCAACAAAAACAAAGCGGAGTACCTTCCCAACGGAGCATTTCTCCAGACGGCCGGCACAATGACCCACCAGATTAAAGTCGGTCAGGATGTGTTCTCATGGTATATGCCCAAATGGGCCGGAGTCGATCCTGACAATGGAGATCCGCTCTGGGAGACAATCGGAGAAGATGGAAAAGTTTCAACGACGAACGATTATACTAAAGCCACATATCAGGTTTGCGGTGTCGCCGCTCCCATTATTGGCGGTGGTGTAAACACCTTCCTTCGTTGGAAGAACTTCAGCCTTTCAGCCAACGGAAACTTTTTCCTGGGGAACAAGATTTACAATGCCACCCGTGAAATCATGGACTCCGACGGCGCTCAGTTGAGTTCCTTCTACAACCAGATGTCCATATACAATGGTCTTGGTTGGAGCCGGTGGGAACAGCCCGGCGACATAGCCACTCACCCCAAACCTGGTTCTGCAGGAAATAAGAATGCCAATGCTTACTCATCAAGGTATCTGGAAGACGGCAGTTTCTTCCGCCTTAAGAACGTAACGTTGTCATACACCCTTCCTTCTTCCATTTTGACCAAAATGGCAGCTAAGGATGTCAGGGTTTTCGTGTCCGCAGACAACCTTCTCACTCTTTCCAGATTCTCCGGTACAGATCCTGAAGTCAGGCTTGAAAGTACAGCATGGTCACTCGCAGGCTCTTTCGACATGAACTACCCCGTTCCAATGAGCATCGTTGGCGGTATTGAAATCACTTTTTAATTGCAACACCTTATGAAAAAGATATTTGCACTGATTCCCGCTTTGCTGCTTGTGCTTTCATGCGAGATGGATTTCAAGCGCTCTGACACAATGACATCTGCGATGATGAAGGAGAACCCTTCTTCAGCGGAGTACACCACCAATGGCTTATACTCGATGCTCAAGGATGTCCTTCTTTATCATAATCAGGAAAACACCCGTTGCACGTATATCAGGGAGTATTTCCAACTCACGGAGTTCAGAGGAGACAATGTTTGCCTTTCCAACATGACTACAGATCCTCTGACTTTGAATATCAGATATGAAGATATCCCCAACGGTGAGCCTAACGGCTATTTCTGGTATGTTTCATACAAGATTATTTTCGGTGCCAACAGTAATATAGAGGTTATGCCTGAAGGCGCCTCGCCGGAAACAGACCATATTCTGGGAGAAAACTACTTCCTCAGAGCCTTCTGTCACCTGAATCTTGTAAACATTTTTGCCAAGCCATATACCCGCGACAAGGATGCTGAAGGCGTTGTATTAAGGCTTTCCACCGATTGCTCCGAGACCTCCAGAGCTTCCGTCGAAGCCGTTTATACTCAGGTTGAGAAGGATCTAATCAAAGCCGCCGAATTAATGAAGGGTGGCAAGCGCCGCGGTGACAAAGGCTTCATTGACTATGAAGCGGCAATGGCACTTCTGGTCCGCGTTTACTTGTATATGGGGAAGGACGATGAATGCATTAATACGGCATCAGAGCTTCTGGGAGATGACCCTGCTTCCCACCTCGAGGCTCACGTGGCAGACTATTATCCCCACACTCGTACATCTAAGGAGACACTCTGGTGCATAGCCGTTGAGCCTACAGACCATCAATACTCCGAGAAGTCCCAGATTGCCTCGATGTATTACACCCCTGACTCCGATCAAAGCGTCGGCTGGAAACAGATGTTCGCTTCCGATCCTCTTGTGGAGCTCTTTGAGCGTTACCCCTCCGATGAGCGTTATGTCAATTTGTTCCCTCTTTCCTGCCGACGTAACGACGGCACAAAGATGGTGCACTGGCCGTACAAAAACGACATTGACAAAACCCGCCAGAATTTTGTCCAGCGTGATGGTGTAATTGACAATAATGACGGTACATATACTTTCACTCTTGCAGACGCATCACCCAGCCCTATTACGGTAAAACAAACAACTATCAACACATACAAAGTCCACTACATAGAAAATGGAGACGGACCTACGGCAGATACTGACGATGATGGATTCTATGGAGGAATCCGCGTCTATGTGAGGGACGCTATCGATTTCGCCGGAATGTATGAATCCTATCCCGGATACATGTGCACTAAATTCTCTTATCAAGATGGCCAGCCCCTTCGCTCATCGCCCGCTATGCTTCGCTGGGCAGAAGTGATTCTGAACAGAGCTGAGGCCTATGCCCATAAAAATGACCCCAAGGCACTTGATGACGTTAATATCATACGTAAGCGTGCTGGCCTGAGCGGAGATCAGTTGATGAAGTCTGAGAACATTGCCGAAAGAGGCTACTCAAGCCTTCTGGATGTAGTTCTTGACGAGCGTAGACTTGAACTCAGTTTCGAGGGTTTCCGCGCACTGGACCTGTACAGAAACAACCGGGGCATCGACCGCCGTTTTGCCGGAGTTCAGGACTGGGAGATTCTGTCAGTCGAGCAGCTTGACCAAAAATTCCCCTACGTCATCCCCTTCGATGAAACATCCATCACGGGTATCACTAATAACAGATAAGTACTAAAACTTTATATTCATTCATTTATTCATTTTTAATTTATTCATTATGAAAAAATTATTCTATTTTGCTGCAATGGCAGCAGTGCTGGTTTCATTCGCCGCATGCGAAAAGGGTAATAAGCCTGGCCGCAACGACGACGACGATGATGATGGACCCGCTTATGTGAACCCCATCAAGATTGATGGTAATTTTGCAGACTGGGCCGCGCTTGATGCAAGCAAGGTTGCTACCGCAACTTGCGCCACCGGCCGTACGGACACAGATGCTCTGAAGACTCTCAAAGTTTACTGCGATGAGTATTATCTGAGTTTCTATATCGAGTTCGACAAAAACAAGGTTGATCCGTATTCTGCTACCGCTCTTCCATTCCACATTTACCTCAATTCAGACAATTCTGCTGCTACCGGCGGATATGGCGATGAATTTGCCGATGCCGATGCTGACTGGTGCCTTGAGGCAAGCCTTCTCGGCTGGGACGCAAGTGGTACTGTTCAGTCATGGGATCCTTCAGCTTTCAAGTGGTGGGGCGAACCCGGACAGGACGGTTGGCTCTGGACAGAGCACAGCGTAAATCCTAATGTTCCCGAGCACAGCGACGCAGACCAGTGGGGTGCCATCAAGGCCGGAGGCATTGCTGAAGGTGCAGGTTCCGTCGTAGACGGCAAGTACGAGGCTCAGATTGACCTTTCCGCCCTTCCTTTCACTCTCGCAGATACCTTCACTATCGGTGCAGACATCCAGCAGAACTGGAGCTCAATTGGCTGGCTTCCTAACGCCGCTCAGGAAGAGAGCAACCCTTCAGGCAAGGCCAAAAAGCTTGTTGTCATCAAGGTTAAATAATTATTCCTAAACACAAAAGGAGACGGGCGCCCTCCCGGAGCTCGTCTCCTTTTTATAAATGAATGAACATGGGTTTACGTATAAACATCTTGCTACTTTCCAGTGCACTTTCTCTCTTTTTTGGTAGTTGTACCCCAGAAAAGACACAGAATCCTTATGCTGGAATGGAGAAAATAGTTTTCGAAGAGGACAACACTGATTTTGCAAATCCGGAAAGGGGATTTTTCTCTCATCTTGAGTTCTTTGCCAGCAACAAGCCTGGGCCACTCTCAAAGACCGTCCTTGAAGGACAGAGGATGTCTGCAAGGTCCCTGATCTACACAATATTTTATCTTGACTCTTTTATAGACTGCCCCATCTCACAAGAATTTCTGGATAATATCAAAATCGGAATGCAGAACCTTCGTGAATGCGGTGTAAAATGTGTCATACGCTTTGCCTATAATCGGTCTTACAAAGCTGAAGATCTGCCATGGGATGCAACCGAAGAGGTTGTGATGCAGCATATAGCACAACTCAAGCCAATTTTTCAAGAGTACTATGATGTGATATTCTGCCTTGAAGCAGGATTTATAGGCACATTTGGGGAGTGGTACTACACTCAAAACTTCGGCACCACCGGCAACCCTGACTATGCAGCTCGAAAAAGAGTGGTGGACGCCCTTTTGGATGCACTGCCTGAGCAGCGCCAGGTACTGGTCCGGTACCCACAGGCCAAAATGAGGATGTACGGATGGACCGATGCTGATTCCTTGACAGTGGCCGCAGCTCATGACAAATCCCCAAAATCCAGAATCGGACACCATAATGACTGTTTTGTCTCTTCTGAAAACGATGTTGGAACTTACTGGTCATCCAAGGAACGGCAATATGTATATACCGAAAGCCGCTATACAATCTGGGGCGGAGAAACATGTGCGCTCAACAACTTCAGCAAAAACATAGATTATGTCAAGCGAATGATAGAGTCGCATCATATGACATATCTTAACAGTTCATATCACCTCAGCGTTATAGGTGCCTGGCGCAACGGCGGCATCCTTGAGGAAATAACCAAGAGGATGGGATACCGCTTTGTGCTTGAGGAATGCTACGTCGACCCCAGTCCTGAGCAGGGCAAGTCCATGCGCCTTGTCCTAAATATCCGCAACAAGGGTTACGCTGCGCCCCAGAATCCAAGAGATGTCCAGATTGTATTCGTCAATAAGCAGAGCGGAAATACAGTGGTCCGCCCTCTTGATGCCGATCCCAGGTTCTGGTTTGAGAATGCCGTCTCCGTAGTTGATGCTTCTATTGAAGCTCCGGCTGCTGGCGAGTGGGATGTCTATCTTAATCTCCCCGACCCGGCCACTACCCTCAAGAGCAATCCACTTTTCTCTATTCGCCTTGCCAACAAAGATGTCTGGGATGCAGAGAAAGGTTATAATAAAATAACTACCATTACAGTCAAATAAAGTATGCTTCGTCAAGTGCTCCATAAAGCCATTCTGGCCGTATTTGCTTCTCTAATTGTCGGGTGCGCCCACCGGTCAGTGACAAGCATCCCGCTTGGAGACGGAGAAGTTGTCTGGGGTGGCCATATCAAAGACGGTTCGCTCATGCCGTTTGCCCCGGGATTTGAGACTTCGCTTGAGTATAACCTCTCGAATCAGGTAAATCCCCTTCTTCTTACGTCTCAAGGGAAATACGTGTGGAGTGAATCTCCATTCTCGTTCAGAATCGAAGACAAAGCAATAGTCATTACAGGAAACATCTCCGATATTCAGTGGGAAAAGGTTGGAAACACTTTGGCGGAGGCTTTCAAGGCAGCGTCTCAAAAGTTCTTCCCTGCCGATGGTAAAATGCCCCCCAAGGAGTTTTACCGCATGCCTCAGTATAACACATGGATAGAGTTGATGTACAATCAAAACCAGCAGGGGGTACTGGACTATGCAAAAGGTATTCTGGACAACGGGCTTCCTCCTGGAATCATAATGATTGATGACACCTGGCAGGAAGATTATGGCAAATGGGTATTCCACCCCGGGCGTTTCCCGGATCCAAAGGCCATGTGTGACCAGCTTCATAAAATGGGTTTCAAGTTGATGCTTTGGATATGCCCGTTCGTAAGCATGGACCAGTATCTGATATGCAAGGAAATTATGGAAGGGAAAGGCTTCCTTCTGACCGGAGCCCAAAGCTGGGAAGAGGCAAGCGAAGCATATCCCGTCCGATGGTGGAACGGGACATCGGCAGTGCTGGACTTCTCCAACGAGGCAGCGGTTGCCTGGTTTGACGCGCAGCTCAGGCGCTTGACCGATGAGTTCGGAGTAGACGGTTTCAAGTTTGATGCAGGCGATTTCGACTATTACCCTTCAGACGCGCTGGCAAAGGGGGGAAAAGTACCTGCATGGGAGCAGTGCTCACTGTTCGTTGACCACGCAGCCAATTATCCATATAACGAACTTCGCGCTGGGTGGCGCAATGCCGGAAGACCGGTAGTAAACCGTCTCCACGACAAAGATCACAGCTGGACAGACCTTCGGAAACTTATCCCCGAAATGATGGCCGAAAGCCTTATGGGATTCAGTTTCTGCTGCCCTGACATGGTAGGAGGCGGCAGTTTCGGTACTTTCTTGAGCGGCAACACAGACAAGGAACTCATAGTCCGTTCCGCCCAGGTCCACTCACTGATGCCCATGATGCAGTTTTCCCTTGCACCCTGGCGCGTACTTGACAACAGGCACTACGCAGCCGTCCTGAAGGCCGTTGAACTCCGCAATTCGATGATGCCACTTTTTGAGACTCTTTTCGACCGCGCCGCCAAAACCGGGGAACCCATAGTCAGTCCAATCGAGTACGTATTCCCTGGAGAGGGTTTTGAAAGGATTGTGAATGAGTTCATGCTGGGCGACAGCATTCTTGTAGCGCCGATGCTGGAAAGCGGTTCCTCAAGAAAGGTAGTGCTTCCTTCCGGAAGATGGAAGGCCGACGACGGTACACTATATGAAGGCGGCACTCACGATATCATGGTTCCGCTTGACCGCCTCCCCTATTTTGAAAGATTATAAAGACCTGTTATGAAACGCTTAATGATAATCCTTGCAGCACTCCCGCTGCTGTTTTCCTGTGACGGTTTTACATTGGCAGATCTCGGGTTCATCCCCGGCGACGAACAGACTGACGAACCTCTTCCGGACGAAACCGGCCCCGATGCTCCCGGCGGCTATGACTGGACAGGAGTAAAATACAACTTTGAGGAATCTGCCGACGTAATAGCAAACCCCGAAAGGGGCTTCATGAAGTATCAGGACTTCAAAAGCAACACTCCCGCCTTGAAGGCTTCCGCCGTTAAAGCGCAGAGGGTCGAAGGACGTACGCTTTACTATACTGGATACTACCTTACGGATTTCATGAAGGGAGACATCTCCCAGGAATATCTTAAGTTAATTCAGGACACTATGGACGCCCTTCGTGAGGGAGGAGCCAAGTGCGTTCTGCGTTTTGCGTACAAAGACAATCAGAACAGCAGGCCGTGGGATCCCTCTGAGGAAATAGTCCTTAGGCATATCGCTCAGCTTAAGCCCATTCTTCAAAAGAACGAGGACGTGATTTTTGTTCTTCAGGCAGGTTTTATAGGAGTTTGGGGTGAATGGTACTACACCACCAATTTCGGCTATCAACCCTCTTCAGACAACGATTATCTTCCCCGCAAGAGGATAACTGAAGCCCTTCTGGATGCGATGCCCTCATCGCGTCAGGTCCAGCTCCGTACGCCCCAGTTCAAAATGAGAATGTACAATCTCTCGATTAAGGATACCCTTACTGCAAATACAGCCCATAACGGGACCAACCTGGCCAGACTTGCCGGCCACAATGACTGCTTCGGCGCCGCATACGACGACTGGGGGACTTTTGACAATGAGACCCGGGACCGTGACTTCTGGAAAGCGGAAACCCGCTATACCATCATGGGTGGGGAGACTTGCAATGTGTCCGATTTCTGCACATGCAGGGCTTCAACTAAGGACATGGTCGATTACCACTGGACATACCTGAACCTTGACTACCACGGCGACGTGCTCAGGGGCTGGAGAGAGGGTGGCTGTTTTGACGAGATTGTCAACAGACTTGGCTACAGGCTCGTTATCGACAATGTGGAACGTAAAGAGGAAATCAAAGCCGGAGAGGACCTTGACATCGCCATCAACTTCCACAACGATGGTTACGCCGCTCCTATGAACCCGCGCCGCGTGGAACTTGTCTTTGTAGACAACAGCGGCAAGGAAACCAAGTTTCAAGTCGCTTCCGACCCTAGGAAATGGCAACCCGGGGCGCACACGGTTCTAACCTCATTCAAGCTTCCCTCTGAACAGGGGACTCTATATCTTAACCTAAGCGACCCTCTGCTCCCTGACAACCCTCTTTACAGTGTTGCTTTTGCCAACAAGAATGTATTTGACATCAAGACCGGCTATAACAAACTGTTTGAATTAAAGTGAGACTGTCCCTTTCCCTGACTGCTGCGCTGCTTGTCGTATCAACGGTTTCCTGTTATACTCCGTCTGTTAAAGGGTATTGGGAGAAACACTCTCCAGACATAACGGACATCAGCACCGCAGAAAACGAGTTTGCGCGCTTCGCTGAGCTCGCTGTCGCTTCGGCCGAAGAAGACGCCCAAGCGGAAATAGACAGGCTGTTCGACATCCTTAAAGAGAACGAAGTCGCTTACTACGTTTACACCAGATGGGTAGTATCGGCATTTTATGCACCTTTGTCACCTTGCAGGAACTGTCCGCTTTTTGTCTACTCCATGAAGCGTATTCTTGGCGAAGGGATAATAGACGGATACGATGCGGATTTGTATTCCCGCTTCGTCACGGCCTGCCTTACCAACCATGTAGGGGAAAAACTCCAACTTCCTGCACTATTTGATTCCTCATGGAAAGAAGTGGAGTATTTGCCGGGCCAACCAACCCTGTTCCTAGTGGTAGACCTCACTTGCCACAGTTGTATAGGTGCCCTGAACAAGATGTCTTCCTCCCACTCCAAGGCCCGCCATATCGCCCTTTGCAGCGGACCAGGCCACTTCCCTGAAATAAGTGGATGGGAGTACTACTACGCTATTGACACAGATAGCATATACGATGCCGAAGCAGCACCTTTTTATTTCTATGTCAACTCAGATGACATAGTTGAAATTACCTATACAAGCGCATTATGAGATCATTCAAGCATCCATTATTCTCAGCATTGATTACGGCTGTTTCCATCCTGCTCGCCTGCAATCCCAATAAAACAGATGGTAAGGATGAAAAGCATAAAGACGAGCCTGTCAGTTATACCCCTCAGCCAGGGACATACACCTTTGTGATTCCGGAATTCACAATCACGGGAGAAGATGGGGTATCCGGGATCAAGACAAAATGGGAAGCCGGAGATAGAATCCTCGTACATGGAAACTATTTTCCCACCTCTGTAACGGTCACTCTTTCCCAAGACAACATATCTGCGGACGGCCACTCAGCTACAGTTGAAATGACTGAAGTTCCTACGACCGGCGCTGTCCCGGACAAGTTGTATGCTGCATATCCTGCAGACAACATAAGTGATGAAATGCTCTTCTGTGAATCCAGAACCCGCTTTATTCCTAAAGGGAGTATGCTTATGACCGCTTTCCTTGGGAAGGACAATATATTTGAATTCAAACACATAACCGGAGCCATCACTTTCAGTGTCAGCGAGCCGTGCGACAGTTTTGTTATTGTCGGGAACCGCAGTGAACCTCTGGCTTTCGACTTCCTTGTTACTGAGGTTACCAGCCAGAGTGAATCTTACGAGGTTGAAGTAGGTGAAGACCACCGCTTTTACCGTGAAGCTTTGGATAATGGCTCTGGCACAGCTCACATTGCAGTCCAGACAGAATTTGGGCCCAAAGGATTCAATGTCTATCTGAAGAAAGGCAACCTGTATCCCAAAGTATACCACTACAGTTCCGCGGCCACCGTCTCCAGAGGTACAGTTCTTAACCTTGGAGACATCTCTTCAAAACTGGAAGACTACGACGGGGCCGAACCCGTAGAACCGATAATGCCCGTCATGGGTAAGTATGAGAGGGTTATGGTCAATGTCGAAGAGCTCTCTGGAATATGCCTTACTGCGGAGAAAGACGCACTTTGGGCAGTAGGCGACCAGGGACAGCTTGCAAAAGTCAGTTTCGATGGCAAAGTAACCAACATCCATCATTTCAACAACGACCTTGAAGCAGTCACGCTCCATCCAGAAACCGGCAATCTGTATTTTGCAGTTGAAGGCTCGCAGAGAGTTTATAGATGCTCTGCCCCCTACACTTCTTATCAATCTGTATTCAGAGTAGACGAAGCTTCCGGCTACGGCAACAGCGGTCTGGAGGGAATTGCTTACTATAAAGACAATCTGCTTTACGTGGGCTCCCAGTTCGGCATAAACCTTTGGACTTACAATCTGGACGGAGAAATGATAGACAAGGTGAGCCTGGGGACCCTAACTAGAAATATACGCGAAATAGGCGGACTCTGTTATGATTCCGTCAATGACTGGTTATGGGTTACCGACTCCGAGACTCATCGTCTGCTGGTTTTCAGTGGTGATGCCAGTACTTTCCTGACAAGCTACCAGGTTACTTTCTGCGGCAACAATGAATCTGTCTGCGTGGATCATGAACGCGGTATGGTTTATGTCGGAGATGACGACGACAACTATCCCTCAATATACAAAATACAGTTCACAGGACTTAAACCAGAAGACCGCTGATGAGAATAACGCACTTACTTGCAGTCTCATTATGGGCTTTAGCCCTTTCCTGTCAGGAGAAAGAGGGTGAAGTAGCGCTTCAGTACTACCAGACGCCCAATACCTATGACATTGTAAATGTCCAGATGCCGCCCGTGACAAACGAGGTCAAGAACGTTATCCTCATGATTGGCGACGGCATGGGGCTGGAACAGGTGAGTTGCGCATGGGTCCTGAACAAAGGAAAGCTTAACTTCGATAACTTCCCCTACGTTGGCCTTTCCAGAACATACTGCACTGACTATCTCATCACGGATTCCGGGGCTGGCGGAACAGCCCTTGCCGCCGGCGTCAAAACAGCTGAGAGCCACGTTGGCGTAACCCCGGACGGAACGGACCTTCCTTCTGTGCTGGTCAAGGCGCAGCAACTTGGCAAGAAAACCGGAGTTGCCGTCACCTGCCATTTTGCCGATGCCACACCCTGCGACTTCTGCTGTCACAACGAGGATCGCTACAACCAGGAAGACCTCATTGCAGACTACCTGGAGTGCGGAGTTGACTATCTCTCCGGCGGCGGCACGGACTGGTTCACGGACGTCAAACGCACTGACGGGCGCAACATCATCAAGGAGATGGCGGCGGCAGGTTACAACGTTGCTCTTACAGAAAACGAGCTCATGTCGGCGGAGCTTCCGGTCATCGGAATTCTTGCTCCGGACAACCTTCCCGTTGCCATGGAGCGCGGAGACCTTTACCGCCACACCGTTGCACGCGGTCTTGAACTCCTGTCTAAGGAAAGCGGGGACAAGGGCTTTGTAATGATGCTTGAAGGCTCATGCATAGACGACTGGCTGCACGGGAACAACATCGAAAAGGCCATGGAAGAACTCCTGGACTTTGACCGCACCATAGGCGATGTCCTTGAGTGGGCAGCAAAGGACGGCCATACCCTTGTGGTTGTTACCGCAGACCACAACACCGGTGCCCTTACCCTTCAGGACGGCAATCTCGAGGAAGGCCGCATAGGCGTCCACTTCGCAAACGAATCCCACAACGGCATTGCGGTCCCCGTGTATGCCTGGGGGCCGGGAAGTGACAAGTTCACAGGAATCAGGGAGAATGCGCAGTGGGGGCAGTTGATTGCTTCTTTTATTAAGTAATATGACAGAAAAGAAACACAATTGGTTACTGTATGCCATAATAACTATGGTAACCTGGGGCATCTGGGGCGCTTTCAGCGACCAGACAACGCTACCAAAGACTCTTGTGTATGTGATGTGGGCGCTGAGCATGGTTCCCTGTGCCCTGCTGGCGCTTGTAAATATCAAGTTCAAGCTTGATATTCGCTCAAAGCCCGCACTTCTCAGCATGGGCGTGGGCCTTCTTGGTGCCGGCGGGCAGCTGGTGCTGTTTCTAGCGCTGGACTATGCCCCCGCATATCTGGTAATGCCCATGATAAGCGTTGCGCCAATCGTCACCGTGCTCCTGTCGGCCATTTTCCTCAAGGAAAGGGTATCCAAACTGGGATTGCTTGGAATTGCCCTTGCCTTTGTAGCCCTTGTATGCTTTGCCCTCCCGGACAAAGCCGAAGGAGGCGCGGCAAGCAGCTGGATCTGGATTATATACGCGTCCGTGGTGTTCATTTTCTGGGGTATCCAAGCCTTTGTGATGAAGCTTGCGAACAACTCCACCCCGGATGCAGAGAGCGTGTTCGTATATATGGCGATATCGGCCGTAATCCTTATCCCGGTGGCCCTCCTGATGGGTAAAGGCGACGCTTCTCTGGTTTCCTTCGGCTGGGGAGAACCCATGAAAGTGTTCGGTGTACAGATACTCAACGCCATTGGCGCCTTCACGCTGGTGTATGCCAACCGCTACGGAAAAGCTATGGTCATAGCCCCCCTTGCCGATGCCTGCGCCCCGGTTATCATGTGCGTTATTTCCCTTATCCTTTATGCAGCAGTTCCTACTATACCGCAATTGGTAGGTATGGTTGCAGCAATAAGTTGCGTGCTGATTTTTTCAAGAGAATAAACTGAAGAACAATGAAAAAAACATACATTCTCATCCTGGCCGTTCTCTCCTTCATCGGAGTCTTATCAACAGGCTGCAATCCTGACAACAACAGCGAACAGCAGCAAGAACAGGAAGTTGAACTCCAAGATCTCGTGTCATCCGTGCCTGTCAAGGATAATTGGATCTGGGACAAGCGCCCTGCCATCAATATCCATATTGAGAATCCTAACAAAGTTGCTGTGGCAGCCTCAATCGTGGTTCTTGTATACCCGGATATAAAAGGGACTACAATAACCGTAGAAAAAAAAGCAGACGTTCCTGCGAAAGGCAAACTTGACCTTGTAATTACAACTCAAGAAGACTTAGTGCCAGGCTTCTACAGGGCAAATTGCATTGTAAACAATAATTCAGCACGAAGGTTCTGGTTTGGCATATCGCCCTTTGAAATTGTCTCCCCTCCTGACCAGCAGGAGGATTTCGACCAGTTCTGGGAAACGGCCCGGGGCCAGCTTCCAGTCCTGGACCAGACAACCGTAACACTTACAGAGGTTACCAAAAAGAGCAACACCAAAAGCAAGGTGTATATGGTTGAAATGCAGTCTGTTCCTGATGGACTGGACGGAGATCCCGTGGTTGTTCGCGGTTACTATCTGGAGCCTCAGGATGGAAACAAGCATCCGGTCATAATGCATTTCCAGGGATATGACACACAGCCCAACCCGCCCATGATGTCATGCCCTGGAGGCAATAACGGTGAATATGCAGAGTTCTATCTATCTCACCGCGGACAATACATCAATGCACGTCCGGCTTCCAAACGTGACGACGGCCTTGACATGGACTTTGAGAATATTTACGGAGACTGGTTCGCTTTTAACTTCGGTGACAAGAACGGCTATTACTATCGTGGCGCTTTCATGGACTGCGTTCAAGCGGTCAGGTTCATGGCTACGCGGGAAACCAGCGACATGGACAACCTTTTTGCAGAGGGCTCCAGCCAGGGCGGTGCCCTGTGTTACGCAGCCGCTGCCCTCAGCGACATTCCTTTCTCCGCCATTGCCCCAAACGTGGCGTTCCTTGGCGATTTCCCGGACTACTTCAAGATTGTAGGATGGCCGGGTGATACTGCAAAGAGCTGCGCAAAAGCCAAAGGCATGACAGATCAGGAGATGTATGCATTCCTCTCATACTTCGACACAAAGAACCTTGCAACGCGTATCTCCTGTGCCGTATGGGCAACCAGTGGTCTTCAGGACGGCACCTGCCCCCCCCACACCAACCTGGCGCCCTTCAACAACCTCAAGAGTACGGACAAGACTATGAACTTTTACCCGGAAATGCAGCATTCTTATCCCAGCACCTGGTACAGCGACATTTCCAAATTCTTCAAAGACAGGACTAAATAGCCCCTGCCTGGAACTGGATTCCCTGTCCGGGAACCAGGCGGTCACATTCGATACGAACTGTTTAACTACTTGAGATAACAAAATAATTAATTAATTTTGTTATCTTGCGATTTTACAGATTTAGTATCCGATTTATTATGAAAAAAAGACAACTTCTCTTCGCCGCTATGGCCGTGATAATGGCCGCATGCGCGCCCAAGACCAGTTACCAGCCCCTTCCTGAAGGCATTGAAGACAACCTCCACCGCACCGGGATAAACACTTGTCCGTATGAATACTTCCCTACTCCGGAGACACCTGTGCCTGCGGGCTACAAACCATTCTATATAAGCCATTACGGCCGTCACGGATCAAGGAGCAACTGGGAGAGCCCGTCGTACGGAAAGGTCCTTGGCTCCTTCGAAAAGGCGCACGAGGCGGGCATCCTGACGGAGGTTGGAGAGCAGGCTTACCAGACCGTAAAGACTGTCATAAGCCTTCACAACCACATGAATGGACGCCTTACTCCTCTTGGCGCCAAGGAGCACAGGGAGATTGCCGGCAGGATGTACAATAAGTACAAGGGCGTATTCCGTGGCAGCACAAAAAAGGTGCGGGCCGCCTCCAGCGTTATTCCCCGATGCCTTGTGAGCATGGCCGCTTTCACCGGAGAACTGCTCTCCATTGACAGCAAACTTGACATAAGCTGGGACACCGGAGAAGTGTTCATGAATTATCTCGCCAGCGAAGACTCCAGGGAAAAGCGTGCTGAAGCCCGTGAAATCATCAATGAATACAGAAACGCACATGTGTGCGACACCATATACTTCGCCTCCCGCATCTTCACGGACATTGACAAAGCGCATGAAGTAGTGGGTTCAATAGACAAAATGACCCGGAGGGCAATAGAGATTGCCATAATCTGCGGTTCCTTCGAACTTGGCGATTCCCTCCTTCTCTGCATCGCCCCTGAAGACCTTGAGTATAGCAGCAAGATATATTCCCTGGACCTCTACCTCCGCCAGTGCAACAGCGTGGAGTTCGGCGACTCCCGCATGGCCGTCCCGGAAATGAAAGCGTTCATGGAAGACTTCATCTCCAAGGCCGATGAAGCCATCGCCGGCGGCCCCACCGTAGCAGACCTCCGCTTCGGCCACGACTACCACCTCCTGGCCATCTCCGCCTTCATGGGCATCAAAGGCATTGCGGAACGCCGCACGGCTGAAGAAGCCATGGACTGGCCCGGCTGGCTCTACACCCCCTTTGCAGGCAACCTCCAGGCCGTTTTCTACCGCAACAAAGCCGGCAACGTCCTGGTGAAGTTCTTCATTAACGAAAGAGAAGCCACCCTCATCTGTCTGGAAGGCGGCCCCTATTACAACTGGCAGGATCTAAAAAACACCTGGGCTATTTAAGCTTGGAATTGTAGTGCGGATGCACTTTACCCTTCACTATCCCCTGCAGTTTTGACGATATCATCTTGCGGCGGATGGGGGCGGCGTGGTCTGTAAAGAGGTCTCCCTCGAGGTGGGAGAGCTCATGCTGAATCATGCGGGAGGCAAAGTTGTCGAATGTTTCCGTCACTTCCTTAAGGTTCTCGTCATAATACTTCACGGTGATTACCTTGGGACGCACGATGTCGCAGTAGATGCCGGGAATGGAGAGGCAGCCCTCTGAGTACGTGACCTTCTCATCGCTTTCTTCCAGGATTTCCGGATTGATTATGGTGCGGCGGAAGCCTTTGAGGTAGTCGTACACATCGGACACCACGTCTCCGTCCACGATGACCACGCGCTTGCTCACGCCAATCTGCGGCGCGGCAAGGCCGCAGCCGTCGGCCACCTTGAGGGTGTCTTTAAGGTCCTGGACAAGCGCTGCTATCCCCTCTTTGTCAGAAAGGTCTGCAGGTTCTGCCGTGCGGCGGAGAACATCGGCTCCGTAAAGGTATATGGGCTTTATCATCTTATCTTGTATTTGCGGTGCGGTTAAGGTAGCTCTGGAGAATGATGGCGGCGCTTATGCGGTCCACTTCCGTCTTGTCGCGGCGGCGGCTGGCTTTCATGCCGCCGTCTATCATTGCCCGGTGGGCAAGGACGGAGGTGAAGCGCTCGTCCTCCAGAGTGACGGGAATGCCGGGAAAAGCGGCCTTGAGCTGCGGCAGGAAGGCGTCCACGTGGGCCTGGGCTTCCGACGGACGGCCGTCCATATTCACGGGATAGCCTATCACAAAGCCGCAGATTGTCTCTTTTTCCGAGTATTTTTTAAGATAATCTATTATCTTTGTAGAATGAACAGTGTCAAGGGCCTGGGCAAAGATGCCCAGAGGGTCGCTTACCGCAATCCCTGTCCTTGCCTTTCCGTAGTCTATGCCTATGAACCTGTCCATACAATTCGCAAAGTTACGAAATTATTATGGAAAAGAAAGATAAGAAAACCCGGAATTTCCGCCTGGCGCTGGTAGACGCCCAGTCTCATGAGAGGCTATGGAGCATCCGCTTCACCAAGCCCCAGTTCATCTGGGCCGCCGTTTCCACGGGCATACTTATCCTGGTGCTCATTTTCTGCATAATTGCTTACACGCCAATACGTACGTTCATTCCCGGATATCCGGATGCCAGAAGCCGCAGGCAGGCCGTCCAGAATTCCCTCAGAATAGACTCTCTCCAGACCCGCATCCTCCAGTGGGAACTGTACACGGAGAATCTTCGAAGGGTGATTTCCGGAGAGGAGCCCATCCGTCTGGACAGCCTTATCCTTGGCAGCCGTACATCCCGCCATCAGGCATCGGACTCCGCCTTCCTGGCGCTCAGGGACTCCCTGCTCAGGGCAGACGTTGTGGCGCAGGAGCAGTTCGGCGTGTCGGCATCGTCCCAGAAAAAGGGGCTGCCAATAGAGGCGGTTTCCTTCTTCACCCCCATCAAGGGCGTTGTTTCCAGGGGGTACGAGGCCGCCATCCATCCCTGGATAGACGTTACGGCACCGGCGGGAACCACCATATCGGCAGTACTTGACGGCACCGTCATCTTCACGGGCTGGGAGGACCATTCCGGATATATCATAGCCATCCAGCATACCGGAGATATTGTTTCCATATATAAGAATAACCAGAAGCTCCTCCGCAAGAGCGGGGACGCGGTGAAGGCCGGAACGGCAATAGGCATGCTGGCATCGTCGGTGTCGCTTACAAAGGGAGACCACCTGCACTTCGAACTATGGTACGCAGGCGCGCCCGTCGATCCGGCACAGTATATAAAGTTCTAGGATGAAACAAGTTGCCATACTTGGCTCTACAGGGTCAATAGGAACTCAGACGCTGGACGTGATAAGACAGCATCCGGACCGCTTCGGCGTTTACATGCTGTCTGCCGGAAACAACGCCGCACTGCTGGTGCAGCAGGCGCTTGAGTTCAAGGTGAAAAGGGTCGTTATCTGCAATCCGGACCGCTACCGTGATGTCCGGGACGCACTTCCAACGGAGTACGATGTCCGCCTTGGAATAGAGGCCGCATGCGAGTGGGTGCGGGATGCGGAGGTTGGTGTTGTTGTTGCGGCCATGGTTGGGTTCAGCGGCCTCATGCCCACCCTGGCGGCGCTGGAGGCTGGTAAAACAGTCGCCCTTGCAAATAAGGAAACCCTTGTGGCGGCAGGTTCAATAGTGATGGGAACCGCTGCGCGCTGCGGGGCGCATATTTATCCCGTGGACTCTGAGCACTCGGCAATTTTCCAGTGCCTTCAGGGAGCTTGCGGAAACCAGGTGAAAAAGATTCACCTCACCGCATCCGGAGGGCCTTTCCGAACATGGTCAAGGGAAAAGATTTCCGGCGCCGGTAAAGAACTCGCCCTCAAGCACCCCAACTGGAGCATGGGCGCAAAGATCACCATAGACTCCGCCACCATGATGAACAAGGGCTTCGAAGTAATTGAGGCCAAGTGGCTGTTTGGCGTTGACGCCTCCGCAATCCACGTTGTAGTACATCCGGAATCGGTTATTCATTCCATGGTGGAGTTTGAGGACGGAGCAGTTATCGCCCAGCTTGGACTTCCGGACATGCGAATCCCCATCCAGCTTGCTATGGCGTACCCTGAAAGGCTGTCCCTTGAAGGCCCAAGGCTGGATTTCAGCCGGCTCAGCGCCCTCACTTTCGAAGAACCGGACTTTGAAAAATTTCCCTGCCTGGGTCTTGCCTTCAAGGCCATTGAGATGGGCGGAAACATCCCCTGTGCCATGAATGCGGCCAATGAAGCCGCCGTGGCTGCGTACCTTCACGACCAGATTGCGTTCTACGACATTCCAAAAACCGTTTCCCGTGTAATGGATGGCGTGAAATTTGTGGAGAACCCTACCCTGGAAGACATTTTCTCCACAAATTCAGAGGCTTTTGCCCTGGCGCAGTCATTATGGTAGTACTATTTAAGGCTTTACAGGTAATACTTGCTCTGTCCCTCCTTATTATTATACATGAGGCGGGGCATTTCTTCTGGGCGCGCATCTTCGGGATTAAGGTAGAGAAGTTCTTCCTCTTTTTTGACGTAGGCGGAGTCAAGCTCTTCTCTTTCAAGAAAGGAGACACAGAGTACGGCATTGGCTGGCTGCCTCTTGGCGGCTACTGCAAGATTGCCGGAATGATAGACGAGTCCATGGACAAGGACTTCCTCTCCCATGACCCTAAGCCCTGGGAATTCCGTTCAAAGGCGGCCTGGAAAAGGCTCCTTGTCATGAACGGCGGCGTCCTCAACAATTTTATCCTGGCAATCCTTGTATTCAGCCTCATACTGGGCATCTGGGGAAAGGATTTCATCCCTTCGGACAGGCCTGTATACGCCAGTGAACTGGCACAGGAAATGGGCTTCCGCACCGGTGACCGCATACTTGGTTTCGACGGCCACCCCTCCCGGGACTTCTTCTCCCTCCAGGCCGACCTTGCCCGCCGCCAGACCCGCAAGGCCACCGTCCTCCGCGGAACCGACACGCTGGACATCTACATAGACCAGGGCATGATAGGCCGCGTCCTCAACGATTCAGGTATGTTCGGCCTTGCCGTTCCCTTCGTGGTAGATACCACCATGGCGGTGTCCCCAAACTCTTTTTTACGGAAAGGAGACCGCATTGTAATGGCCGATGGTCTTGAGACGCCATACCTCCAGGACGTACAGAAGGTGCTGCGGGCCCATCCCGGGGAAAGCGTTCCAGTAACGGTTGTGCGCGGCCGTGACAGCGTTTCATGCTCTCTGCAGGTGGATTCCCTTGGAATGGTGGGTGTTTACCTTGCAGGAATAGATTACCAGCATCGTACTTATAAAGGCCTTGCCTGCATCCCGGCCGGAGCAGCCATGGCCTGGGAAAACGTCACCGGCTACCTGAAAGACCTTAGGCTGGTTGCCACTCCGTCCACTGGCGCTTACAAATCCGTGGGCAGTTTCATAGCCATCGGCCAGATATTCCCGTCGGTATGGGACTGGAACCAGTTCCTTGTGATTCTGGCCATGCTGTCCATCATGCTGGCGGTGCTTAACCTCCTTCCCATCCCGGGCTTCGACGGCGGCCACATGGTATTCTGCCTGTTTGAGATACTTACCGGACGCAAGCCGTCGGATAAGTTCATGATGGTGATGCAGATGATTGGGATGGTTCTTCTCCTGGGGCTCATGCTCCTGGCTTTTGGAAACGATTTTGCAAGATTATTCGGACTGTTATGAAATACATGAGACTCATGGCCCTGGTGGCCGCGGCTATCGCCCTCGCCGGTTGCAAGAGCAACAGTGGGCGCAATCTTCTCCCCAACGTCAGCGGCAAAGCCGGCGAAGTGATGGTTGTGATTGAACGTGAGCAGTGGGTTGGAAACCTTGGCACAAGCATCCGGGAAGCCCTTGCGGACGACACCCCGTACCTTGCCCAGAGGGAGCCCCTGTTCAACGTTTCCAACGTTCCTCCGGGCAGTTTCAACAGCATGTTCAAGATGCACAGGAACCTGCTGCTGGTGAATATCAATCCGCAGAACGCCACTAGCGGAGTAGTGTATAAGAGCAACCAGTGGGCCCGCCCGCAGGCCGTTGTCCAGATTAACGCCGCCACCGAGGAAGAGGCCGATGAACTTTTCCGCGGAGCCAGCGCCCTTATCTCCGAGTTCTTCGAACAGAGTGAAAGGGACCGCATCATAGAGAACTCCAAACTCTATGAAGAGAAAAAACTTCAGGAACCCCTACTGGACCTCACCGGCGGCATCCTCCACTTCCCTTCCGGCTACCAGCTCAAAAAGTGGACTGACAGCTTCGTGTGGGTGGCCGATGAAAAGCAGTACACCACCCAGGCCGTCATGGCATACAAGTTCCCGGTAAGAAGAGATCCCTTCTCCGCTGCCAACCTTGTCGCGGAACGCGACTCCGTGATGCAGGTAAACGTCCCCGGAATGTTCGAGGGTTCATATATGACAACCACAACCGCCATAGAGCCCACAACAAGGTCCCTCAAGTATAAGGGCCGTGATTTCATGGAGCTCCGCGGATTCTGGGAAGTCCACGGGGACTTCATGGGCGGGCCCTTTGTCTCGCATGCTTTTTATAGTCCGGACGGTAAAGAAATTATAGTTATTGAGGCTTTTGTGTATGCACCCCGCTACGACAAGCGCCAGTACCTCCGCCAGGTGGAATCCATACTCTACTCGTTTGAGTGGAAAAAAGATGAAAAATAATTTTGAGGGCTGAAAAATAATTACTATCTTTGCAGTCCCTATTTTGGTGGGTTCGTATAACGGTTAGTACTCGGGATTTTCATTCCCGCAATAGGAGTTCGATTCTCCTACCCACTACCAAAATATAAAAAAAAGACATAATGGCAAACACAAAATCCGCCGCGCGTGCCGCTCGTCAGAGTGAGCGTCACCGCCTGCATAACAAGTATTATGCAAAGACCACAAGGAACGCGATCCGCGACCTTCGTAATGTAACAGACAAAGCACAGGCCCAGGAAAATGCACCCAAGGTCTACGCAATGATAGACAAGCTTGCAAAGATTGGAGTCATCCACAAGAACAAGGCTTCCAACCTCAAGAGCGGTCTCCAGGTTTACATCAACAAGCTCGCCTAAGGGCTTGTTTTTTTTCGGGATGTAGCGCAGTTGGTAGCGCACTACGTTCGGGACGTAGGGGTCGCTCGTTCGAGTCGAGTCATCCCGACATAAAAGAGCCACCCAGTGGCTCTTTTTTTTGCCGGGATGGCTCAATGACGTTTCACTAACTGATTATAACTATCTAACACGTAAACGTCTTCCTATCTGAAGGATGGTGGTGGCCTTGATGCCATTGAGACGGCAGATTTCAGCAACGGAAGTGTTGTACTTCCGGGCTATGGCGGAGAGGGTGTCTCCTGAACGCACGGTGTGGTATTTCATGGCGGCGGCTTCTGCGGCGGCACGGGCTGCAGCTTCCTTCTTTGCCTGCTCCTCTGCCAGGAGGCGGTCTTCCTCATCTGTGCGGAAGATTTCGTCTTCGTCGTCTACGCTCTGGACATAGCGCTGGTTGGGGTTGAAGTACCAGGAGCGGATCTTGAGCAGGCGGTGGCGGAGGGTGCCTGTTTCGAAGTCTATGAGCCAGGAGGGATCGAAGGCGGCGCCGCGGTAGCGGGTCTCGAAATGGAGATGCGGACCGGTGGAGCGGCCGGAGGAGCCTCCAAGGCCTATGATGTCTCCCGCACTGACCCAGTCTCCGGATTCAACATCACGCCGGGAAAGATGCCCGTAGAACGTTTCCAGCCCGTTTGCGTGGCGAACGACCACAAGGTTCCCATAGCCTCCCACATAGTCCGAAATGCGGACCTTGCCGTCAAATGCCACACGTACGGGAGTGCCGGCAGGATATGGAAGGTCTATGCCCTGGTGACGGCGGCCGTGACGGTATCCAAAGAGCGAACGCGGATGCGTGACGTAAGGGCATACGTAAGAATCCAGCGTATCCACTATCCACAGGCTGAAGCGGTCCGGAAGGTTCTCCGGGACCTCTTTGTACGGATTCACGGCACGAGTGTCCCAGTATTCTGTGAAAACGCTGTCTGCAAGCACCACGGAAGGGTCTTTGACGTAGCGGTACGTGCCGTTGTTGTAAAGGACAACCTTGACACCGGGGTTGCCGGTGTCAAGGGTATCTGCATAGGGTGTGCCTGCACGGTGAACCATGTTGGATACCGGCTGGCGGCCGAAGCTGTGGCGGAGAGAGTCCGCCTGGCGGCTGTTTTCCTGGCCCCACAGCACGGTGCAGGACAGAAGGGCTATAGCTGACAGGAACTTTTTCATCCTATCTCTTGCCGCCGAACTGCTCTACAATTATCTTGTCTGCAAGGGCAATCTTCTCCTTCAGGAGTTCCTTGGAAGTGGCTTCGCAGATGAAGCGGAGGTAAGGCTCCGTGTTGGAAGGACGGATGTTGAACCACCAGCCGGGGAATTCCAGGCGGTAGCCGTCGAAATCCATGACCTTGGTGGGCTTTTCTGACTTCTCGAAGAATGCCTTTACTGCATCCATGGCGCCCTTCTTGTCTTCTACCTTGTAGTTGATTTCTCCGGAGTTCTCATAGCCGGTGAGGCGGTCCATCTCATCCGAAAGCTTGATTCCCTGCTTCTTGAGGGCGCTCACAATGCGGAGAACTATTATGCTGGAGAGCATGCCGCTGTCACTGTAGAAGAAGTCCTTGAAATAGTAGTGACCGGCAAGCTCGCCTCCCCAGAGACCGTCAATCTCGCGAAGCTTCGGAGCCGCGAATGCGCGGCCGACGCGCCAGGTGTGGACCTCTGCGCCGTAGTTCTTGGTGAGTTCCTCTGCTACGGCCAGGCTGGAACGGATTTCCTGCAGGACGCGGGGGTTCTTTTCACCGCGCTCGCCGCAGAAGTAGCGGGCCATGAGGGCAACCACCAGGTCCGGAGCCACGAAACGGGCTTTATCGTCTACGAACATCACGCGGTCTGCGTCGCCGTCGTAAATGACGCCGATGTCTGCCTTTATCTCTGAAACAAGTTTCTTCAGTGGCTCTACGTTCTTGGGAACAAGAGGATTGGGTTCGTGGTTGGGGAAGCTGCCGTCCATATCGTCAAACAGGAAGGTGGCGTCCTCTCCCTTGTAGACCTCCTTGGCGAAGAGGGTGCTCATGCCGTTGGAAAGGTCGAAGGCTATCTTGAGGTTGGAGTAGTCTCCCTTGAACTTCATAAGGAACTTGAGGTAGTCCGGCTTGATGTCAATCTCCGTCACCTTGCCGGGCTTTGCCGCCTTAGGCGTGGGACGGCCTTCGTCTATCCACTGTTTTATCTGGCCAAGACCGGTGTCAAGGCCAACGGGAAGAGCATTCTCTCGGCTCACCTTCATGCCGTTGTATTCACGGGGATTGTGACTTGCGGTAATCTGCACGGAAGCCTTGTAGCCATAATTTGCGGTGCCGAAGTACACCAGAGGGGTGCTGCTGTAGCCAATGTCGTCCACGTCTGCCCCCGCGTCCGTTATACCTTTAATAAGATAGTCGTGAATCTCCTGTCCGGAAAGGCGGCAGTCCCTGCCCACCAGTACCTTGTCCGCTTTCAGAAGTGCAGGGAGGAAATAGCCCACCTTATAGGCCACATCCTTGTCAAAATCTACATTGTAGATACCCCTGATGTCATATGCATGAAATGCTCCCATATTGTTTAGTTTTAGTTTATTCACAAATATAATTAAAAAAACACAAAAAAGAATGCCCGGCGTTGACCGGGCATTCAAAAACTGTTCTCCATAAACTACTGTGCCTCGTTCACGACGGCTTCCCACTTTTCGTAGGCGGCCTGGAACTCGGGGCCTTCGGCACGGAGCTGGAAGTTGAGTCTCTTGAGGAAGTCTGCGGCTGCGGCCTTGACCTCAGCAATCTTGCTGCAGTTGTAGCAGGCCTCGAAGGGCTCGAGGGCGCTCTTGTACATGTTGTCCAGCTGGACTTTCATCTCATCGTACTTCTTCCACTCACGGACGTCGAGGGCGTTCATCTGGTCCACGAGGTCTTCCGCCCTCTTGAGGATGGTGGTGCCAAGTCCGTAGTAAGCCATGTCATAGTCCGGCATTATCTCCAGTCCCTTCTTGTATGCGGCGTCTGCCTTGTCGTATTCCTTGATACCTGTGTAGATGTTGCCTTCCACATAGTAAAGGGAAGCGTTGTCCGGCATTGCCTTCTTGGCCTCGTCAAGGAGTTCAACAATCTTTGCGGGATCTTCCTTGGTTGCAAGGTAGAGGTTGATAAGATTGGTGAGGATGGGGGCGTTGTCCGGGAAGGAGGTGAGACCGGTTGCCAGGAGGTTCTTTGCCTTGAGGGTGTCCTTCTGGGCAAGGGCAATCTCCGACAGGGAGGCATAGACGTTACCTTCCATGAAGTGGCCGTTGGCGATGCACTTGTTGTAGTACTCTTCCGCGCGGTCATAGTTCTTCACCTGAAGGGCGGTGAAGGCGGCGTTGTAGAAGGAGTCGTCGTTGCGCTCTGCGCTGGGGGTGAGGATGGAAACATCTGCTGCGCCCTTGAAAAGATCGGAGGCGAGGGCCATGTTGCCAAGGGAGTAGGCGGAGAATGCATCGTTGTAATATGCATCCACGATTTCCTTCATCTTGGGAACGATGTCCTTGTCCTTACCGCCAAGTTCGAAGGCCTTGTGATAAGCCTTTGCGGCCTCTCCAAGTATGTCTCCGGGAACGGAGGGCTTGGTGACCACCCACATTACCAGAAGGTCCGATGCGTTGAAGAAAACGTCCACGTGGGAATAGCTTACCTTGGTAAACTCCTGGCCGTCTATGACAGCGGTGGAGGTGCCAAGAGGCTGCTCCTTGAACATCATGGAGAAGGTGGTACGGTCTATGCCCTGCGCAAGGTTTGCGGTAGGGTTGTTGTAAGCGGCGAGGTAAGCCTTGCCAAGGTTCATCCAGGTGGCTGGCTTTACGTTCTTTTTGGCATCCTGGGTTGCAGCCAGAGCCTTGTCTACTGCCTTCTGCATATCTGCATCCGGCTTCTGCGCATAAGCTGCGACAAAAGTGCCGAGGAGCGCGAGAGAGAGTAAGAACTTTTTCATAGTTATAATAGTTTAGATTATTCTTCTGCGGGTGTACTTTCTGCAGCCTGGCTTTCCTCGTCTTCCGAGTGGGCTACAACCGAGATTGCAGCAATGGCGTCCCCTTCCTTGATGTTGATGAGCTTTACGCCCTGGGTAGCACGTCCGGCAACACGTATTGTGCTGACAGGCATCCGGATTGTAAGTCCCGAGCGGCAGATAATCATGAGGTCGTCTTCATCTGTGACGTTCTTTATGGCTACCAGCCTGCCCGTCTTCTCCGTAATGTTGAGGGTTCTCACGCCCTTGGCACCGCGGGCGGTCTGGCGGTAATCCTGAGGATCCGAACGCTTTCCGAAACCGTTTTCCGAAACAGCCAGCACCTGGTGCTTTGCGGCATCTTCCGCCTGAGGATCCTGGCTTACTACGCCAACCACATAGTCTCCTTCATCAAGATTGATGCCACGGACGCCGGTGGAGGTTCTGCCAAGAGGCCTGGCCTCTGTCTCATCGAACCTTACGCACCTGCCGCCGTTGGCTGCAATCATGATGTTGCAGTTGCCGTTGGTGAGGATTGCTTCCAGAAGTTCATCGTCCTCACGGATGTTGATGGCGTTGACGCCGTTGGTGCGGGGACGGGAGTAGGCCTCGAGGGAGGTCTTCTTGACCACGCCGTGGCGGGTGACCATCATGATGTAGTTGTTGTTTATGAATTCCTCATCCTTAAGGGTCTTGACGTTGAGGTAGGCGCGGACGCTGTCGTCAGGGTCTATCATGAGGATGTTCTGGATGGCACGGCCCTTGGAGGTGCGGGTGCCTTCAGGAATTTCGTATACCTTGAGCCAGTAGCACTTGCCCTTCTGGGTGAACAGGAGCATGGTGCTGTGGGTGTTGGCGATGTAGATGTGCTCTATGAAGTCCTCGTCCCTTGTGGCGCTGCCCTTCATGCCAACGCCGCCGCGGTTCTGGGTACGGAATTCCGTGAGCGGAGTGCGCTTGATGTAGCCAAGGTGGGAGATGGTTATCACCTGGTCTTCGTCTGCGTAGAAGTCTTCAGGGTTGAACTCGTCTTCCGCCATGGTGATTTCCGTGCGGCGGGAGTCTCCGTAGCGGGCCTTGAGGTCTGCGGTCTCTTCCTTTACTATCTTGAGCTGCTCTTCGACGGAACCGAGGACTATCTTGCAGTGCTCTATGAAGCGCATGAGTTCATCGTACTCATTCTGCAGCTTCTCGCGCTCCAGGCCGACCAGCTGGCGGAGACGCATCTCTACTATTGCCGATGCTTGGGCCTCGGAGAACTGGTAGCGCTCCATGAGCATAGCCTTGGCTTCGTCTATGCTCTTTGTCTCATAGCGGATTATGTGGACAATCTCGTCGATGATATCCATGGCCTTGAGGAGACCTTCCAGGATGTGGGCGCGCTTCTGGGCTTTGTCCAGTTCGAACCTGGTGCGGCGGACGACGACCTCGTGCCTGAATTCCACGAATTCCTTGATGATTTCCTTGAGGCTGAGTGTGCGGGGGCGGCCCTTCACCAGGGCGACGTTATTGAAGGAGAAACTGCTCTGGAGAGGGCTGTACTTGAACAGCATGTTCAGGACTACTCCGGAGTTGGTTCCCTGCTTGAGGCGTATGATTACGCGGGTTTCTCCGCGGGAGCTTTCATCGTTGATGTAGGAGATGCCCTCAACCTTCTTCTCATCTGCAAGCTGGGCAATCTTCTCTATCATCTCACGCTTGTTCACCATGTAGGGGATTTCGGTGACGACGATGGTTTCGCGGCCGTGCTCGTCCACCTCAATTTCCGTCTTGGAACGGATAACTACCCTTCCGCGGCCGGTTTCGTAGGCTTCCTTGATTCCGGACTTGCCCATGACGATGCCTCCGGTGGGGAAATCCGGACCTTTGATGTACTGCATGAGCTCATCGACTGTGATTTCCGGATTGTCGATATATGCGCAGATGGCGTCGCAGCACTCTCCAAGGTTGTGGGGAGCCATGTTGGTGGCCATGCCAACGGCAATGCCGGATGCGCCGTTAAGGAGCAGCAGCGGGGCCTTGGTGGGGACGACGGTGGGCTCTTCCAGGGTATCGTCAAAGTTCAGGGTCATGTCCACGGTGTCCTTGTCCATGTCTCCAAGGACGTCCTCCGCCATTTTCATGAGCTTGGCTTCCGTGTAACGCATGGCTGCGGGAGAGTCTCCGTCCACGCTGCCGAAGTTGCCCTGGCCCTTTACAAGGGGGTAGCGCTGGTTCCATTCCTGGCCCAGGCGGACCATGGCGTCGTACACGCTGGAATCTCCGTGCGGGTGATACTTACCCATGACCTCACCAACTATACGGGCGCTCTTCTTGGTCTGGCCATTGAAGCTGAGGCCCATGTTATCCATACCAAAGAGGACGCGCCTCTGGACGGGTTTGAGGCCGTCGCGGGCGTCCGGCAGGGCACGTGAAACGATGACGGACATCGAGTAGTCGATGTACGCGGTACGCATCTCGTGGTCTATCTCTACCTGCTCTATGTATCCGGTGTTTTCCTGCTCCTCGAACTGATTCTTCTCTTCGTTGTTATCCATAGTAAAAATACTTATCTTATAAACATACAAAGATACGAAAAAACTGCGGAAAATGCAACTCTTGCGCAAAGAGAGCCCTCACCATCGACCCCTCGCCGGATCCGTTCGCCATGCCAAGTGCGCCTATCGTCCCCCAAACTGGGACATTGGGCGCAAACAAGGCCGAAAATGCGCCCGACATCCCCAAAAACGGGACATCGGGCGCACTGCACATGTTACAGAAGACCTGCGGCCTACCAGACTTCCGTCACGACCAGTTCCAGACCGTCGACACGGATATTGGCGCTGGTGCTGATATTCGTAATCGTCAGGTCAAGGACATCCACCCCTTCGGACACCGAAATGGAGCAGGTGATGGTATAGGTGTTCTTTGTCGCCAAGTCCAGTTTCGGGACAGAGGTAGCCTCCAATGTTCCGATGGAAACGCCGGCAACGGAAGATGTGACCTGATGATTCCCTTCCAGTTTGGAGTTGCTCCGGTAAGTGAGCGTCGCTGTTTTTACACCTTTGCAAGGAATGCCAAACGCTGTCAGGTTACCGTTGTTCTTGGCAATCAGCAAATTCATGACCATCTTCGGGTCCGGGGCATTGGCAACCTTGTCGCAGAATACCAGGGCATCGGCCTTCAGGGCTGTGGATCCACTCTCTGTATAAGTGATGGGCGCATCGCCGAAGGATACAGTCGTTTTATCCTCGGAAGCGCTGTAGGCAGAGGGCGTCTCGTTTGCCTCCGAACCCTGCCACCATTCTTCCCACAGGACGTCGTTCACCGCGGGTTTGGGCTGTTCCGGCTGAGCGACCTTGATGTTGTCCAGATGCCAGCGCTGCTGCGAAGCACCCGCCCCATCCTTGTAGTGGGTAGGATAAATCTGGATACGCGTCGCATCCGTCACACCCTGCAGTTTCACGGTAGCGTGCTGCCATTCCAGCTTGCCATTCTCCTGAGTGGTGACAATCTCGGCCGAGGTTTGTGTACCCGTATCGGCAAACGTACCGGGACCTTCCACGATAGCCACCGTGATGGTAAGCTTGTCAATCGCACCCTTTCCGGTCATATGGGCGCACCAGTCAAAGCTGAAGTCGGCGTCTACGGGAGTATCGCCAAACTTGATGGCGGGCAGCTGAAGGCCGGTATGCTTATCGGTCGCGCCCATCTTGAAGTAATTCTTCTGGAGATACAGCACCTGAGCACCCGGATTCAAGTCTGTGTAGCCGCGGCTCTGCAGATTGTTGACCAGGGATACAGCCAGTTCATTGTTGTCGCCGTACAACTTCCAGATATTGGGCTGGGCGTGAGAGGCCAGGTTCATTCCAACCGGGTCTATCTTTTCCGCATCACCGGGATTGGCCTGCAGATAGGCATCCACATACGGCTGCAGCCACTCAAAGTCGTCCTGGAAGTAAATGCCCTCAGGGTACAGAGGTTCGGGCGCCTTGCCCGCCTGAACGAAGGTTACCACTGTCTCCAGATTCTTATCGGTGTTATAGAAACGGACCGTTCCCGTACGTTCAGCCTCAACATCATTTGCCAGATACGACACTTTGTATTCTGTCCAGTCAACCATTGCCTTGGTCTCCAATGCCTCAAGCGTCAGCCAGTCTGCAAGGACCTCCGTCTGGAACTCTGTATTGGACTGAATGGTCAGATTCTTGGAACCTGCCACGGCAGGGATTTCAAAATAATTGCCGGTGGAAACGCTGATGAAAGGATCAAGCATCTGACCTGCGGCGCTCTGGACCACGTTGATGATGACGCTGGAGTCCTCGGAAACAATCTTGATTGTGCTCTGGCGGAGTTCAGAAAGTTCGCTCTGCTGGCAGGTGACGGCAATCTCAGTCTCCTCCCCTGCTGCGCCGCCTTCCTTGTCGAAGGACAGCCAGTCTGCGGTGGTGCTGATGGTAAAGTCATAGTCCGATGTCACCTTGATGGTCTTGGGGCCGTCAGGAGTACCGTTGAAGGTGAGAAGCTCCGTAGAGACCTCTATGTTGGCAGTGACAGGATCCTTTTCAACGCCGTCTCCTTCCTTGAGGATGGTCACGTGAGGACGATATGTATCGTCGTCCACATTGGTGATGGAAAGACGGGACGATGCCGTGGAACGGCAGGGTGACATGGGATCTCCGCCACCTCTCCAGTTGACAACGCAACGGAGGCGAATCTGGAGATGGTCGTTATTCTTGCGGAAGTGGATGGTCTCCATCACCGGCTGGTTGGTAGCGCCGTCGATGTTGGTTGCGCAGGTGTAGAAAACCTCTTCTCCGGGCTCCGTAGAGCTCTGGGGTTCACCTGCAGGCAGCCACTGGTCACCGTCAAGGTATTCAAGCAGCCAGAACTTCTGGCCCCACTTGGAGGAACGCATCTCGAAGGCTATCTCTACATCCGTTCCGGCCTTGATGGCGCCGTTGCCGTAGAAGAGCCAGTAGTCATTGACCCAGGGACCCGTGACGCGAGGATTACTGGCCTGGACGTCAAGTTTGTAGTTGCCTTGGGCGTTGGTGCCTTCAAGATCGTAGGGGACATACTCAATGTAGCCAATACCCTGAACGGGGTCAATGCGGGGATTATCGTTGTTGAAAGTGTCGTTGCTGTAATTGAGGTCCTTGCCAATTGCCCACTTGAGGGGATAAGGGACAAGGGACTCGTCGGCACCTTCGTCAGCGACGGAAACGGCCACAAAGTAGCCTGTGGAGCCGCTCTTACCCACTGCATAACCGGATACCGTAACCTTGTGAAGGTCTACGGCATCCAAACCAAGAGCATCAACGGGGTCAAGTATCTGGACAGTTGCAGAGCCCACTTTAAGGACGCCGTTCACAAGCGAACCCTTGAGGGCGCAGAAGAGGATGCTGCCATCGTACGAACCAAGCTGGGCGGTCATGTCAGTAGCGGTGGGATAAACTATCTCCTTACTCTGAAGGACCTGAACCTCATCCACTTCGAATCCGGGATTGCCGTAGATGGTTTTCTTCTTACCGTTAAGGGAGACCACGTCTCCGGCCTTGACTTCGCGTGCACCCTGGACAAAAACCCTTTTACCGCTTTGCTCCAGGATAAAACCGCCCTTGGTAACGGCAACCACATCCATGTTGGAGAGCTTGCCTACGGTTTCATCGTCCAGATCTGCAAGTTCCGCAAGGGTATATTCCTTGACGCCGAAATATGTGTCACCATTCTGATGGACGGTAATGACGGCATTGCGGAGCGCCGTTCCTCCCTGGATGGTAATCTTACCGTTACGGGGAAGATTGTCCACACCGCCGGTGGCAAGGTTGTCCGTCACCTTCACGGTGATTGACCCCATGCCGGTTCCGGTCATGGGAGACACCTCTATCCATTCGCTGTCCACGTCAACGGCCCAGTCGCCGTCCGCATAAACAGGGACTTCCTGTTCCGCGGCATTTCTCGATTCGAAGACAAGATATGTCTCGCCGGCGGCTACTGCACGGGCCTCGGTATCCTGCTCTTTCTGCTGGCAGCCTGCAAGAAGCGCGCCTGCTGCGACTGCCGCTATCGACTTAAGTATATTGTTGATTTTCATAATGCTAATCCCTTAAAAGTTAATAGCTGAGTCCGTCTGCCCAGCCGGGGTTCTGCTTCAGCAGCACACCTTTCTGATGATACAGCTGACGCTCCTTGGTGGGGATAGGATAATAGTAGTCGCGGGCTTCGTTAAAGCTCCGTTCTATATTATTATGATGGTATACATATCCCTTGCTGGTTTCCGTGAGCTCTATGCCGGTGGAAACACCAAGCTGGAAGTCTACGACGTCCTTGCTCTTTGGATCGGTATCCTGCCAGATATTGATATCGGCCTTGCCGTCCCCGGTGAGGTCATACTTGCCAACGCCGGGGAAATACATGCCGTATATGGGCTGTTCCAGGCATTTTCCTTCCCTCCAGCGGATGAGGTCAGAGAGGCGGAAGCCTTCCATGGCAAGCTCTATGGCGCGCTCACGGCGGATTTCCAGGATGACGCCGGCATTGGTGCCGGAGACATGCTGATATCCGAATTCCTCACCCGAGAGATACGGGTCAGGAGTTGTATTGGCAGCAGTGAGGTCAAGATGACCGGCCGTCATGCCAACGCGGTCGCGGAGTTTATTGATTGTATTGTCAATATCAGTCTGGTCAATAGTACCAAGTTCAGCCTTGGCTTCCGCATAGTTGAGAAGGACCTCTGCATAGCGGAAGACAGGGATGTCGTTATACGCCTTGTCCACACGTCCCCATTCCGGGAGGGTCTTGTCCATGACGTATTTCTGCACCTGGTAACCAGTGACGCTGCAACCAAGGTCGGGGGCCGATACGGCCTCGTCCCCAAGCCACACGCAGTTTGTTCCCACCGTGATGGCGGAAAGGCGGGGATCACGGTTCTGCATTTCCTGGGCGAACTGCATGGTCTCCCAGCCTGCCTGGTCGGTGAAGCGGGTGCCGTCGGCCATAAGCACTCCGGCAACAAACTTTCTGGTGAAGCCGGGCGTACCCTGGGTGGGCATAACTGCGAATGCGGTGGAGTTATTGCATATCTGGAGGCTCTGGTCGTTCTTTATGGCCAGGATGAATTCATCCTTGTTTGCGTCCACGTTCGCAAAGAGGAGGCGGTAATCCGGAAGCTGTGCAAGTTTGTAGGGGCCGTCGTTCATAATCTCCTCCGCGGCATCTGCGGCAAGCTTCAGATAGTCGGCCGAAGTGCGGCTGTCGTCAGGAAGCTGTTCGATATACATCTCAGGATACTGCGCGGGGTTATGATACTTGCGGAAAGTTCCTTCAAACAGGCAGAAGCGGGCCTTGAGCGCCAGTGCCGTCCAGCGGTTCACGCGGTAGGTGCTCACCGCGGCGGGAAGGTTCTCAATTGCATAGTCAATATCTTCAAGCATGTGGCCCATGATAACCTCGCGGCTGTCGCGTGGACGGTAGAGGTTCTCTGAGTCTGATTCCAACTGCTCGTCAATCCACGGAACGTCTCCGAAGCGCTTGATCATATTGAAATAGAAGTAAGCGCGGAAGAATCTTGTGACAGCTGTGTACTTCACCACTGCATCCTTGTCTTCGCACTTGTCTATGTATTCAAGGAGTGTATTCATCTTGCGGAGGTCTCCCCAGGCGCCGCTGCCGCTGCCCCAGCCGCCGCCGGAGTTGGGCACGGTGCGGTTGTTTCCGCCGCGCATGACTGCGCTGAGGTTAAGACAGACAAGGTGGTCGCTCTGCTCCTCGTAAGGATCTTTGGCGAGCAGGTTGTTGTAGAAGGTGTTGGAGAACAGCAGGAGGTCCGTTTCATCACGGAAGTAGTTCTCCAGGGCCAGGGTAGCCTTTGGCGTCCTGTCCAGGAATTTGTCGCATGAAATGAGGCAGAGAGCTGCTATTGCGAATAATACTAATTTTTTCATGTTCTTGTCCTCCATCCGTTAGAAAGTGATGTCTACGCCAAACATGTAGGTCTTCTGCCAGGGATAGCTCATGTGATCCTGCGCAGCGGAGCTGCCGGTGTCACGGGTGTAGGCAGATTCAGGATCAAGGTACTTGGTGTACTTCTTGAGAGGTGACCAGTATTCCAGATTCTCTCCGGAGAAGTAGACGCGGACCTTTTCAAGGCCGACTTTTCCGGTGAGTTTGCCGGGAAGAGTATAGCCTATGGTCAGGTTCTTGAAACGAAGGTAACGCGTGTTCTGCAGGTAGCGGCTGTTCACCTTGGAAAGCTCACCGCCCGTTGAAGAGTATGCACGGGGACGAGGGAAATAAGTGTCCGGATTCTCTTCCGACCATACGCGGTCTATGAAGTCACGCTGCAGGAAAGAAACGTAAGGATAGCTGTAAGGGCCCCAGAACATGTAGTTCATGCCTGCGGGGTACCAATAATGGTTACCGGTGCCCTGGAAGAAGGCCATTACATCGAATCCCATATAATCGAAGTTGACGGTTACGCCGTACTGGAGGCTGGGAAGGGCGTTGCCCAGGATCTTGCGGTCACCGGGATCGTCCACGGTGTTGCTGCCAAGGCTGAGGGTGTTCACCCTCCACTCGTCTTCCGGAAGGAGTATCCTGTTGCCATCGGCGTCAAGGACATAGTGGCCGTCGTCATCAATCTGGTAATGGCCGTCGTTGTCCTGATCTACGAAACGGAGGTCTCCCGCGAGGAAGCCGCCGGTCATACGGCTTGAGATGTAGCCGCTGCAGTCCAGGACCTGGGTGGTGTACTGCTGGGCTTCCTCGTCGGTTGCAAAGAGGCCGTCCACCTCGAAGCCCCAGATTTCGCCTATGCGCATGCCTTTGTAGTAGGACATGGCGAGGGACTTGGTGGGATTGTTAAAGCGGGTAATGTAGGACTTGTAGTCACTGAGGGTGCCCCTGATGCCGTATCCGAAAGGATGGCCAAAGAGGTTGAACTGGTCCCTCCAGCTGATGGAGAGTTCGTAACCGGTGGTCTTGAGGTCCGCAGCGTTGGTCTGAGGCGAACTTGCACCGTAAATGGCAGGCAGGTCAGGACCGGCCGTGAGCATGTTCAGGGTGTTTCTGCGGTAGATTTCACCGGTGAACGTGAGGCGGTTTTTCAGAGCCGCGAAATCCACGCCGGCGTTGTACTGCTCCGCAGTTTCCCAAGTAAGGTTGGCATCCACGGGAGCGCCAAGAGTTGCATACTTACCCATCGTGGTGCCCTCTCCGAAGGAATAGCCCCCGAAATCGTTAATTGAGATTTTGCGGAGGTATGCATAGTAGTTCTGTGCTCCGGACGATGTACGCACAACCTGGTTGCCAAGGTTACCGTAGGAGAGGCGGAACTTGAAGTTGTCCACAAAACTCCTTGCGGGGCGGAAGAACGGCTCCTCGGAGACTCTCCAGCCAAGGGAAGCTGACGGGAAGAAACCCCACCGATGGCCTTTCTGGAAACGGGAAGTACCGTCGTATCTTCCGGAAACCTCCAGAAGATAGCGCTCCTTGTAGTCGTAGTTCACACGGCCGAAGAAGCCGGCTATTGCGTATTCGTTCTGGCCGCCGGAGACCTCAGTGATGACGTTTCCGGTGGCATCTGGACCAACGAGGTTGAGGTCGTTCAGGGTTTCTGACAGAAGGTTCTTTCCCAAGGCTCCGACGGCCTTGCTGGCCCATTCCTCCGCATTGAAACCGGCAGTGACCGTGAGGTGATGGGCATCGGCAAAAGTGTTGTCGTAAGTGCCGAACGCGTTCATGGTGTGACGCTGATTGGTGGTGATAGCCTCCTGAAGGGCGTCTTCACCTGCACCGGTGGTGTAGTACTCATAGTCCGCATCTGGATAACGGCGGAACTGGAAATTCACACTCCTGTACTGGTTGCGGTTCTGGTAGAGCCTATAGGTGTAGTTGGCCGTGAGGGTCAGGTGCCTGATAGGCGTGATCTTCAGTTCCGTGGTGTTGCTGAAGTCAGAGCGGAGCTGCTCGTTACGGGCTTTTCCTTCACCGAAAACCAGATGGCGGCCGTTTGCGACATTGTAGTTGCCGCTGATCATGGGAGTGCCGTACACCCAGCTTCCGTCCGGATTCCGGAGCGGGAACGATGCCAGGGCGTGACGGGAAGCGTATGCAAAGGAATCCTGCACACTGCTGCCGCCGGGATAGTTATACGAAGAACTGTAAAATGCCGTGTTGTTGGAGATACGGGCATACTTGTTAATCCGGGCGTCTATCTTGGCCCTGAGGTTGTATTTCTGGAACACGTCAGGGTTCATCCTGATAATACCGGACTGGCGGTCATAGGCCGCAGAGAGGTAATACTTCACATCCTTGTTGCCACCGGTAATGGATACGTTCTGCTGCTGGACGGGATGCTGGTCATTGTAAAGTTCATGGTACCAGTCCGTATTCGCGTAGTAGACCCACTGCTTGCGGCCGTTACGGACTTCTTCAACAATCCAGGGACGTGCGGGGTTTTCCGTAACGTCGTTTACACGGGCAAGGAGTTCCGCCATGTCGTGGGCGGTGTAGGTTGTGTAGTTCTTACCCGCGTCGGTAGCCCAGAACTTGTCAACTGTGTAGACAGACCAGTAACCGCGGGTCTCGAAATCAGTGGAGACGGTTGGTTCTTCCCAGCCCCAGCGGCCGCTGTAGCGGACCTTCGCATTTCCGCCCTTGTCGTCACCCGTCTTGGTGGTGACAAGGATAACGCCGTATGCGGCACGCGCACCATAGATGGCGGCTGCGGATGCATCCTTGATGACGGAGATGTTCTCAACATCGGAAGGGTTCACGCGGGAAAGGTCGCCTTCTGTACCGTCAATGAGGACAAGCGGATCGGCCTCGTTAATGGAGGTGATACCGCGGATGTTCAAGGAGCCGGTCGAGCCGGGGTTACCGGACGAGGTGGTGATGTTGAGACCGGGAACTGCACCCTGCAGCATATTGGTGAGGCTGTGGGTGGAACGGTCCTGAAGGGACCTGGTTTCAACAGCCGTTACGGCTCCGGTGAGGTTCACCTTCTTCTGGACGCCGTAGCCCACCACGACGGTCTCTTCAAGGACCATATTGTCCTCTTCCAATACCACTAAAATGGTCTTCTGGCCGTCGGATACGATGACGCTTTGCGTAACGTAGCCAAGGCAGCTCACTTCCAGCGACACTTCTCCTGCGGGGATACGAAGTGAGAAACTTCCGTCAGCGGCCGTCACCGCTGCGTTACTGGTTCCCGTCACCATTACCACGGCGCCTATCACCGGCTGTCCGGAGGTGTCGGAAACAACACCGGTAAGCGGCGGGCGCTGGTTCTGGGCGGACAAACAAGTTGCCAGCGCAAGGAACACGGTTGCTAGAATCAGTTTGATATGCTTCATTGGTTATAGTTGATTAGTGTTTGTAAATGTCTGTATTGAAAGGCTTTGGGCGTTCCATCATCTCCGTGTACGTGTTGCCGAAAGCATCCGTCAACTTTATCTCCAGAGTTGACGAGGCCGACGAGGCCGTGACTTTGAACAAATGACGGTTGTCCGTGGTTGCGAATGACGCCGCCTTGTTCTTGTTGAGCCGCTTGGCCGTGTATGCTACAAGGTGGAGAGGGTCCGGGGCGGTGACGCCGGTTACGGACAGGGACTTGCCGTTTTCCGTAACGCTTATCTCCCAGGAAGGGTCGTAGTTCCACACGTTGATGTAAACCTCATTGGCGGTGTTGGCAGTGCCCCAGATTCCCGGTTTGAACTCTGCCCTGTGGGAAGCGTCCGCATCGAGCAGATATTTGTCGGCGGTGAGATGAATGCCGTTCCTGTCGTAGGTGCGGAACTGGTAATCCAGGGGGCTGCCGGTGGCCTTGAACTGCCACGAGAGGCTGCCGCCCTTCACGCTCACTGACATGTATCCGCCAGGAGAACCGTCCTGACCGATATGTACGCCGGGGGTCTCGCTGGCGCTCCACCACCAGGTACCGCATACGGAGCCGCAGTTGTGCTCATATATATTGTTGGAAGACCTCTTGTCAACGTTGTAAAGCGTATGGGTATGCGCCGTGAAAACGTGGACCTCCGGATACTGTTTAAGTATGTTTTCCAGAGCCTGGGCGTGCTCCTTGAGCTGGGGCTTGTTCTTGTTCGTCCACCTGTAAGTCCCCGTGTCGTTATACAGGGGAATGTGCATACTTACCACAATAGTACTGGTCTTGGGGACCAGGGAAAGGTCCTTCTCCAGCCATTCCAGCTGGTCCTGGACAAGGTTGGAATCGTAAGTGCGTACGTAGCAGGCCTTGCCGTTGCTATCCGTTGCAGGCTCCGAGTTAGTGCACTCTACATCGTCCAGCACCACGTAGTGGACGTTACCCACATTGAATGAATAGTATGTTGGGGCAACAATCTGCTTGTACTCCGCAACGGTGTCGTAATCTCCGGCCAGATACATACTGTGGTCGTGGTTGCCGATTGTCTGGTAGACCGTGAGTCCCTGGATGGCCTTGGCGTCCGCAAGATAATCCCTGTAGCCGTAATTATTGGTTTCCCAGTATAGGTCCCAGGTCATGTCGCCCAAGGTGATGCCGTAGACGGGACCGCTCAGGGAAAGGCTGTAAGCGTTGATGTCTTTCACGAAATCCTTGAACTGGCTGCGGTCGTTGGTACGATTGGCAAGGTGGATGTCTCCCAGGACCAGCATCGTATGGTTTGTCTGGTCCTGAGCCTTACTGAGCTGAAAGTCCACGCGCTCCGGAGCCGAGGCGGCCTTCTCCAGCTGGGCATGAATGGTTGGAAGGATTCCCTGCCGGGGCGGCTCATATCCTGAAGGGACGCTGATGAATACGTATTTGTGGTACTTCCTGGACGGAAGCTGGTAGACGCCGTCCTTGTCTGTAAGGACAACCTCGAATCCGTCCGAAACCGCAACGTCCGGGACGCCTTCCCCGCCGCACATCACCTTTCCGTAGACTGTGCTGCCAGGCGCAGGCTGAATATCTTCCCCTGCGGCGGCAACCACAATCTGCATCTCTCCCCTCTTCTGGCTCTGTGAGCCCCTCTTGATTGTAACCGTGTATGTGCCGCTGGAAAGAGGGATATCCCACAGGGACGATATGTCAACCTTGAAGGAAGATTCCCCAATATGGAACAAAGGGCAGTCCGGCAACTGGCCAAGGGAAATCATGTCCCCTTCCGCAGGTTTTTTCCCAAACTGGACGCGGAAGGTGATGGCCTCGCTTCCATACGGCACCTCCATCTTTTCCGGAATGGCGAACTGGACGCCGTTAAGGGACGCCTCAACCTTATCAGGCTGCTTGCAGGATTGCACCAACATACCGGTGAACAGCGTCAATGCACAAATAAACGAAATATGCCGAAATATTTTCATTATTATATTATACCTTTGCGACAAAGGTAATCATTTTTTATAATAATTGCTTTTTCATAACTGTGATTTATTATATTTGGCTATTAACATTACATTCATTTAATAATAAAGCGCGTTTTTATTCTCATTATTAATACACTGCGCAAATACGGGGTCAAATAAAGAAAAACGCCTATACATAAAAAGCCTCTGACAGTCTTCCTGATACTGTGCGTCACCTTGATAACTCTTCAGGCCAAAAGAGTCAAGGGCAGCGTCAAAGCCGACGGCAACCCACTGGTGCCGCCATAAAACGCAAAGGCCGTGACCTTTGTGGTCACGGCCCCGGATGGCTGCCGGTGGCAGCACGGATTCAATTACTGATTGTAAATCTGCTCCATAGAGACGTCGGCCCAGCCCCATGTGGGAAGGGAGGGGTCGTCTACATTGGCGTCAACGCTGCGCTCCACGCCAAGGATTACATTCTGCTCAAGGAATTCCTTTTCTATGGGCCAGAGATAGTTCATGTACGCTGCAACAACATGGCCAAGACCGGTAAAACGGTAGATGCAGTGCGTCCAGCCTTTAGAGGAGAACTGCTTTGCGAGATAGCTGCTGCCCCAGATGCCGCGGCCAAGGGCACCGAACTTATTGTAGGCTACAGCCTTGTCCGCAGTGCCGTGAAGGAAGAGCATGGGGCAGGGAGCAGCCTTGAACTTGGGAGCGCCGGAATTGCTGATGATGGCACCGGCGAAAGACATCACGCCCTTGAAATTAAACCCTGCCGGAATTCCCTTGGCAGTACCGTTTGCGATGGCGTACTCCGATGCCACGGAAATGATGGCACCGGCAGAACTCCCGGAGATGACAAGGTTGTTAACGTCTATTCCAAGATCCTTGTTCTCGCTCAGGAACGATACCGCTGAAAAGACGTCCTCCACGCCCACTTCCTGCGACAGGAGGAAGCGGCTGCTGGCCTTGTATGCACCAACCAGGCCCTTCCCCACATCGTATCCTTTCATGCCAAGGCGGTAATCTATGGTTACGACGGTGTAGCCCTCGTTATTGAGGCGCTTGAACCACTCCACGCTGAATGGGCCGGACCTTTCACCCCCTACGAATCCGCCTCCGAAAACAAACATGACGGCGGGCTTGGGTTTTCCCAGGAAAGTGGTCTCAGAGCCTTCCGAGGCACGGAAGATATCAAGATACAGGGAGCAGGTGTCCCTCTGGGCGAAACGATAGGTTTCCTGGGCTGCCGCGGAGTATTCCAGCGCCAAAGCCATCAAAAAAAGTGCAATTTTTTTCATATTTTTTTCAGCTTGCGCAGCGGTTTGGCGCAACGTGGCCATACCTTTGCAACAGAAATTAAAACTACAAAGTCATGCGTAACACAGATTTCAATATGGAAGCCCTTGGAAACTTCATCGCCTGCGACTCTTCAATCGCCGCCCTCAAAGACATAATCCGGGACCTTGACCTCGAGTTCGAAGACGCACTCGCCCTTTAGGCCTTGAGCTCCACAACCGTGTTCTCCTTGTCCTGGGAAAGCCCAACCTTAAGGGTAACGGCCTCACCGGGAGTTCTCTTTCTGGAGGAAAGCGCCCTGTCGGAGATTATGAACTCTGACACCGGGTCTTCCACGTAACGTACAACAGCCCTCTTCAGAGGTCTGGCGCCAAAGGCGGGATCGTAGCCGGCATCGGCAATGAAACGCTTGGCAGCGGGGGTGATAGTAAGCTTGTAACCCGCTTCCAGTGCCCTGGTCCTGAGGTCCTTAAGCTCTATGTCAATTATTTCCTCAATGGATTCCTTGGTGAGGGAATTGAAGTAAATCTGCTCGTCCACACGGTTTATGAACTCCGGAGGAAATGCCTTCTTCACGGCCTTCTGGACAACGCTCCTGCGGTCCACATCCACATTCTTCCCTGCCGTGGCAAAACCAATTCCGCTTCCATATTCCTCAACCTCGCGGCTTCCAACGTTCGAGGTCATTATGACTATGGTATTCTTGAAATCCACCATGCGACCGTTGCTGTCCGTGAGGCGGCCTTCGTCCATTACCTGCAGAAGGAGGTTGAAAATGTCCGGATGGGCCTTCTCTATCTCGTCCAGAAGAACCACGCAATAGGGCTTGCGGCGTACACGCTCTGAAAGTTGGCCGCCTTCCTCGTAACCCACGTATCCGGGAGGCGCGCCAATGAGGCGGGAGACGCTGAACTTCTCCATGTACTCGCTCATGTCTATGCGCACAAGGTTTTCCTCGCTGTCAAACAGATACTCCGCCAGGGAACGCGCCAGCTGGGTTTTGCCAACACCGGTGGGGCCAAAGAACAGGAAAGTGCCTATGGGCCTTCCTGGGTCCTTGAGGCCGGCCCTGTTGCGCTGGATGGCACGGACCACGGTCTCTACGGCATCGTCCTGGCCTATTATCCTGTCTGTCAGGCGCTTTCGCATCTTTATTATGCGGTTGCCCTCGGATTCCGCAACCTTGTTCACGGGTATGCCGGTCATCTTGGACACCACGGAGGCAATGTCTTCCGCATCCACGGTCTTTACGTTCTTGCGGCCAACGGAAAGACGCACCATGGAACCGGCTTCGTCCATGGCGTCTATGGCTTTGTCCGGAAGGGAGCGGTCCGTGATGTAGCGGTCCGTGAGGCGGACGGCAGCTTCTATGGCATCGTCAGAATATGTGATGCCGTGGAACTCCTCATACTTGGGTTTGAGGTTGGTAAGGATTTCTATGGACTGCTTTACGTCCGTAGGCTCCACAACAATCTTCTGGAAGCGGCGGTCAAGGGCGCCGTCCTTTTCCACAATCTTGGTAAACTCGTCAATTGTGGTTGCTCCAATGCACTGGAACTCCCCGCGTGCAAGGGCCGGCTTGAGCATATTCGCCGCATCCAGGCTGCCGGATGCCCCGCCTGCGCCCACGATGGTATGGAACTCGTCAATGAAAAGGATTATATCAGGGTTCTCCCCCGCCTCCTTTATTATGGACTTGAGTCTTTTCTCGAAGTCTCCGCGGTACTTTGTTCCAGCCACCACCGAGGCTATGTCCAGAGACAATATCCGCTTCTTGGCCAGGGCCGATGAAATATCCCCGGACGCTATCCTGAGCGCGATTCCTTCAACTATTGCAGATTTTCCAACACCCGGCTCACCTATGAGCATGGGGTTGTTCTTCTTACGCCGGCCAAGGATTTCAATTACGCGCGCAATCTCCGTGTCACGGCCCACAACGGGGTCAAGTTTGCCGTCACGGGCGGCGCGCGTGAGGTCGTATGCAAACTCCTCGATATCCAGTTTATTGCCCTCTTCCGGGTCCTCTTCCGGCCCCTGGGAAGGCTGGCGGTCCGCAGGCTGGTCATCGCCCTGGGACTTGGGACGGAGGAGGCCCTCGTCCTCAAAGTATGCGAGGAGGCGGCCATAGTCTATCCCGTGGGAGCGCAGGAACATCTGTCCGTAGCTTTCCGTAGTGCGGCAAAGGGCCAGCAGAAGGTGCTGTGGCATTGCCGCAGGGCTCTTGAGGCGGGATGCCTCCATGACGGTTATGCTAAGGACATTCTGGGCCTGGCGGGAGAAATTGATGTTGTCCAGCTGCTCGTAGGGAATGGTTTCGTTGGTGAAGATGCGCCCGTCTATGAAGGACTTGAGTTCCGCAGGCTCTACGCCCAGGTTGCGTATAGCGGCAAAGGCGGCATTTTCCTCTTCCCTTATTATTCCAAGGAAAAGGTGATCCGGGCCAATTCCGTAGCTCCCGGTACGCATGGCTTCTTCCCTGGCATATTTGATAACGGCGTTAAGGTCGTCCGATACTTGTAGTTGCATGAGGTAATAATAATAGATTACAAATATAATGGTTTTCCCTTTCACTTGCAAAAGTCCGTTCTAGTGCGGGTACCGGTCCAAAATACTGCAGGGTACCCTCAAAAACACCCCTTTTTTGCAGGTAGGGGTCCAAAACTTGGACCGGTACCGACATTTTTTGCTATATTTGTACGTATGAAAGACAGCGCACTTGTTGTAGTAGACATGATCTACGATTTCATTGACGGGTCCCTGGCCTGCCAGGGCGCAGAAGCCGCCATTGCAAACACCCTTAAGTACATTGACAAAGAGACCGCGGCCATTGATCCTGACGACAGCGGTGTCCGAAGCATCTATCCCATACTGTTCATCAGGGACCATCACCCGGCAAACCACTGTTCCTTCGCAGAGCAGGGAGGCCCGTGGCCGCCGCACTGCGTTCAGGGTACCCGTGGCGCCGAAATTCATCAGGCCCTGAAACCCTATGCTTCGGAAGACCTCACGTTCTTCAAGGGAGAAGACCCTTCCAAAGAGCAGTACAGCGGTTTCGAAGGCCTTAACCCGGCCGGCCAGAGTCTCCAGGAAGTTCTGGAACTCATGGATATAAAGAATGTGGTAGTGTGCGGTATAGCTACGGAATACTGCGTGCGCAACACGGCCGAGGACCTTCTCAAAGCCGGCTTTAATGTCCATGTACTCAAAGACTGCATTGCATACGTGGATGCCAAGGGCCATGAAGAGGCTCTTGCGGAGATGGAGAAAGAGGGAATCCGGTTAATCTAAATCTTCCGCATCGGTAACTGCGGCGCCCTTACCCATGAGGTAAGTTTTCATGAACTCGTTAAGGTCTCCGTCAAGGACGCCCTGGGTGTCTGCCGTGGAGTATCCTGTCCTTAAGTCCTTCACCAGTTTATACGGGTGGAGGACATAGTTTCTGATCTGGGACCCCCATTCAATACGCTTCTTCTGGCCTTCCAGTTCCGCCTGCTTTTCCTGGCGTTTTTTAAGCTCAATGTCATACAGGCGGGACTTCAAAATGAGGAGGGCCCTCTGGCGGTTGTCCTGCTGGGAACGGGTTTCCGTGTTTTCCACCATGATGCCGGAAGGGAGGTGGCGCACACGTACTCCGGTTTCCACCTTGTTTACGTTCTGGCCGCCGTGGCCGCCGCTGCGGAAGGTGTCCCATTCAAGGTCTCCGGGGTTGATCTCTATGTTTATGGAATCGTCCACCAGGGGATACACGAAAACGCTGGAGAAAGTTGTCTGGCGCTTGCCCTGGGCGTTGAAGGGGGATATGCGCACCAGGCGGTGGACACCGTTTTCCGCCTTCAGATATCCGTAGGCATAGTCACCTTCCACCTCTATGGTGCAACTCTTGATGCCGGCTTCTTCCCCTTCCAGAAGGGAGGTGATGGTATATTTGTAATTGTTACGCTCACACCAGCGGAGATACATTCGCATGAGCATGGAACTCCAGTCGTTGGCCTCAGTGCCGCCGGCGCCGGAGTTGATTGTGAGAACAGCGCCAAGGTTATCCCCTTCATTACCCAGCATGTTCCGGAGTTCAAGGGCCTCAACAGCTTCTACAGCCTTGTCATAGGCCTGGTCAAGTTCTTTGGTTTCCGGGGTTTCTATTGTCTCTTCCTCTGCGGCATCAAGGCTTTCCTTGGCAAAATCGTACAGAACATTTGCGTCTTCTACGGCTTCCTTGGCCTTCTGATAGTCCGAGACCCAGGATTTGATGCCGGAGAGTTTCTTGAGGAACAGCTCCGCGGCTTTGGGGTCGTTCCAAAAGTCCGGGGCGAGGGTCTCGGCGGTCTTAGCTTCCACTTCCTTTTTCTTACCGGGGATGTCCAGGCAACCTTCCAGGTTCTCCAGCCGTGATTCCAGTTCCCTGATTTCGTCAAATGTTCTCATAACATGCAAAGATAGCAAAAAATGCTTATTTTTGTATGACTAAACTATCGCCATGAACACTATAAACAACGCCTATGTATCGGACAAGTACCAGTACACCATGGGAAAATCCTATCTGGACTGCGGAAAGCAGGACCAGATTGCAGTTTTCAACCTGTTTTACCGCAAGGCTCCGGAAAACAACAACTGGGCCGTTGTAAGCGGCACGGAGGAAGTGATCCAGATGGTACAGGGCCTTGGAACGGAGCCGGAAGAATTCTATGAGAAGTTCCTCCCGGGAGAGGAATATGCGGAATTCCGCAAATACCTCGCAACCATGAAGTTCACCGGTGACGTGTACGCCATGCGTGAGGGCGACATAGTGTTCCCCAACCAGCCTGTGGTAACGGTTGTGGCCCCGCTCATCCAGGCGCAGGTGCTTGAAACCCCCATGCTCTGCATCATGAATCACCAGATGGCCGTCGCAACCAAAGCCTCCCGCGTGTGCCGTGCCACCAACCGCCCCGTAAGCGAGTTCGGCTCCCGACGCGCCCACGGCCCCTGGGCTGCCGTCTATGGCGGCAAAGCGGCACAGATTGCCGGCTGCGCATCATCGTCCAACATCCTCACCGGAGCCTTCAACGGCGTCCCTTCCACCGGCACAATGGCTCACAGCTTCATCACATCTTACGGCAGCACGGTGGAAGGAGAGCACAAGGCATTCCTGGACTACATCAAGACCCACAGGGGAGAGAACCTCATCCTCCTCATAGACACTTACGATACCCTCCGCTGCGGAGTCAAGAACGCCATACGCTCCTTCAAGGAGTCCGGCATCGACGACAATTACGCGCCCGGCTACGGCGTCCGCCTTGACAGCGGAGACCTTGCCTTCCTCTCCCAGGAAGTGCGTTATATGCTTGACGAGGCCGGCCTCAAAAAATGCAGGATATTCGCTACCAACGGCCTTGACGAGTACCTTATCACAGACCTCGAGCGCCAGGGCGCCTGCATAGACAGCTACGGCGTGGGCGATGCAATTGCCACTTCCAAGGCAGCCCCCTGCTTCGGCAACGTTTACAAACTGGTCCAGATAGATGGAGAGCCCGTCCTAAAGCGCTCGGAGGACAAGATAAAGCTCATCAATCCCGGCTTCCAGATTACCTGGCGCATCAGCGCCCTGGACAGCGTGAAGGGCAACCGTTACGACGGCTACGTTTTCAAGGCCGATGTCACCTGCCTCCGCGGCGACCGCATGGACACCGCAATCCAGAAAGGCGAAACCATCACCGTCCGTGACGAGTACGATTCCTACAAGACCAAGACCTTCGAAGCTGGCGCCTACGTAGCCCGCCCCATGCAGCAACAGGTTATCTCGAAGGGCGTGAGGGTTGCACCCCAGCACAGCCTGGAAGACAAGAAGACCTTCTACCAGGACAATCTCCATCACTTCTCCCCCGCAGAGCGCCGTCTCATCAATCCCCACTATTATAAAGTGGACATCTCCGACGACCTTTACGACGTGAAGATGTCCATCATATCCAAGCTTGTGAAGGAGATAGAGGCGCTTTAGCTAATCTGCAAAATTCATTTCCTCCAGGAGATAGTCTGCATGGCCTATCTCCTTTATTATAAACAGGATGTAGCGAACGTCCAGGGAGATATTGCGGCAGATTTCAGGGTCGAAGACCAGGTCGCTCATGGTGCCTTCCCAGACGCGGTCGAAGTTAATGCCTATGAGATGCCCGTCCGCGTTCAGGACGGGGCTTCCGGAGTTGCCGCCGGTGGTGTGGTTCGTGGCAAGGAAGCATACCGGCTGGTCGTCGTGCCCGCCCTCCGCATAAATGTCACGCAGGGCCTGCGGAATATTGTAGTCGAAGATGTCCGGATTGTCCTTTTCGATGATGCCTTTCAGAGTTGATACCGGGGTGTAATAGATGGCATCGGCCGGCTTGTAGCCCTCTACGTGGCCGTATGCCACGCGAAGGGTAAGGTTTGCATCGGGATAAAAGACCTTCTCTGGCTCGAACTCCATCTGGCCTTGCATGTAGTCCTTGTAAACCTTGTTTATACTGCTGTTGAATGCCTTTACCTGAGGTGCAAGATTGTTCTGGAAGAAGTCTTCCAGGGCCATGGAAAGCTCTTTGGCAAGATTCTCATCGGCAAAAACGGCGTCTTTCCAGTCCTCCATGGAGGTGAATTCCGCGCGTTTGCGAAGGAAGTACTCCGGCTTGAAGGAGTCGTCAAGAGCTTTGTCGAAAGCGGTCATTAATGCCACGAATGTTTCCTCGTCTATGGGACGATAGTAGTCCTTGGGGTCGCCCCCGCGACCGCGGGCAATCTGAAGTTTCTCTATGGCACGGACGGTCTCGTTGTAGTACTCATATGCCCTGTAGATGGGGTTACGGGCAGCATAGAGGTTAGCCAGGCGGCCGGTTATGCCCTCGTAGCGCGTTCCGGCTGCCCACTCCTCGAAGCGCTTCTCATAGGCCTGCTTCACGGGGACAATCTTGTTCTTCTTCAAGCCCTTTTCCTCTCCCTGCCATTTCTTCCAGGCGTTGGCTACGCCGGCATACTTGGAAGAGTACTGGATGCGCACGGCCTGGCTCTGGTCCATGTATTTTTTCATGATATTGAGGCGCATGGTGCGAAGCGCTATCTTTTCCGGGTCCGAGACGTCCTGAATATACTTTACAAGCTCCGAGTGAACGTATTCCTGGGTGCTTCCGGGGCAGCCGTACACAAAGGTGAAGTCACCTTCCTTCACGCCCTTACGGGAAATGGTGAAGGACTTTTTGGGAACGTAAGGTACGTTTGTCTCAGAATAGTCCGCCGGCATGTTGTCCTGCCCGGCATAGATGCGGAAAATGGAGAAGTCTCCGGTATGGCGGGGCCACATCCAGTTGTCCGTCTCTCCGCCGAATTTGCCTATTGAGGACGGCGGCGCACCCACAAGGCGCACGTCCCTATACTCGCGGAACACGAACAGGAAGTACTGGTTCCCGTAGAAAAGCGGCTCCACGGAGGCCTTGAGGCCATTCCCCTCCTTCACCGCGGCGTCTATGAGCTTGCCGATGTTCTTCTTTATCAGGGCCTGCTGCTTCTCCTCAGTCATCTTGGGCTTTATGCCTTTGTTCACCAGGGCCGTTACATCTTCCATCCTCTCCAGGAACTTGACTGTAAGGCCGGGGTTGGGCAGTTCCTTCGCACGGTTAAGGGCCCAGAAACCGTCCTTGAGGTAATCGTGCTCCACTGAAGAATGCTTCTGGATATACCCATAGCCGCAGTGATGGTTTGTGAGAAGAAGCCCCTGGTCGCTCACCAGCTCCCCGGTGCACCCACTGCCAAACAGCACCACGGCGTCCTTCAGCGACGCCTGGTTCACGCTATAAATATCTTCTGCGGACAGTTTGAATCCCTTCGCCTGCATATCCCCTATACGCTGGGAGATAAGTGCCGGCAGCCACATACCCTCGTCCGCCCTTGCCGGAAGAACGGCGACAAGCGCACTCGCTATAATAATAAAAAGATGTTTGTTCAGTCGAATCATTCCAATAAACTTCTATTGCTATTTGTACAAATATAGCAATTATTACAATAAAGCGGAAATGCTTGGCAGTTATCCAGTAACTGAGAAAACTCTTATACTACAACGTGGCCTGGGATGATGGCCGTGTCATGCCGGGCCACAAAAACAGCCAAAAACGTGGCCTGGGGTGACAGTGAGAACGGAAAACAGAGGTTTGTATATTTTCCGCGAAATTATTATTTTTGTGCTTTAAGAACCCAGTATCATGAGAATACCCGAATCAGAACTTATCATCAACTCTGACGGCTCCGTTTTCCACATTCACCTGAAGCCGGAAGAACTTGCAGACAACGTGATCATGGTGGGAGACCCCTCCCGCGTGGACATGATTGGCGAATACCTCACGGACATAGAGTTCCGCCACGAGTCCCGTGAATTCGTGTCCATCACCGGCAAGCGCAACGGAAAGCGCATCACGGCCCTCTCCCACGGCATCGGTCCGGACAACATAGACATAGTGATGACAGAGCTGGACGCCCTTGCAAACGTAGATTTCACAACACGCGAGGTAAAGCCCGTCCACAAGGCCCTCAACATCCTCCGTATCGGTACATCAGGCGCACTGCACGCAGATATTCCACTGGGAAGCTACGTGCTGTCTCACATCAGCGTGGGTTTTGACGGCGTCATGAACTGGTACGGCAACCGCCACAAGGTCACCATTCCGGAGGTAGAGGACGCCTTCAAGAAGCACATGAACTGGCTGGAGGTACTGCCTTCACCTTATTTTGTAAAGGCTTCGCCCAAGATAATCGAACTCATGAAGGATGTCACCATCAAGGGTGTCACAATTTCCGCAAACGGCTTCTACGGTCCTCAGGGCCGCGTGGTTCGCGTTCCGCTGGCAATGCCCAACATGCTTCAGGACATTGAGAGCTTCCGCTTCACCACCGGCGGAGAAGACTACCGCATCACCAACTTTGAGATGGAGAGCTCTCCCCTCGCCGGCCTTGCCGCGCACCTTGGCCATAACGCCTCCACGGTATGCTGCATCATAGCCAACCGCTATCTCCAAAGCTCCAACCCGGACTACAAACCCGCAATTCGCAAGCTTGTGGAAATTGCAGTGGACAAAATGTCAACGCTTTAACAGAGTGAAGAAGAGTGTTCTAATGCGTAACGTGCTCCTACTGGCGGCCGTTACGCTTTTTTCTTGCAGCAGGGAACCCGAATACGATGCCTGGGCCGCAGGAGAAACCGCAGAGATATCCGTCCTAGAAAAAGCCGGGAAGAAAGAGTATGTGCAGGCGGAGCCTATAGTGCGCGGAAGCCTCCTACGCGTAACCACGGGCAAATCGGAGACCGTAGACGGCGTAAAGTACCTCAGAGCCACCTGTGGCGGCCGTAAAATCCTTGTCCCGGAAACTGCTGTAGCACAGAGTCTTGCAGAGTCTGTTCGCGAGACGCAGCTCTGGGTCCAGACATCGGCCTGCATGATAGACGACACCCTCACTTCCCACATAGGCACCTTTGCCCGCAAGGGAAACCGCCTGGAGGTACTGGGGTGGGACCGCCTCATGCCGGACGGCCGTGTGCACCGCTACAACGTCCGCATGGGAAAGGAGGAAGGCTGGATTTTTGGCAAGTACGCCGTCCTAACTGAGGAAGAGGCCCTTGAGAGGTTCTCCCAGTTTGACAAGGCCCATGCGGCCGTGCGCAACTCCTTCAAGGGCGGCGACGCCATCGGCTGTGAATTCCGTCCCTACCAGAAGCCCGCCTTTGCGGACCGTCCCATGCCGGATCCGGTAAACGCCTTCTACCTCACCATATCCCCGGTAGGCCTAAGGCGCATAGACGACTACATCTCCCTCGCTGACAGCACCTGCATCAACGCCTTTGTTATAGACATAAAGGACGACCAGTGCCCCGGATACAAGGCCGAGGCCATGGAGAAACACTCCCCAACCAACTACAAGCACGCCGGTTCCACCAAGGAGGCCCTGTACAAGGAAGTGGTGGAGAAGCTCCACGCCAAGGGCTACTATGTCATAGGCCGCATCACCTGCTTCAAGGACGGCTACTATGCCCAGGACCACACATCGTCCGCAATCTGCATGAAGGCCGATGGAAAGCCCTTCCTTCATAACGACACCTACTGGCCCAGCGCCTTTGCCCGCGACGTCTGGCAGTTCAATGTGGAACTGGCCAAGGAATCGGTCCGGAAGTTCGGGCTGGACGAGATCAACTTCGACTACGTCCGCTTCCCGGACAAACTCATAAGCCTTGACGACCAGATAGACTACCGCAACCGCTACGGAGAATCGAAGGTCCAGGCCATCCAGAACTTTGTACGCTATGCGTGCGACGAGCTCCACCAGCTTGGCGTCTACGTCTCCGTTGACGTCTTTGGTGAATCCGCCAATCCGGGTTACACCACCGCCTACGGCCAGTACTGGCCCGCCATCTCCACCATTGCAGACGCCATCTGCGCCATGCCATACCCTGACCATTTTGCGGACCACTACTACGGCATCTCCAAGCCCTGGAACCACCCGTATGAGATAATGAAAGCCTGGGGAAAACGCGTCCAGGGCCGCCAGGAAGTCACCGCTACACCAGCCAAGGTGCGCACCTGGATACAGGCATACCACGTTATGCGCTGGGTAGATCCTAACGGAATAGACAACAATTCCAATTTCATAGAACGCCAGATCCGCGGCCTGTACGACGCCGGCCTCACGGGCGGCTACAACACCTGGCTGGCCTCCGGCAACATTGCCGTCTACCGTTCCCAGAAAGAAGCCTACGCCCTGGACTACCCGTCGCTTCCGCCCATTGACAGCCTCAACACTTTCATCACCAAGTAGAAAAAAGACCCGGTCCTGAACGAACCGGGTCTTATTTTTTAAGAGTCAAACTTTCTATCTGTAAACGTTGTACTGGCTGTACAGCGAGCCGTACATCTGTCCAAGGACTTCCAGGAAAGGCTGGCCGTCGAATACGGTAGTGCGGTATACGGTGTTGTCCACCAGGTAGTACTCGATACCGTTCATGACGATGATCTCGTAGTCGTCAGGCAGGGAGGTCACAAGGGCGCCTGCAGGAGGGACGATGGTGGAGTATGCACCGGAGGCGCTCACTGTGTAGAAGACGCCGTCCTGGTAGAAGTAGTCGGACCCTGCGTATGCATAGCTCTGGACAAGGCCAAGCTTGTTGGCGAGCTCGTAAGAGGTTAGCGCACGGGTGCTGTTGAGAGCGTAGTTTGCGTAGCGTGCGGCCTCGCGGGCGTTGTGCTGCGCTATGATAAGGTTCTGGCGGGCAATAGCGTTGTAGTAGTCGAAAACTGCGTTGTAGGTGCGGTAGGTGTCGCAGTAATATGCGAATCTCACTGCCCTGAACAAAGCCCTGTCAATTGCAACCTCCAGAGGAGTGCCGAAAGGAGGACGGCAGATTACATAAACGCTTCCGAAAGGACGGTAGTAAACTCCGTTGTATACGTAATAGTCGATGCCCCAATGGCTTATATGACGCCAGCTGGGAGGTATGCTGTGAATCCTGTAACCATAGTAGTGAGGACGATCTCCCCAGAAGTGGCAGGGACGGTCCCAAGGCATAGGATCGCGGTGACGGGGTGCGATGCGTTGCATGTCGTGGCGGTCGTCGACACGGTAGTCGTTGGAATAACGGTAGTTATAGCCGTCGTCACGATAGGAGTCTCCCTTGGGTTTGGTGTCTGCCGCAGCGGTGCTGGCGTTTGCAAGGCCGGCCCTGGTTACGTTGGAAGAACGTACCGCGGAAGAAGCGCTCTGCGAAGAGGAAGAGCTGCTTCTGACAGCACTGCCGCTGCTGCTGGAGCTGGAGCGCGTTGCGCTGGAACTGCTGCTGGAACGGGTTGCGCTGCCGGAAGAGCTGCTGCTGGAACTGGAGCGCGTTGCGCTGGAAGAACTGCTGCTGGAACGGGTTGCGCTGGAAGAACTGCTGCTGGAACTGGAGCGCGTTGCGCTGGAGTTGCTGCCGGAGCGAACCGCACTGCCGCTGCTGCTGGAACTGCTGCTGGAACGGGTTGCGCTGGAAGAACTGCTGCTGGAACTGGAGCGCGTTGCGCTGGAGTTGCTGCCGGAGCTCTTACGGGTGTCCTGAGAGGAAACGGAACTGCTCCTGGAAGGGCTAGAGCTGGAAGAGTTGCTGCTGGAGGAGCGGACAGAGCTGCCGGAAGAGCTGCTGCTGGAACGGGTGGCGCTGGAGCTGCCGGAAGAGCTGCTGGAGCGGGTGGAGCTCGAAGACGAGCTGGAGCGGGTTGCGGAGCCGCTGCTGGTTCTGGTCTGTGCGGCCATATCGGGAGCCGTGAGCATGGCCATTGCCATTAAGACAGAGGCGGCGTAAGTCATTAACTTTCTCATAGCATCCAAGTTTTAAGTGTTACTGATATAAATAATACTTTTGTGAAACCGTCCTGAAGCTTTCTGCATCCTTGTTCCAATAATCAACGATATCTTCCACTTTGAGACGCTTTCCGAAAGCTATTCTTACATAATCCGTACCACACACAATATCCAGCATCCTGGTTTTTTTCATAGGATAGGGGTTGTGGTCAGGATAAAGCTCATGAACTGCCTGAAGGACATAGAATTGTGTGAGTGTGATGGTCGCGGACGCGTAGTCTGTAAAAAAGAACTCCACGCCGTGTACAAGCTGGCCGGCAAGGCTGCCGGAGAGGGGTTTATAGTGTATTGTACGGAACGCCGTACCGGGTATTTTGTAGCTGTCAAGTTTTGCTTTCAGGGCATCCGCATCTATCCACGGAGCGGCAAAAGTCTGGAACGGTATGGTGTATCCGACACCTATGTTCAGGTGGCCGAACTCCCCTCCTATACCGCAAGCCGGGTAGCAGATTGCGGAGCGGATTGAAGGAATGTTTGGGGAAGGAAGCACCCAGGGAAGGCCTGTATCTTCATACAGCATGTCCCTTCGCCAGCCGCGCATGGGGACCACGTTGAGCTTGCACTTAAGATGCGCTTCCTTACCGGTCTGGCCCCAGTTGAGGCCCTCCTCGTTGATGAGGCCTGCGAGTTCCCCCACGGTGAGACCGTAGACAAAGGGAATCCTGAACTCACTAACGAAAGAGTGGAAACCAGGCTCCACAAGCGGGCCTTCCACCTTGATGCCGCCAAGGGGGTTGGGGCGGTCCAGGACCAGGACCTCGATGCCGGCCTTGGCGCAGGCACGCATCACGAGGCCCAGGGTGGAGATGAATGTATAACAGCGTGTTCCAACGTCCTGGATGTCGTAGACCATGACATCGATGCCTTTCAGCATCTCCTGTGAAGGCTCGCGGTTGGGACCGTAAAGGGAGTAGACCGGAAGGCCGGTGGCGGGGTCCATACCGCTTTCCACGTAGTCTCCGGCGTAGGCGTCGCCGCGGACACCGTGCTCCGGGCCGAAGAGCGCCACAAGGTTCACTTCCGGGGCCTGGAAAAGTATGTCTATGGTGGAACGGAGGTTCCTGTCCACCCCGCTGGGGTTGGTTACAAGGCCCACGCGTTTGCCAAGGAGTTCCTCGAAGCCGTAGTTCTCAAGGACCTCGATGCCGGTCATTACGGGCTCTTTCACCGGCTGGGCGTGAGCGCAGGCAGCAACTGCCAGTGTGGCCAGTATGGTTATTATCCGTTTCATACAAGTGCGAATATTCTTTGAAGTGACTCCGGCTCTCCGGAGAAGTAAAGGTCTACGGAAAACGGCCCCTTGCCTGTCTCTATACCCTTCTCTTCCAGCACGCGGAGGGTCTGGCGGGCAACAGCCGGAGCGGGGTCTATGACCTGTACGCCGGGGCCGGCTATGTGCTCTATGACAGGCCGGAGGAAGGGATAGTGGGTGCATCCCAGGACTATGGTATCGGCCCCTTCGTCAAGGAGGGGCTTGAGAGATTCGCGGACCACGAGCTCCGCCTCAGGGCCGTCCAGGATGCCGTTTTCCACAAGTTCCACGAAGCCTTTGCCCACGTGCTCCACTATTCGGACATCGTCCTCATAGAGGCCGCGGGTGGTGAGGTACTTGGAGCCCTTGAGGGTGCCGGCGGTGGCAAGGACGCCTATGACGCCGGTCCTGGTGCCAAGTGCCGCAGGCTTTACGGCCGGTTCCATGCCGATGAACGGCACGTCAGGGTACTCTGTCCGGAGGGTAGCGATGGCAGCGGCGGTAGCGGTGTTGCAGGCGACGACAATTATATCGGCCCCCATTCCAAGGAGGATGTCCGTAATGGCGCGGGCACGGTCCTGGATGTACTCTGCCGTTTTTTCGCCATAGGGGCAGTGGGCGTTGTCCGAGAAGTAGATGTACCTTTCCAGGGGAAGCAGCTTAACCAGCTCCCTGTACACGGAAAGGCCCCCGCTTCCGGAATCGAATATGCCTATCGTCGCCATTACTCTGTCTCTCCCCATGTTTCGTCAACGGCGGCGCGGACCTCGCGGGCGTCGGTGTCAATAATTCCTCGATACAGACGGTTCTGCTCCAGGGAGCTGACGTCGTAGTCCGGATGAACGTCGGCATGGAGGTGCATTTCCGAAGGGTCTGCCGTGTCCAGCCACGTTACAAGGGACGGCGTACCGGTTATGTGATGGTCCTGGTGGCTCAGGGGGGCATCTGTCTGCTTCAGGGAACTGACGGTTTCCGTCCGGACCTTTATGGCTTTGTCCTGCAGGGAACCGCCGGAAGAGGCACTGAGGACCCCCACAATGTAATCTTCCAGGCCGATTATGTTCACCGCCTGGACCTTGCCGCTGGCCACCACGAAGCGGAGGGCGCCTGCGTAGCGGAGTTCATCGGCCCCATATATGATAAAGGAAGGCTCCGCAAAAAGGGTGGAGATGGTGGGAGCCTCGAAGAGCAGGCAGTCGTAGAGGACGCCGTTATAGTCTATCTTGCCTTCACGGTACGAAACTTTCTGCGGGCCTGCCCCGTCGGAGATTATCTCGAAGGTGATTTCTTTGCCGGAGGCAACGCCCACCTCAATCTTTGGCTGGGTACGGATCAGGCGCCACAGGAGACGTTTTTCATCCGCCTCCGCAAGGGAGACTTCATCGAAAATCTCCGTGAGAGTGCCGGCGTCCAGGCGGTCGAAGTCCTCTTCCCTTGGGACTACTACAAAACCTGCCATGTCCGCAGCGCCGGGGCTTATGGCGAAAGTGCCGTCATAGTAATGGTGGGGACGGAAGGCGCCCCTCAGAGTGACAAAAGCCCTGTATTCCCCTGCCGAACACCATGCAAAGGCATTGAAACGGGGTTCCGCCTCTTCTGCGAAAAGGTTCATGCAGTCAAGGAGGCGGTAGAACATCTTGGCCATGGACTTGGATGTCTTGGCGCGCAGCATGAATATGCCGCGGGCGAACTTCTTGTAATGGAAGAGTTCCGCGTCTTTTACGTTGTCAAGGAATTCAACTTCGGCCGATGCCTTGGGATCCCGCAGGATGCGTTCCGCTGCCCTTTCCAGGGGCATGTAACCCTTGGGGCAAGCCTGGAAATGGGCATGGCCCGGAACGGATGTACCGCTGTTGGGGCTGTTGTAGAACACTATGTAGTTCTCCAGGGTCCTGGCAAGGTCCAGCATGTCCGGGAAGCGGTGCCAGATTGTCTGGGGGACGTGAACGTCACGTGTAATGACAAGATGGTTTGGAAAAATTGGCGCGCGGTTTACAAGGATGTTGTACTTGCGGCCCTTGCGGCCCTCGAATGGTAATTTGTGCTGTTTTTCCAAATAGTTCTCCTCACACAGGGGGCAGCCGTGGTCGAAGATTGGCAGGCGGCCCGGATTGGACTGAAGCGTGGCCAGAATACCTCCCAGTGGCAGCTGGCGCGTACGGGCTGTCTTCAGCGCCCTGTACTTTGCGGCCACCTCCGGCCACACCGACAGCTGGTCATGCACAAATTTGTCTATATCCGTCGCCATAATAGTTACAAATATAGCAAATTTTGTCGATTATTTCGCCCCGTCCCTGAAAATGCCCGTTTTTGCGGACGACAGGGGGTTTTTGCCCCTTCCGTCCCTAAAAAAGGCCGTTTTTGCGGACGGCATGCTATTCCAGGCCACGTTTTAGCGTGTTTTTGTGGCCTCACGTGATGCCCATGTCATGCAGGGCCACGATCTGCCAGCCTAACGTGGAGCGGAATGTCACAAAAGAAAACGGGTATAATTGACAAAAATGGTTGGTGATCGTGACATTTGTGGTTGGTGACGGCTGCAGTGAGGAGGGCCATTACCGAGCCCACCGCAGCGGCGAGCCGTAGCCGCCGATCCGAGTAATGCGAGGTGGCATCACTTTACCGCCTCGACAAAAAAAGCCATTCTAAGACGTTCTGTGTGTCAAGGCGGCATCAATTAATGGAAAAATGGGAGATTTCATTGCCACCTCGACACAAAATCGGCCTTCTGCGCATTCTGAATGTCGAGGCGGTATTATTAGGGCACCTGAGACGCCTCCTATATCAGAAAACGGACAAACTGATTTTTCAACCAACTTGTCCGCTTTGGCTCCCCAGCTAGGACTTGAACCTAGGACCCCCTGATTAACAGTCAGGTGCTCTAACCAACTGAGCTACTGAGGAAGGTTTGGGACTGCAAAGGTACTATCTTTTTTTGAATCTCCAAACTTTTTCAAAGATTTTTTCATTATCTTTGCATAACTGTACCAAACGCGTTTGAACCATGGATATAGACCTCCTTGCCAAAATGGTCCGGGAAATAATGTTGGACCACGACAGCGTTACTCTGCCCGGTCTGGGAAGTTTCGCTGCGGAAGTGGTTCCCGCCACCTTCTCGGACAAGGGATATACCATCAATCCTCCATACAGGCGCCTGTATTTCCTTCCCCATCAGGGGACAGACACTCTGCTGGCAGATCTGTATTCATCGTCAAACAACATATCGGCCTCTGACGCCACGCGCATTCTGGTTGAGTACCTGACGGAAATGAAGGAGGTCCTGGTGACCAGGAAGCTTATCGTATTTCCCGGTCTGGGACGTCTCCGCGCCACGCGTGAAAACCACTTCTTCTTTGTGGCCGATGAATATCTGGACATTTACCCCTCCGGATTCGGCCTCGAGCCCATCTCCCTCAAAACCCATGAAGAGACACCGGAAGAAGTGGAGCAGGCCGTCTCCAGCCTCGCCCAGATGCTGGAGCCGGAGCCGGAGCCAATAGCGGAACCCTTGGCAGAACCGGAGCCGGAACCCTTGGCAGAACCGGAACCAATAGCGGAGCCTGTGGCAGAGCCGGAGCCCGTGGTGGAAGAGATTCCCGAACAGGTCGGGAATGACGAGGAACCGGACCAGCCTGTCCAGCCGGTACAGGAGAAGAAACGTCGTATTCCCGTAATTGTTTCCATACTTATCTGGTTTGCAGTGATTGCAGTTGTGGCAATCATTGCGCTGGCGGTGATTGGCCACGTGGCGCCGGAGTGGCTGGATTACTACCTGTACTCGCCGGAGGAACTGGAAATCCTGCGCAGCCTATGATACCTGTAGTCCGTGAAGGGTATAAATTCCGAAGCGACATTTGTCTGCCCTGTTACCAGACAGACCGAAACGGCCTTCTGCGTGTAACCGGTTTCATGGACCTTGCCCAGGAGATTGCCTACTGGGCGGCGGAGGAACTTGGATTCGGGTACACATCCCTCCATGTGCACCATACCGCATGGGTGCTCTCCAGAATGCATCTTCACTTCGACAGTCCGGCAAAATGGCGTGACAACGTAAAGCTTTACACATGGCACAAGGGCGCCGACGGCCTGTTCTACCTCCGTGACTTCGACCTTCAGGACCCCGACGGCAACCACCTTGTCCGCGGCACCAGTTCCTGGGTGGTCATGAACGAGGAAACCCGCCGCCTGGTTCGTCCGGAAGACCTTTCCAATCTGCTCAAGGAAGATTTCAAGGTGGACGATGCCATTGAAACCCCCGCACCCAAAGTGGTCTTCCCCGCTGATGCGGAACCTGCGGGAGAACACATTGTCAGTTACTCTGACATAGACATCATAGGCCACACCAACAACGTAAGGTATATGGTCTGGGCACTGGACCACATCCCCGCGGAAGATGCCCTTAAGCCCGTGCGCGACGTCTGGATCAATTTCAACAGGGAAACCACGCTGGGAGACCGCATAGAGCTTTTCCGTTCCCGGGAGGGCGAGTCCTGGTATGTGGAAGGAAGAAATGAAGACGGCAAGTCGTGCTTCGTGGTAAAAATCGATTTCTGACATGTTCGACCTTTTCTACCCGTCCTCGCCGGCACCCCTGTATCCGCGCCCATGTGCGGACAATCCCGGCCGTCCGGCCGTTCCCGCAGGGGAAATGCTCCCTCTCATAGAGCCCGATGGCATAGTCTACGGCCAGGCGCCACGCGCCTGGTGCCACAGCGGCACCAGCGCCCTCCATCCGGTAGTCCACCTACAGCTCATGGACCGCGAAGGCAACATTTATCTTCAGAAACGTTCCATGATAAAGCACCGCTGGCCCGGCCGCTGGGACATGGCCGTGGGCGGGCACGTTTCCTACGGCGAAAGGGTCCTTGAAACCCTTTACCGCGAAGCCGCCGAAGAGCTTGGCCTCACAGAGTTCAATCCATCGTATCTGGACACTTACATCTTCGAAACCAAGCGCGACCGCGAGCTGGTCGTGGTCTTCGCCTTCATTGGCCACCCCATCCTTAACCCGGACAATGCCGAAGTCACCGAAGGCCGCTGGTGGTCCCAGGAGGACATCACCGCCGCCCTCGGCACCGGCCTCCTCACCCCCAGCTTCGAAGAAGAGTTCTCCCGCATCCGGGAAAAGCTCCTTTCCATGCTGTAGTCCCATTCCGCCCAGGGAAAAGGAGCTGCGTTCAGAGCAGTAACTATTCCGTAGTAGCTCAGTTTGTTAGAGCCCCTGAGGTAGCGTCCCAATTTGTGTGTCTGGGGCCTGGTCTGCAATTTAAAGAACGCTCAAAGTTACGACTTTTTCGTTAACCGGCAAGTCTTTGTTCGTGCACCGGGCAACAGTCGGGCGCGAGG